>Ga0209706_10000676_pt1 | contig 19321 bp, 19 predicted proteins | sample PPLLaktember2015_6_FD_187263 | JGI IMG/M metagenome (GOLD analysis project Ga0209706, IMG submission 187263) | Freshwater sediment microbial communities from Prairie Pothole Lake near Jamestown, North Dakota, USA - PPLs Lake P8 Core (1) Depth... | ecosystem: Environmental > Aquatic > Freshwater...
GGCAATATGCAGGCCGTATTCGTCGACAAGCGCAGCGGCGAGGTGTCCGCTCACAACGATCCGCGCGGACGCGCCGGAATGCTGTTCTGAGCCTTTTGGTATCCTGCCCCTGCAAACCCGCGGGCGCGCGAGCGGAGGAGATTCGAACGTGAGCATCGACCGACGCACATTCCTGTTCACCGGAGCGGCCGGGCTGGCGGCAGCCGCCGTGCGTCCGCTGCAGGGGCTGGCGGGCGACCCGGTGCTCGGCCCGGCCGACCTGCCGGGCGGAGCCCTGGAGTCCTCCTCGCTGGAGGCGCTGTCAGGGAAAGTCCCCCTCATCAAGAAGACCTGGCGGCCGCCCAATTTCGAGACGCCGGTGAGCTATTTCGATCAGGCGTTCACGCCCAACGACGCCTTCTTCGTGCGCTACCACGTCGCCGACATTCCCGAGATCCTGCCGCAGGACTGGCGGCTGCGGATCGGGGGCGAAGGCCTCGACAAGCCGTTCGAGCTGACGCTGGCGCAGTTGCGCAGCGAGTTCGAAGCCGTAGAGGTCAACGCGCTGTGCCAATGCTCCGGCAACCGCCGCGGCCTGTCCAGGCCCCATGTCCCGGGCGTGCAGTGGGGCTACGGCGCGATGGGCAACGCGCGCTGGAAGGGTGTGCGGCTGAAGGACGTGCTCGCCCGGGGCGGGATCCGCAAGGAGGCAATGGAGATCGTCTGCGACGGTGCGGATGCCGGAGTGCTCGCCAAGACTCCCGACTTCGTCAAGAGCATCCCGGTCTGGAAGGCGATGGAGGACCACGTCCTGCTGGCCTATGAAATGAACGGCGAGGCGCTGCCGCACTGGAATGGCTACCCGGTGCGTCTGGTCGTGGCCGGCTGGACAGCGACCTACTGGATCAAGCACGTCACCGCCATCGATGCGGTAACGCAGCCCTTCAAGGGGTTCTGGATGGCGCCGGCCTATCGCATCCCCAAAGGCAAATTCCCCGTCGTGGACCGCTTCCTCACTCAGGAGACCGACACCAGCACGCCGATCACGGAGATGGTGGTCAACTCGCTGATCACCAATCTGCACCAGGGCCAGCGCTTCGCCGCCAACCAGACGGTCGAGGTCAGGGGCGTGGCCTGGGACGGTGGATTCGGTATCGCGACCGTGGAGGTGACCCAGGATGGCGGGCGCAGCTGGCGGCTCGCGCACCTCGGGCCCGACCTCGGGCGCTTCTCCTGGCGGCAGTGGCGGTACCTCATGCCAGCCGCGCGGCCCGGGGCCTATGCAGTAATGGCAAAGGCCATCAACCGTATCGGCGCCAGCCAGACCTTCGAGCTCAACTTCAACCCCGCCGGCTATCACAATAACGTGATGCAGCGGATCGACATTCAAGTCGGTTAGGGAGCGCGCCGTGAATAGAACCGTACTGTTGGTGCTGCTGCTCGCAGCGCCTGCCCTGGCGGACGAGTCGCGCTTCGCGCTCAAGGACGGCGAGGGCAAGCAGCTGGTGGAGGGGAACTGCGTGATGTGCCACAGCCTGGACTACATCCCGATGAACTCGGTGTTCCTCGACCGTAAGGGCTGGGAGGCATCGGTGAGCAAGATGGTCAAGGTCATGGGGGCGCCGATCGGCGAGCAGGATGCAGCCGCCATCGTCGACTACCTGGCCACAAACTACGGTAAATAGCCGCACCCGATGAAGACGACCTTTCTGGAGTTCGAGCAGCCGATCGCCGAGCTGGAAGCTAAGATCGACGAGCTGCGCTACGTGCAGGAAGACTCCGCGCTCGACATCTCCGAGGAGATCGGCCGGCTGCAGAAGAAGAGCAACGCCTTGACCAAGGAGATCTACGCCAAGCTGTCGCCCTGGCAGATCTCGCAGGTGGCGCGGCATCCGCAGCGGCCGTATACGCTCGACTACATCCAGAACATCTTCGCCGACTTCCAGGAGCTGCATGGCGACCGCGCGTTCGCCGACGACCCGTCGGTGGTCGGGGGGCTGGCCCGTTTCGGCGGGCAGACGGTCATGGTGATCGGCCATCAGAAGGGCCGCGACACCAAGGAGAAGCTGTACCGCAACTTCGGCATGCCGCGGCCCGAGGGTTATCGCAAGGCGCTGCGCCTGATGCGCCTGGCCGAGAAGTTCGGCATCCCGGTGATGACATTCGTGGATACGCCCGGCGCCTATCCCGGTGTCGGTGCGGAGGAGCGCGGGCAGTCCGAGGCGATCGGACGGAATCTCTACGTCATGGCCGAGCTGCGCGTTCCGATCGTCGTCACCATCATCGGCGAGGGCGGGTCGGGTGGTGCGCTGGCCATCGCCGTGGGCGACATGGTGCTCATGCTGCAGTACTCGACCTACTCGGTGATCTCGCCCGAGGGCTGCGCCTCGATCCTGTGGAAGAGCGCGGAGAAGGCGCCGGACGCGGCCGAGAGCCTGGGCATCACGGCCAATCGCCTCAAGACCCTCGGACTCATCGACAAGGTCGTGGCGGAGCCGCTCGGCGGCGCGCATCGAGACCCGAACGCAGTGTTCCAGACCTTGCGCCGCGCGCTGCAGGAGGCCCTGGGCCAGGTGCAGGAGAAGCCGCTCGAGGCCCTGCTCGAGGCGCGCTTCACCAAGCTGATGGGCTACGGCAAATTCAAGGAAGTCGCGAGCCGCTGACGTCCGGCAGCGCTGCGCAGGCGGCTTCTCTTGGTTCCTTCCCAGCATGCGGAGCTGAGCGCCTAGACGCAAAGACGCCAGGCAACGCAACGGCATCTGCGCAAGCTTTCGGCGTCCTGGCGACCGGTTGGAAGGGGTCACAGAGAACCCTGAGCTGGGCAGTTGAGGATCGCTCCACGTGCCTGCCCGTACCCGCAAGCAGCGAGATCCCAGCGACGTGCCGCTGCTAGCGCATGTCGCGTCGGTGCTGATTCGCACTGGCCTGGGCTCGGGCCGTCTGGTCCTCGGTCTCTCCGGGGGCATGGACTCGATGGTGCTGCTCGACATCCTCAGCGCGCTGCGGAAGGAGCACTCCTTCGCACTCACCGCCTTGCATGTCGATCATCAGTTGAGCCCGCGTGCGAGCGGGTGGAGCGCGCTGTGCGCGCAGCGCAGTGCCAGCTACTGCGTCCCGTTCCGCGCCGTGCGCGTTGAGGTGCGGCGCGACGCCGGAGCGGGACTCGAGGCGGCCGCCCGTGCTGCACGCTACGCGGTGTTCCGGGGCCTGGATGCGGACGCAGTCGTCCTCGCGCAGCATGTAGACGATCAGGCCGAGACGCTGCTGCTGCAGCTTCTGCGCGGGGCCGGCCCGCGCGGCCTGGCAGCGATGCCTGTGGCACGCAGCATCGCCGGCAGCGGCGGCCCGCTGTTGCTCCGGCCCCTTCTGGAAGTGGAACGCAGCCGGATTGCCGCATACGCGCGAGACCGAGCATTGGACTGGGTCGAGGACGAAAGCAACTTCGACACGGACCTCGACCGCAACTACCTGCGTCACGAAGTGCTGCCACGCCTGGCAGCCCGCTTCCCCGGATATCGACAGACCTGGCTGCGCGCGAGCCGCAACTTCGCAGACCTGAGCGAGATCGCGGACGATCAGGCGACCGCCGACGCGGCGGGCGCGCTTCAGGCCGGCGGGCTGCGCGTGTCACGGCTGCGCGAGCTGAGCGCAGCCCGAGCCGGCAACCTGCTGCGCTGGTACCTCGCGCGGGAAGGCCTGCCGTTTCCGCGGCGCGAGCAGCTCGAAGAGCTCCTGCGGCAGCTCGCGACCGCGCGCGACGATGCCCAGCCGGTTATGCAACTGGGTGGCGCGCGTGTATACCGGCACCGGGGCATGCTGCGGATCGGCCCGGCAGACGCCGGGCCTGGCAAACCCTGGGAGCTGCACTGGTGCGGCGAGCCGGACCTCACGCTGCCGGCGGGATACGGCAGGATGCGGTTCGAGCGCGCCACTGGTGCTGGTCTGGCGGCTGCGCGACTGGCCGGGCTGGACCTGCTGGTTCGCTCACGCCGCGGGGGCGAGCGCATCAAACTTGCTGCGAACCGGCCGACCCGGACGCTGAAGAACCTGCTGCAGGAGGCACAGATCCCGCAGTGGCGACGCGAGCGGCTGCCGCTGCTGGTCTGCGGCGAACAGGTGCTCTGGGTCGCGGAGCTCGGCGTCGACTGCCGCTTCGCGGCGCAGGCAGACGAAGCGGGCATCTTGCCGACTTGGTTGCCCTGCTAGAATCGGCGCCGTCTTGCGTTCGCGAAAAACCCTGGAGAAGACAACATGACCATGAACCGGCTGCTGTGCGCGATCGCGCTGGCCATGCTCGCGCTGCCGGCACTCGCGCAGGGCCCGATCGTCATCAAGTTCAGCCATGTGGTCGCACCCGACACGCCCAAGGGCAAGGCAGCACTCAAGTTCAAGGCGCTGGCGGAGGCGCGCACGAAAGGGGCCGTCAAGGTAGAGGTCTATCCCAACAGCCAGCTCGCCAAGGATCAGGAGGAGATGGGTGCGCTGCAGCTCAATGCAGTGCAGATGCTGGCGCCTTCGGTATCGAAGTTCGGGCCGATCGGCGTGCGCGAGTTCGAGGTTTTCGACCTGCCCTACATCATCCCCGACCGTGCCACGCTGTACCGCGTGACCGAAGGCGAGGTCGGCCGGAAGCTGTTCGCCAAGCTGGAGGCCAAAGGTATCAAGGGGCTTGCCTATTGGGACAACGGCTTCAAGCACATGAGCGCCAACCGGCCGCTGCGCAGGCTATCGGACTTGCGCGGCCTGAAGGTGCGCATCCAGTCGTCCAAAGTCCTGGAAGCGCAGATGAAGGCTATGGGAGCCATCCCGCGTGCAATGGCCTTCAGCGAGGCCTACACGGCTCTGCAGCAGGGAGTGGTGGACGGCACCGAGAACACGCTGTCCAACATGTACACCCAGAAGATGCACGAAGTGCAGAAGCACCTCACGCTGTCGGAGCACGGCTACATCCTCTACGCGGTCATCGTCAACAAGAAGTTCTGGGACGGCTTGCCGCCCCACATTCGCAGCGAGCTGGAGGCGGCGCTCGAGGAGGCGACCAAGTACGAGCACGACATCGCCCGCCAGGAGAACGAGGCCGCGCTCGCCGCCATCAAGGCAGCGAAGACGACGGAGGTGTACGTCCTGCCGCAGGATGAGCGCAGCCGCTGGCGCGAAGCGCTGTTGCCGGTGCATCGCAAGTTCGAGGGCACGGTGGGCAAGGACACCATCGCAGCGTTCTACGTTGCCGCCAACCAGAAGTAAGGCCAAGTCGACCACCCGCCCACCACAGTGCTCCGCCGCCTGTTCGACCATCTGGAGGAATGGATCACGGCGGGCTGCCTGGCGGCCGCCACGCTGATCATTTTCCTCGATGTCCTGCAGCGCTGGTCGGCGAGCATCGACTGGCTGTGGGATATCGTCAGCCGAGTGAACCTGGGCTGGGCGCAGGAGCTGGCGATCTACCTGGTGATCTGGTCCGCCAAGTTCGGGGCTGCGTACGGTGTGCGCACCGGCATCCATCTCGGTGTGGACATGCTGGTCAACGCGGCCGGGCCACGCAGCCGCAGGCTGCTGGTCCTGCTAGGCCTGGGGCTCGGCGCGCTGTTCGCGGCCGTCGTCGTGGTGCTGGGCACGCGCTGGGTGATGTTCATGCACCAGACCGGACAGGTCTCCTACGATCTCGAGCTGCCGTTGTGGATCGTGTACCTGTGCATTCCGCTCGGTGCCGCATTGATGGGCCTGCGCTTCCTGCAGGCGCTATGGGCTTATCTCAGGCGCGGTGTGCTGCCCGAGACGGAGGGGGCGGCATGACGGCCGCGCTCATCCTCGCGATCCTACTGGCGCTGCTGCTCACCGGCACGCCCATCGCGGTCGCGCTGGGCTTGACAGTGCTCGCCTACCTTGCCGTGTTTTCCAGCTTCGATGTAGACACGGCGAACATCCTGTCGCAGCGCCTGTTCACCGGACTGGAGAGCTTCCCGCTGCTGGCCGTGCCGTTCTTCGTGCTGTCCGGCACGTTCCTCACCGAAGGCAAGATCGCCGCGCGCCTGATCCACTTGGCCCAGGCCCTGGTCGGCTGGATGCCGGGCGGGCTGGCAATGGCCTCGATCGTGGCCTGCGCACTGTTCGCGACGATCTCGGGGTCGAGTCCGGCGACCGTGGTGGCAATCGGCTCGATCATGCTGCCGGCCATGCTCGCGCAGGGATATCCAAAGAGCTTCGGCGTCGGCGTTGTCGCCACGGCAGGCTCACTGGGCATCCTGATCCCGCCGTCCATCGTGATGATCATCTATGCCGTGAGCACCTCGGAGAGCGCGGGCAAGCTCTTCATTGCCGGCATCGTGCCGGGGCTGCTGCTGGCCGGCTTGCTGATGCTCGTTACCTATCTCACGGCGCGCCGGCGGCGCCTGCCGACTCAAGCACGTGTGTCGGCAGGCGAGCTGTGGACGGCGTTCCGCGAGTCGTTGTGGGGGCTGCTGCTGGTGGTGATCATCATGGGCGGCATCTATGGCGGCGTTTTCACCCCCACGGAGGCAGCTGCAGTGAGCGCCGTGTACGCCTTCGTGGCTGCCTGCTTCATCTACCGCGACCTGCCGTTCCGAAAGGTGCCGGCCACGCTACTGAAGGCGGCCAACACGAGCGCGATGCTGATGTTCATCATCAGCAGCGCGATCCTGTTCACCTTCCTGCTCACCTACGAGCAGATCCCGCAGGCGCTGTCGCAGTGGGTGACGGACCGGCAGCTCGACCCGTGGATGTTCTTGATCGCCGTGAACCTCGTGCTGCTGGTCGCGGGGCAGTTCATGGAGCCCAGCTCCATCATTCTGATCCTGGCGCCGCTGTTCCTGCCGATCGCCAAATCGCTGGGGATAGACCCGATCCATCTCGGCATCATCATGACGGTGAACATGGAGATCGGCATGATCACGCCGCCCGTGGGGCTGAACCTGTATGTGGCCAGCCACATTTCACGGATGGGCCTCACAGCTGTCTCCCGCGCAGCGCTGCCGTGGGTGGGCGTTCTGCTCGCGTACCTGGTGCTGGTGACCTACGTGCCTGCCATCTCGCTGTGGCTGCCGAATCTGCTGTACAGACCGTGAACTACCAACGCCAGGAGCTGGCGACCGACGGGTTGACCCGGCAAGGGGGCCGGCTACTTCCGCTGCACGACCACGCCGCCCACGCCCAGCGCCTTGAGCTTACGCTGAGCCGCCTCGGCTTCGGCACGATCGCGGAACGGTCCTACCACCACGCGCGTCTCCAGGAACACCGGGATACCCTGCTCCTTGAGTTTGCTCTGCAGCGACTGCGCGTTCTCCACAGTGGTGAATACGCCGAGCTGGACGACGAAACCCTGCCGCGGCTCGAGAGGCGGCGCGGCGGCGCTCTGCGGCCCGGCTGGTTTCCCCGCCGGTGGAGGCGCAGCCGGGATCTGCGCCGGGGCCGGGCCCCTTGTGCTCTCCGGAACTTCGGCGCCGGCGGCGGGTTTGGAGCGCGCGGGCGCCTGGCCTGCCGGTGCGGGCTCCGTGGCGTCGTCGCCAATAGTCGGGGGCGGCGGTGGCGGCAGCGTCGGCGTGACCTCAGCGGCAGGCTCTTCGGCGCTGGGAGGCTCAGGCGCCGCGGGCTCGAGCGGCTTGGGCTCGGGCAGCGTGGCGATGGGCGGTGGCTCGGTGGACGGCGCGGCCGGTGCGACGGCCTTTTTCCTGCCGGCGTAGTGATCGAGCACCGCCAGTCCGACGATCGCCGCTGCGATCAGCGCAAGCGCCACTGCCAGCCGGCGCATAGCGCGTTGCTTGAGCTGTTGCTCGTCGCCGGCCGCTGCTTGCTCCCCCATGGCTCCCCCCGGTTTGTTCTTGTTCGGCGAAGCGCAACAGTACCATTCTTGTTGCGGCCGCCAAACCCCCAGCCATCGACGTGCCGCGCCCAGCCGGATGCGATCCGGGCCAGTGCGTGGAGGGGCTTTCGCCGCGCTCCCGTGCCGGATCCCTTTCTATCTCTGCGCTGTCGTGCTATCCTGATGAATTCTTTAAGGATTGCGAGGAGAGTACAGCGTGGCAGCAGAGCGGACATTGTCCATCATCAAACCCGATGCGGTTGCCAAGAACGCCATCGGCCAGATCTATGCGCGCTTCGAGGCGGCGGGGCTGAAGATCGTCGCGGCACGCATGACGCGCCTGTCGCGCGAGCAAGCCGAGGGATTCTACGCAGTGCATCGGGAGCGGCCGTTCTTCGCCGATCTGGTGAAGTTCATGATCTCGGGCCCGGTGATGATCCAGGTGCTGGAAGGCGATAATGCCATTCAGAGGAATCGCGACCTGATGGGCGCTACCGATCCGAAGAAAGCAGCGCCCGGAACGATCCGCGCCGACTTCGCCGACAGCATCGACGCGAACGCGGTGCACGGTTCGGATGGCCCGGCCACGGCAGCCAGCGAGATCGCCTATTTTTTTCCGGCGGTCGACATCCACGCGCGCTGATGGCTGTCAGCGGTCCGCCACGGGATCCACATCGCGAGCGCCGGGAGGCACGGGCTGGGCAGCGCGCGTCAGGTGATACGAATGTCGTTGGCTGATCCTGTTAACCTGCTCGGGTACGATCTGCGGGGTCTCACTGCTTTCTTGGCTGGGATCGGCGAGAAGCCGTTTCGCGCGCGCCAGCTCATGCGTTGGCTACATCACTTCGGCGAGGCCGACTTCGAGCAGATGACCGACCTGGCCAAGTCCCTGCGCGTCGCGCTGGCCCGCACCGCCGTCGTCGAAGCTCCAAAGCTGCTGGCCGATTCCGTGGCGGCCGATGGCACGCGCAAATGGCTCCTCGACGTGGGGGCGGGCAACGGCATCGAGACGGTGTTCATTCCCGAGGTCAGCCGCGGTACGCTGTGCATCTCCAGCCAGGTGGGCTGTGCGCTGGAGTGCGCGTTCTGCGCCACCGGTCGCCAGGGCTTCAATCGCAACCTGTCGGTGGCGGAGATCATCGGCCAGCTGTGGTGGGCGAACCGCGCGCTGGGGCGCGATGCCCGCGCCGACAAGGCGACCGGAGAGCGCATCGTCAGCAATGTCGTGATGATGGGCATGGGCGAACCGCTGACCAACTTCGACAACGTGGTGACCGCGCTGCACATCATGCTCGACGACCATGCCTACGGCCTGTCGCGCCGGCGCGTCACGGTGAGCACCTCGGGCGTGGTGCCCAACATCGACCGGCTCAGGCAGGAATGCCCGGTGGCGCTCGCGGTGTCGCTGCACGCCCCCAACGATGCGCTGCGCGATCGGCTGGTACCGATCAACCGGAAGTGGCCGCTGAAGGAACTGCTTGCAGCCTGCGTCCGCTATCTGGACAGCGCACCGCGGGAGGACGAGAAGCCTACGCCGCACGGGGTGAAGTGGCAACGCCAGGGCGCTCCGCGCGACTTCATCACCTTCGAATACGTTATGCTGGCGGGGGTCAACGATCGTCCCGAGCACGCCCGGCAGCTGCTGGACATCGCGCGTCAGGTGCCCTGCAAGTACAACCTGATTCCATTCAACCCGTTCCCCGATTCCGGCTTCGAACGCTCTTCGCCCGAAGCCATCCGCCGGTTCCAGGAGATCTTGATGAACGCAGGGCTGATCGCGACGGTGCGCAAGACCCGCGGCGACGACATCGACGGGGCGTGCGGCCAGCTCGCCGGTCAGGTCAAGGATCGCACGCGCCGGGCGCAGCGCCGCGCTGAGGCGTCGGCATGAGGCCGGTCTCCGCGATTCTTCTCGGTCTCGTGCTGGTTCTGGCGGGCTGCGGCGGAACGGCGAAGAAACCGGAGAGCCAGCCGGCTCAGAGTGCACGCACCGGTGCCTTGGAGCGCGCCAAGATTCACACCGAGCTGGGCGTCGGTTATTACGAGACCGGCAGACTGGGCATCGCGCTGGAGGAACTGAACGAAGCGATCGCTGCGGACAAGACCTACGCGCCGGCCTGGAATGCCCGCGCGTTGGTGCACATGGATCTGAGGGAGGACGATCAGGCCGAGCGCGACTTCAAGCAGGCTCTCAAGCTGGACCCGGCCGGTTCGGACGCCAAGAACAACTATGGCCTGTTCCTGTGCCAGCGCAACCGTGGCAAGGAGGGGATCCGCTACCTTCTCGACGCGGTCAAGAATCCGCTGTACGGGACGCCGGACGCGGCATACAAGAACGCGGCACTGTGTTCGCTGAACATCGGCGACAAGAAGGGAGCCGAGGAGTTCTTCCTGCGCGCGCTCCAGCTCAACCCGAACCAGCCCCAGGCGCTCTACAACATGGCGGAGCTGGAGTACGGACGCGACCGCTACGGCGCGGCGAAGCAGTACATGGATCGCTACATGAAGGTGGTCCCAGCAGTCGGGCCGGAGGCGCTTCTGCTCGGTGCACGCATCGAGCGCCGGCTCGGCGATCGTACCGCCATGCTCAGCTACGGCAATCAGCTGCGCTTGCGCTTCCCCTCGGCGCCGGAGACCAAGGCGTTTCTCGACGGACGTTTTTGATGAGCAGCCAGGAGCCTGACAACACGGGGTCGCCGGAGAATCCGACCGAACCGCACGAAGCGGAGGCGAGCAGCACCGTGGAGGCCGCAGCCGGGGGCCGCCCCGGCGCGAAGCTGATGGCCGAGCGTCGGGCCCAGGGGCTGAGCCTGGGTGATGTGGCACGCCAGCTCAAGCTCTCCGTGCGGCAGGTCGAGGCGCTCGAGCGCGACGAGTACGGCGCGTTCCCGGGCCCGGTATTCGTGCGCGGCTTCCTGCGCAACTATGCCAAGCTGCTGCATCTCGAGCCGGAAGCGCTGGTCACCCAGGCGGGGATTGCGGCCGTGCCGGCTGCTCCACCAACCGCATCCACGCCCGCAGCACCGGTGCCGCTGCAGGAGCCGCGCGCCGGGCGGCGCAGCCGGTTCGGGTTCGGAACACTGGCTGTGGTGCTCGTGCTGATAGTGCTGATCGTTGCCGCTGTGTATGACGCGCGCAACAAGCCGGTGCCGGTCTCTCTGGCACCGGTCCGACCGCCCGCGACGACCCAGGCGCCGGCACCCCAACACGCCGACTCCCTGCCCCCGTCATCGCCCGAGGCGGCCGCGGCTCCGGCACCGAGCCTCCCCTCGTCAGTAACGACGGATGCGGCCAACGCGACGGGCGCAGGCGAGTCCGCAGGACCCACGGGATCTCCGCCGGCTGCGGCTCCTGCCGCCGCGCCTCCGGTCGGCGCAGCGCCGTCCACTGGAGGTCTCGCCGAGCTCAGGCTGACGTTCGATGACGAGTCCTGGGTGGAGATCAAAGACGCGTCCGGCACGTTGATCTTCTCCCGGCTCAACTCCCCAGGCAGCGAGCAGACGGTGAGCGGCGAGCCGCCCCTGGACCTGGTCATCGGCAACGCCCAGTCGGTGCGGCTGATCTATCGCGGCAAAGCGGTCGACCTCGCGCCTCATACACGTGTCGACGTGGCGCGCGTGAGACTGGATTAGGGGGCGACAGTGAGCGAGCCCCTGGACAGGCGGCGGGCGACCCGGCAGGTCGCCGTGGGCCATGTACGCATCGGCGGCGGCGCGCCGATCGTGGTGCAGTCGATGACCAATACGGACACTGCCGATGCCGAGGCCACCGCCGGGCAGGTGGCCGAGCTTGCGCTGGCCGGCTCGGAGCTCGTACGCATCACAGTGAACTCGCCGGAGGCCGCGGCACAGGTCGCGCCCATTCGCGCGAAGCTGGACGCGATGGGCATCAGCGTACCGCTGATCGGCGATTTCCACTATAACGGGCACCGCCTTCTGACCCAGTTTCCGGACTGCGCACAGGCACTCGCCAAATACCGCATCAATCCCGGCAACGTGGGGCGTGGCGCTAAGCGCGACGAGCAGTTCGCCACCATGATCGAGATCGCGTGCCGCTACGGCAAGCCGGTACGCATCGGAGTGAACTGGGGGAGCCTCGATCAGGAGCTGCTGGCGCGCATGATGGACGACAACGCTCGACGCGCACAGCCGCTCGAGGCAGGCGAGGTGATGCGGGAAGCGCTGGTCACCTCGGCGCTGGAAAGTGCGGCTCGCGCCGGGCAGCTGGGTCTGCCGGCGGATCGCATAGTCCTCTCCTGCAAGGTCAGCGGCGTGCAGGACCTGATCCGCGTCTACCGCGATCTCGCCGCGCGCTGCGACTATCCGTTGCACCTGGGGCTGACCGAAGCGGGCATGGGCAGCAAGGGAATCGTGGCATCCACTGCCGCCATGGCGGTGCTGCTGCAGGAAGGCATTGGCGACACCATTCGCGTATCCCTCACACCGGAGCCGGGCGGCAGCCGCACGCGGGAAGTGATCGTGGCGCAGGAGATGCTGCAGACCATGGGGCTGCGCGCCTTCGCGCCGATGGTCGTGGCATGCCCCGGTTGCGGGCGCACTACCAGCACGTTCTTCCAGGAGCTGGCCGACCGCATCCAGTCCTGGCTGCGTGCGCAGATGTCGGTTTGGCAGCGCGCCTATCCGGGAGTGGAAAGCATGACTGTCGCCGTGATGGGCTGCGTGGTCAACGGACCGGGGGAGAGCAAGCACGCCAGCATCGGCATCAGTCTGCCGGGGTCGGGCGAGAATCCGGTGGCGCCGGTGTATGTCGATGGCGTCAAGACCGTCACCCTCAAGGGGGAGGCGATCGCGGAAGAGTTCCAGCGGATCGTCCAGGACTATGTCATCGCCCGGTACGGCGCTCAGGCGCAGCCCTCTGGGGCTGCCCGCGAGCGCGCGACCACTGCCGGCTGAGTCCGCCCGTCCCTGACCGTCGACACCCCATCGATCGAAACGATGAGCGAGACCATTCAGGCGATCCGGGGGATGAGCGACGTCCTGCCGGATGAGGCCCCGCTGTGGGAGTTTTTCGAGGACGTGGTGCGCGACTGGCTGCGGGCCTACGGGTACCGCAACATCCGCATGCCCATCGTCGAGCGCACCGAGCTGTTCGTGCGCTCCATCGGCGAGGTGACCGACATCGTCGAGAAGGAAATGTACACTTTCGTCGACCACCTCAACGGCGAAAGCCTGACGCTGCGGCCCGAGGGAACCGCATCCTGTGTCCGCGCGGCACTCCAGCACAATCTCCTGTATGCAGGGCCGCAGCGGCTCTACTACACCGGCCCGATGTTCCGGCACGAACGCCCGCAGAAGGGGCGTTACCGGCAGTTCCATCAGGTCGGCGTCGAGGCCCTCGGGTATGCCGGTCCGGATGTCGACGCCGAGCACATCGTCATGGCGGCACGCCTGTGGAAGCGGCTGGGGCTCACCGATATCCGCCTGCAGATCAATACGCTGGGCAGCCCGGAGTCGCGCGCCCGGCACCGGGCGCGGCTGGTGAAGTATCTGGAGCAGCACTTCGACGCCCTCGACGCCGACGGCAAGCGGCGCGTGCACGCCAACCCCCTGCGTGTGCTGGACAGCAAAAACCCGGCGATGCAGGCGCTGATCGATGGCGCGCCGCGCCTGTACGACGATCTCGATGAGGACTCGCTGAAGCATTTCGAGGATCTGCAGGCGATCTTGCGTTCGGTTGGGCTCGAGTACGAGATCAACCCCCGCCTGGTGCGCGGGCTCGACTATTACAATCACACGGTATTCGAATGGCTCACCGGCCGGCTGGGCGCCCAGGCTGCGGTGTGCGCCGGCGGTCGTTACGACGGCCTGGTAACGCAGCTGGGCGGCAAGGCTGCGCCCGCTTGCGGCTACGCCATGGGCGTCGAGCGGCTCCTGGCGTTGATGAGCGAGTCGGGTGCAGTTGCGCCGCACGCGCCCCCGGACGTTTACCTGGTGTTCAGCGGCGCGGGAGCGGATGCGCCGGCCTGGCAGGCCGCAGAATCGCTGCGCGCGGCCGGGCTCAGCGTCGTGCTGCACTGTGGTGGAGGCAGCTTCAAGTCGCAGATGCGGCGGGCAGACGCAAGCGGGGCGGCCTTCGCGGTGATCGTAGGCGAGGCGGAGGCGGCCGCCGGCCAGGTGGCGGTCAAGCCGCTGCGCGAGCTGAGCGAACAAGTCAGCGTCAGCGTCGGCCACGCGGCCGAGATCATCCATGCCGCCCGGGTGAGGCGCCGGGCGACACAAAACAACTAGGGCTACGAAAGAGCGAGCATGTACGACCTGGAAGAGCAGGAACAGATAGACGCCCTCAAGGCGTGGTGGCGGCAGAATGGCCGGCTGGTGATCGTCGCAGCCTTGGCCGCGGTGCTGGCGGCTGGGGCAGTCAGCGGGTGGCGCTACTACAAAGAGGGCCAGGCCCAGAAGGCCTCGCAGCTGTACGCCACACTCGAGAACGCGGTGCGTGGCAACAACACCAAGCAGGTCAAGGACGTCGCGGGTCAGCTGATCGACAAGTACGGCTCCACCGCCTATGGTCCGATGGCGGCGCTGGCGGCGGCGAAGGTGGACTTCGACGCTGGCGACCTCGCCGGTGCTGCAGCGCGGCTCGAGTGGGCCACCGAGCGCGCCCGCGACGAGGAGATCCGCGCTATTGCACGTGTGCGCCTGGCTGCCGTGCGGCTGGACGAGAAGAAGTACGATGAGGCGCTGAAGCTGCTGGAACAGACGCACCCAGAGTCGTTCGCTGGCATGTATGCCGATCTGCGCGGTGACGTGCTGGTCGCGCAGGGCAGGGCCGCAGAGGCAAAGGAAGCCTACAAGCTTGCCTTGGAGAAGCTGCCGGCCCAAAGCACCTACCGGCTGGTGGTCCAGGTCAAGCTCGATGGGCTAGGGGGTGCACAGTGAAATGCCGCGAATCTCGCCCATGAGGTCCGCTTCCATGACCGCGTGCTTCGGCCGCTTCGTGTTGGCGGCATCGATCGGCGCACTCGCCGGGCTGACAGGCTGTGGCGGGACCGATGCTGTGAAGCCCTCGCCGCTGCCCGAGCTCAAACCCACGGCCGAGGCGCGCGTGGCTTGGCGCGCTTCAGTCGGCAGCTCCAAGCGCTATGTGTTCTATCCGGCGCTGCGCGGAGGCGCGATCTATGCCGCTGCCCACGACGGCACCGTCGCCCGCCTGGATGCCGCCAATGGCAAGCAGGTGTGGCGGACCAAGACTGACCAGCAGCTCTCCGGCGGCGTGGGCGCCGACACCGACCTGGTCGTGGTGGCGGGTGTCAAGGGCATGGTCGTAGCTTTCGGCCTGGACGGCAAGGAGCTGTGGCGCAGCCAGGTGAGCAGTGAAGTCCTGAGCGTGCCGCGCGCCATCGGCGAGCTCGTCATCGTGCGCGCCGGCGATGGCCACATCTTCGGGCTGGACGCCGCCAACGGCCAGCGCAAGTGGGAGTACCAGGCCACGCTGCCGCCGCTGCTGTTGCGCGCCGAGTCGGGCATCACGCCGTTGGGCGACGTGGTGGTGGCGGGGCTGCCCGCCGGGAAGCTGGTCGCGCTCAACCTGAACAGCGGGGTTCAGCTGTGGGAAGCCGTGGTCGCACAGCCCAAGGGCGCCAATGAGCTGGAGCGCGTCACCGATATTCCCGCGGCGCCGGTGGCGAGCGATGAGCAGGCCTGCGCGGTTGCCTTCCAGGGCCGGATCGCGTGTTATGACATCGCCAAGGGCACGCTGCAATGGAGCCGCGACGCTTCGTCCGCTGCACCCCTAGCCATGGACGCGCTGACGGTGTACATGACCGACGAGAATGGCGTTGTGGTGGCCTTCGACAAAGCCTCGGGGGCGACGTTGTGGAAGCAGGACAAGCTGTCCGCGCGCGGTGTGAGCGGCCCGGCGGTGGTGGGATCGCTGGTGGTCGTCGGCGACTACCAGGGCTACGTGCACTTCCTCGAGCGCGGGGATGGCGCATTCGTGGCCCGCGTGTCCACCGACGGCAGCGCGATCTCGGCGCCGCCGCTGCGGGTGGGCAGCAACGTGCTGGTGCAGACGCGCTCCGGCGGGTTGTTTGCGATCTCGATCAAGACGAAGTAGCTGCGCTTGCATCGAGCGAATAGACAGGATTAACAGGATTACTCAGGATTGAGAGGATTTCCTGGTAGCACGTGCGGGAAGAGCTAAGAAAGACTGGCTCTGCGTGTCCGCGATGCCCGTCTCCGTTCCCGCTCACGGCATGAGCTACACGAGCCTTGAGGCGACGTCGCGTAGACACTGAAGTCCGCGAGTCGCCCCTGAGCAGGAACGGGTACGGGAACGGGCGCGCACCCAGTGTCACATTCGTCATAGCCGGTTCGAACGCCCTGGGCACGCGCGGGCGCGAGTCAATCCTGTTAATCCTGGAGAATCTTGCTAATCCTGTCCATTTTTTCCATTTGCCGGCGCGACCGGCTCCGTGAATGATTCCGACCCTCGTGCTCGTCGGCCGGCCCAACGTCGGCAAGTCCACCCTGTTCAACCGGCTCACGCGCAGTCGCGATGCGCTGGTGGCGGACCTGCCGGGCCTGACCCGCGACCGGCACTACGGGCGGGGGCGCGCGGGGACGAAACCGTTTCTGGTGGTGGACACCGGCGGGCTGGAGCCCGGTGCGCGCAGCGGCATTCTCCATCACATGGCGCGCCAGACCCTGCAGGCGGTTGCAGAGGCTGACGTGGTCCTGCTGCTGGTGGACGGGCGCACCGGCGTTACGCCGGAGGACCGGGCTATCGCGCAGGAGCTGCGCAAGACCGGGCGCCGCCTTCTCCTGGTGGTCAACAAGAGCGAGGGGCGGCCACGCGAAGCGGCGGCCGCCGAGTTCCACGAGCTGGGACTGGGCGAGCCATTGCCCGTTTCGGCCGCCCACGGCGAGGGCGTGCACGAGTTGCTGGAGCTCGCGCTGGAGCCGTTTGCAGCGGCGGAGGCGCAACCCGAGGCGACCACGCGTGGGCCGAAGATCGCAGTCGTGGGGCGGCCGAACGTCGGCAAGTCCACCCTAGTCAATGCCATTCTCGGCGAGGAGCGAATGATCGCCTTCGACCAGCCCGGTACGACGCGCGACAGCATCTACATCGATTTCGAGCGCAATGAACGGCCTTACACGCTGATCGATACGGCCGGCCTGCGACGCCCCGGCAAGGTGGAGGAGGCGGTCGAGAAGTTCTCCGTGGTCAAGACGCTGCAGGCGATAGAGGACGCGCACGTGGTGATCCTCGTTCTGGACGCGCGCCAGGACATCGCAGACCAGGATGCACACATCGCAGGATTCATTCTGGAGGCGGGCAGAGCGCTGGTGGTCGCCGTCAACAAGTGGGATGGACTGCCCGAAGACCGGCGCACGCAGGTCAAACGGGAGATCGACCGCAAGCTCGGCTTCCTCGACTTCGCCCGCCGGCACTTCGTCTCCGCGTTGGCGGGGCGGGGGATCGACGGCATGCTGGGGTCGGTGGACGCCGCCTATGCTGCCGCCATGGCCAGGCTGCCCACGCCCAAGCTCACGCGCACGCTGATCGAGGCCACCACCCGGCAGCCGCCGCCGCGCGCCGGCCTGTTCCGGCCCAAGCTGCGCTACGCCCACCAAGGCGGCATGAACCCGCCGACCATCGTCATTCACGGCAATCAGCTCGACCAGCTTCCGGAAAGCTATAGACGTTACCTACAGCGCTGCTTTGCCGATGCCTTCGACCTGCGCGGCACGCCCGTGCGCCTGCAACTGCGCACCGGCGAGAATCCCTATGCAAGGCGGCACCAGCGCAGCAGCCGCTGACTGCTCGCGAGATCCGACACACTCGCCGGATTGGAGCCGCACTGCGGCCGGCGCGCCCCTCGGCGGCCGTCCTGGCGGCAGCCGGCGGGGCTGGCAGGGGCGCAAGAAATGAAGTAGAGTAGAAAAGTCGGCATCAAATAAAACAAGGGGTCCCCATGAGCGCCAAAGGGCAATTGCTGCAAGACCCGTTCTTGAACGCGCTGCGAAAAGAGCATGTGCCGGTGTCAATTTATCTGGTGAACGGGATCAAGCTGCAGGGCCAGATCGAGTCGTTCGACCAGTACGTCGTACTGTTGAAGAACACCGTGACCCAGATGGTCTACAAGCACGCGATTTCCACGGTGGTGCCCGCACGTGCCGTGAACCTTTCCATGGATCACTCCTCTGACAACTGAGCGGGCCCGTCGCGCTGCGCCTCACGCGACCATTCCTCTCTGTCTTCGACTCCCGGGGACTGCCCACCGGTGCGGGATCCGGCCAGCTGCCGGACTCCGCTCCGGTCACGCGTCTCTGCCGTAAGCGATGTTCGAACGTCCGAAGGGCGGTGAGCGGGCCGTCCTGGTCAGCCTGGATTTCGGTGAGCCCGACTACGCGACGAAGCTCGCGGAGTTGCGGGAGCTCGCACTGAGCGCAGGACTGCAGATCGTCGCCATCGTGCAGGGCAAGCGGCAGCGACCGGATCCGGCCACGTTCGCCGGCAGCGGCAAGGTGGCCGAGCTGGCGTTGACGGTGGGTGAGCAGGGCGCCTCCGTGGCCGTGTTCAATCATGAGCTGTCGCCGGCCCAGGAGCGCAACCTTGAGAAAGCGCTGCAGTGCCGTGTGATCGATCGGGTCAGCCTGATCCTCGACATCTTCGCGCAGCGGGCACGCAGCCACGAGGGTAAGCTCCAGGTCGAGCTGGCCCAGCTGCAGCATCTGGCCACCCGGCTGGTGCGCGGCTGGACGCACTTGGAGCGGCAGAAGGGCGGAATCGGGCTGCGCGGGCCGGGCGAGACGCAGCTGGAAACCGACCGCCGGCTGCTGGGCAAGCGGGTCAAGGTGCTGAAGGACAAGCTCGCCACTGTGCAGAAGCAGCGCGAGGTGCAGCGGCGGGCGCGGCGCCGGGCCCAGGTGCTGTCCGTGGCCCTGGTGGGGTACACCAATGCGGGCAAGTCAACACTCTTCAATGCGCTGACCCGCGGCGAGGCTTATGCTGCAGATCAGCTGTTCGCCACCCTCGACACCACGACGCGGAAGCTGTTCACCCCCGCGGGCGGGGAAGCGGTGCTGTCCGATACCGTCGGGTTCATCCGCGCCCTGCCCACCACGCTGGTGGCGGCCTTCCGCGCCACGCTGGAGGAGACCGCCCAGGCGGACCTGCTGCTGCAGGTGGTGGACGTGTCCAACCCCGAGCACGATGCGCAGGTGGCCGAGGTCAATCGGGTCCTGGGCGAGATCGGGGCGGGCTCGGTCCCGCAGGTGGTGGTGCTGAACAAGACCGACTTGACCGGGGTGCCGCCGGGAATCGAGCGCGATGAACGTGGTAAGATCGCCCGGCTTCGCGTGAGCGCAAGGACCGGCGCGGGATTAGACCTGGTGCGGCTGGCCATCGATGAGTTCCGCGCCGGCGTGACCCTGCCGCAGCCGGCGGCGCACGCGGTTGCCTGAGGGGGTGTCGACACTCGAGCAGCATCGCTCCCGGCGAGCAGTCAGGCCCCCGCCGGGTTGCGCCCGATCGCCCAGCCGCCCGTGCGCGGCGGGACCT
>Ga0209706_10000678_pt1 | contig 19320 bp, 19 predicted proteins | sample PPLLaktember2015_6_FD_187263 | JGI IMG/M metagenome (GOLD analysis project Ga0209706, IMG submission 187263) | Freshwater sediment microbial communities from Prairie Pothole Lake near Jamestown, North Dakota, USA - PPLs Lake P8 Core (1) Depth... | ecosystem: Environmental > Aquatic > Freshwater...
TATGCGTAGGTGGCATCGGTGAAACGATCGCACACCACGCACATGCCTTCGGCCAGCGCGGGACGAATCACACGCGCCAGATGTTCGGCGCGTGCCGCGAACATCAGCAGCAGCTCGGTGTCGAGATGCATGTCGTCGCGGCCGTGCAGAAGCAGCTCACGGATTTTCTCGCCCAGCGGTGTGCCGCCCGGTTCGCGCGTGACGAGGACGCGCTTGCCGGCCTGCTCCAGAAACTCACGCACGAAGGTGAGACTGGTGCTTTTTCCCGCACCCTCCCCGCCTTCCAGGGTGATGAACAGGCCGCGATTCATGGTGTGGAGCGTAGCACCTTGCCGCTGGCGGAAACCGGTCGCAAGGAAGGCTCGGTTTTCGGGCGCCCCTTCAGCTGGTATTTCGTGACCGCGCGATGGTGTTGTTCGTAGGTTTCGGAAAATTCGTGACTGCCATCGCCGCGCGCAACGAAATAGAGTGCCTTGGTGTTTTCCGGGTTAAGCGCGGCACGCAGCGCGTCTCGACCCGGCATGGCGATCGGTGATGGCGGCAGACCCTTGATGACGTAAGTGTTGTAGCGGCTCGGCGTACGCAAGTCCTTAACGGTCAGGTTGCCGTTGAAGCGATCGCCGATTCCGTATATGACGGTTGGGTCGGTTTGCAGCCTCATACCGATACGCAGACGGTGTACGAACACGCCGAACACGCCGGCGATGAGTGCGCGCTCCTCGGCCTTGCTGGTTTCTTTCTCGACAATCGAGGCAAGCGTCAACGCTTCGTCGCGCGTCTTGAGTGGCAAGTCGCTTTGTCGTCCGGCCCACTCTTCTTCCAGCACCTTATCCATCTTCTGAAATGCGCGCTGCAAGAGCAGCAGATCGGATATGCCTGACGAGTAATAATAGGTGTCGGGATAGAAGCGCCCTTCCGGATGCATTGTCGGATAGCCAAGACTGGCCATGATCTGCTGCGGTTTGAGACCCTGCAGGGTGTGCGTGAGCTTGGGCGCCGCCGCCAATATTTCCAGCACTTGCTTGAATGACCAGCCTTCGACAATGGTGAACGGGTATTCCACCACCCGTCCGGCAATTACCTGCTCGAGAATTTCGAGAGCGGTGATGCCCTTGCGGAACCGGTACTCGCCGGTTTTGAGTTCACGACTCTGGCCTTTGAGATAGGCAATCCAGACCAGCGTGTTGGCATCCGGCAGCACCTTCTCGTTGCGCAGCTGGCGGGCAAATGCCTTCAGGCTCGTGCCTGGTGCCACCACGTAAATCTTTGCCTCCGGTTCGAGCCGCGCCACGCTGAACCAGTACACATAGGCACCCATCCCGAGCAACAGCAGCGCAAGCGCCGCGCCGCTGTATTTCAGGGTCTTAGGCCAGGCAGTCGGCCGCGTGTAACGCCGCCTGGAGCGTCTTCGAAATCTGTCCAACCACATAGTGCCTCGCTTCGATCCGCCTGATCGGCCAGATGCCGATCAGGCTGTTGGTGAGAAACAGTTCCTGCGCCGATTCGACCATGTCTGTGGTCACGGCCTGGATCGCACAGGTCATGCCCAGGGTCGTCGCGCTGGCCAGGACCTGTGCGCGCATCACGCCCGCAACGCCGGATTGTGACAGATCGGGAGTGGCCAGGGTACCGTCGCGACGCACCAGAAACAGGTTCGTCATGGTTCCTTCGATGACCAGTCCGTCGGTGTCGCGCATCAGACCTTCGGCGTAATCGTCCTGCCATTCGGCGCGCGCCAGCACCTGCTCCAGGCGGTTGAGATGCTTCATGCCCGCAAGCCGCGGCTGGCGCGCAAGGCGTGTTGCACACCAGCGTACGATCACGCCCTCATTCCTGGCTGCCGGCGGGTGTGCCGGCCACGGCAGGTGCTGCACGATACGGGTCGCGGGAAGGGAGGCATCCGCCCGATAGCCCCGACTTGAGCTACCGCGCGTCAAAATAATCTTGGCCACGGCGCGCGCCTCCGGTCCGGCGATCCGGGCGACTTCATCGCGCAGAACTTCTGCATCCGGTGCCGGCAGGCCGAGACGCTGGCAACCTGCGCCAAGACGCTGCAGATGCCGCTCCCACAGGAGCGGTTCGCCATTGCGCAGCGCCAAGGTCTCGAACAATCCATCACCGTACTGCAAGCCGCGGTCGCTGACCGGCAGGTGCGCGCCATATTGCCCATTGACCAGCGTGGTCACGGTGCAGTTCCCGCCCTGTCGAATGCGGCCAGCATGCCCTTGGCCTTGGCACGCGTTTCGCCAAGCTCCCGATCGGGATCGGAATCGGCCACGATGCCGCCACCGGCGCGCAGCTGCACGGAGATTCCATCCTGCATCAGGGTGCGGATCAGTATATTGAGATCAAGACTGCCATCGCGGTTGATGTAGCCCATGGATCCGGTATAGGCGCCACGCGGCGTGGCTTCCAGTTCGGCGATAATCTGCATGGTGCGCAACTTCGGACAACCGGTGATGGTGCCGCCGGGAAAAACAGCGCGGATTGCCTGTGCCGGCGTCACACCGGCGTTCAGCTCGCCACTGATGTTCGAAACAATGTGATGCACATGCCGGTAACTTTCCACGACCAGCGATTCATCGACCTGCACGCTACCGACACGGCAGAGGCGACCGAGGTCGTTGCGTTCCAGGTCCACGAGCATCACGTGTTCGGCTCGCTCTTTCGGGTTGCGCACCAGCGCCTGCGCCAATGCCTGGTCCTCCCCGGTATTGACCGAACGCGGATAGGTTCCGGCGATCGGTCGCGTGCTGATGCGCCCGTGGCGCAGGCTCACCAGACGTTCCGGCGATGAACTGATTACGGCACGTTCTGCATCGATCGTCATGAGCCCGGCGAACGGCGCCGGGTTGGTGCGGCGCAACTGACCGTAAAGATCAACCGGCGCAGTCCGCTGCTTGAGTTGGATGCTCCAGACACGCGACAGATTCACCTGGTAGGTGTCGCCGGCGCGTATATAGTCGAGGACGCGCGCGATGCGTTGTCGATATAACGACGGGTCCTCTTCGGCGATTGCCTGTACGCGTACTGGTGCAGCTGGTTCGTGTGCTTCGTTTTCAAGGCGGCGCAGGTCTTGCTCCATCTTACGCAGCATGTCGCCGTCCTGATGCTCGCAGACCAGCAGAGTACTGTGTGTTTCGTGATCGCGGATCACGGCCGCCGGGAAACGCGTGGCCATTGCCACCGGCCAGTCATTGCCGGGCGGCATCTTCGCCAGCGTCGGTTCAAGAAATCTCGCCAGTTCATAAGCAAGAAACACGAACCAACCGCCGTGAAATGGAAATTGTAATCTTGGCTGTTCCGCTACGGACGTTGCGCGCCAGTCTGCATCGAACACCGAGAGAAAATCGCCGGCAATGGGCGCGCCGTTGCGTCGTAGCGCCCCGCTGCATTCGAGCACCAAGGTGTCGCCGGGAAAGGCAAACAGGATGTCGTAGCGCGCCTGTGGCGTGCCGTGCGCGACACTCTCAAGCAGGTGCGGATAGCGCGCGGGGAAAAGTCGGTGCAGGCGGGCAAGATCGGGAAAGCCGCTGACCGTGCGCCAGATACAGGCCGGCACGGCCGCGCTGCCCCGCACACCGGATGCGTTCACGCCAGGCGGCGCAACACCAGCGTGCCGTTGGTGCCGCCGAAACCGAAGGAATTCGACAAGGCGACATCGATCTTCATGTCGCGCGGCGTTTTCGGCACGTAATCGAGATCACAATCGGGGTCGGGCGTGAAGAGATTGATGGTCGGTGGCGCAATCTGGTGATGAATCGCCAAGGACGTGTAGATCGCTTCGACGCCACCGGCGGCGCCCAACAGGTGTCCGGTCATGGATTTGGTCGAACTCATGGCAACCTTGTAGGCATAGTCGCCAAACGCGGCTTTGGCCGCCATGGTCTCCGCCCGGTCACCCTGCGGCGTGGACGTTCCGTGCGCGTTGATGTACTGCACCTGTTCCGGATTGATGCCGGCATTGCGCAGGGCATTGCGCATGCAGCGCGCCGCGCCTTCACCGCCCTCGGACGGGCTGGTCATATGGTAAGCGTCGCCGCTCATGCCGAAGCCGGCAAGTTCGCAGTAGATGCGCGCGCCGCGCCGCCGTGCGTGTTCGAGTTCCTCCAGCACCACGACGCCAGCGCCCTCGCCCAGGACAAAACCATCCCTGTCCTTGTCCCACGGACGACTCGCCGTTGCCGGGTCATCATTGCGCGTGGACAGCGCCTTGGCATTGCCGAAACCGGCCATGCCGGTTGGTGTCACGGTGGATTCGGTACCGCCCGCCACCATCACGTCGGCATCGCCATATTCGATCAACCGTCCGGCATCGCCGATGGCGTGCGTGGCGGTGGCGCAGGCGGTGACCATGGCCAGGTTCGGGCCCTTCATCCCGTACAGGATCGACAGGTTGCCGGAGACCATGTTGATGATGCTCATCGGGATGTAGAACGGCGAGAGGCGTCGGTGACCCTTTTCAATCAAGGTGCGTGTGCCGTTCTCGATGGTGTTGAGCCCGCCGATGCCGGAACCGATGTGCACGCCGATGCGTTCGGCATTCGCCTCGTTCACTTCCAGCCCGGAGTCCTTCACCGCCTGGATGCCGGCGGCCATGCCGAGATGGATGAAGCGGTCCATGCGACGCGCTTCTTTCTCGGTGATGTATTTCGTCGGCTCGAAGCCTTTCACCTCGCCGGCGATGCTCGCCGGGAAGCCGGTGGCATCGAACTGCGTGATGGGACCGATGCCACACTTGCCGGCGAGGATGCCCTGCCAGTTCTCGGCGAGATCGAGACCGATGGGCGAAACGATGCCCATTCCGGTGATGACCACACGTCGTTTGCTCAAGCGGATTTCCTCGTCATGTATGACAGCGCGTCGGGCGGAGATGACCAGTGTGAAAAATCAAAGGCCGCCGCCACGCGGTGGCTGGCGGCCCTTGCGGCATGGGGTGCCGGTTACTTCTGGTGCGCGTTGATGTAATCGATGGCCTGCTGCACCGTGGTGATCTTCTCGGCCTCTTCGTCCGGAATCTCGCAGTCGAATTCCTCTTCCAGCGCCATCACCAGTTCGACGGTGTCGAGGGAATCGGCGCCCAGGTCGTTGACGAACGAAGCGGCCTTGGTTACTTCACCTTCATTTACGCCCAGCTGCTCGGCGACGATCTTGACGACGCGTTCTTCAATACCGCTCATGTCTCATTTTCCTCCGAAATTGGCCAGTTTTTCGATTGCTCGGCCTGGCGAGGCCGCATAGTAAACACGATTCAGGGTCCCAAGTCCACCCGCGTAATGTGATGTTAATTATGGCTTTGTAGGTAGAGCGCTACACATTAGCTCATATACATGCCACCGTTTACGTGCAGGGTCGTACCGGTCATGTAGGCGGCGCGCGGCGAGGCCAGAAAAGCGACGGCGTGCGCAATCTCCTCGGCCAGACCGAGACGCCCGAGCGGGATCTGGCCTAACATCGCGGTGCGCTGTGCCTCGCCCAGTGCCCGGGTCATGTCGGTATCGATAAAGCCCGGGGCCACGGCATTCACGGTGATGTTGCGCGAACCGACCTCGCGCGCCAGCGATTTGGTGAAGCCGATGACGCCGGCCTTGGCTGCCGCATAGTTGCACTGCCCCGCGTTGCCACTGCTGCCGACAATCGAACTGATGCTGATGATGCGGCCCTTGCGCGCCTTGGTCATGCCGCGCACCACGGCCTTGCTCATGCGGAAGATGGATTTGAGATTCGTGTCCATGATCTCGTCCCATTCCTCGTCCTTCATGCGCATCAGAAGGTTGTCGCGGGTGATGCCGGCGTTGTTGACGAGAATGGTGGGTGTACCCCAGGCGTTCTGTATCTCGGCGAGGGCGGTGTCGATCGAGCCCTGATCGGTGACGTTCAGCACCTGGCCCTGGCCCTTGATGCCCTGAGCTTTCAAGGCTTCGCCAATCTTGCCCGCGCCGTCGTTCGAGGTGGCGGTGCCAACGACGGTCGCACCCTGGCGGCCGAGTTCCAGGGCGATGGCCAGCCCGATGCCGCGGCTGGCGCCGGTGACGAGGGCGATTTCGTTATCCAGTTCCATCGCGGACATTTCTTTTTCTCCCATTCAGGCGCCGAGCGCAGCACGCGCCTGGCGCAGGGTTTCGGGGTCGTATACCGGCAATGTCTGGGTCTCTTTGCTGATGCGCTTGTTGAGACCGGCGAGCACCTTGCCAGGGCCGCATTCTACCAGTTTGTCGACTCCCTCGGCGGCCATTTTGCGAACGGTCTCGACCCAACGCACCGGCGATTCCACCTGTCGTACCAGCGCGTCGCGGATTGCATCGGCTTTGCTCTCGGGTTGCACGTGCGCGTTGTGCAGCACCGGAATGCGTGGCGATTCGATCTTCATTTGCTTCAGGCGTTCGCGCATGCGTTCGGCGGCCGGATGCATGAGTGCGCAGTGTGACGGCACGCTCACCGGCAATTGCTTGGCGAGTTTTGCGCCTGCGCCCTTGGCCTGCTCCACGGCGCGCGCCACGGCGGTAGCCGTGCCGGCGATCACCACCTGTCCGGGAGAATTAAAATTGACCGGAGACAACACCTCGCCGTGCGCGGCCTGCAGGCACAGCGCGCGCACCTGCTCGTCCTCCAGACCGACGATTGCCGCCATGCCGCCGGTGCCGGCCGGCACCGCTTCCTGCATGAAGCGACCGCGGTCGGCGACCAGTCGCACCGCATCGGCGAAATCGATGGCGTCGGCGCAGGTCAGTGCGGTGTATTCGCCAAGGCTGTGACCGGCCATGATCACCGGCTGTGGCCCGTTGTCGGCCCGCCAGGCGCGCCAGACCGCGACGCCGGCGGACAGCATGGCGGGCTGAGTAATCTCGGTCTGGTTGAGTCTTTCTTCCGGGCCATTCGCAACAATTGCCCAAAGGTCGTAACCGAGCGCCGCTGAGGCCTCGGCAAAAGTTTCCTGCACTTGCGGGTAGGCCTCGGCGAGCGCATTCAGCATGCCGACCGATTGCGAGCCCTGACCGGGAAACACGAAAGCGAGTGTCATGATTTTAATGTTCCGTATTATTTTTTCTAGCCGCAGATGAACGCAGATAGACGCGGATCACGACATGGAATTTTAAATTTAAATTGGTATCTAATTTTATCTGCGTTCATCTGCGGCCGCTTGTCTGCTTCATTCTTAGTACTTCAGCAACACTGAACCCCAGGTGAAACCGCCGCCAAAGGCCTCCATGAGCACCGTGTCACCGCGCTGGATGCGGCCATCGCGCACCGCTTCGTCGAAAGCGAGTGGAATCGAAGCGGCCGAGGTATTGCCATGCCGGTCAACGGTCACGACTACATGATCCATGGACATGTCGAGCTTGCGGGCGGTCGCCGCGATGATGCGGTGATTCGCCTGATGCGGCACGAGCCAGGTGATATCGCTCTTCTTGAGGCCATTCTTCTCAAGCGTTTCGTCCACGATGCGGCCGAGGGTGTTCACCGCCACCTTGAACACTTCATTGCCCTGCATCTGCATGAACGCTTTGTTACTCTGCACCTTGTCATATCCCTGGGAGATGCCAGCCGGTACCGTGAGCAATTCCTTGTACTGGCCGTCTGCGTGCAGATGCGAATTGATGATGCCGGGCTGATGGTCGGCGCTGACCACCACCGCACCGGCGCCGTCACCGAACAGCACACAGGTGCCACGATCTGCCCAGTCGACGATGCGCGACAGGGTTTCGGCGCCGACCACGAGCGCGTGTTTCGCGCTGCCGCTGCGCACGAACTTGTCGGCGATACCGAGCGCGTACACAAACCCGGTGCACACGGCCTGCACGTCGAATGCCGCGCAGCCATGGATATCGAGCCGATCCTGCAACAGGCAGGCGGTGCTGGGAAAGACGCGGTCTGGTGTGGTGGTCGCGACAATAATGAGATCGATGTCGCGATTGCCGAGCCCGGCCGCTTCGATGGCGCGGCGCGCGGCCTGTTCGGCGAGGTCGCAGGTCGTTTGGTTCTCGGCCGCGATATGACGCTCGCGGATGCCGGTGCGCTCGACAATCCACTCATCCGTGGTGTCAACCATTTTGACGAGGTCGGCGTTGGTCAGGACCTTGGCCGGCAGGTAACTGCCCGTACCACTGATGCGTGAATAAAGCATGCGGATGCGCTCAGTTGGGCGAATGACCCTGACCCTGCAACGAGGTCAGGCGCTGGCCGATGAGTTGAGGCAACTGGTTCTGCACTTCCACGGCCGCGACGCGGATGGCATATTCGAAACCGATTGCATCGGTGCCGCCATGGCTCTTGATGACGATCCCGTTCAAACCCACCAGGCTCGCACCATTGTACTGGCGCGGGTCGAGGCGCCGACGCAACGCGTTAAGGACCGGCAGCGCGATCACTGCGGCCAGCTTGGCGAACAGGTTGCGCGTGAACTCCTCCTTCATGAACTGCGAAATCATGCGCGCCAGGCCTTCGCTGGTCTTGAGCGCGACATTGCCGACGAACCCGTCGCACACGATGACATCGACTTTACCCAGATAAATCTCGTCACCTTCGACATAGCCGTGATAATTGAGTGCGCTTGACCGGAAAAGCTCATCGGCCTTCTTCACCATCTCATTGCCCTTGATGTCTTCGACGCCGACATTGAGCAGCGCCACCAGGGGGCGCTCCTTGTGCTCGACGGCACCCACCAGCAGCGAACCCATGATGCCGAACTGCAGAAGTTGCTCAGGGCTGGAATCGACGTTCGCGCCCAGATCGAGAATGTGCACGTGGCCGTGGATTGTCGGGAAGGCGGTGATGATGGCGGGGCGGTCGATACCGGGCAGGGTCTTGAGCACGAAACGCGCGGTCGCCATGAGTGCGCCAGTGTTGCCGGCGGACACGACCGCCTGGGCCTCGCCGCTTTTGACGAGGTTGATGGCAACGCGCATCGACGAGTCTTTCTTGCCACGCAGCGCCTGCGCCGGCGGCTCGTCCATCCCAACGACTTCGGAGGCAGACTGAAGCTTAAGGCGCTCGCTTTCGGCGCCGCCATGGCGCGCGAGCTCCTTCTCCAGGATCTCACGCTGACCGACGAGCACAAGCTTCAGATCAGGCTGATGACGCAGTGCGGCGAGCGCGCCCGGAACCGTAACGGCCGGGCCATGATCGCCGCCCATGGCATCCAGGGCGATGGTAACAACAGCCAACGGTTGGCCCCCCTTTACGGTGAATGCCAGCCGTTGTTTCAGTCGGCCTTGACGTCGATCACCTTGCGGCCGCGATAGAAGCCGGTCGCACTAATGTGATGCCGGCGGTGAGTCTCACCGCTGGTCGGCTCTACGGACAGGTGCACCGGCTTGAGCGCATCGTGCGAACGACGCATGCCGCGGGTGGAGGGGGACTTGCGGCTTTTCTGGACTGCCATGGATATTCCTCGTTCGTCGGATCGGTTTTACTGACTCTTGCCCTTGAACCCGCGCAATTCGGCAAACGGGTTCGCTCTTTTTTCGGCCACGGGCGACTTGCCCGTTGCAACCGGGAATGCAGAATCACATTCCCCCTCGGCATGCACCGGAATCATGGGCATGGCGAGCAACAACTCATCTTCCAACAACGTACCCAGAGAAAGCGGCACTTCCACAACCAGCGTCTCACCCTCTTCCGGCTCGGCCTCGCTCGGCAACAACAGGGCGAAAAACGGCCGCGCGACGATCTCGATCGTCAGTGGCTTCAGGCAGCGCTGACAGACCATCTCGACCTGCGTGCGGATCGTGCCATGCATCAGACGCAAGCCATGGGCGGTGCGCTCAAATTGCAGATCCACCGCCACGGCCGCCGGCCGGCTGCCCGGGAGGGAAAGCTCCCGTAATCTCGACATTTCGCCGCCTGGAAGCGCGCCTTGTAGTCGCACCCCCTCGTCCGCAAGACGGATAGGGTCGATCTGTGCAGGCAACTGGCCAGACATAAGCCGCGCATGATAGCTTTGCACGTAACTCCTGTCAAAATAAGCATTTAATCTGGACAGACGAATGCAGTAGGGTTTTATTGATCCGCATTCTGGTTATTGACACCCCCCGGCGCATTCCGTAAAAAGATGCACCCGGGTGCGTTTTTCTCCCCAGCCGTGCAGGCCACTCTTACAGGCCGGCCTCCAACCGAACGGGGTCTCTGTGTTCAGCAAGATACTGGTCGCCAATCGCGGCGAGATCGCGGTGCGAATCGTGCGCGCCTGTGCCGAAATGGGCATCAAATCGGCGGCGATCTATTCCGATGCCGACCGTAGCGCTCTACACGTCAAGAAGGCGGACGAGGCCTATAATCTTGGCCCCGATCCGGTCGGCGGCTATCTCAATGTCCACCGCATCGTGAACCTCGCGGTCACCGCCGGTTGCGATGCCCTGCATCCCGGCTATGGCTTCCTGTCTGAAAACCCACAACTCGCCGAGATCTGCGCGCGGCGTGGCATCGCCTTCATCGGCCCCTCGGCTGAGGTTATCCGCGCCATGGGCGACAAGATCCATGCGCGCAAGGCGATGATCGCGGCCGGCATCCCGGTGGTACCGGGCAGCGAAGAAAGCCTCAAGCATGTCGACGAAGCCGTGCGGCTCGCCAAAAAGCTCGGTTATCCAGTGATGCTCAAGGCCACCAGTGGTGGTGGCGGACGCGGAATCCGTCGCTGCGACAGCGAGGACGACCTGAAGCGCAGCTATGAGCGTGTCGTGTCCGAAGCCACCAAAGCGTTCGGCTCGGCCGATGTGTTCGTGGAAAAGGCCGTTGTCAATCCACGTCACATCGAGGTGCAGATTCTGGGCGATCGGCACGGCCACGTGATTCACCTGTTCGAGCGCGATTGTTCGATCCAGCGCCGCCATCAGAAGCTGGTTGAAATCGCGCCTTCGCCGCAGCTTAATGAAGAGCAACGCCAGTACGTGTGTGGACTCGCCGTCAAGGCCGCCAAGGCGGTGGGCTACGAGAATGCCGGCACGGTCGAGTTCCTGTTCGACCACCAGGACAACTTCTATTTCATGGAGATGAACACGCGTCTGCAGGTCGAGCACACCGTGACCGAGCAGATCACCGGCGTAGACATCGTGCAGGAGCAGATCCGTATCGCCAGCGGTGAACCGTTGTCTTACCAGCAGGCAGATATCGCCCGACGCGGCTATGCTATCCAGTTCCGTATCAACGCCGAGGATCCGAAGAACGATTTCCTGCCGAATTTCGGGCGCATCACGCGTTACTACGCACCCGGCGGCCCGGGGGTGCGTACCGATGCCGCGATCTACACCGGCTACGAATTTCCGCGTTACTACGACTCGATGTGCGCCAAGCTCACTATCTGGGCGCTCACCTGGGAGCAGGCCATCGCCCGCGCCAAGCGCGCACTGCGTGACACGGGCGTACAGGGGGTGAAGACCACCATTCCTTATCACGAGGAGATCCTCAAGACTCCGGAGTTCCGTGCCGCGAATTTCGATACCGGATTCGTCGAGCAGCATCCGGAGCTGATAAACTATTCAGTGCGCCGGCCACCCGCGCATCTGGCCGCAGCAATCGCCGCCGCGATCGCTGCGCACCACGGTCTGTAACTGCACCTGGAACCTCTCCGCATGCCGTCCAACAAGAACAAGGTCCACGTCACCGATCTCATCCTGCGGGATGCACACCAGTCGCTTATCGCCACGCGCATGCGCACCGCGGATATGCTGCCGGTCTGCCCGAAGCTCGACAAAGTCGGCTTCTGGTCGCTCGAGGCCTGGGGCGGTGCAACGTTCGATGCCTGTATCCGCTTTCTGAAAGAAGATCCCTGGGAGCGCCTGCGGCTTTTAAAGAAGGCCCTGCCCAACACCCCCATCCAGATGTTGTTGCGCGGCCAAAACCTGCTCGGCTACCGGCACTATTCGGATGACGTGGTCGAGGCGTTCGTGCAGAAAGCAGCGGAGAACGGCGTGGATGTGTTCCGCATCTTCGATGCCATGAACGACCTGCGCAATATCACGGTATCGGTCAAGGCGGTGATCAAGGCCGGCAAACACGCGCAGGGGGCAATCTGCTACACCACCAGCCCGGTGCACACCATCGGGCATTTCGTTGCGCAGGCGGTCGAGCTCGAGAAGATGGGCTGCCACTCGATCGCCATCAAGGACATGGCCGGGCTGATCACGCCGGCGCGTTCGGCCGAGCTGTTCGCGGCATTATCGAAGGCCGTCAAACTGCCGTTGCATTTTCATTCGCACACCACCGTCGGTATTGCCAACATCTCCATGTACAAGGCGGTCGAGAACGGCGCCCGGCACGTGGACACGGCGATCAGCGCCATGTCCTGGGGTACCTCGCACTCGCCCACCGAAAGCATGGTGGTGGCGTTTCACGAAACGCCGTACGACACCGGCCTCGACCTGCCGCTGCTGCAGGAGATTGGCATGTACTTCCATGAGGTGCGCAAGAAGTACCACCAATTCGAGAGCGAGTTCAACGGCATCGACACGCGCGTCCAGGTCAACCAGGTGCCGGGCGGCATGATCTCCAACCTGTCACACCAGCTCAAGGAACAGGGCGCGCTGACCCGCATGCACGAGGTGCTGGCCGAGATCCCGCGCGTGCGCGAGGACCTTGGGTTTCCGCCGCTGGTCACGCCGACCTCGCAAATTGTCGGCACGCAGGCGGTACTCAACGTGCTTACCGGCAAGCGCTACAAGAGCATCACCAACGAGGTGAAGCTCTACCTGCAAGGCCGCTACGGCCAGGCGCCGGGTACGGTCAACGACGCGGTGCGCCAAATGGCGATCGGTGACGAAGAGGTCATCACCTGCCGTCCGGCCGACCGGATGCACCCGGAGATGGATCGCCTGCGCCACGACATCGGCCAAGTCGCCAAGAGTGAAGAAGATGTGCTGACCTATGCCATGTTTCCGGAGATCGGCCGCAAGTTCCTCGAGGAACGGGCGGCCGGAACTCTGAAACCTGAAGAACTGCTGCCCGTGCCGGGCACGCAGATGGCCGCTGCCACGGCGGCGCTCGCCCCGACCGATTTCAATGTCACCGTGCATGGTGAGACTTACCACATCAAGATCACGGGCGCCGGCCACCACTCCGCCGAGCGACGGCCGTTCTATGTTTCGCTGGATGGCGTGCCGGAAGAAATTCTGGTCGAGACCCTGAGTGAAATGGTTCCGACCGAGAGCGGCGAGTTGGATAGCCGGCGTGCCACCAAGGCATCGCGTCGTCCCAAAGCCAGCAAGGAAGGACATGTCACGAGTTCCATGCCAGGCACGATCGTCGACGTCGTGGCCAAAGTCGGCACCAAGGTCAAGGCGGGTGATCCGGTGCTCGTGATCGAGGCCATGAAGATGGAGAACGAGGTGCCTGCCCCGATCGCCGGCACCGTCAAGGCCGTGAATGTCGCCAAGGGTGATAGCGTCAATCCGGACGAGGCGCTGGTCGAGATCGAGTAGTAGAAACTTTCGTATTATGCGCAGAGGACGCAAAGGCGCAGAGAGCGCAAAGAAACATAAATCACCACTTTGCGTCCTCTGCGTTAATTCCAGAGCGTAATTCATGACCCGATTGATCCTTGCCTCCTCCTCCCCGTTCCGACGCGAACTGCTGGCGCGCCTGATGATTCCGTTTGAAGTCGTCGTGCCGGATGTGGACGAGACGCCGTACCCGAGCGAGTCGCCGCAGGCGTTGGTCGAGCGCCTGGCCATCGCCAAGGCGCGGGTCGTGGCAATAAAACACCCGGACGCGCTGGTGATCGGCTCGGACCAGGTGGCCGTCCACAACGGCGAGATCGTCGGCAAACCGCTCACCCATGAACGTGCGGTCGAGCAGCTCAAGACCGCCTCTGGAAAAACTGTAACGCTTTATACCGGACTCGCGCTTCTTCACGGTTCATCCGGCCGGGTGCAGAGCGCGGTGGTGCCGTACGGCGTGACGTTCCGCGCGCTCACCGACAAACAGATTGAAGCCTATCTGCGCAAGGAACAGCCCTATCACTGCGCCGGGAGCGTGAAATCCGAAGGATTGGGCGTGGCGTTGCTCGAGAAATTTGACGGCGAGGACCCGGCCACGCTCATCGGCCTGCCGCTGATTCGCCTCATTCGCATGCTGGAAAACGAGGGTTTGGCGGTCATCTGAGCCGCGCACCCGATCCATCCCGCCTATACTCGAAAGAGATAACCGGCGGAACTGCCGGGGGCTATTCGGAGGTGGGTATGGCACTCAAACCGGTGAACCACAGCAGCGATCCGCTCTACAAGCTGCTGCGCGAAGGCCGCATCAAGGATTTCGACGACCGCAAGAAGCTCGGCGAAAAAATCGACCTGCGCGACTGCGATTTCCGTGGTCTCGATCTGCGTGGTCTGGATGCACAAGGACTCGACTTCAGCGGTTGTTACTTCCGCCAGACCGATCTGCGCGGTCTGGACCTGTCGGGAACGAGGCTTGAAGGCGCAAGTATCAATGGCGCGAAGATCTCCGGCACCCTCTTCCCCAGGGAACTGACTGCCGAGGAAATCACACTCTCACTGCTGCACGGCACCCGTATGCGCTATGCGACTTGAGCGCTAACGCAGTGCGCGGTCCGGCAAGCGCAGTTCGGACGCAACCGACCGGCCCATGGCCATGCCAATGCGATCGGCCAGACGGTGCAGCAGGTTCTCGCGCACGGTGTAATCCACGATCTCCTCGGCACCGATCACCTCGCGCGCAACGGTGCCGGCGCTGGCGAACTCGTCCACAAGCCCGAGCTCCTTCGCCTTCGCCCCGGTCCAGAACAGGCCGCTGAAGATTTCCTTATTTGCCTTGAGCACATCGCCGCGTCCCTGTTTCACCGCCTCGATGAACTGCGCATGGATCTCTTCCAGCATCTTCTGGGTGTGACGCCGGGCTTTCGGGTCGAGTGGCGAGAACGGATCGAGCATGCCCTTGTTCTCGCCGGCCGTGAGCAGGCGTCGTTCGATGCCGAGTTTCTTCATGCCGTCCACGAAACCGAAGCCGTCCATGAGCACACCGATCGAACCCACGATGCTCGCCGGGTTCGCGTAGATCCTGTCGGCGGCGGCGACTGCGTAGTAGCAACCGGAAGCGCACATGTCGCCGATCACGGCATACAGCGGCTTGTCCGGGTATTTCTCGCGTAGGCGCAGGATCTCGTCGTAGATATAGGCCGACTGCACCGGGCTACCGCCCGGACTGTTGGCCAGCAGAATCACGCCGGACGCCGCCTTGTCCTCAAATGCGTCACCCAGGCCCTTGATGATATTTTCGGCGTTGGCGTCGCTTTCCGCCGCGATCTCACCTTCGAGATTTACAAGCGCCGTGTAGCGGGTGGCGAGGGCCTTTTCGCCCCAGGTGCCGGCCAGCATGAGAAGCAGCAGCACGACGAGATACAGCGCGAAAAACAACTTGAAAAAAATGCCCCAATGGCGCGCCTTGCGGCTCTCGTCCAGCGAAGCGAACGCGAGTTTCTCGAGTAGTTCGCGTTCCCACCCTTCTTGCTTCTTTTCCTGTTGCCCGGTTTCCATGCCTGTTCCCGTGGGTTTCAATAGGGATCGATTTATTTGACCACAGCAGCCGATGTCTCCGCGAGCCATACCGAGCCGTTCGCCTCACGCACCGGAATTGCCGTGAGTGTCGCACCGCGACAGGGCCCGCTCGCGCAGTTTCCGCTGGCCGGATCATACAATGCCCCGTGTGTGGCACACACGAGGTAATGGCGCTCGGCATCGAAAAACTCGCCTTCCTGCCAGTCGAGCTCGACCAGCTTGTGGGCACAGCGGTTAAGATAGGCAAACACGCGTCCTGCATGGCGCACGGCAAATGCCGGTTCGATGCTGCCATTGTGCATGACCTGAAAGCGTACGCCGCGGCCACCTTCCTGCAGACAACTGCTGGCGCAGACGCAGTTGCCCGGGCGCAGCGCTGCTGGCCGTGGCGCCGTTACTTGACCCATGCACACACCTCGGGGAAGGAATCCAGGCAGGCCAGCGCGCCGCACTCGAGCAGGCGCTCGCGCGCATGCACGCCATAGCTCACGGCGAGCCCGGCAACCTGCGCGCTGCGCGCCATCTCCATGTCGTAGACGGTGTCGCCGACCATAAGCGCGCGACCATGGCCGATACCGGTTTCATCCAGAATGTCTTCGAGCATTTTCGGGTGTGGCTTGGAAAAGGCCTCGTCCGCGCAACGTGAACTCACGAACAGGTGACGCATGCCGGTTTCGTCCAGCACCCGGTTCAAGCCACGACGCGCCTTGCCGGTGGCGATGGCCAGCAGGTAGCCCTGATCCGCGAGCTGAGTGAGGCCGTGCGCCACGCCCGGAAACAGTGGCATGTCCGTGGCGTCAATTTCAAGGAAGTGCTTGCGGTAGCGTTCCACGAGTTCGGCGCGACGCGCAGCCGCCTGTTCCGGGAACAGAACCTGCATCGCCTCACTGAGGCCAAGGCCGATGATATCGCGGATCGCATCGGCACCCGGGTCGGGAATACCGACATCCATGGCCGCCGCCTGCAGGCAGCGCACGATCTTGGCCTCGGAATCCATGAGGGTTCCGTCCCAGTCGAAGACAATGAGGTCGAATTGACGATTCATGCGGACGCGGGAATATCGGGGCGGGTACGCAGCTTCTCAAGCACGCGTTCGAGCTCGACCGGCAGTGGGGCCTTGATCGACATTTTACGGCCACTCAGTGGGTGCCGGAATTCCAGGCGCGCGGCGTGCAGGAACAGGCGCGTGAGTCCCAGACGCTTCATCCGCAGGTTGAAATCACGCTCGCCGTACTTGTCGTCGCCGGCAATCGGATGGCCGATGTGCGCGGCATGCACCCGCGCCTGGTGCATGCGTCCGGTGAGCAGGCGCACCTCGACCAGCGCGGACTCGGCAAATTTTTCGCGCGGCGTGATGTCGCTGGCCGATTCCTTGCCCTCCTCACCCACTTCCACCCGGCGCTCGCCGGATTGAGGCCGGTTGGTCTCCAGCGCCGCATCCACATGGAATGTTCCGCCGTGCCACGGGCCGGCAACCAGTGCCAGGTAGCGCTTGTCCAGCCCGCCCTCGCGCAACAGGTCGTGCAGTTGCACCAGAGCGGTGCGCGATTTCGCAATCAGCAGGCAGCCGGAGGTGTCGCGGTCCAGACGATGGGCGAGTTCCAGAAACGGGGTGTGTGGCCGCAGCTCGCGCAGCGCCTCGATCAGCCCCACGCTCACCCCGCTGCCGCCGTGCACCGCCAGTCCGGCCGGTTTGTCGAGCACCAGCAGGTGTTCGTCCTCGAACAAGACACGATCGAGCAGCCAGTCGAGCCGGCCGCTGGCAGCGGCCTGGGCGGCGAGTTGCTTGCCCCCGGATTCGCCACGTCGCACCGGCGGCAGGCGCACGACATCGCCCTCTTCCAGGCGGTAATCCGGCTTGGCCCGGCCTTTATTGACCCGCACCTCGCCCTTGCGCAGCAGGCGGTAAACATGGGTACGGGGGACACCTTTGAGGGTGGTGAGCAGGAAGTTGTCCAGGCGCTGTCCGGCATGTCCGGCGTCCACGGTCACGTGCTGCACCCCCGGGCGGGCACCTTCGGGAGGGGTATCTCGGACCGCTTTCATGACAAAATCATAACAGAATTGCAGGGATAGAGGCTGACTGTTATAGTGCAATGGTGCGCCAGACGTTGAGCAAGCTGCGGCAAGTGCACACGAGGAAAAGGTTTTTGCGCTGGCGGGTGTTCCTCCGTCGGCGCCGATCCGCTGGAATCGCCCGCAGGGTTTACCGATTCCCGTGGATCACCGGTGGTCTTTGCGACCGGCCGGGCACTAACGGGTTTTGCATTGCTCGCCCCTTTCGAAGAGCGATGCCCGGAATTGATGCTCCTGTGTGTCGGAATCGCCGACAGCTGCGAGCCGGTCGCCTGTCTCATTTAGATTTTTGAATGAATGTCATGACGGCGGCTAGGTAGAAGTTAAGCGGTGTGGCGGTCCCGAGCACGCGCGCGGTTGCGCGTCGAGCGTCGGAGACAATTATAAAATGAAGAGAATGCTGTTTAACGCAACTCACCCAGAGGAGTTGCGCGTTGCGATTGTCGACGGTCAGAAACTCATCGACCTCGATATTGAATCCTCTACCTACCAGCAGAAAAAAGGCAACATCTACAAGGCCAAGGTTACCCGTGTGGAACCTTCGCTCGAAGCCGCGTTTGTGGATTACGGTTCCGAGCGTCAGGGCTTTCTGCCGCTGAAGGAAATTTCCCGCATCTACTTCAAGGATTATGACCAGAAGACCCCGATGGGTCAGGTCATGATCAAGGACGTGATCAAGGAAGGCCAGGAACTGGTCGTCCAGGTCGAGAAGGAAGAACGCGGCACCAAGGGCGCCGCGCTCACCACGTTCGTGAGCCTGGCCGGGCGTTATCTCGTGCTCATGCCCAACAACCCGCGCGGCGGCGGCATTTCGCGCCGCATCGAGGGTGAAGAGCGCGCCGAGATGCGCGAGGCGATGGCGCAGCTTACGATCCCGCAGGACTACTCGGTCATCATCCGCACCGCCGGTATCGGCCGCAACGCCGAGGAACTGCAATGGGATCTGGATTACCTCGTACATCTGTGGGACGCGATCAGCACGGCCGCGGCCGAGCGCCCTGCCCCGTTCCTCATCTACCAGGAATCGAACCTGGTGATCCGAGCCATCCGCGACTACCTGCGGTCGGATATCGGCGAGATCCTGATCGACAACCCGGAGATTTACGAACGTGCCCAGCGCTTCATGCAGCAGGTCATGCCGCAGACTCTGGGCAAGCTGAAGCACTACCAGGACGAGACGCCGCTGTTTTCGCGCTACCAGATCGAGCACCAGATCGAAGCGGCGTTTGCGCGCGAGGTGCGCCTCGAGTCCGGCGGTGCCCTCGTGTTCGACAAGACCGAGGCACTGGTGACCATCGACGTGAACTCGGCGCGCGCCACCAAGGGTGCGGACATCGAAGAGACCGCGCTCAACACCAATCTCGAAGCCGCCGATGAGGTTGCCCGGCAGCTGCGCCTGCGCGACCTGGGCGGACTGATCGTCATCGACTTCATCGACATGACCCCGGCACGCAACCAGCGCGAGGTCGAAAACCGCCTGATCGAGGCGCTCAAGGTCGATCGCGCGCGCGTGCAGGTGGGGCGCATCTCGCGCTTCGGCCTGCTGGAAATGTCGCGTCAGCGCCTGCGGCCGTCGCTCGGCGAGTCGAGCGCCATCGTCTGCCCGCGTTGCGAGGGTCGCGGCCATATCCGCACCGTGCAGTCGCTCGCCCTGCATGTGTTGCGCTCGGTCCAGGAAGAGGCGATGAAGGAGAACACCGCGGCGCTGCACGTGCACCTGCCGGTGGACACCGCGACCTTC
>Ga0209706_10000679_pt1 | contig 19313 bp, 19 predicted proteins | sample PPLLaktember2015_6_FD_187263 | JGI IMG/M metagenome (GOLD analysis project Ga0209706, IMG submission 187263) | Freshwater sediment microbial communities from Prairie Pothole Lake near Jamestown, North Dakota, USA - PPLs Lake P8 Core (1) Depth... | ecosystem: Environmental > Aquatic > Freshwater...
GGTATTTACCCGGCGGTGGATCCGCTCGATTCAACCTCGCGGATTCTCGATCCGCAGGTGGTCGGCGAAGAGCACTACGGCGTGGCCCGTGCGGTTCAGGGCACCCTGCAGAAGTACAAGGAACTGCGCGACATCATCGCGATTCTGGGCATGGACGAACTGTCGCCGGAAGACAAGCTGGCCGTGTCCCGTGCACGTAAAATCCAGCGCTTCCTGTCGCAGCCCTTCTTCGTCGCCGAAGTGTTCACCGGTGCGCCGGGCAAGTACGTCACGCTGAAAGAGACCATCGCCGGCTTCAAGGCGATTGTCGAAGGCGAATACGACCACCTGCCGGAACAGGCTTTCTACATGGTTGGCACGATCGAAGAAGCCGTCGAGAAAGCGAAGACGATTCAGTAATAAGGCGGCCGAGAGCCGTGAGCGGAGGGCCGAGAGGTACTGCCGTCCACTCCCCTCTCGGCTCTCCGCTCTCAACTGGAATACACTATGGCCATGACCCTACACGTCGACATCGTCAGCGCAGAAAAATCGCTCTTCTCCGGCACCGCCGAAGTGGTGATCGCCCCCGGGCAGCGCGGCGAGCTTGGCATCTACCCGCGTCACACGCCGCTGCTGACCACGCTGAAAGCCGGTTCGGTACGGATCAAGGTGCCCAACCAGGCTGAAGAAGAGCTGGTGTATGTTTCCGGAGGCATTCTCGAAGTGCAGCCGCACGTCGTCACCATCCTGTCCGACTCCGCCATCCGCGGTGCCGACCTCGACGAAGCCAAGGCCCTAGAAGCCATGCGCGCCGCCGAGGAAGCGATGAAGGACAAGGCGGCGAACATCGACTACGCACAAGCGCAGATCGAACTGGCGCAGGCTGTGGCGCAGTTGGCAACGATCAAGAAGATGCGCAAGCTGACTTGATGCAGCCGCGTATTTGACGACAAAAAGGGCAACCGTGAGGTTGCCCTTTTTGTTGGCGAGGCCTACGCGCATCTATCCCTCGGCCTGCTCCGCAGGCTATCGAAAACCATTGGCCAGACCCGCCGTGCAAGCGGCTCTAAGGGGCGGATGGTGCGGCTTTACTTTTAATCTGAATAAAAACTGCCTTATGTTCGCTAGCGCACGGATTCCGTAAAGGCTTTAACTTACTCTTGATCGTCGGGTAGCAAAACGTCTTGGAAGAAGAATAACCAGATTTCAAGTTGCCCATCGAATTTTGCTTGAATTTACATTAATAGGGACTTAATCATGCGAACAACCCCATTTCTTCTGAACACCCTCGGTGCAATCCTGATTTCAACTGGAGTTGTCACTGCACACGCAGCAGAAGGCGTTTTTTACGACCCTTCCAATGCTGCCAGCCCCACTGGAAAAACGATCGGTCATGAGCTCTACAGGACGATCGGTTGTCCTGGCCAGGCGCTACTTGGTACGCCGTGTCCCGTGCCCAAGCCCGTTGACAGTGACGGCGACGGCGTTTTCGATGACAAAGACAAGTGCCCCAACACGCCGGCTGGCCGAAAGGTCAATGCTGACGGTTGTGAACTGGATACCGACAGCGACGGGATTGTGGACGGCGACGACAAGTGCCCGACGGTGTATGCGAAGACAGCCGACGGCTGCCCGCTGCCCGTAGCTGCGACGCCGGCACCTGCACCTGCAGCCGCTCTGGCGCCCGCAGCCGCACCCAGGAAACTGGTACTGGAAGGCGTGAATTTCGATTTCGACAAAGCCACCCTGCGTCAGGAAGACCTCGCCATCATCGACAACAATGCCGCTGACCTCGATAAATGGGGCAATGTGAACATCGAAGTTGCAGGCCACACCGACAGCCGTGGCAGTGACGAATACAACATGAACCTGTCCCGGCAACGTGCTGAGGCTGTCCGCAACCATCTGATCAGCAAGGGTATCGCTGCCGATCGCCTGACCGCCAAGGGTTATGGTGAATCCCAGCCGGTGGCCGACAACGATACGGATGAAGGCCGCTTCAAGAACCGCCGTGTCGAATTGATCCAGAAATAATTCGGTTTCAATTCGGCCTATGACGGGGACTTCGGTCCCCGTCATTTTTTATTGTGGTGACCGGCATGCAGGCAGGACGGAACATAAAGACTGACGCCCGGCATCGGAAAACCGGCCTGGCAGCGATCGGGAACAAGGAGAAAGGACTTGACCGGCATCAGTCAAATGACAAACAAGGCAACCTCAGGCTTGCCTTGTTTGCTGGAAAGAAGGATCTGGGTTGAGGATGTGTGTTGGTAACAGTGTATGGCGTTCGCCCTGTGCTTACTTCAGGGCAACAATCTGAAAAGCCGGTAACCAATAATAAAAGAAGGTTTGGTTGCAAATTGGGGTTGGTTGCCTTTAATGAGCTCATGTGGAATGCGTTTTTCACCCCCGGAGGCGTGTGTCTGAAGGCAAGTAGACCAAGGTCTTATTTCACGCGTTAAAAGAAAGTGTGAGTATTTATTCTAGACATCATCAAATTCATGAAAGGGAAATAAGTATGCGTACAAAAGTTTTTGTTTTTAGCGCTCTTGGTGCAACCCTGATTTCTGCGGGTGTAATGACAGCTCATGCTCAAGAAGGGTTCTATGACCCGTCGAATGTGGGCAGCCCAACCGGCAAGACCAGCGCACATGAGCTTTTCAAAACGATCGGCTGTCCGGGACGCGCCCTGCTGGACAAGGAATGCGTTGCGCCCAAAGAGGCCCCGGCCCCGGTACAGGCACCAGCACCGGCACCGGCACCGGCACCCAGAGAAGCTGATAGCGATGGCGACGGCGTCGTCGACAGCAAGGACAAATGCCCCGGCACCCCTGCGGGCCGCAAGGTCAACGCGGACGGTTGCGAAATCGACAGCGACGGCGATGGTCTCGTCGATGGCGTCGACCAGTGCCCCACCGTATACGCCAAAACTGCCAATGGCTGCCCGCCCCCGCTGGTGCTTGAAGGCGTGGAATTTGACTTCGACAAGGCCACCCTGCGTCCGGAAGCTGCCGCAATACTCGACAAGACGGCAGCCAGCCTGGAGCACTGGGCCAATGCGAACATCGAGGTCGCGGGCCATACCGACAGCATAGGCAGTGACGAGTACAACATGAAGCTGTCGCAGCAACGTGCCGAAACTGTGCGTGACTACCTGATCAGCAAGGGTATCGCAGCAGATCGCCTGACCGCCAAGGGGTATGGCGAGACGAATCCGGTTGCCGACAACGCAACGGAAGAGGGCCGCTTCAAGAACCGTCGCGTCGAATTGCAGCGAATGAATTGATTGCGATTCCAGTAAACGGAAACGGGGGCTTCGGCCCCCGTTTTTTTTGGGGGCCGGCCGGCGCGCGCTGCCGTTCCGGCTGAAAGGGGGGTTGGTCGTCCGCGAGACGGGAGCGGACCGCTTGTCCGTCTGACGAGAAAATCCTTCTCAAAATGGGCGCGCCCTTCTGCCAATTGCGGTTGCCTTGGTCAAACCTGCAAACACAGTGGTTCTTGCCATGAACAGGCGATTCATCAAGAGCCTTTCATCATTGGCGTGCAATAGGCGTGCTGCCCGCAAAGATCGGATTTGATCGCGGCGACCAGGTCAAGGCTTATACTTGGCGCGCGATTTGCTCATCGCCTTGGATGGGACGCCTTTCAATCCAGACAGATACGAATGCAATCAAAACTTGAGATCTTGATCCTTGCGGCGGGCAAAGGCACCCGCATGCGCTCCGACCTGCCCAAGGTGCTGCACCGGCTGGCGGGCAAGCCGCTGCTCGGGCACGTGGTCGATACCGCGCATGCGCTCGGCGCAGCGCAGACCTGCGTGGTGTACGGCTTTGGCGGCGAGGCGGTGCCGCAGGCGCTGGCTGACGACAAGCTGACATTTGTGCTTCAGGCCGAACAGCACGGCACCGGCCATGCGGTGAAGCAGGCGCTGCCGCAGTTGGCGGACGACAGCGTGACGCTGGTGCTGTACGGCGATGTGCCCCTGACCCACACCGCCACCCTGAAGCCGCTGGTGGCAGCCGCGCAAACAGGAAAACTGGGCTTGCTGACCGTGAACCTGGCGCATCCCGACGGCTATGGCCGTATCGTGCGCGAGGGCGGCACCGTCAGGCGCATCGTCGAGCACAAGGATGCGACGCCTGCCGAGCGCGCGATCCAGGAGGTCAACACCGGCATCCTCGCGGTGGCGACGCGCCAGTTGAAGCGGTGGATCGCCGAACTGAAGAACGACAACGCGCAGGGCGAGTACTACCTCACCGACATCATCGCGCTGGCGGTACGCGACGGGGTTGAGGTGGAAACCCATCAGCCGGCATACGAATGGGAAGTGCTGGGCGTCAACAGCAAGGCGCAGCTGGCCCAGCTCGAGCGCATCCATCAAGGCGAGATCGCGCAGGCGCTGCTGGACGCCGGGGTGACCCTGATGGACCCGGCGCGGCTCGACGTGCGCGGCACGCTGGCCTGCGGTCGCGACGTCGTCATCGACGTCAACTGTGTCTTCGAAGGCCGCGTGGAACTGGGCGATGGCGTGCAAGTGGGCGCTAACTGCGTGCTGCGCAACGTGACCGTGGCGGCGGGCACGAAGATCGACGCCTTCACCCTGATCGACGATGCCGCCATCGGTGAAGCCAACCGGCTGGGACCGTTCTCGCGCATCCGTCCCGGCACCACGCTGGCGCGCGACGTTCATGTCGGCAACTTCGTCGAGATCAAGAACAGCCAGATCGACGACGGCTCCAAGATCAACCACCTGTCCTATGTCGGCGACACCACCATGGGCAAGCAGGTCAACATCGGCGCCGGCACCATCACCTGCAATTACGACGGCGCCAACAAGCACCGCACGGTGATCGAGGACGAGGTCTTCGTCGGCTCCGACACCCAGCTCATCGCGCCGGTCACCGTCGGCCGCGGTGCGACCCTGGGTGCCGGCACCACGCTGACCCGCGACGCGCCCGCCGGCGAGCTCACCCTGTCGCGGGCCAAGCAACTCACCCTCAGCGGCTGGAAACGCCCGGTCAAACAGAAAAAGGAAAGCTGATCATGTGCGGCATTGTCGGCGCGGTAGCGCAACGTAACGTCGTCCCCATCCTGCTCGAAGGGCTGCGCCGGCTGGAATACCGCGGCTACGACTCGGCCGGGCTGGTGACCATCGACGGCGGTCTGAAGCGGGTGCGCAGCGTCGGCCGCGTCGCCTCGCTGGCGGCCGATTGCGCGGCGCAGCAGGTGCACGGCCATCTCGGCATCGCGCACACCCGCTGGGCCACCCACGGCGCACCGTCGGAGGCCAACGCGCATCCGCATGTCAGCGGCAGTCTCGCCGTGGTGCACAACGGCATCATCGAGAATCACGAAGCGCTGCGCACCCGGCTCAAGGCAGCCGGTTTCGTCTTCACCTCGGAGACCGACACCGAAGTCATCGCCCACCTGATCGCCCTGTATTTCCGCCAGAGCAAGGAGCTGCTCGCCGCCACCCGTGCGGCCGTGGCCGAACTCGAAGGGGCCTACGCCATCGGCGTGGTGAGCGAAGACTCGCCCCATCGGCTGGTCTGCGCGCGCAAGGGCAGCCCGCTCCTGATCGGCCTCGGGATCGAGGAAAACTTCATCGCCTCCGACGTCTCGGCGCTGCTGCCGGTAACCCAGCGCGTGATGTACCTGGAAGAGGGCGATGTCGCCGACATCGGCCTGCTGTCGGTCACGGTGTATGACGCCGCGGGCAACAAGACCGACCGCAGCGTGCATATTTCCGAACTCTCGGCCGACATGGCGGAGCTCGGCAATTACCGCCACTTCATGCAGAAGGAAATCCACGAGCAGCCGCGCGCGCTCACCGACACGCTGCTGATCGCCGTGGCGCAGGATCGCGTGCAGCCCGAATGGTTCGGCTTCGACGCCGCCGAGGTGCTGGGCGGGGTGAACGCAGTAACCTTCCTCGCCTGCGGCACCAGCTTCCATGCGGCGAAAGTCGCCACCTACTGGCTGGAAGAGATCGCGGGCATTCCGGCCCATGCCGAAATTGCCAGCGAATACCGCTACCGCGCCAGCGTGCCCAATCCGGATGCGCTCATCGTCACCATTTCGCAGTCGGGCGAGACCGCCGACACGCTGGCGGCGCTGAACCACGCCAAGACCCTGGGCCAGGACAAGACGCTGACGCTCTGCAACGTGCCGGAGTCGGCGCTCACTCGCGCCTCGCGCCTGAAATTCCTGACCCGCGCCGGGCCGGAAATCGGGGTCGCCTCGACCAAGGCCTTCACCACCCAGTTGGCCGGCCTGTTCCTGCTGACGCTGGTGCTGGCCAAACTGCGCGGGCGGCTGAGTGCGGATCAGGAGGCCGCGCATCTGGCCGAACTGCGCAGCCTGCCGAAAAAGACGCAGCAGGTGCTGGCGCTGGAGCCGCAGGTCGAAGCCTGGTCGCAGCGATTTGCCAACAAGCACCATGCGCTGTTCCTCGGCCGCGGCGTGCACTATCCGATCGCGCTCGAAGGCGCGCTGAAGCTGAAGGAGATTTCCTACATCCACGCCGAGGCCTACCCGGCGGGCGAGCTCAAGCACGGTCCGCTCGCGCTGGTGGACGAGGACATGCCCGTCATCACCATCGCACCGAATGACCAGCTGATCGAAAAACTGAAATCGAACATGCAGGAAGTGCGCGCGCGCGGCGGCGAGCTGTACGTGTTCGCCGACGGCGATGTGCACATCGAAGAATCGGCCTTCGTGCATGTGATCAAGCTGCCCGGCGGCAGCAACGGCGCGCTGTCACCGATCCTGCACACGATTCCGCTGCAGCTGCTGTCGTATCACGCCGCCCTGCAAAAGGGTACGGACGTAGACAAGCCCCGCAATCTGGCGAAGAGCGTTACCGTGGAATAAGGCAGGATCCCGCGCGGCGCAATGCCGCGGGGCTTGAATGGATGCGGCTCAGTGCCGCTTGTGGTCTTCCTTCAGCGCCAGGGTGGCGACCTGGACGCGGTTTCTGAGGCCCAGCTTTTCCATGATGTTGCGCAGGTGGTTGCGCACGGTGTTTTCCGACAGCGTCATCTGGTAGGCGATGGCCTTGTTGGACAGCCCTTCCTTCACGTGATTGACGATTTCCATTTCACGCGCGGTCAGCGCCGACAGGGCGCTGTTGTTGAGTTCGCCGCGCGCCATTTTCCGCATGATGTTGAGCGGAAAGCTGCTCTGGCCGTCGCACACGCTGCGGATGGCCGCCAGCACCTGGTCGGGGTCGCTGGACTTGATGACATAGCCGTCGACACCGGACGAGATCGCCTCGGAAATTTCCTCGTCGGAATCGGCAATGGTGAGCATGATGACCTTGATGCCGAGGTCGCGCAGGTCGGAAACGAGGTCGAGTCCATCCGCATCGGGCAGCGACCGGTCGAGCAGGGCGGCATCGGCGCGGTTGCCCGCCGCCAGCCAGGCGCGCAGTTCGGCGGCATTGGCCAGTTGCGCGGTGAGGGTCAAATCCGGCTCCTGCTGGATGTAGCCCGCCACCCCCATGCGCAGCAGGGGGTGATCGTCGATCAGGATGATGTTCAGGGGATTTGACATGGGGACTCCACTAGCAATTTGATAACGCGCTTACGTTGGCAGGCTGCGAGGCTTGCGCGGTGCGTTCTTGAATATCGAATCATAAACCGGAATGGGCAGCCATTTCAGCACGCGCGCGACCCACGTCATCTGCCACGGTATGACCGTGTAGGCGCGGCGCCGTTCAATGCAGCGCGCCACCTTCGTGGCCGCGGTCCGGGCGCTCATCCGGAACGGCATGGCATACGGGTTGACCCGCGTCATCGGCGTGTCGATGTAGCCGGGCGCGACCGTGACCACGGCAATATCGCGCGCCTTCAGTTCGAGGCGCAAGGCTTCGAGATAAACCGTGGCCGCGGCCTTCGATGCCGAATACGCACCGCCACCGGGAAGCCCGCGCACGCCGGCCACGCTGGAAATGGCACACAGCACGCCACCGCTCGCCTGCATGGGGGCGATGAAGGGCTGGAACGTGTGCACCAGCCCCAGCACGTTGGCGTCCATGACCGCGCGAAAAATCGGCGCATCGTCGGCCTCCTCGGTCAGGGTGCCGACGCTGATGCCCGCCGCCGCGATGACGATGTCGGGCGGACCGACGTCGCTCAAAAACGCTGCGGCTGCCGCCTGCATGGCGGCGGCGTCGCGCACGTCGGCCTGATACAGCCGCGCATCGAACCCGGAAGCCGTGTCCTGCAGGCCGTCAAGACGGCGCCCGGCCAGACCCAGTTGTGCGCCCAACGCACCGTAGTGCTGCGCCAGCGCCGCGCCAAGGCCGGAACTGGCGCCCGTGATGAACACCCGCAGCGCTTGATTCAAATCCTTGAGGGGTGCGGATGCCAAGCGATTATTTGCCGCCAGCCTTGGCGCTGCGTTCGGCACGCGCCTTGACGATCAGCTGGTCGAGCACTTCGAACAGGCGTGCCGGGCTGCCCGTCATCGACACCGAGGTGGCGTATTTGCCGTCGATGACAAAGGCCGGCACGCCGCTGATCGCGTAGGCGGTGGCCAGGCGTGCACCCTGGGTGGCCTTGGACTGGGTGGAGAAGGAGTTGTAGATGCCCTCGAATTTCTTGCGGTCGACGCCCTGTTTGTCGATCCAGCCGCCCAACACCGCGGGGTCGTTGAGGTTGATGTTTTCCACGTGGTAGGCATCGAATGCCTTGTGGTGCAGCTTGCCGAGGAGATTCATCTGTTCAAGCGTGTAGTAAAGCTTGGCACCCGGCAGCCAGTCATCGCGGAACACCGCGGGTACCCGGCGAACCTGTGCGTTTTTCGGCAGGGTTTTCAGCCAGGTAGCGAGGGCAGGTTCGAGCTGAAAGCAGTGCGGGCAGCGATACCAGAAGAACTCCAGCACCTCGACCTTGCTGCCGGTGGCAACCGGCTGCGGATTGTTCACGCGGGTGTAATCGTGGCCCTCGAAGGCTTCCGCTCCGGCAGCCAGGACGGACAGAGAGAAAACGGCGGCGGCGACAAAGGCCAGTGCGCGGGTGAACATCAAGGCGTCTCCTGAGAGGTGGGAATTTCTTTGACCAGCGTGGCGGGAATATTGTTCTGCGCCAGCAGGCTGCGGGTGCGATTCACTTCATCGATGGCGTTGAAGGGGCCGACGCGCACGCGATGGAACAGGCCCTTGCCGGCCACTTCGGTGGTCTGAATGACGGCTTCGACACCCAGCAGGGCGAGCTGTGCCTTCAGGTTGTCGGCATCGTTCGGATTCTGGAATGCGCCCGCCTGCAGGTAATAGTGCGGCGCGGGCGCAGCGGGCAAGGTGGAGGGCGGCAGTTCGCCCGCGGCGTCGCCCGGCAGCACCTTGTAGAAATCAAAGCTGGGGGCAGTTTCCGGCGTCGCCGGCGTCGCCGGGGCAGGTGCAGATGCGGGCGATGGCGTGTCGAGCTTGAACGGGTTGCTGCCGGTGATCCACAGCGCCACGACCACGGCGAGGATCGCACCGATGATGAGACCGATCAGCACGCCGGTGAATACCGAGCTGCCGCCCGAGCGGCCGGTGTTGCGGGAAGCGGGTTTTGCCATGGCTACATTTTCTCCGGGGCGGACACGCCGAGCAAGGCCAGCCCGTTGACGATCGTGATGCGGGTGGCGTCGGCCAGCGCGAGGCGGGCGAGTTTCGTTGCCGCATCGTCGACCAGGAATTTTTCGGCGTTGTACCAGGCGTGGAAATCGCCCGCCAGCATCTGCAGATAATGCACCAGCAGGTGGGGCGCCAGGTCGCGCGCGGCGACGGCGACGGTTTCCGGATATTCGGCCAGGCGCTGCATCAGATCGAGTTCGTGCGGCGCGGTCAGCGGTGCGAGATCGGCGGCGTCGAGCGTATCGGCCATGCCGCCCCATTCCTCGAACACGCGGCAGATGCGCGCGTGGGCGTACTGCACGTAGTACACCGGATTGTCGGTGTTCCTGGCGACCGCCAGATCGACGTCGAAGATGTACTCGGTGTCGGCCTTGCGCGAGAGCAGGAAGAAACGTACCGCGTCCTTGCTGGTCCAGTCGATGAGGTCGCGCAGGGTGACGTAGCTGCCGGCGCGCTTGGAGATCTTCACTTCCTCGCCGCCGCGCATCACGCGCACCATCGTGTGCAGCAGGTAGTCGGGATAGCCCTCGGGGATGCCGACATTCGCTGCCTGCAGGCCGGCCCTGACGCGGGCGATGGTGCCGTGGTGGTCGGTGCCCTGGATGTTGATCGCGCGCTCGAAGCCGCGCTCCCACTTGGCGATGTGGTAGGCGACGTCGGGCACGAAATAGGTGTAGGTGCCGTCGGACTTCTTCATCACGCGGTCCTTGTCGTCGCCGTAGTCGGTGGTCCGGAGCCACAGTGCGCCGTCCTGCTCGTAGGTCTTGCCGGCATCGATGAGCTTCTGCACCGTCGCTTCGACGCGGCCGCTGGTGTACAGGCTCGATTCCAGATAATAGTGGTCGAAGCGCACCGCGAAGGCCTTGAGATCGAGATCCTGCTCGTGGCGCAGGTAGGCGACGGCGAACTGGCGGATCGAATCCAGATCGTCGACGTCGCCCGACGCGGTGAACTCGCGGTCGTCCGACTTCACCGTCTTTTTTGCCAGGAAATCCGCCGCGATGTCGGCGATGTAGTCGCCGTTGTAGGCGGTTTCCGGCCACCCGGCGTCGCCCGGCTTGAGACCACGCGCACGCGTCTGCACGCTGTTGGCCAGCGTGGCGATCTGTACGCCCGCATCGTTGTAGTAGAACTCGCGATAGACCTCCCAGCCCTGCGCCGCGTACAGGTTGCAGATCGCATCGCCCAGCGCCGCCTGGCGGCCATGGCCGACGTGCAGCGGGCCGGTCGGGTTGGCGGAGACGAACTCGACCAGCATCTTGTGGCCACGGCCCGCCTCACCGCGGCCGAATTGCGCGCCGGCCGTGCGGATCTGCGGCACCAGGCCGTGCCAGGCGGCGGGCGTGAGGTGGAAATTGATGAAGCCTGCGCCGGCGATTTCAGCCCTGGCGATCAGCGGCGATTTGGGCAGCTCGGTGAGGATCAGCTGCGCCAGTTCGCGCGGATTCTTCTTCAGCGGGCGCGCCAGCTGCATCGCGGCGTTGCTGGAAAAGTCGCCGTGATCGGGATTTTTCGGGCGCTCGATTTCGAGGCTGACCGGCGCGTCGGGCGCCACGGTTTCGAGGGCGATGCCGATCAGCAGGGCGATCTGTTCTTTGAGCGGATGGGTGTTCGACATGGTTACAAAGAGGACGGGGCGATGTCCGCATCCTCAGTGTTCGAATGGGTAGCCCGCGATTATATGCGCCGTACGCAAGGCTTCAAAACACCAGCGGGTCGACGTCGAGCGACCAGCGTGCCACGCGCGGCCGGATGGCGTCGAGCTGCGGCCGCCAGTCGCGCACGAAACCCTGCAGGGCCTGCCTTGAAGCCGACTGGATCAGCAGCTGCGCGCGCTCCAGATTGGCCACCCGCGCCATCGGCGCGGGGGTGGCGCCGAACACGCTGACCTCCGCACGGTCGGGCGCCAGCGCCGCAGCGCGCTTGAGGAAGGCGAGCGCCGCGTCCATCGTGGTCGCCTCGGCGCGCAGCAGCACCTGGCGGGTGAACGGGGGCAGTTCGAGTTGCTTGCGTTCGGCCAGGAGTTCGCGCGCGTAGCCCGCGTAGTCGTGGCGCTGCAGGTAACGGAATAAAGGATGGTCGGGGAAGCCGGTCTGGATCAGCACGCGCCCGGGCTTGTCGGCGCGTCCGGCGCGTCCGGCCACCTGCATCAGCTGGGCGAACAGGCGTTCGGTGGCGCGGAAGTCGGGGCTGTAGAGCGCGCCGTCGGTGTCGAGGATCAGCGCCAGCGTCATGTTGGGGAAGTCGTGTCCCTTGGCCAGCATCTGGGTACCGACCAGGATGTCGACCGCGCCGCCGTGCACCGCCTCGCCGAGTTCGGTCCAGGCGCGCGGGCGCATGGTGTCGCGGTCGATGCGGCGGATGCGTGCGGCGGGCAAGAGGGCGGTGATCGTTTCCTCGAGCCGCTGCGTGCCCTGGCCGAGCGCTTTCAAATCGGGGTTGCCGCAGCTCGGGCATTCGGGCGGGATGCGCGTCTCGAATCCGCAGTGGTGGCATTTCAGCCGGTGCGAGGTGCGGTGCAGCACCAGCCGCGCCGAGCAGCGCGGGCAGGGCGACACCCAGGCACAGCTCGGGCAGTACAGCGCCGGGGCGTAGCCGCGGCGGTTGAGAAAAACCAGGCTCTGCTCGCCGCGCGCCAGCGTCTCGGTCAGCGCCGTGAGCGCGGGACGGGTGAGGCCGTTGTCGAGCGGAATGTGCTTGAGGTCGACGAGTTCGATCGCCGGCAGCTGCGCCTGACTGATGGCGCGCTGCTTCAGTTCGATCAACTGGTAGCGCCCGGAGAGCGCCTGCGCATAGCTTTCCAGCGAGGGGGTGGCCGAGCCGAGCACCACCGGCACGCCGCACTGCTTGCCGCGCGCGATGGCGACGTCGCGCGCCGAATAGCGCAGGCCGTCCTGCTGCTTGAACGAGGCGTCGTGCTCCTCGTCCACCACGATCAGCCCCAGCCGCGGCAGCGGCGCGAACACCGACAGCCGGGTGCCGAGCAGCACGTCGCAGTCGGGTGCGGCGAGCCAGTTTTCGGCGCGCTCCTTTTCGGCCAGCCCGCTGTGCAGGGTGGCGAAGCGGCGTCCGGGGAAGCGGCGGCGGAAGTGCTGTTCCAGCTGCGGGGTGAGCGCGATTTCGGGGATCAGCACCAGGGCCTGCCTGTTCGTCGCCAGCGCCGCGTCGATCAGGCGCAGATACAGCTCGGTCTTGCCGCTGCCGGTAACGCCGTGGATCAGGTGCACGCCGAACTGCCCGAGCGTGGGCAGCAGCGAGGCGAGCGCGGCCTGCTGCTCGGCGGTGGCCGGCGGCGACGCGGCCGTCTGGGGCGCGTCGGCTGCCTGAGGGGCAACGCGCGACCACGCGGCCCAGCCCGCCGCCACCAGAGCGGGCGCGTGGCGGCCCTGTTTCTGCGCACGCAATGCCGCACGCGACTGCGGCGCCGTCCGCAAGGCATCGAGCAGTGCACCCTGCGCTTTGGCACGGGCGGGCGGCACCGCCACGCGCCCGGATTCGGTCAGCACCAGCCAGGGCGTATCCGCGGCAAAGGGGGTGGCGTTCCGCAGGCGCGGCGGCAGCGTGGCGAGCAGGATCGCGCCCAGCGGATAGTGGTAATAGTCTGCGCAAAACTGCGCCAGCCGAAGGATGTCGGCCGACAGCGCGGGGCGATCGTCCAGCACGCGGATGACGTCGCGCAGCTTGTCGGCCTGGGTGGTGCTGTCGGCCGGCGGACCCAGCGCCACGCCGACCTGGACGGTGCGGCCGAACGGCACTTCGACCAGACTGCCCGGCAGCACCGCGCCCGAGCCATCCGGCAGGCGATAGTCGAACAGCCGGTAGAGCGGCGTATCGAGCGCGACCTGAATGAGGGAGGGCATGTTAGCGGTGGATCTTGATCAAATGTCGGGGAAGATTGGCTAAGTGGCTGTTGGCCAAGGTTTATTCAATGTTGTCCACGCGGGCTGTGGATAAATGTGTGGGTGATTTGTGTTGACTGCCCCCAATCGCCCGTATTCCGGGGGGTGAGCCCAACGGGCTAAAAAGCAGGCAATCCAACAAATGTTTATTATTCAATGGGTTATATATAAGGCCTGACTGTCAAGGGCCTGAAACAGAAAAAGTTCCCGTGCGCCAGAAATGTGCATAAGTTAACGCTTCTATTACGCATCGACGGCCTTTTACGCACCGTGTGGGTGCGCATGGCCTTGTTATTGCTGGGCTTTATGCCTGCTGAATGCCGGCGATGACCCAGCCGCCCTGGCCGCCGGCCGGTCGGGTGAGGTGCCAGACTTCGTCGAGCGCCACGGCGTCCTGGTCGGCGGCCTCGCGCACCAGGCCGGTGAAGCGCACGCTGACGACATGGCGGTTGCCTTCCTCGACCGCTTCCAGCACGTCGGCGTCGAGCGTCATGACGTCGGTCATCTGGGCTTCACCGCCGCGCTCGGCCAGCTGCATGCGGATTTCGGCGAAGACTTCGGGCGTGGTGAAGGCGCGCAGATCGTCCAGGTTGCCGGCGTCGAAGGCGGCCTGCAGGCGGATGAAATTGAGCTTGGCCTCGCGCGCGAAAGCGCCGGCGTCGAAGCCGGGCGGAAAGGCGCCCGTCGCATGGCTGCCACCCAGCCCTGCGGGGGTCTGGTCAAATGCGGCAGGCGTGGTCTGCGGCATGCCGGCGTACTGCATCGCAGGGACGGGCGCGTTGCGGCGCATGAAGAAGCGGAACAGCATGAAGGCGGCCATCGCCAGCAGCGCCAGCATCAGGAAATTGGCCATCTCCTCCCCCATCCCGAGGTGCGAGAACAATGCGGCCAGACCCAGGCCAGCGGCCAGACCGGCGATCGGGCCCATCCAAGAGCGCTTCTGCGGTGCGGTGGTGGGTGCGGTGCCGGTCTGCTTGGTGGGCGCAGCAGTCTGCTTGGCCGGGACGCTACGCTGCATGCCAAAGGACTTGCTGCCGCCCATGCGCCGGGCTTCAGCGTCGTTCACGACGAAACCGAAGCTGATGAAAAGGGCGAACAGGCTGATCAAAATACGTTTCATGGGGCGTCCTGGAAAATAAAAACAGAAATTGGTTTGTTTGGGTGCGCTAGGCAGAAGGCTGCGCGGCGCGCACGGCACGGCTGCGGCTGTGCACCGCTTCCACCAGCACGGCGACATTGTCCGGATTGGTGAATTGCGAAATGCCGTGGCCGAGGTTGAACACGTGGCCGGGGTGGTTGCCGTAGCTGTCGATGATGCGGGCCGCTTCGGTGCGGATGCTCTCAGGCGTGCCGTGCAGGGCGCAGGGATCGAGGTTGCCCTGCAGCGCAACCTGGCTTCCCACGCGGCGGCGCGCTTCGCCGATGTCGAGCGTCCAGTCCAGCCCCACCGCGTCGGCGCCGATGCCGGCCATGGCTTCCAGCCAGTTGCCGCCGCCCTTGGTGAAGATGATGCTGGGCACGCGGCGGCCTTCGCGCTCCTTGATCAGGCCGGCGACGATGCGCTCCATGTAGTCGAGCGAGAATTCCTTGTAGGCGTGCGGGGTGAGGCTGCCGCCCCAGGAGTCGAAAATCATCACGGCCTGCGCGCCGGCCTCGATCTGCGCGTTGAGGTAATCGATCACCGCCCGGGTGTTCACCTCCAGGATGCGGTGCAGCAGGTCGGGACGGCTGTACAGCATGGTCTTGATGTGGCGGTAGTCGTCCGAGCCGCCGCCTTCGACCATGTAGCAGGCCAGCGTGTAGGGGCTGCCGGAAAAGCCGATCAGCGGCACCGAGCCGTCGAGCGCGCGGCGGATGCTTTTGACCGCGTCCATCACATAGCCGAGCTTGTCGCTGGGATCGGGTGCCGAGAGATCGCGGATTTCCCACTCGTTGCGCAGCGGGCGCTCGAAGCGCGGACCCTCGCCCTGAGAGAAATACAGTCCCAGGCCCATCGCGTCGGGCACGGTGAGGATGTCGGAAAACAGGATCGCGGCGTCGAGCGGATAGCGCGCCAGCGGCTGCAGCGTGACTTCGGTCGCCAGGTCGGGCGTCTTGCACAGGGTCAGAAAGTCGCCGGCGCGGGCGCGGGTGGCGTTGTATTCCGGCAGGTAGCGGCCGGCCTGGCGCATCAGCCAGAGCGGCGTGTAGTCAGTGGGCTGGCGCTGCAGCGCGCGCAGAAAGGTATCGTTCTTGAGGACGGACATGTGGCGGGCCAGGACGCAAAGCCGGCATTTTAGCAGGCTTGACGTCGCTGGCCCGGGGCCGCCGCCGGATCAGCTGGGGCGGAAGCTCCATTCGCCGCGCCCGGACGGGCAGGCCAGCACGTCGCGCGGCTTGCGGCCGTCGACCGCCAGGGTGGCGCTGCGGCAGCCATCGCGGGCGTCGCCGCGCGGCGTGAATCGGTAATGGCTGCCGTCGTGGCGCCATTCCACCGGCACGCCGGCGCGGCCGAGTTCCAGCGCATGGCCCATGCAGGCGCGGTCGCGATCATCCATGCTGTCGCCGATGGCGTGCCCCATCATCGCGCCGACCACGCCGCCGGCCACCATGCCGACCACGCGATCTTCAGGCCCCGCAATCTGGCCGCCGATCGCCGCGCCGGTCACGCCGCCGATCACCGCGCCGATTTCGTCGCGGTTGCAGCGGCCGGCCGAAATGCCGTAGTCGCTGACATAGAGACACCACTCTTGCCCTTGTAGTGCTTGGCCTTCTTGTAATAACCGTGCGCGGGCGCGTGGCCGGGCGGATCGGCGAATGCCGGGCCTGCGCCTATCAGTGCCGCCAGGGCCAATGCGAAAGAAAGCTTCATGGGGTTCTCCTTGCCTGTTTTGATTTTGAGGTTCGGGGGGTTAACGACGCAATGCGACCCAACTGTAAACGTCGGCGCGCGGTCCGCGCGCCGTGTCGGCTTAGTTGAACCGGGAAGGGCGGTCGTAGGCGGAACGGGCCTGGCGATCATGCATTTCCGTCCGGATAGTGCGGCTCGCACGATCCAGCGCGCGATCGAGGCGCTGGAATTCGCGTGCGTCTATCCTACCGTCCGAACGGAAATGGTGTTCCATGGCGCGGATCTGGTGCTGCTCCTGCATCAACTCGCGGAATTCGAAGCGGGTCAGGTAACCCGCCCGCATCGCAGACCGGATGCGCGCAGCCTGCCGATCCTGGCGGGCGTCGATCTGCTGGCTGTAGGCCCCGGTTTGCTGCAGGTAAGCCTGGTGGTGGCCGTAGCCGTCGCGCTCCCAGTCGGCCTGCGCGCCGGTTGTCATCAGGCCCAGTGCAAGCATGCCGAGGGTGGTTTTCATCAGGGTGCTTTTCATGGTGTCGCTCCTTTTCAGTTGAGGGGTGTCGCCGATGGGGTTGCTCAGCGGACACCTGCACTCTGGGAGCGCCATGTAAGCGGGGTGTTTGGGCCGGGTTACGAGGTGTAACGCAATGTAACCACGGCAAGAAACCGATACCGGATCAGTTCGTCAGCTGCCTGTGGCCGGCAATCGCGGCATGCTGATCGAACACAGCCAGATGAACTGGCAGTTGATGTACAGCTAAACGTTCTGACGGTGGGGGGACGGTCCCGATCAAGCCGGAGGCTCGTGGCCTCCGGTTTTTTTTGCTGGCCTATCCGGCGCCACCGCAGTCTGATGCGTCCTGCTCCGCGTTCGCGGCCGCATCCTCCGCAGCGGGCGCAGCCGCTTCCGCGGGCACCGGCTGGGCCGCTTTCGTGTCATGTGGCGGAGCCTTGCGCTGCTGAAAATCGAGGGCGTCCTGCTCACCCGTCTGCTTGGCCGAGGGACTGCTGATGCAGCCGTTCAGGATCAGCAGGCTGGTCAGCGCCGCCAGCACAGCGTAAGAGGCATGCCAGGGGTGGGTGCGCTTGGATTTGGCGGGCAGGCTGAAGGCAAAGCCGGTTCCGGCCCCGCTCCATTCATACAATTTCATGTGTTCATCGTTCAAATAGTGAGGAATGTTGCGCATGCTTTTCTCCTGAATTCGTTTGGCAGCGATGGCATCGCTGCCATAGGCAGTCGATGGGTGGCGTTCAGCGCTTGATCTGCAGGTCGTTGCGGACCCCCTTCACCCCCTCGACGCCGAGCGCGATTTTTTCGGCCTGGGCAATCTGCGTTGGGGTGTTGACCCAGCCGGACAGTTGCACCGTGCCCTGATAGGTTTCCACATTCACGGCCAGGCCCTTCACGCCCTCTTCCTTCAACAGCAGCGACCTCACCTTGGTGGTGACCCACACGTCATCCATGTATTCGCCTGCCATGGTGCGATCATTGCCGGCGCTGGCCTTGATGTGCTCGTCTTGGCTCAGGTGGCTGTCGCGGTTGGCGTCGGCTTCGCGGAACGCCTGTTCGTGACCGCCCTTGGCGACAAATTCCTCCAGGCTGACCATGCCATCTCCATTGCTGTCGGCCGACTTGAAACCGGGCGTGACCGGCGCGGCCAGGACCGAGGTCGAGCTGAAGGCGGCCAGCGCGCCGGCGAGGGTCAAATTCAGGATGCGATGTTCAAAGGACTTCATGTCTATCTCCTGTGTCATGAGTGGATTCGAATGCAGGGGCACTCAAGCGGGATAGAGCGACGACCATGCCAGTTCTGCTTTTAACAACAAAATCAGTAAGATGGCTCGGGTCGGCCGGCCCGGTGCGCGGGCGAGCCGGTTACCGGCGGGCCGATTTGTCGCCTGTCGGAGACGCAAACCAGCGGGCCATTGCAAGGCGCTGTTTTGACTGGACTATTTTGTCTGTTGCCGGCGACAGCGCGGCTTTGGACACAAGACAGGCGTAAAAAAACGGAGCCGGGTGCCCCGGTCGTGCGGGGGTGGAGGGATCAAACCGTCGGTGGGCGGCGGCCCGAAACCAGCAGCACCAGAAAGACCACCAGTCCGACGACGAACAGGACTTTGGCGATCCAGGCTGCCGTGCCGGCAATGCCGGCAAAACCGAATATCCCGGTGACGATGGCGACGATCAGGAATGTAACGGCCCATCCAAACATGGTGTTCTCCTCGCGGGGTTGGGGACGCGCCCGGAGGCGGCATTCCTTCCCATGCAGGGGCCGTGCCAGTCAAAAAACGGGTTTGGAATCAGGCGTCTGGGCGGGCGGCGCGGGGGAGGGGCGCCCGCCGGGCCGGACAGCGTCGCCGCTGCCCGACACTCAGCCGTCGTCGCGGTCCTTGAACAGCGCGGGGGTGAGGCCGTGGCGTTGCAGCAGCCGGTACACCTCGGTGCGGTTGCGTCCGGCCAGACGCGCCACCTCGCTGACCTGGCCGCGGGTGAGCTTCAGGAGCGTGATCAGGTAATCGCGCTCGAACGCGGCGCGCGCCTCGGCCAGCGGCTGGATCTCGGCCGGCTTGTCGCGCAGGGCGCGCGCCACCAGGCTGGCCGGAATGGTGGAGGTGGTGCACAGTGCCACGCATTGCTCCAGCACGTTGTGCAGCTGGCGGATGTTGCCCGGCCAGTCGGCCGCCGTCAGCATGTCGAGCGCGTCGGGGGCAAAGCCATGGATGCGGCGGCGGTATTTTCCGGTCAGCGCGGCGAGGAAATGCCGGGCCAGCAGCGGGATGTCCTCGCGCCGCTCGCGCAGCGGCGGCAGCGACAGGGTGACCACGTTGAGGCGGTAATACAGGTCCTCGCGGAACTCGCCGCTGGCGATCGCCTCCTCCAGATTGCGGTGGGTGGCCGACAGGATGCGCACGTCGACGGGGCGCGTTTCGGTCGCGCCGACCGGCCGCACCTCGCCTTCCTGCAGCACGCGCAACAGCTTGACCT
>Ga0209706_10000685_pt1 | contig 19249 bp, 21 predicted proteins | sample PPLLaktember2015_6_FD_187263 | JGI IMG/M metagenome (GOLD analysis project Ga0209706, IMG submission 187263) | Freshwater sediment microbial communities from Prairie Pothole Lake near Jamestown, North Dakota, USA - PPLs Lake P8 Core (1) Depth... | ecosystem: Environmental > Aquatic > Freshwater...
CAGGCAGCAGGTCGAAACGAGACATTCGGCCCCGACGACCGGCTTGGCGATGAGGAAGCCGTCCTTCCAGTGCGAGCCCGGCGGCGTGACCTTGACGTAGCCCTCCGCGCCGAGCTCGTCGAAGTTCAGGAGCGCGGCGTCGAACGAGCCGGCGAGCTCCGGGATGCCTTTCTTGTCGAAGACTTGCGCCGTCGGCTCGGGCCCGCTCCGGTCCCCGATGGTCAGGCTCTTGGCCCCCATCTCCCGGGCCCGCTCGAGGAGCGCCTTCAGGGTCTCGTTGTGGGTCGAGCCGGGCGCCTCGTCGGAGGTGTTGAAATTCGGCTTGATGAGGACGTTCTTCCCCTTGAACGGGTTGAGCTTCAGGAGGTCGAGGCATTTCTTCACGCCCTCGGCCCTGGAGCCGGTCATAACCAGGGCGACGCGCGACTTGCCCGCCGTCCCGGCGACCCCGCGCCAGGCGATCGGGCTACCGCCGGACAAGGCCCCAGCCGAGAACATCACGCCTCCGGCGATGCCCGCGCCGGCTGCGAAGAACTCCCGTCTCGTCATTCCGTTCGATCTCTTCATGGCCTGCCTCCTTCGAACCGATGCGCGGTCCGTTCCTCCAATCTAGCATATCATCCCTCGCTGGCCAACGCCCGGCCGCTCTTCCGAGAAAACGGCGTGCCGCCGAGCGTCTATCTGACTGAACGGGCCCAAGCTCGCTTGACAGATCGGAGGAGACATGATATGGTTAGCCATATGAAAACAACCATACATATTCCTGATAGTCTCCTCGAAGAGGCCAAGAAGGCCGCCCGTCAGGAGGGAACGACGCTGAAAGCCCTGGTCGAAGAAGGCTTGAGGAAGGCCTTGGAGGAACGGCGGGGCCGGGGCCAAACCGCTTTCAAGCTCCGCGACGCGTCTTTCAAGGGCCAGGGATTGCAGCCTCATCTCGCGGGGGTGACCTGGGACCAGATCCTCGATATCGGCTACGAAGGACGCGGCGGATGATCGCGGTCGACAGCAACATTCTCGTGTACGCCCACCGCGAGGATTCGCCGTGGCACGACGCGGCCGCCGAATGCGTTCGGACGCTTGCCGAAGGCCGCGCGGCATGGGCGATCCCCTGGCCCTGCCTCCACGAGTTCCTGGCCGTCGCGACGCACCCGCGGATCTACGCCCCGCCGACCCCGCTCGATCTCGCCGTCGACCAGGTCGAAGCCTGGCTCGGGTCGCCGGGCCTCGTCCTGCTGGGAGAAGGCGCCGGCCATTGGACTCGGCTCAGCGCCCTCGTTCGAGGCGGGCAGGCCGCCGGCCCCAAGGTCCATGACGCGCGCATCGCGGCGATCTGCCTCGAGCATGGCATCGAGGAGTTGTGGACGATCGACCGCGACTTCAGCCGATTCCCCGCTCTGCGCGTCCGCAATCCGCTGAAAACGGCCTGAGCCGGTCTATCGGCGCCGACTCACTTGGGGCCGCGGCAGTCGCGGACGCAGATGCCGCAGATGAACTGGGTCGTGTAGCCCTTCTTGCGGAAATCCTTGAGCGTCTCGTAGCAGGCCTTGTGGTCGAAGGCTTCCCGGGTGTCCTTGATGGCCCCGGCAGGGCAGGCTTTGGCGCAGGCGCGGCAGGCGCCGCAGTCCCGGTCGACGGGGGTGCCCGCCTCGAGGGGCATGTCCGTGAGAACGGTGACTAGCCGGAAGTGCGCCCCGAGCTCCGGGTTGACGAGCAGGTTGTTGCGACCGAACCAGCCCAGGCCGGCCGCCCTCCCGACGTGCTTGTGCGAGACATGGGCCCGCTGGCTCTCCCAATCGATGATCTGCGAGGCGGCGATGGCCAACGACCGGGCTCCCCGCTTCTGGATGTGATCGGCGAGGAGGAGTGCGCCGCGGTCGAGGAAGAAATTCATCTGCCGGTAATGGTGGAAGTATATCGACGTGGGGCGGTCGCGGATGTCGTCGAGGACGCCGTCGCTCAAGCGCTTGCCCAAAGATACGGCCAGCCCGAAGCGGTCGCGGGTCTCGGGCTCGAGCAGGAAGTCGGCCCTGAGAGAGGTGACGTCGGCGACGCCGAAGAGGTCGAAGCCGAGGCCCTGGGCGAGGGCCCTCAGCTCCTGGGTATTCGCCGCCTTGTCCATGTCCGCGGCCATTCTATCGGCGCCTCCCTCCCCTGTCAAACCCGGCCACCCAGGATCGCTAAGCAATTTACGGACAATATTTTACAGGCGCCTTGACATAATTCCTACTTTGTTTGTAGGAAATGAAACCTTTTCCCGCGAGGAAGCGTCTAAAGGGATGAAAGAACAGAAAGAAGATATGAAAGAGGAGATAACCATGAAGATAAGAACGAAAGTCGCCATATTCCTGATCGCCACCGTCCTGTCGCTCGCCGGCTACGGCGTTCTCGCCAACGCCCTGTCTGCGGACCGGGTCATGGCCGCGGCCAGGCCGACGACCGTGATGTCCGTCCACGTCACGAGCTAGGCGCCTCAAGTCCGACGGCGCGCCCAGACACTCATCCCTAAATACCTCGGCAGGTCCCAGCGTATTCACTGCGAGGTGACCAATGAACAAGCGCGCTTGGATCATATTGCTGCTCGCGCCCGTTTTCTTGTCTTTCGGACGGACCCCCGAATCCCGGGGCGGCCAGCCCGCCGTGTCGCAGAAGGGCGTAGAGCGGCTGGAGGCATCGGTCCTCAAGGGCGCGTTCCGCGACGCCGAGAAGCTCGCGGCCGAAGTCCTGTCCGATCCCGCCGCCGACCCCCGGACCCAGGCCGTCTGCGGCTTGGCCTTCCTCAAGGCGGGGCGCATCCGGCAGGCCGAATCCCTCTTCAACAAGGTGGTCGCGCTCTCGCCCGACAATCCGGAGGCCCATCTCGGCCTGGGGAAGATCAGCCGTATCCGGAACGACACTGAGGCGGCCGTGGAGCACCTGAGCCGGGCCGTCCCCTCCGAAGCCTTCTTCGAAGACGCGCTGCGCCAGCTCTGGCGGACTGCCTGGGACCGCGGTCTGGTCTCCGACCTCTTCGAGATCTATAAAACGGCCGAAACGCGCTACGGCCGAGAATCCAAGCCCCTCCCCTCCTGGTTCACCAACGGCCTCTCCCAGATCCGTGGGCTGGCGGGGAAACGGCTCTTCGATATGGAGGGCCGCGTCGAGCGCCTGCGCGTCCCTCTCGTCACCGGCCCGGACCCCCGGGTCCGCATCCGAATGATCGCCCTCAAGCTCAACGGCAAGGGCGAGTATCTCTTCGACATCGATTCAGCCTCGTCCGACTTCCTGACGGTCAGCCCTCTGCTGGCCGAGGAGCTGGGGATTCCCCTCGCCGGAAGCTCCACGGCTTCGGGCGTGGGGACGGCCGCGGCCGCGGTCCGCTTCGCCGTGCTGGACAAGGTCGAGCTCGGAGCGATCGCCTTCCGGAACATCCCGGTCATGGTCTCCGACCTGCATCCGTTCCGGGGACTGAAGAAGGGGCTGCTCGGCACGGCTCTGCTCAAGCGCTTCAACGTCACGATCGACGTCGAGGCGCAGGCCATGACGCTCTTCCCGCTCGCCCGTCCCGATCTTCTCGCCGGGACCATCGACCGGAAAGCCGTGGCCGCGGATGTCCCGCTCTACCTTTTCGACGCGACGACCGTCGAGGCCACTCTGGATGGGGCGCCCGCGGCCCTCTACATCCTCGATACGGCGGCGGCCACGAACCTCGTGGACATCGTTTTTTTCGAGGAGCACCTCAAGCCGAAGCTCGATCCCGCCAAGATCGTCCGCGGCGGGATCACGGGCGCCCAGGGGCCGCAGTCCGTCAACCGGATCGACGGTTTGAAGATCGCCCTCGGTCCCCTCGTCTTCGATGGTCAGTCCGCCCACGAATTCCCGATGGAGGAGCTGAACGCGATCGGCGGCCGGTACCTGGCCGGGCTCCTGGGGAATCCGGTGCTCTGGCCCTACCGAGTCCACATGGACTTCCGCGGCGGCCGGCTCATCCTGGAAAGGCGGCCCGGGTCCTGACCCGGCTTGAACGCCGCGGCCCCCAGGTGTACATTGGGGCCATGAAGACCGCGAAAAAGCCGCTCATCGCCCTCGTTTCGTTCTTTCTTTTCCTAATTCTGCTCGCGCCCGCCGCCTCGAGCCAAGACGGCGAGTGCTTCACCGTCCTCGTCGGCAAGAACGCCAGCGCCGACGGTTCGGTCATGGTCGCCCACAACGAGGACGACCGGGGCGACATCGTCGTCAACCTCCGCAAGATCCGAGCCCGCGACTACGGCCCCCGGAAGGTCGATCTCGGCAAGGGCGCGTTCTACGACAGCGACGGCAAGACCGCGGGTTTCCTCTGGATCGAGGCGACGACCCAGGAGTTCGCCGACAGCTTCGTCAACGACAACGGGGTCCTCATCACCTCCGACAGCTGCCCGTCCCGCGTGAGCGCCGAGGATACCACAGACGGCGGCATCGGCTGGATGCTCCGCCGGCTCATGGCCGAAAAGGCCACGTCTGCGCGCGACGCCGTGCGGATCGCAGGCGAGCTCATCGAAAAGTACGGCTACCGCGCTTCCGGCCGGACCTATTCGATCGCCGACAAGAACGAAGCATGGATGCTGGCCGCTCTCAGGGGCCGCCACTGGCTCGCCCAGCGCGTCCCCGACGACGAGGTCGCCGTCATCCCCAACTATTTCACGATCCGCGGCATCCGTCTCGACGATCCTGACAGCTTCATGGGCAGCCGCGACATCGTCGAATACGCGGTGAAGAACGGCTGGTACGACGCAGCCAAGGACGGCCCGTTCGATTTCAAGAAGGCCTTCGACAGGCCCTCGAACCGCGAGCCCGCCGCGGACGGCAACGCCCTCCGCCAGTGGCGGGGCCTGAGCCTAGTCACCGGCAGGACATGGGAGCTGGGCCGCGACTATCCGTTCTCCGTGAAGCCCGGCGCAAAAATGACCGCCGAAGCGCTGATGGCCATCCTGCGCGATCACTACGAAGGCACGGAATACGACGCCACGGACGGCTACATGAGGGGCACGCCGAACCGGACGAAGTTCCGGACGATCTGCACGTCTTCGACGATCAACGCCTTCGTCGCCTCCCTCGGCGCGAAGCGCCCGGAGCCCCTGGCCGTCTCGATCTGGCTGGCCATGGGCAAGCCCGACACGACCGTCTTCGTGCCGCTCTACGGCGGCGTCGAGAGCCTGCCGCCGGAAGCCGGGCTGGGAGGGAAAGACCACGACTATGAGGCCTTCGAGAAGCTGCACTTTAACGACGCGGAGCTCAAGGCCGCCAAGGCCGGCCTCCTCAACACTAAGGTCCTCGCCCTCGAGGCGGCGGCCGAAGCGAACTACGGCCCGATGCACGAAACGCTCGCAAAGGAGCTCTTCCCCGTCGAGGAGGCGTTCCTCAAGGGCCGGCCGAAATTCGAAAAAAGTTTCGCGGCGCTCTACGCCAAGAACAGGAAGAAGGCCCAGAAGAAGCTCGACGACTACGTCGCGGACGCGTTCGCCAAGGTCGCGAGCCTCACGACAAAGGTTCTGGAGAAAAGTAGGCCTTCAGGGCTTTGAGGGCCAGGAGGGTCACCCATTTGCTGGGCCGGCCCTTCTTTTCGATATCGACCAGAAAACGCCCGTTGTAGGTATCCTCCAAGAGCCACCGCCCTTCGGCGTCCTGCTTGGACAGGATGAGCTCGGCGGCCTCCCCCATTCTCGGGTCCCGGTAGCCCAATTTCGCCAGGAGCCCGAAGACTTCCAGAGCATCCCCGTCCCACATCATCGGGAATCCGAACTTCAGCCACTTGGGCTTGACGTCTTTCGTGAGGTTATGGCTTCGCTTATGAACGTGATGCCGAAGGAAATATTCCGCCGCCGCGCCGATCGTCCTCTTGACCTCGGGCGACCGCTTCTTTGGAGGGATCTCGGCCAAGGCCTTGAGCGTCTTGGCCACGCCGGAATGGCAGGTGTGCCTTCCCCAGCAGGTATTCCATAGGTCGTACGGCCAGCCGGACGGCGCCGGGCCCGTCCGGTCGTCGAACCGGGCGTATGTCGTGAGCCACTCGATCCCCATCTTGACCCTGGGATCGTCGCCGAATCCGAGCCGGATGAGGCTCCAGACCATGTTCCCGCACAGGCAGGGGACGATGGCGCTGTGATAGCCGCCGTTCGGGCCGCCGCGATAAGCGAAACCGCCGCTCTCCCTATCCTGCGAGGCCCGGAGGATGAAATCGCCGGCGCTTCTGATCCTCGGGTCGCGCGGGTCGGCCCCGAGCTCGGCCAGGATGATCAGCTGCCAGACGGTGCCCTTGTACTTCGCCCGGACATAGAAATCCTCGGCGATCCCCCAGTATCCACCTTTATTCTGCTTGGCCAGGATCTTGGGGACGGTCCCTGTTTCCATGATCGCCCTCTTGGCCGCCGCGACACGCCGGTCCCGGGGCGACGCGCCCAGGAGATCGACGAGGGTGAAATAGCGGACCGAGGGGTTGTCCTCCTCGAGGAGCCAGGGGACGGGATCGGCTTTAGGACCGTGGATCACGGCAGAAGCATAACGGCAGAGCCAGAGGGCGTCAAGATGCCCGTACGCGCGCCGGGCAGCCTAGCGCCTCGCCTTGAGGATGTAGAGGTTGTGGTAGCGCAGGAAGTCCTCGACCTTGACCAGCTCGAAAACCGACCGGGCGATCGTCCCCTCCACTTCAGCTCGCGTCCTGAAATGCCCGACCGCGTCCGCAGCCCTGGCCGGGTCCCGGTCCATGATGATGACGGTCGCGGCCGGCTTGAGGGCCGGGAGGAGATTGGCCAGGAGATCCAAAGGCCGCGCGAGGTCGTGGAACGCGTTGACCATGAAGACCATGTCCAGGGACTCGCGAGGGAAGCGCGGGTCGTCCACGTCGCCCAGGACCGTCTCGATGTTCGTGATCTTCTCTTCGGCGCAGGTCCTTTCGATCGAGGCGAGGGCGGAGCGGTCGATATCGTTGGCGTAGACCTTGCCCTGCTCCCCGACGCCCCGTGACAGCCAGAACGTGAAGTAGCCCCGGCCCGCCCCGATCTCGCCGATGACCATGCCGGGCTTGACGCCCGTCACTTCCATGACCTTCTCGGGTTGCTCGCTGCTGTCGCGGTTAGGAGAGTTGTACTGGGCCCCGACCTGCGGCGCGTTCAGACAAAACAGGACGACCGCGATCAAAGCTGCGCCGAAATGCACGGCGGCTCCACGTTTCAGTCTGGCCATATTGGTAATGGGCATTGTCGTTCCTCCATGAACGGAACTGAGCAACTTTCATGCCACAGCCGCCATCGCCTTAGCCTCGTCGCCGTCGGGCCTATCCCCCCGAGACGGCCGGCTCTGTTCCCTCATGGACTGCCCGAGGCTCCCTCACGACGCATAACTTCTTTACATGGCTTCGGCCCGAGCTATAATGCTCCTACGGCATGTTTGCGGGAATCTATATGAGCGCAAAAGCCCTCCTCATTCCAGCTGTCCTGTCTATTCTCCTGATGAACGCCTGCCGGAAAGAGCCCGAGATCGCGAAACTCGCCGTGGAAGACGGCAAACAATTCAACGGATTCAGATTCGTCGAGGTTTGGAAAAAGGAATACGATTGGCTGAAATTTTGCATTCCGTTCCCTGAACGCATCCTCTGCCTGGAGCTTCTTGACAAAAGCTATAGGGAGTACCGCTTCAATCTGTATGATTCCTCCGGAGAGCTGGTCAAGGAGAAGCGGTTTCCCTCAGGCGAAGGGCCGGACGAAATCCAGGTGGTCGGGATGGATTCGGTCTGGCTCTCGCCTTCGGGACAGATCCGTTGTATCGACAATGAGTACCTTAAGTCCATTGATCCGGAGACTTTCCAGGTAACGACGATCGCAAAATTGGCCAATGTGGTCAAAGGATACGGCAGCAAGTTCACCGTCGGCCGTCAAACCGGAACGTCCTTCGAGGAGAAGGACGGCCAAATCATCACGACGTTCGAATCCACGGGCTTTCACGAAAATCTGACCTACTATCTGGTCAAGTCCGGCGGTGATTTCCAGGATCTGACCGTCCTCGCGGAATTCAAGAAAGAGAGACCGTGGACATGGCAGAAACAAGCGGAAAGGAAGATGCAGGGCGGGAAGATCGTCACCTATACGGATTACTATGAGCGAAGGCGACTCCTGCGGACGTTTGCCGTGGACTGGAAACACCGTGTCGTTTATATCCTGCCGGACATCGACAAGCCTGAAATCGAATGGGTAGATTTCGACGGCCAGAAGAAAGGCCGCGTCCAGGTTGACATCCATCCGGAGCGCTTCGAGATCGATCGAGATGAAATGGACTCCTGGCGCCAGAACATTCTGGACAATTCTGAGCCTATCATCAGGGAGAGGATGGAGATCAATTCCTTTATTCCCGACCATGCGCCGGCTCTCATGGGCATGGCTGTGGTCGACGACCGACTTCTGGTCATCACAGGGAATAGGAACTGGCGAGCCCAAGAGAACCAAACGCTCGTCTTCCGGCTTCCCGATCTGCATTTTGAAGGGAGCTTCCATCTCGCCTTCCCCTCGTTTTTCCAGATTACGAAATTTGTCGGGGATTATTACATTCTCGCGGGCCGGGCTGACGACGATAGGGCCCTCGTGCGAGTATTCCGGCTCAAGAAAGATTGAGGATAATCAGGGCTTCTTCAGCGTCGGGTCGTGAGGACCGACGACCCGGAGGATGATCTCATGGCGTCCTCCGAACTCGAACGTGAAGCGGATGCCGCGGTCGACACGCGCCTCGAATATCGACCCCGTGCCTTTGATCTTCTTGACCCTCAGGGACGGATGGCGGGGGTCCGAGGCCAGAAGGCCGATCTGTTTCTTGAGCTTTTCCCGCGCTTCGGGTCCAAGCTCAAGAACGCTTCTTCTGAACCTTTCGGTCAGGGTCAGCCTGAGAGGTTCCTTCGATCTCATGGAAGAGGTCCTCGACGGAATCAAACGTCTTGGTCCGGCCACCGGCGATGTCTTTTTCCGCCTCGGCCTCGAGCTTCTGCCATTTCTCCTTCCAGAACCAGGCCTGGTCGCGGTCGACCGTCTCCTGGGGGACAAGCACAATGGCATCATCGACGATCTTCGACAAAACGATGCTCCCCTCCTCGAGTCCGAGCTCTCTCCTCATAGATAAAGGAAGCGTGATCTGCCCTTTTTTTCTCACGCTGACCAATTCTCCCTCGATCTTTTCCAAGTTTCTTGCTCCGTATCGTACGATAATCCTATTTTCCGACTTTCTAATTGATGATAATCCACTCCCGCACGCTTGTCAATCTTGAATGCTTGACTTTCCCGGCCTCATGATCGATGAGAGAGGGAGATGATCAGCGAGCGAGGAACTTCTCCGGCCCAACGGCGATATCGGGGAACTTCTCGAGGAGCTCCTTGTCCGTCGTGACCAGGGGCACGCGGAGCTCGCGAGCCAGGACGACATACTCGGCATCGTAGGCCGAACAGCCCGACGTCAATGCGAGCTCGAGGACATCGTCCGAGGCCATGTCATACTCATTGGATGACATCATCGACTCGGCATCCGCCATGATCATGAACGCTTCATCCCGCTCGATAATCCCGCCCTTGAAGCACTTGATCAGTGTATTACGGAGCTCGCTTCGCCAAAGGACCGGCGCCGCCCACTCATGGTCCCGGAGCACCACTTGCCGGGCGGTCTGATTGGCCGTCCCTTTCATATAGAGATAGGCCAAGAGGTTCGTATCGGCCACGATCACGGCAGGCCTTCCCTTTTTGCTTTTCGCAGGAACTCGTCGGTCACAAAGCCCTTCGTGCGTGAGCGAAGCTCATCGGCCCGGGCCACGATCTCTTCGGCCGAGGGACGCTTGCGGGCCGTCGCCTCAAAAAGGATATTGATGATCTCGCTATTGATGCTGCGCCGATGCCTTTGCGCCCGCAGCTTGATCCTCTCGTAGATCTCGTCGGGGATGTTTTTCAGCGTGTAGTTCATGGCCGATTGCTCTCTGATTAGGTTGCTATTTGGTTTCATTATGGTTCCTTCCTGAAGTCTTGTCAAGAGGCGTCTGAGATGTCCCTTTCGTAAGAAAGGACGTACGGCGGGCGGGCCCTTTCTCGCTGACGTGGGTTTGCGGCGGCGGTCAGGCGCGTTTGCGGCCGTAGACGAAGTCGCCGATGCGGCGCATCCGCTCGATCTCGGCCCCGGTCATCGGCCCGCCGTCGAGAACGGCCAGGTTCTCGCGCATCTCCCCGATCGTCCTCGCCCCGGACATGCAGACGTCGACTCCGGGGTGGGACAGGACAAAGCGGTAGCAGTCCGCTGCCGTCGGCGGCTTCTCGCCCGCCGGCATCTTCTTCGCCTTCAGGAGCTGGCCCCAGCGGGTGGCGGTGAAGACGACGGTCCCGGGGCGCTTCCCGGTCTCTTCGGCGAGGTACGGGAAGATGTCGATCTCGGCCCCGCGGTGGGCGGCGTTGTAGCGGAAGTGGAGGACATCGAATTCGTCCTCCCCGGCCAGCTCCCCCAGGAGCCTCCGGTTGTGGCTGGAGATGCCGACGAACCGGACGAGCCCCTGTTCTTTCATCCGCAGCGCGCCGTCGATGAGCCGGCGCGGCGGACGCCGAGAGAAATATCCCAGGATGAGGACGTCGGCGTGGTCGAGGCCGGCGCTCCGGAGCCCCCGCCGGAGCATGCGCTCGGTCATAAAGTTGTTGTGGGCGTATGTAACCGCGGCCAGAACGAGGCGGTCGCGCTGCCCCTTGCCGGCGATGGCCTTCAGGGCCTCGCGCATCCCCGGCGCGTAGCCCTTGATGACCGTGCCCCAGGTGAAGTAGTTGCACCCCTGTTCGAAGGCCTCCTCGATGGCAGCCGCCGGGGCCTTATACCCCGAAGCGATGCCCAGGCGCCCGACCTTGAGGCCCGTCCTTCCCAGCATGGCCGGCTCGCGGAAGCTCATGGCTTTTCCTCTCTTTTGGGATTATCAGGGGCCGCTCCGATCCGGGCCTCGAGGCCGTCGAGCCACTCCCCCATGGCGGCGAGATGGAGGCCGATCGCCTCGTCGATCCCGGCCGGCACGGCGATCCCCTTCGCCGCGCAATACCCGGCGAGCGACGCGTCGATGTCCTGCCACGACGACAGCGGGTCGCGGTCGGAAGCGGGATGGGGCCCGGCGGCCCCGGTTTCGCCGCCGGCATCGGTTTCGACCTTGCCCTCGACGCCGGCCAGGTCGAGCAGCCGCAGCATGCGCCGGTAGACCTCGCCGTAGCGGAGCGACCATTCGAGATAAGGCGCGACGCCCTGGGCCTCGAGGAAGTCCGCGATCGTGCCGTCCGTCCCGAACTCGGCCTCGCAGCCGTCCTGCTTGGGGAACCGGGCGAAGCGCTCCTCCCCCGTCCCGTCGGTCGCCCGTCCCAGGGGATAGAGACGGCAGACGAGGGGCCGCCGGGCGTGCACCCGGCAGCCCGACTCCGTCACGAAGACGCAGCGGCCGTCCTCCTCCCCGAAGCGGAGCGTCGTGCCGCCGTTATCGGCGTAAGTCGCGAGAAACTCGGTGGTGCTGATCCCCAGAAGACGCGACATTCCCAGGACCTCGTGGGGACCGGCCATGATGACCTTGCCGGCGCAGCATCGTCCGCAGGCCCGGCAGGCGAACGAGAAAGGACTCAGGCGCTCGAGGCAGAAATCCAAGGCCGCCGCTTCAGTGCTTGCCTTGGATGGTCCCCAGGTTCCTCAGCATCTGGCCGGACCGGAAGAGCTTGATCTCGACGGTCGCGCTGACGTCGGATTCGAGGTGCTTCGCGACCGTGGCCGGGATGGCCGAGGAGTGCAGGAGCGTGGCGCCGCTGTACCACTTGATCTCGGCCCGCTCCCATTTGTGCTGAGTGATGTGCTTGTCCTGCTGGAGGTGCTTGTCCTGCACGGTCCTTCCGGCCTGGCTCCCCTGGAGGAAGCCGAAGGAGGTGCAGAAGGCCGCGGCGGTCCCGGCGAGCTTGATGATCTCGCGCCGAGTGACGGTTTTGCCGGCTGTTTGTTTCCCCATATTTTGATATTAAGGCCGGGGCAGGCCCTTGTCAAGGCCGCCGTCCGCGATTGACTCCCCCGCCCGCGCAAGGTATAAATGTGTCCCGACCTCAGCAAGGAGAAGCCCCATGGAACGGACCCTGGCCATCATCAAGCCCGACGCCACGAAGAAGCGGACGATCGGCAAGATCATCACCCGCATCGAGGAGGAGGGCTTCACCATCGTCCGCATGAAGCTCGCCCATCTGACCAAGGACGAGGCCAAGGGGTTCTACATCGTCCACAAGGACAGGGGTTTCTACGACAGCCTGTGCGAGTTCATGTCCTCGGGGCCGGTCGTGCTCATGGTCCTCGAAGCCGAGAACGCCATCAAGCTCTGGCGCAAGGTCATGGGGGCCACCGACCCGGCCCAGGCCGAGCCCGGGACCCTCCGCCGCCTCCACGGCTTCTCCATCGAGCGCAACGCCGTCCACGGCTCGGACGCCCGGGATACCGCGGAGTGGGAGATCACCTACTTCTTCAAGAAATAGCGCTTCCCGGGCGCCCGGCGGCGCCGGGGAGATCAGTGCTTGACCATCGACGGCTCGGGCACCATCGCGGAGCCGTTCCAGTAGCGGATCCCGGCAAGCAGATCATTCCGATAGCCCGGCCCGAGCACGCTCGTGATCTTCCCTTCCTTGACCATCTCGTCGTGCCAGTTCTCATAGCCGTGGCCCCACGAAATTTGGGCGCAAGCCAGCCCGAAGTCGAACTCGTAGAACAGGCTGGGGCCATAGGTCGCCTTGATCCGGTTGTTCCCGGTGACGAACGCGTAACTAAAGCCCTCGACGACTATACCCCTGGCTGCCGAGACGTCGGTATACGGCACGGTCACGAAATAGAGCTCGGAGCCAGGCTCATATTCCCTGCAGGCGAACTTCCCGCTCTGAGGGGAGGCGCCGCTGATCCGGCGGGTGTCGAAGACGATGAGGCATCCGCCCTTGTATTCGTTGTTGACGCCGACAACGATGAGCTCCTCACGGCCGTCGGCGTTGATGTCGTGAAAGACGGGGTATCTCAAATAGCCCGAGTTCCAGTACTCCCCCAACTTGCGGCCCGAAGGGTCGAGGATGGCCATCTGGCAGGGCCAATCGGGCTTCTGGAAGGCGAAGACGAGCGTCTCGAGGCGGCCGTCGCCGTCCATGTCGTGGCAGATGAAACCCGGGATGCGGTAATCCGGCGAGAAGACCTCCTCGCCGCAGTTGAGCTCCTTGCCGGCGTCGAACCGCCAGAGCTCCTTGCCCTTACTGTCTAAGCAGAAAAGCCGGCCCGTGCCTGTCTGCTCCGCATTCGTTTTCGGTGCGAAGAGGACTTCGGTGTCCCCATCGCCGTTGATGTCCTTGAGGATCAGGCAAGGAAGGGGGTTGTCCGGCTTCTGGCTGAGGGTTTGAAACTCCGCCCGGAAGAAGCTCTCGGGCAAGAGGTCCTCAAACTTCGTATCGAAGCGCTCGAGCTCGCGTTTCTGTTTGTCCAGGATGACGAGATAGGACCCGTCGATCGTGAAATCGGCCGGCTGGCCCTGTGCCCGGCTTCGCCCGAAGAAGAGATAAAGTCCGGCCAGGACCACGACGGCCGCTCCGGCGACGGCCCATTTCAGCCAGGGGCGGCCAGCAGGCGCCTTCTCAGCGGACGGATTCGAATTCTTGAACGTCCCCTGGAACCAACGGTCGAGCTCGTCCTTGTAGGCGAAAACGGGGGATTTCGATTCGGCGCCCTGGGCCCGGTGGACGGGCATGCCGCGGTCGTCCTCCCAGCGATGGCAGGTCCGAACGTCACACCCGAGGTAGGCGGCGATCTCCTTCCAAGATCGGAGGAGATTGTCCTGTGAGATTCCGCCCATTCCGGTTCCCTGAGGCCTTACAGACTATTGACAACAGTAGTTTACGCATCCTGGCCTGAGAGTCAAGGGGTATGGGGAGGGATATCGAGCGGGGAAGCCGCTTAAGTAGCCCTTTTAATTGAAAAACGCATTTAAATCCTCAGGGAGTGAGAATTTTTATCGGCAATTCACCTCTATATTAAATAGAATAGCCCTTGAAGCCGGACGGAGCACTCTTACCGAGATGGATAGGTCCCACGCCAAGGAAGCAGAGTTCAGAGAGATCCTGGACGGCTACGCGCAATACATGAACATCCAAGTCCAGCAGTACGATCTGGCGAAATTCGGACTGGATCCAGAAGACATCCTGCAGGACGTTAAGGTCAGGATCTGGAAGATCATCCAAAGCGAGCGGATCATCCAGTGCCCTGGCTCCTATATCAGAAAAATCATTACTTCTGCGGTCATCGATCAACTGCGCAAGCGCCGCAGGGAAGATAGCCTGGTCGCTTGCGAAAAGCTAAAGTGCATATCGGAGCAAGGGTTCGCTTATTTCCGGGAAGCCGATCGAAGGAAAGGCCTCGAGGAAACCGTGGGCCGGGCCGTGGAAGGACTCATCGATTCGAGGCGCCAGGTCGTGAAGCTGTACCTCATGAACCTGAGCATCCAGGAGATTTCTGGCTACCTGAAATGGACTCAAGACAAGACGCGGAACCTGCTTTATCGCGGCCTGGCCGACTTGAAGGAATCATTGAAGGAAATGGAAGCCAAGAATGAGAATTGACCGAGATGGCCTGAGAGATCTTTTCCAGGGATACGTCGATTCAAAAAGGCCCCCATGCCGCAGGAATTGTCCTGCCTTCATGGCCATTGCCAGCTCTTTCGAGCCCTCCGCTTCCATCCGTGACAAGAAGAGGATCGTGGATCATATCTCCGCATGCTCATACTGCAAGGAAGAATTCATGCTGCTGGTTGAGCTTCGCAAAGCGGAGGCAGAACCGCTCGCGGAAGCGGAGGGGACTCTCACGTGCGCAATCCATCGCGAGATCACGACAGGCAAGGGCCATCGTCATCCCCTGCTTTGGCAGTACGCCTGTGTTCTTATCGGTCTGGGTCTCGCGTTCACCTCATTCTTCGTGCTCGTCCAAAGAAAAGAACTTTCGGACGTTCACCGGACGCCGGGGGCGGGTATTCTCACGCTCGCCCCAGAGATCGACCAAACCGTCTCAGGTCCAATCGTCTTTCGCTGGCTTGCGGATCCCGACGCCGAATATTACGTCCTCGAACTGTTCGATGACGCCCTGTTGCCGGTCTGGACCAGCGAAAGGATCCGCGGCACTCGGATGAAACTCCCCCCCGACGCTCGTTCAAGGCTTGAGGTCGGACAGCCCTACTTTTGGATGATCACAGCTTATTCTCAAGAAACGGCAATTGAAGAATCCCGTCTGGCCCGCTTCATCATCAGCCATCAGAAGAGTCCCGGCCCTTAGTGGGCCATCCTCGCGGCCGAGGGGTCGCCCTGAAGCATAAAAGCCGCCCAATAAAATGGGTGGGCCCATTTCGATCCAAGCATTTTCATTTTCGCATCACGGAGGGCCACGTTCGCAGACTGCCCTCCGATGAGGCCTTTGTAGAATTCGCCCATGAAAACGACCGCCGCTTGATCGTTAAGAGTCCAGAGGGAGGCGATGACAGAGCGGGCCCCGGCGAAGAAGAAGGGTCGGGCTACGCCCAGCAATCCCTCCGACCCCACGAGGAGCCCCTTCCCAGTTTCGCAGGCCGATAAGACGACGAGCTCGGCGTGCATGGACAATCCATAGATCTCCCTCATCTGGAGGAACCCATCATCCTCCCGCGCCCCCGTCCGGGAAAGCGCAAGAGCCGACCGAAAGGGATAGCGTTCGTTGAAAAACCCGTGGCAGGCGAAGTGGATGATCCGGTAGTCCTTCATGGACAGTCTCTTTAGGGTGGATTCGCTGGCGGCATCTCCCGTAAGGACATCACTGGCACCGGCAGAGAACAGTCGCGCGATGTCGCGAACCTCCTTTTTGCTGAAGGGGAGCGGCGCCAAAGCCACCTCGCCAAGGACATCCGGCGTTCGGGCAGTTTCACGCCAGCTCGGCGAGCCGCTCTTGACTCGCTTGAATGACCTCCTATAATTCGATCCCCCAACGGCCAAAATGTCCTTTTTCCATGAGCGCGGCGTCATCGGGCGCCTGAGAGCGAGGAGTGCCGAGGATGACGGGCAATAGGAGACGGCCAGATCTTCCACCAGATAGCTTGTGCCTTTCTCACCATGGGCCCGGATGGCTTCGAAGGGAAGATTATGGAGGATCCCATCCGGGACGACAATCAGGGCCTTGGCCTTCTTGAGGATTTCGGCCCTATCGAATGGCATCAGCTCTCGCCCGATCCTCTCGGCGGCCTCGAAGCCGGCCCGCGGATCCGATGACCGGTCAGAGATCAGTTTGAGATAAGCGCGTAACGATGCCTCTATCTGGTGGCTTCCGGGCAAGACGAGGAGTTGAGCGCTTATTGGGGAAACGATAACGAGGTAAGAACGCTGTTCGCAAAGAAAATATTCCAGGAGTACGGCGCCCTCCGCATCAAGGACGCGCTGGATTTCAGGGATACTGCTCGTATCATTCGGCTCATCTTCACTCGTCCGTCCAGCGGTCTTCATCTCTGAGCTGAGCCGGATATAGTCTTGTTCGGCGTGCTCCAGCTCGTTCTTCAACGCCTGCTCGTCCCCGCTGGGCAGCGGGCGGCGAGCCAACGCAAGGATCAGATCCGAGATGTTCCCGGAGATGAACCTCTGGCGTTCCTTAAGAATGGACAAGTCTGGTTCTGCGATATTGGCCCGGGCCTGGAGGACGCTCTCCAGGAAAGCGCGGGCCTTGGCTCGTTCGATAAGAACGAACAGCTCCGCCAAGGACTCCGGGGAAGGCCGTTCGATCTGCCGGCGGGCCAGGATATCGATCGCCCTTTGGAAAGCCCCGAATTTGTTACGCGCGAAGCCAATCAAGAAAGGGTCCGAGGATATCCGGGCTCTCATGCCCTCCATGGCTTCCATGGCCCTCCGATAAAAGGACAACGCGGACGCATCGTCGCTCTTCTTCTCGAAGCACCGGGCGAGGCCAAAAGAGGACGCCATCAGAACATTTTCGAAGGAGTACCGTGAACTCAGCTCATGGGCCATCCTGTAATACATCAAGGCGTCTTCGATATTCTCCTCATCCAGGAACGACTCGGCGATATTGCAGAGGACATGGCATCTCTCCAGAACTCGGCTCTTACCCTCTACGAACCGCATGGCCTTGCCGAACTGCAATCGGGCGCTATGGTGGCGCTTAAGCTCATGGAGAGCGATCCCCATATTGTTGAGCGCCGCAAAGCAGACGACGGGATCCTGGTCTCCCCGGCTTTGCAGGGCCAAGCATCTCTCGAATGCCTCCATTGCTTGGTGCAGATGGGCCGTGCTCTTTTCGTCGAGACCCCTGCGCAATGACACGGAGCCGATGTTATTCAGGTCCATGGAGATCGCAGCCGCATCCCCTCTCCTTTCGTCCAGCTCTATCGCCCGGGAGAGACAGAACTGGGCCTGGGTGAGGTTCCCGAGCTCACGGTAGACGAGCCCGAGGTTACTGAGACACTCGGCCTCTGTTTGCAGGTCATTCGTCGTCCGAGCGGCCGAAAGGGCGTCTTCAAAACACTTGACAGCCTGAGAATAATCGTGCCGCTGCTGATAATAAGCGCCGATGTTATTCAAGCACCGGCCCTGCTCGATCTTGTGATTGATCGTTACAGAAATATCTAGGGCCTTTCGGCTGTTCTCAGCAAACAACTCTATTTTGCGCATCTCCAGGTAGGTCAACGACTGCTGGCGCAGGCATTTGAGCTGAAGGTCCGGAAATCCGATCTCCCGACCCAATAAGCAGGCGGCCTCGAATCTTTCTATGGACCGGTAAAAGAGTGTCGCCTTTCTATCATCTTTACCCTGATTGTAGAGTCCGATCATCTCAAGGCACTTGGCGCAGAACTCTTGTGATCTGGGATCTTTCGCTTTCAAAAAAGCCGCCTCGGCTTCGCCGAAATAGCGCTCGGATTCGGCGATATCCCCCAGGTCCCACTTGAGGAGACCCATCCGAAGAAGGCATTTTGCCTGATAGCCGTATCGTTGATCCCGCCGAGCCAAGGCAAGGTCGGGCTGCAGGGCGGCGAACGACTTTTCGTAATCCCCTTGAGATCTCAGCAACGCCGCCTGCAGGAACGGACGCCGGAGCGGTCGCTGCTCCGGGTGGACAGGCGATGATCTGCTTCCGCCAGGAAAGAGGAGGAGGACAAGAACAAGGATCTCGGAGAGACCCGTCATGGAACCCTCCTGGCCCAAGGCTGAGAGACCTGGCGCGTATTATATTGAGCCTGTCTCAGGGAATCAACGTCGGCAGCCCGGCTCACGGTGTGCAATCGCTCGCCTGGATGCCATATTTCATTGCCTTCCCTCCTCCCGCCCCCTATAATGGCTCCATCCCGTTGCCCCAGGAGGCCCCATGCGCAAAGATGACATCATGACCCTTACAGGAGAAAAAGACGCTTGTCCGTCGGATAAATTCTCACGGAGGAAATTCTTCGGCACGGCCGCCATGGCCGCGGTCGGGACGGCCCTGGCCCCGCGCCTGCTCATGGGGGCCGAGGGCCAGAGCGTCAAGCCCCCGGCCGCTCCCCCGGCCGAGATCAAGACCAATATCGACGAGGTCCGCGGGATCCCCAGGGTCGCGGCGTCGCTCCCCGGGAAATACCCCGGCAAGGTGGTCAGGGTAAAGACGGGGGCGAACCCCGTCGGGCAGAAGATCGACGGGGCCCGGGTGGCGCGCGAGATCGAGGCCGGCATGGCCAAGCTCACCGGGGAAAAGGACCTGGGCAAGGCCTGGGGGCAGTTCGTCGGGCCCAAGGACGTCGTCGGCATCAAGGTCAATCCCATCGGGGCGAAGGTCCTCTCGACCAAGCCAGAGGTCGTGGACGCCGTCATCGCCGGGCTCCTCGCCGCGGGAGTGAAGAAGGAGAACATCGTCATCTGGGACCGCCGCCACTTCCAGCTCCTGGACGCCGGGTTCACCCCTGAGCGCTTCCCCGGCATCCGCATCATGGGCACGGAGATGAAGGGCCCCAACGGGGAATTCTACGACGACAAGGACGAGCTCTGGGCCAAGGACAATATCGACCGCGAGGCCCTGCCCTACGTCGCCGAGGTCGAGATGAAGTACGACAAGGAGCTCATGGGCTACATGCTCAACGAGGGCAAGAGCTCCTACTTCACGAAGATCGTCACGGAGACGGTGACCAAGATCGTCAACGTCCCCATCCTCAAGAACGCCGGGGCCACGACGACGTGCTGCCTCAAGAACCTGTCCTACGGCTCGATCA
>Ga0209706_10000686_pt1 | contig 19233 bp, 21 predicted proteins | sample PPLLaktember2015_6_FD_187263 | JGI IMG/M metagenome (GOLD analysis project Ga0209706, IMG submission 187263) | Freshwater sediment microbial communities from Prairie Pothole Lake near Jamestown, North Dakota, USA - PPLs Lake P8 Core (1) Depth... | ecosystem: Environmental > Aquatic > Freshwater...
CGGGCTACCGCTCGCGGCCGTCTCCAGGGACAGGTTGTTGCCGATCGGCTGCAGGCCGGCGGTGTTGATGAAGTCGGCGAGCTGCAGGGTGCCGATCTGGGTGGGCGCGGCGTTGCCGGTCACCAGCGCCGACACCGTGCCGTCCGAGCCAACCGTCAGGCTCAGCGTGCCCTGCGGAACGGTGATGCCGGGCTGCACGACATAACCGCTCGAGGTGACCATCTGGCCCTGACTGTCTATCTGGAACGAGCCGTCGCGCGTGTAGCCGGTGGTGCCGTCCGGCATGGTCACCTGAAAGAAGCCACGACCGCTCACGGCGAGATCGAATGAATTGCCGGTCTGCACGATGTTGCCCTGGGTGTGCAGCTTCTCGGTCGCCACCGTGTGTACCCCGGTGCCGAGCATCAGTCCGGACGGCAATTGCGAATTCTGCGAGGTCTGGGCGCCAGGCTGGCGCACCGTCTGGTACATGAGGTCCTCGAAGATGGCGCGGTCGCGCTTGAACCCGGTGGTGTTGACGTTCGCCAGGTTGTTGGTGATAACGCCCATGCGTGCCTGCTGCGCTTCAAGGCCGGTCTTCGCGACCCACAGTGCCTGATTCATTTGTTTGTTCCTCTTGGTTTGGTCTGGATCAGCTCATGCGCAGGATTTGCGCCGCTGACTGGTCGATCTCTTCGGTGGTGCGCATCGCCTTCACCTGCATCTCGAACTGGCGCGACAGGGTGATCATGTTCACCATCGCCTCGACCGCGTTCACGTTGCTCGATTCGAGGCTGCCGGGGACGAGCCGCACAGCCGCGTCGACATCCGCCTGGGCACCGTTGCGCAGGCGCATCAGGCCGTCCGCGCCCTTCATGAGTTCGGCCTTCGGCGGGTTGACCAGGCGGATGCGATCCACCGCCGCCAGCGTGTTCGGTGCCTGGCCGAGCGCGCGCGAGGTGATGGTGCCGTCCACGCCGATCTCGATCTTCTCGGACGGCGGAATGGCGATCGGGCCGCCGTTACCCAGCACCGCGTGCCCGGCGCCGTTCACGAGCTGGCCGTTGCTGGAGACGCGCAGGTCGCCGGCGCGCGTGTAGGCCTCGGCGCCGTCCGCGGTCTGCACCGCGAGCCAGCCGTCGCCGTTCACCGCGACATCCAGTTCGCGGCCGGTGGCGGTCACCGTGCCGGACGACAGGTCCGTGCCCGGGCGCTCGGCCATCGCATACACGCGTGACGGCTGACCCTGGCCGTACACCGGCATGGCGCGGAACGCCTCGAGATCGGCGCGGAAGCCCGTGGTGCTGGCGTTCGCCAAGTTGTGCGTGTTCGCGGTCTGGGCGAGCAGCGTCTGCTTCGCCCCGGTCATCGCGACATAAAGCATGCGGTCCATATCGTTACCTCGGTTCCAGGTTATAAGTTCGAAGTGATAAGCGCGGTGCTGAAGGTTTTGTCCTCAACTCATCACTAAGCACTCATCACTTACCTCATATTGATAATGGTCTGGGTGATGGCGTCTTCCGTGGAAATCACCTGCGCGTTCGCCTGGAAGTTGCGTTGCGCGGTGATCATCGCCACCAGCTGCTCGGTAAGGTTCACGTTCGAATCCTCGAGCGCACCCGACTGCACGAGCCCGAGGCTGGAGGTACCCGGCGCGCCGGTCAGCGGGATGCCCGATGCCGACGACTCGGACCAGCTGGTATCGCCGTTCGGCTTCAGGCCCTGCGGATTGGTGAAGTTCGACAACACCACCTGGCCCTGAACCAGCGATTGGCCGTTGGTGTAGCGGGCGCTCAGCACTCCGGTGCTGTCGATCTCGACGCCGGCCAGACGGCCCGTGGTGTAGCCGTTCTGGGTCAGGAAGTTCACGCCGAACGGGCTGCCGAACTGGGTGGCCTGCGCATAATCGAGCGAAAACGAGATGTTGTTCGAGCCGTTGGTGGTAACCATCGTGTAGTTGGCGGACGTCGGCAGCGCGGCCCCGTTCACCGTGCTCAGGGCGCCGGCCGGTGTGAACGCCAGCGTGGTCGTACCGATGACGTTCGGCGGCGTGGCGTCATCGGTGACATTGACCGTCCAGTCGTTGGCGGCGGTCTTGCGGAAATACATGGTGGTCAGATGGCTGGTGCCGAGCGAATCATAGACGTTCAGCGAGGTGGCATTGTTGTAGCTGTTCGGATTGGTCGTGCTGAAGACGATCGCGCCGGGAATAATGCCCGCGGTGGCATCCAGATTGACGCCGACATCGCCGGTCGTGGTGGCGCTCGGCGCCAAGTCGGCGAGCGACACCTGCATCTCGCCAAGTGCGCCGGTGATGTTGCCGGTCGGGTCCGCGAGGTAGCCGGTGAGGCGCAGGCCGCTGGCATTCGAGACAAAGCCGTTGGCATCGAGGCCGAAGGCCCCGGCGCGCGAGTAGACGGTTGCGCCGTTGTCGCTCAGGCGAAAGAAGCCGTCGCCGTTGATCGCAAGGTCCAGGGCGCTGTTGGTGAAGTTGACATTGCCCTGGGTGAACTGCTGGGTGATCGCATCCACCTTCACACCGGCGCCGGCGGTATTGGTGCCGACACCGAAGTTTGACACCGGGTAGACATCCGAAAACTGGACGCGCGATGCCTTGAAGCCGCTGGTGCTGCTGTTGGCGATGTTGTTGCCGATCACGTTGAGATCGGTGGTCGCGGCGTTGAGACCGCTGATTGCTGTATTGAATGCCATGCTGGGTTCTCCTTCTGGTTCAACCGATTTCTTTCACATTGGACAGCGAGGTCGTGGACCCATCCCACAGATTGAGGGTGAGGCCCTGCGATCCGCCGAGCGAGACGCTGTCGACACGCGCGCCGACGTATGTCGAGAGCGCGCTGTTCTTGCCACCGCTGACCGCTTCAACCTTGATGGTGTACACACCGGCCGGCGCGATGCCCCCGGCATTGGTCTGTCCGTCCCAGCCGAACTTCACGGTACCGGCCGGTTTTTCACCGAGATTGAACTGGCGAACGACCTGATTGCTACCATCCAGTACCGTAACGCGCACGTCGCTCGCGGCCTGCGGCAACTCGGCCGCGCCCAGCGCCTGCGTTCCGTTGAAGGTCATCTGGCTGCCCGGCACCAGCACCACGCGCCCGACCAGGCTTGACGCCATCAGCGCCTGGTTGGACTGCATGGCGGTGCTCAACTCGCCGAAGGACTTCTGCAGTTCCTGAATCCCGTTGACCGTGCCGAACTGCGCCATCTGGCTGAGGAACTCGCCGTTCTGCATCGGTTTCATCGGGTCCTGGTTCTTGAGCTGCGCGACCATGAGCTCGAGAAACTGCTCCTGGCCGAGCTTGTCCGAGGCGACGCGCTCCGGCTTGCCCTGGCCGAGACTGTCGAGCGAGAAATTCTTGGTATCAATCGGGTTCATGTCTCAGATCTCCTTACTGACCGAGCGTCAGGGTGCGCTGCATCATTTGCTTGCTGGTGTTCATGACCTCGACACTGCTCTGGTAGGAGCGCGAGGCGGAAATCATGTTGGCCATTTCCTCGACCACGTTCACGTTCGGCATGTGGATGTAGCCATCCTGGTCGGCGAGCGGATGGTCGGGGGCGTGCTGGGTGCGCAGCGGCGCCTGGCTCTCGACGATGCCGCGCACGCGCACGCCGACTGCCGAACCGTCACGTGTGCGCTCATCGAGCAGCGCCGCAAACACTGGCTGGCGGGCACGGTAGGTCTGGCCGGTGCTGGAACTCACGCTCTCGGCGTTGGCCAGGTTGCTGGCCGTGACGTTGAGTCGCAGCGACTGCGCGCTCATGGCGCTGCCGGCGATATCAAAAACATTGAACAGGGCCATGATCAGTCTCCACGAATGGCGGTCATCAGGCCGCGGATGCGGCCGTTGAGGAAGGTGAGGCTTGCCTGGTACTGGAGCGCGTTCTGCGCGAACTGCGCATACTCGGTCTGCGGGTCCACGGTGTTGCCGTCGATCGACGGCTGCAGCGGCATGCGGTACATCAGCCCGCCACCCACATTCACGCCGGCCTCGGCGTCCGGCAGGTGCGCGGCATTCGTCGCGACCAGGCGCGCCGTCATCTGCTGGTCCTGCGCCCCGCCGAGCAGCGCGCGAAAGTCGAGGTCGCGCGCCTTGTAATTCGGGGTGTCGGCGTTGGCGATGTTCGCCGCCAGGATCTCCGCGCGCCGGGCGCGCACGGCCAGGGCCTGCGGATGAATTCCGAGTGCGGTGTCGATGTTGAACGGCATGTTGACCTCCAAAACAAGACTCTATGGCGGTCTACAAAGCAATGCGCGTGCCAGTTGGCGGAAAGCGCGGAAATCCGGGGATTTACATGGCGATTTGGGGCGGTGCGGACGGGTCGGCGGCAAGAAAGAGCGATGCCGGCGGCAAGGCTTGCCGGCGCGGCCGCACCGGCAACCGCTTCAACCGGTGGCCGGACGGACGGCGGCGAGACGCTTCAGGCGATACACGATGCCCTGCGACAGGCGCACCATCTCGAAGGCATCGGAGTAACCGGTGATGGCCTCGGCCGCGCCCAGGAACAGGTAGCCGCCGGGCTGCAGGGCGGCGGCGAGGCGCGCGAGGATGTTGCGCTTGAGATCGGCGGAAAAATAAATCAGCACATTGCGGCAGAAGATCACCTGGAACCTGCCGAGCGACTCGTAGCCTTGCTGCAGGTTGAGTTCGCGGAAGGTCACGCGCCGGCGCAGGTCCTCGCGCAGCTCCCAGCGGCCGTGGCGCTCGCTGAAGAACTGGCGGCGACGCTCATCGCTGATACCACGCGCCATGGCGGCGGCGTCGTAGCTCCCGACGCGCGCCAGGTCGAGCATGGACGGCGACAGGTCGGTGGCAACGATCTGCACGTTGTTGGCGAGCGCGCCCGGGTTGGCGCGCAAATATTCCTCGATCGTCATGCTGATGGAATACGGCTCCTGCCCGGAGGAGCAGGCCGCCGACCAGATGCGCACACCGGAGGCACGCGCCTTGGCCTGTTCGGGAAGTATGACCTGCCTGAGGATTTCGAACGGGAAGGCATCGCGAAACCAGAGGGTCTCGTTGGTGGTCATGGCATCCACGATGCGCTCATAGAGTTCCGAACGCCGCTCTTTCCTGAGACGCTCGATGAGCGTGCCGAGCGAGGCGATTTGGTATTCGGCCAGCAACGAACTCAGACGGCTGGTAATCAGGTACTGCTTGTTGTCGCCCAGCGTGATGCCGCAGGCCTCCTCGAGGAACGCCCGGAAACTCTCATAGTCTTCCTTGGAAATTGAACTACCCATGTGGTTGTCTGTCGCTGTTGCCGCTACGTGGCGATAACGTCATGTCGGGCGGCGTGCCGTCCGGCTCAGGCACGGAACTGGAGCACCAGTGACTCCAGGTTACCGGCCAGGCGCGCCAGCTGCGCGCTGTCGTGCGCGGTGTCACGCGCAATTTCCGCGGTCTTGTTGCTCAGCTGACTGATGGTGGTGACATTGCGGTTAAGCGTCTCGGTCACGGCGCTCTGCTCTTCGGCCGCGCTCGCGATCTGCGTGTTCATATCATTGATGGTGTCGACCGCATGCGCGATCGTCGCAAGCGATGTCCCCACACGCGCCGCCTCCTGGACACTCACCTGCGCCTTGCTCCGGCTCTGCTCCATCACCCGCACGGCCTCATTGGCTCCGCCCTGCAGACGTCCGATCATCTGCTGGATCTCCTGCGTGGCCTGCTGGGTGCGGCTCGCGAGACTGCGCACCTCGTCGGCCACCACCGCGAAACCGCGACCTTGTTCGCCGGCGCGCGCCGCCTCGATGGCGGCGTTCAGGGCCAGCAGGTTGGTCTGCTCGGCGATGCCGCGGATCACGTCTAGGACCGTGCCGATCTTGCCGCTCTCCGCCTCAAGGCGATGAACCACGTCCGCAGCCGACACCACTTCCTGCGCCAGGTGATCGATGGCGTCGATCGCCTGGTTCACCACCTCGCGACCGGCCTGCGTCTCGGAGTCGGCCTGGCGGGCCGCGTTCGCCGCAGCGGCGGTGTTGCGCGCCACCTCTTGCGAGGTGGCGGCCATTTCGTTGAGCGCGGCGGCCAGCTGATCGGTTTCATTGTGCTGTTGCCCCACGCCTTGACGGGTCTGCTCCATGGAGGCCGTCGTCTGCCGCGACATCCCGGCAAGCTTTGCCGAAGACTCGCGGATACGCCCGATCACCGTGCGCAGGCGCGCCTCCAGCATGTGCAGCGAAAGCTCAAACTGGCCGGCCTCGCCCGACAGGCCGCTGTAGACAATCTGCGATACGCGATTGTCGATAATCCGACGGCCATGCGCCGCGGCGCGCGCATAGGGCCGCGCCGTCACCACGGCAAGCCCGGCGGCGAGCCCCAGGCCCGGGAGAAAACCGGCTGCCACCAACCCGATCGATACCCCGCCTGCCATCGCCACCACCACGCCCGGCAGCAGCGCCAGCAACGCCACCGCCGCAATGCGACCGGTTAGCCCGATACGGGCCGCCTGCGGCAACGCCTTCTTCGCGCGCAACGCCGCGTACAGCTTTTCAGCGCGCGCAACGACATCCGCTGCGGCGCGGGTGCGCACCGACTGGTAGCCCGCGATCTCGCCGTTCTCGTAGAGCGGCGAGGCGTAGGCATCCACCCAGTAATAGTCGCCGTTCTTACAGCGGTTCTTGACGATGCCGATCCACGGCCGGCCGGCCTGAAGCGTCTGCCAGAGATCGGCAAACGCATCGGACGGCATGTCCGGGTGGCGCACCAGGTTGTGCGGCGCGCCAATCAATTCATCTTCGGCAAAGCCGCTGACGCGGATGAAGTCGGCGTTGACCGAGGTAATGAGTCCTTTCTTGTCCGTGGTCGAAATGATGGCCGTGTTGTCATCCAGGCGAATCTCGGTTTGTGTGACCGGGAGGTTAATTCTCATGAAGCGTACTTCCTCTGCGTTGCGACTGTAACGTCCCCGGCGGAGGGACTCTCTGCCACCGGACATGACAGACAATTTTCATATGCGCCGGACGCGTCGTGAAGACTGCATCACGACATCAACACCCCGGTGTCCGACAGGTGCCAGCACTCGCCTTATGGACTAGGGAAGCCCTGAACAAGTACATCTTCTCCCTGTTCGTCATTCCGGCGTAAGCCGGAATCCAGGGGTTTTAAAGAGATTCCTGGATGCCGGCTCCCCGCCAGATTCATGCGGGGACAAGCTTCGCCGGCATGACGGTCTGAGGACTTGTTCAGAGCCTCCCTAGGTCTTGAACCGCCCAACATGGGTCTGAAGGCGCGCGGCCAGTTTCGCCAGTTCGGCACTGGCCGTGGCCGTCTGCTCCGCACCGCTGGCGGTCTGGTTCGCAATTTGACTGATGTTGGCAATGTTCCGATTGATCTCCTCGGCGACGGCGCCCTGTTCTTCCGCGGCGCTGGCGATCTGCGCATTCATGTCGCTGATCGCGCTGACCGCGGTGGCGATCGTGTCCAGCGAGGTGCCGGCGCGCGCTGCCTGTTGCACGCTCACCTGCGCCTTGCTGCGTCCCTGTTCCATGACTTGCACGGCGCTCTTGGCCCCGGTCTGCAAACGCTCGATCATTTTCTGGATTTCCTGGGTGGATTCCTGGGTGCGCGTGGCGAGCGTGCGCACCTCGTCGGCCACCACCGCGAAACCGCGACCCTGTTCGCCGGCGCGCGCCGCTTCGATGGCGGCGTTCAGCGCCAGCAGGTTGGTTTGCTCGGCGATGCCGCGGATCACGTCCAGCACCGTACCGATGCTGGTGCTGTCGGCCGCCAGCTTGTGGATGACTTCGGCCGCGGCCTCGACCTCATGGGCCACGGCATCAATTGCCTCGACGGTCTGGGTAACCACCCGCTGGCCGCTCTTTGCCTCGTCGTCCGCCTTGTGCGCGGCGTCGGCGGCGGCCGCGGCGTTACGCGCGACTTCCTGCACGGTGGATGCCATTTCGTTCATGGCCGTTGCGATCTGGTCGATCTCGGATTGCTGCTGCTGCACACCGCGCCGGCTCTGCTCGGTGACCACCGACATTTCCTCGGCGGCGGCCGAAAGCTGCGCGGTCGAGCCGGTTACCTCGCTGATCAGCCCGTGCAGCTCCTTTGCCATTTCGCGGGTCGCCGATTGCAGCTGGCCGGTCTCATCCTGCGTCGTGGCTTCCTCGATGCGCACGGCGAGGTTGCCTTTGGCAATATCGTTGACCGAGGCGATGATCGCATTCAGCGGGCGGAACGCCCGGGTCATGTACCAGTAGGTCACGCCGATCGCCGCGCCGATCACCACCAGCACCATCAGTACGGCGGTAATCGTGATGGTCGTCTTTTTCTTATAACCGGCGGTGTGGTCGTTGGCGCTGACCAGATGCGCCAGCGGTTTGTCTGCGGCATTCAATACCGGCAGCACGGCGACCGTGTAGGTAATGTCGCCAATGCGGCTGCGTCGCACCGCGTTCTGTCCGGCCGTGGGCATGGCCACGTTCAGATTCTTCGCCACCTCGGCATTCGTGGTGGATTCCGGCTTGCCGGCATCGTTGAGAATGGAGACCTCGGATTTGTCATTCTGCTTGAAGTCTTCCAGCGCCGCCTGCAGGCTGCGGGAATACACGCCGGCACCGGCAAGCTTGCCGCCGGCGTACATCGGAAACACCACCACGGCCACGAGTTCATTGTCGTCATCGCGTTCAATCCCGCGCTTCACGCGGCCTTCGCGCAATGCCTCCTTCACCAGTGTCAGGCGTGTCTCGCCGCTGTGTTCGGTGGGCAATGACACCAGCAGCTTCCCGCTGCCGTCCGCAACCGCCAGCTTGCTGAGCACGTTCGAGGCCGAAAGCAGGTTGTAGGTGGTGCGCACACTGTCATTCAGCGCCTTGAGGTTACCCTTGGCCAGCGCCTCCTGCGTGTCCCGATCACGCGTCAGGCTGGTGGTCCCGGCCTGCATCTGATCGAGCTGTCCGGAAATGATTTTTTCCCATAACGACGCCTTGCCACTGATCGTGGCGTGGCTGAACCGTTCTTCCGACTCGCCCTGCAACAACCAGCTGGCCACGATCTGGGAGATCATGGCCAGCAGTGTCACAGACACGGCCACGAGGATAATGCGTGTGCGCAGTGTCATTGTTGTTCTACCTGTCTGATGGAATACCCATTGCCCGAAAGCGGGCGCTGATTACTCGACCGGGTAACCGGCCGCCTTCCAGTCCGGGAAGCCGAGGCGGTAGTAATGCACCTTCTTGTATCCCCAGCCCACGGCCTTGGCGGATGCCTCGGAACTGCGCAGGCAACTGACACCGTTGCAGTACATCACCACTTCCTGGTCCTTCTTGACCTTCGCGCCAAGACTGGCGTCGCTGAACACCTTGCTCAGCTCCAGATGCACGGCGCCGGGAATACGGCCGGCACCCCAGTCCTTGTCGGTGCGCATATCGACAAAGACCACGCCCTTGTCGAACATGGCCTTGGCCTTGGCGCCGTCGATCGTGGTGGCGCCCGCCACTGTCGCCGGCGATTCGGCCGCCTGCGCCATCGGCAACGCCATCATCAGGACCACCGCCAGACCACATGCTTTCTTCATCATGACTCACCTCGCTGAAATTATTGTTGGGGTTGGTGTTAATACTTCTACTGCACTTCTACCGCACTTCTACTGCATACTGCGCGCCCGTAAAGTCCATGTGCGACGCGTGCATTCCTTCGCGGATGTCGCGCCATGGCCTTGACAACACCAGGTTGCGCGGGTCACTTGAAGCAAAGAGCATGCCATGGCCCCTGCGGCGTCAGATCATTAGGTCAAGAGGGTCTTGGTGCGCTGCGTGTCCGCTCAATCACCTCGAGCACGAGGCGCGCGAAATCCTCGGAATTGAATTTCGCCAGAAACTGGTCGGCGCCCACCTTCTTCACCATGGAATCATTGAACACACCGCTCAAGGAGGAGTGCAGCAGCACATACAGCTCTTTGAGGCGCGGATCCTTCTTGATCTCGGTCGTCAGGGTGTAGCCATCCATCTCCGGCATCTCGATATCCGAGATCACCAGCCCGATCTTGCCGGAGACCGGCAGCCCGTCGGCCGCGAGATCCTGGAGTTGTGTCAGCGCCTCGCGTCCGTTGTTGGCCATTAAGTACGGGATGCCGACCTTGTCGAGGGTGCGCGCGATCATCTTGCGCGCAGTACTCGAATCGTCCACCACCAACAGCGGCAGATGCTTTTCACCGGTATTCATGGTGGAAGTCACTTCCTCCGACACCTCAATAGACCTGGGCACGACCTCGGACAGAACCTTCTCGACATCGAGGATCTCGATGAGCTCATCGTCCAGGCGCGTCACCGCGGTAAGGTAGCTGCCCTTGCCACTGTTGGCCGGCGGCGCCAGGATATCTTCCCAGTTCATATTCACGATCCGGTCCACCCCGCTCACCAGAAAACCCTGGACCGAGCGATTGAATTCCGTGATCACCACGAACTGCCCGGCCATGTCGGTGGTCGCGCGCATACCCAGCATTTTGCCGAGATCGATGACCGACAGGGTGCGGCCACGGATCGTCGCCACTCCACGGACCGCCGGGTGCGCCGTCGGCACGCGTCGCAGTGGCGGACACTCGAGCACCTCCCGCACCTTGAACACGTTGATGCCATAGCGTTGCCGCCCCTGCATGCGGAACAGCAGCAGCTCCATGCGGTTATTGCCCGCGAGGCGGGTACGCATGTCGACATTTTCGAGTAGCCCTGCCATGAATTTTTTCTCCGCTCGCCAGAATCAGAATTGGATGGACAGTGCTGCACTTATCGGCCGCTCTGTCCCCGGGCTTGAGTCGTGCTGCCGCAGGCACAGGAATTGCACCATGCTGGTTATTCGCACCTGATCCGGGAATCCGGCAGCAACCGTCCTAGGAAACATAGCCCACAGACAGGCACAGCCATCGTGACTTCACCGCTTTTTCTCATGACCCGTAGTGTGATTCCGATCCTGCAGGCCGCCTTGCGGGCCGATCAGGTCGCGTTGGCGGCGTTTTCCGGAAGGCACCCGAAAACCGTCAATTCCTTGACACCCGTGACGGAACTGTTCGCCGCCGACCAGGCGCGGCTCGTGGAAGTGGCGCAGATTGGCATTGAGGGTTTGCGCCAGACGGTGGAAATCCTGGTCAAGAATGGCGCCTTTGCCAAGGAAGTGCAGCACATCATGGACAATGTCACGAGTGTCGCCACCGCCGTGGAGGAAATGGCGGCAACCGCCATCGAGATTTCACGCGCCGCGCAGGAAGCCGCGAAGCGCGCCGACGAGAGCAATGCCAAATCCGCCACCGGCAACGAAGGCATTTCCTCGCTCATGGGCGACATGGATTCGCTCGAAGGTGCGGTGCGCGAGATGGCAAGCAGCATGCAGCAATTCGTGGGCTTCAGTCAGGAAATCAACAAGCTCACCGCGATCGTGCGTGACATTGCCCACCAGACCAACCTGCTGGCGCTCAATGCCGCCATCGAAGCGGCGCGCGCCGGCGAAGCCGGGCGCGGTTTTGCCGTGGTGGCCGATGAGGTCAAGAAGCTCGCCGACAAAACCGCCCAGGCGACGAGTGAAATCGAAACCGTCACCAACACCATGAACGCGTTATCCAGCAACGTGCACGAATCGGTGAACACCAGCCTCGCGCGGCTCGCCGACAGTTCCACGGCGCTCGAAACCGTGGCGACCGTATTTGCCGAAGGCACGGCGGTGGTGCGCAATGTAAACGACCGCGTGCATCAAATCGCCGCCGCTGCCGAAGAACAAAGCGTGGTGTCGGCAGAAATGGCGCGCAACCTGGCGACGGCCACGAGCGCACTGAAGAATGAAAGCGGGCAGGTGGAGGCCATCAACCGCCACGCCCATCAGCTTGCCGACAGCAGTCGCCACCAATTCGAGCTGTTGGCCGCATTCGGCCATGAGGCGCTGTTGTTGCAGGTGGTGAAGTCCGATCACCTGCTGTGGAAGGCGCGCCTGACCGACGCCATTCACGGCAAGCAGCGCCTGAGCGACAGCGAGATCAAAGATCACACCCAATGTCGTCTCGGCAAGTGGTATTGCGGCGAAGGCCAGGCGCGCTTCGGCACATCCACGGCGTTCCGCGCCATGGAAGCGCCGCATGCCGCCGTACACCGGCTCGGCCGGGAGATTGCCGGGCTCGCCGCTTCGGGCACTCTCGATATGGCGCTCCGGAAACTCGAAGAAATGGAAGGCCTGAGCGAAAAACTCTTTGCCCATCTCGACCAGCTGGCCGGCGAGATCGGTCGTCCCTGACACGCCATGCGCCGCCACAACCGCCTGTTCCCGACACGTCGTACCGAGTCCATCCCAGGACTCGTCATCCTCGTCGTCCTGTTCGTGTTCGCACTCCCCGCCGGCGCGGGCGAGGAAGTGTCCCAAGCGGTGGCGATCGAAAAAGCGGCGCGCGAATTCATGCTCGTCCAGGCGCGCGCCTATGGCGGCGAGCCCCGTATTGACGTCGGCGCACCCGACCCGCGTCTGCGCTTTGCGCGCTGCAACCTGCCACTGGTTGCTGAACTGCCGCCGGGCAGCCGGCCGGTCGGTTCCACCACGGTCGGCGTGCGCTGCCCCGGATCCACCCCTTGGTCGATTTACATTCCGGTGCGCGTGCAAATCCTTGCCGACATCCTGGTAGCGGCCCGCCCGCTGGCGCGCGGTGTGCCGCTCACGGAATCCGACATCACGCTGAGTCGCCAGGATCTGGCGGCGGTACCCGGCAGCGCACTCACCGACACCGCCCAGGCCGTCGGCAAGCGGCTGCGCTATCCAGTCGCCGCCGGTGCGGCGCTGAACGCCGGGCTGCTCGACTTGCCGCCGCTGGTGAAACGCGGTCAGAACGTAACCATCGTCTCCACCGGCCAGGGGCTGGAAGTCCGCGCCACCGGCGAGGCCTTGGCCGATGGCACCAGCGGTGAAACCATACGCGTGCGCAACCTGTTGACGCGGAAGATTATTCAAGGGACGGTGCAGGATACCGGCCTGGTACGGGTGTCGATGTGAGCCGGCAATCGCACGCCGGCTCCAGAATCGTCTGGCCCGGACTAAATTGTTCTAAAGTTTAAGAGGCGCCTGCCGCTACCCCGGCTAAGAACCTGAGGAGTAATCCATGCCCACTGATATCAATGGTTTCCGCCCACGCACGCTGGACACGAACGACAGCAAGTCCACGAGCCGTTCCGGGCAATCCACCGGACAGGCAACGCCATCGGCAAATCCGACCGCGCCGGCAACCGGCGCGAGCGACAGCGTGCACCTGACCGATACCGCCACCCGCCTGCAGCAACTCAATGAACTCATGGCCAATGCGCCGGAAATCGATCGCGCACGCGTCGAAGAATTGCGTCAAGCCATTGCCGACGGGCGTTACAAGATGGACACCGTGCATGTTGCCGACAAACTCATTGCCCTGGAGCGCACCCTGTTCGGTACCGACAAAAGCTGATCGACGCCTCTCATGACGACCCCGCCGCCCGACCAACAACTCGCCTGCACCGAAACACTGCTGGCCATCCTGCAGCGCGAACACACGGCACTGCTGTCCGGCAATCTCGAGCAGATCGAGCAGATCGTGCAGGAGAAACGAGCGGCCGTCGCCGAACTCGAATCCCTCGGCCGGATCCAGAATCTCAACAACAACGGCGTGCACGCCACCGACCCACGTCTTCAGACCGTCGCGGCTGCTTGCGTTCGCCAGAATGAAATCAACGGCGGCATGGTCGAGGCAGGCCTGCGCCATACCCAGCATGTGCTGGCCTTTTTGCATGGACAATCGCCGGAAGCCAGCGTGTACTCACGCGCCGGTGCCACGCTCAATCTGTCGTCCGCGCGTCCGCTGACCAGCGCCTGACGTTCCACCGGCGCGCCTGCGTCGATGCATGCTTGTGCGGCCTGCACCCAGCACCTATCCTTAAGTTCTTAACAGAACAAAGGCCGACGGCGTATGACCGGGTTGGCCGGTCATTTTGAAGCCGTTTCCAGCATGCACGAAGAAAATGAATTCATCACGCTGCCGGCACAAATTGCCGGAGTACTGAAGCGCCTGCAGGAGGCGCACGTCCTTCTGCGCATCACCATCCCCGGCGAGAACCAGGCTTACCTGAGCGCGTTGCTGGAAGTACATCCGGTGGACGGTTATCTACTGCTCGACGAACTCAACCCCCCGGAAGGCAATGCAGTGCTGCAACGCGCGCGCCGCCTGGGTGTTTCCGCCCAACTGCAGGGTGTGGACATCAGCTTCACCACCGATCTCATCGACGCGGGCAGCAGCGCGCAGATCGCCTATTACCGCCTGGCCATGCCGCAGGGTATGCGCTATCAACAACGGCGCACCAGCTACCGTGCCCGCATCAACCTGGCGCGCCTGATTCCGGTGCTGCTCACTCGCGAGGACGGCGCAACGCTGGAAGGTCAGCTCTTCGATATTTCCGTGGGCGGCATCGGCACGCGCCACAAACCCGCCAAGACCATCGATATCCAGCAAGGCGGCGTCTGGGATGAATGCATTATCCGGCTCGACGGGAACCAGGAGATCCGCGGCGCGCTTGAGGTGTGTTTCATCGGCGAGGACAGCCGCAGCCGGCAGATGCGACTGGGCGGGAAATTTCTCAATCTCACCCGCCCGCAGATTAAAATCATCGAGAACTTCGTCGCCGCCCTCGAGCGCGACTGGCTGAAAAAACTGCGTCGCGAGCGCGACCAATAACCAGGCGTACCCCTCTGCCGTTCCGGGCACTTTGGCCGTTCCCGGTCAATTCTTTTCCTATCAATGACTTGTCGGCCTGTCCGGTTACCGCACAGCGGTGTCTGTCCAGTGCGATCGACCGCCCGGCCCCCGCCTACTTCCCCCGTCCGGCATTCTTCACTTACTATGGTGAAAAGTCACCGGGCCAGCCAGATGCAGGCAGCAACCGACTTCAGTTTCTCCTTCGATTTCGACGAATGGTCGCGATTGGCCAAGGCCGATCCATCCGCCTTCGAAGCGCGCCGGCTGGCCCTGATCGAAGAGTTTCTTTGCCAGTTTCCGCAGCCTGACCAGCAGCGCCTGCGTGGCCTGCAGTTCCGCATCGACATGGTGCGCCGCCGCTCGCGCACGCCGATGGGCGCTTGCCTCAAGATTTCCTCCATGATGTGGGAATCCCTGCTCGGCAGCCACGGCCTCAAGACCGCGCTCGATTCCCTCCTCGGTTACAACGCCCAGCCTGTTCCCGCCCCGTTCCGGCCCAACGCCCCGGCCACTTCTGCCCGCGTCATCCCCTTCAGAAAACCGGCACGCTGATCGTTCGCGCTGGGAAGGCGTCCGCTTTCTCCGGTGCGTGGCGATCCGTCAAGAATCTGTCGATCACACGCACGCTGCACGCACCCGAATCCGATGAGCGGCCGGTGGTACATCACCGTCGGTGCATTTCCGCCCATGGCATGCTTTATGCTGAAGATGTAGGTGAAGGTGAACTCATTCCGGGCAGGGCTGCCTGCCAGCCGCCATGCGGCAGGTGGCCCGGATCGGATCACGGCACAGAGGGCCTGGTCATGAAAATGTTACCGCTACAGTTGGTGATCATCGATCTGGAGAACGGTCAACGCGGGGTGTTCATCGGCCGGCCGCTGATCACCAGTGATTCCGTCGAGGCTGAGTGCCAGGTGGAAAACGTCTGGTTCACCGACGTCCACGAAATGCCTGATAGCTCCACGCTCGAGCAATTGACGCGCATGGCGTTGGAACAGATGTCGCGGGGCAGAACATTGCAATAAGCGTTTCCCGCCTCGGAAAACGCGGCTGCCCCGGGCACTGCAGGCATGTGCGTTGGGAGAACCGGCACGCCGTTGGTATTTTTCACTAGCGGGAAACGCCAATCACACAACGTGCTAACTTCGTTGCAGTCTGAAAATTCCGGAAAACCTCAGCGTCGGATTGGACTCCCCAACAAGGGAAGAACGGCGAGTAAGACCGCACCGACAAAAAGCGCAAAAAACACGACAAAATGATCCTGGTAGGAAAGTGTCGCGTAGGTCGCCATCGACGGTGTCCCCACATAAAACCCTAACCACGCCATCAGTTTAAACATGCATACTGCCTCCAACAGATCCGTCATGCGTGGGGCGCGCGTAACGGGCGCTGTCAATTGTGCTGCCATCGGAATGTGGACTTTAAGTGTGGTTTGATGGCAGACACATCACAAGCCCGGTCTGATAGGCGGAAGCGATCAAAGGACGTCCGGGGAAAGTAACCAATCACTGCAAGGCGCGCAAAGTGTTAGATGAGGCAGGAATGCCCCGCTATGCGTTTCAACCGCCAGACTGCTTTTTCCGCTTCGCCTCTTCACGCACGACGATGTACTCGCCCTCGATGGCCTGACTTGGGCCGGAGCGGCGCAATTTTCGGCGCAGCCACCACAGGCGCAGCAACAGAACGGCGGCGGTGAACAGGACCAGCCCAAGAATCACGACGAACACAAAGAATCCGACCACCGCCGCGGCGATCAGGATTGGTATCAGCAGCAGGGAAACCAGCCAGCCTTGCCTCCTGCTGTTCTCGTTCGTGAGATTCATCTGCATCAACCTCCAAATGGTAGATACGAGACCGGCTAGCGCGAGCCGCGCCGCTTGCCGGCGCCGGTCGGACTGCCGGGATTGATGTGGCGCGGCGGCCGGCCCTTGGCGCGCGTCTTGCGCTTGTCCGGTTTCGCCGCAGGGGTGTGCGGCAATCCGGTATGCTGGGTCTTGAATGCCTTGCCGGCACGTGCACCCTCCGGAGCCAGCCCGGTACCGGCCGGCTGATAAGACGGAATCAGCTGGTGCCGGCCACTGCCGATCAGATCGCCGCGACCCATGCGTCGCAATGCCACGCGCAACATCGGCCAGTTATTGGCGTCGTGATAGCGCAAAAACGCCTTGTGCAGGCGGCGCTGCTTGAGGCCCTTGGGGATGTACACCGTCTCGCTGCTCGGCGTCACCTTGTGCAACGGGTTTTTGCCCGAGTGGTACATGGCGGTTGCGGTCGCCATCGGCGACGGCAGGAACGCCTGCACCTGGTCGGCGCGGAAACCGTTCTGCTTCAGCCAGAGCGCCAGTTCCAGCATGTCTTCGTCGGTGGTGCCCGGGTGCGCGGCGATGAAGTAGGGAATGAGATACTGCTCTTTGCCCGCCTCTTTCGAGTATTGGTCGAACAGCTCCTTGAACTTGTAATACGCGCCCATGCCGGGTTTCATCATCTTCGACAGTGGTCCCTCGCGCAGATGCTCGGGGGCGATCTTGAGATAACCGCCGACGTGGTGCTGCACCAGCTCCTTCACATAGGCCGGCGATTTGATCGCGAGGTCGTAGCGCACGCCGGAGCCGATCAGAATCTTCTTGATGCCGGGCAGCGCACGCGCCCGCCGATAAAGCTTGATGAGCGGTGCATGGTCGGTGTTCAGATTCTGGCAGATGTCCGGGTAGACGCACGACGGCTTGCGGCAGGCCGATTCGATCTCGCGCGTCTTGCAGGCAAGCCGGTACATGTTGGCGGTCGGGCCGCCGAGGTCGGAGATCACACCGGTAAAACCGGGCACGCTGTCGCGCACCACTTCGATTTCGCGAATCACCGAATCCTCGGAGCGACTCTGGATGATACGGCCCTCGTGTTCGGTGATCGAACAGAAGGTGCAGCCACCGAAGCAACCGCGCTGGATCGAGATCGAAAACCGGATCATCTCGTACGCCGGTATCTTCGCCTTGCCGTAGGACGGGTGCGGCACACGCTGGTAGGGCAACTCGTAGACCGCGTCCATCTCTTTCGTGGTCAGCGGAATCGGCGGCGGGTTCAACCACACGTCGCGCTCACCGTGGCGTTGCACCAACGCGCGCGCGTTGCCGGGGTTGGCCTCGAGATGCAGGATGCGCGAGGCGTGCGCGTACAACACCGGGTCGGCGGCCACGGCCTCGTACGACGGCAGGCGGATCACGCAATGTTCGCGGTCCGTATGCGGCACGCGCCGGTGCAGGTGAATCACATTGCCGGCAACCGCCGGCGCGGTCTTCATTTCCGCCTCGCTCGCATACGGATTGACCGGCGGATGCAGCGGGCCGGGCATGTCGAGATGCGTGGAATCGATTTCGCTCCAGCCGTCCGGAATGGCGGCGCGCACGAACACCGTGCCGCGCACGTCCGTGATGTTGCCGATCGGCTCGCCTGCGGCCAGACGGTGGGCAATCTCGCAGATCTGACGTTCGGCGTTGCCGTACACCAGCATATCCGCCTTGGCGTCGAGCAGCACCGAGCGGCGCACCTTCTCCGACCAGTAATCGTAATGCGCAATGCGCCGCAACGACGCCTCGATGCTGCCCAGAATAATCGGCACATCCGCATACGCCTCGCGGGCGCGCTGCGCGTACACGATCACCGAACGGTCCGGGCGTTTCCCGCCCTCGCCGCCCGGCGTGTAGGCATCGTCCGAGCGGATGCGCCGGTCGGCGGTGTAGCGGTTCACCATCGAATCCATGTTGCCGGCGGTAATGCCGAAAAACAGGTTCGGCTTGCCGAGCGCCTGAAACGCCGCGGCACTTCGCCAGTCCGGTTGGCTGATGATGCCGACGCGGAAACCCTGCGCCTCCAGCACCCGGCCGACCAGCGCCATACCGAAGCTCGGGTGATCCACATAGGCATCGCCGGTCACGAGAATAATGTCGCACGAATCCCAGCCGAGCTCGTCCATCTCGGCGCGCGACATGGGCAGGAACGGCGCGCTGCCGAAGCGTTTTGCCCAGTAGGGCCGGTGGGAAAAAATGTCGCGTGCTGTTTGCATGGGAAACCGCCAAGGCGGCAACTGGATATGGGGGTGTGGCGGCGATAACCCAACCAACTGGGGGAAATCGCAGTTACCGTGCGGGAAGTATAACGCACACGCCGTGTATCCGCCCGCGCGAACGGAACTGCAACACGTGTAGCCGGATGGCCGTAGGGAGCGCCCGGGATTTACAAGCGACGGCCCCGCATTACGCTTCGCTTCATGCGGGCTACGTTTGCACCAGAACAGTAAATGTAGGGTGGATTAGCCGAGTAGCGGCGTAATCCGCCGATCGACCGCACTCTAGGCAAAAAGCTGTTTGAATAGCAGCTCCGCCGCGCTGCGCCCAACGTCCGTAAAGACAACGGACTTTGCCTTGCCAACCGGATTCGAAATGTAGCCCTTCTGGTGAAGCCTGTTCAGCGCAGCCCAATCAAACGACTTCCACGCCCGCGTCCCATCATGAAGCGTCAGATAAAGCAGGGCGAGAACCGCGTCAT
>Ga0209706_10000687_pt1 | contig 19222 bp, 16 predicted proteins | sample PPLLaktember2015_6_FD_187263 | JGI IMG/M metagenome (GOLD analysis project Ga0209706, IMG submission 187263) | Freshwater sediment microbial communities from Prairie Pothole Lake near Jamestown, North Dakota, USA - PPLs Lake P8 Core (1) Depth... | ecosystem: Environmental > Aquatic > Freshwater...
CGGCTCATCGCCGGGGGCCTCGTCCCCCAGGGACGCTGGGGCCTTCCCGAGGACGTCGGGAGGGCCGTGGCCGCCCTGGCCCGCGGCGATCTCGGCTACTCGACCGGCGCGGCGATCGAGGTCAGCGGCGGCATGAACATCCGGAGATTCTGAGCGGCCCGGATTGGCAGGCCCGGGCCCGCTGTGATATCTTAGGGGCAATCGGAGGGAGCAATGACCGAAAACAAGAACCAAGGCCGCATCTTCTGGGGCATCCTGCTCATCGTCATGGGCGTCCTTTTCCTTCTCGACCAGATGGACAAGCTCGATTTCGGCGATCTCATCGGCCGCTACTGGCCGGTCATCTTCATCCTCATCGGGATCTCCATCCTTCTCAGCAACAACTTCAAGAACGCGGGCTCCGGGGTCTTTTTCATCCTCTTCGGCACGTTCTTCCTCCTGCTCCGGCTGCGCATCTTCGAGCGGGCGGTCTGGCACTACCTTTGGCCCCTGGCCATCATCGGCGTCGGGCTCTGGATCCTCCTCCGGCCCGCCTGGCATCCGGACAGGAAGGCGGTCGGAGCGATGACGGCCGACGAGCTGAACATCAGCCAGATCTTCTCCGGCTCGGTCCGCAAGATCGAATCCCGGAGCTTCAAGGGCGGGAAGGCCGACGTCGTCTTCGGCTCGGCCGAGATCGACCTCCGGGCGGCCGGGCTCGCCGGTGGCCGGGCCACGCTCGTCCTGTCGGCCGTCTTCGGCAGCATCGAGGTCTTCGTCCCCCGCGACTGGCAGGTCGTCCTGGAGGGGACGCCCGTCCTCGGCTCCATCGAGAACCGCAAGAAAGCCGCCGACGTCGCGCCCACCCAAACCCTCGAGATCAAGGGCTCGGCCGTGTTCGGCTCGATCGAGGTCAAGGACTAGGCGCGGCCATGAAGAAAGGTCTGTTCTGGTTCCTCGCCGTCGTCATCACCCTGGCCTCCGCCGTCTATCAAAGGATGACGGGGCCGACTTACCCTCTGAAAGGGTCGACCGCCGTCGACGGGACGGAGATCCGCTACGAGCTGCCGCGGAGCGCGGAGACGACGGACGATGCCGTGGTGGCCGTTCCGGCCCCGGCGCCGCTCGAGGGCTGGTTCGAGTGGAAGCGCTACCCGACCGACGACGCGTGGACCCGCGTGCCCATGACCCGGGAAGGCGGCGATCTCGTCGGCCGCCTGCCCAAGCAGCCCGCGGCCGGGAAGCTGGCCTACAGGGTCTCTGTCGGGGCCGGCGCGGGAGAAGCGGTCCTCGCCGGCAAGGAACCGGTCGTCCTCCGCTTCAAGGACCCGGTCCCGGGCTGGCTGATCATCCCCCACATCATCATCATGTTCGCCGGGATGCTCCTCTCGACGGCGGCCGGATTGGCCGCGATCGACAAGAAGAGGGAGCCTCGGCGCCTCGCGGTCTGGACGCTCGCCCTGCTCTTCCTGGGCGGCTTCGTCCTCGGACCCCTCGTCCAGAAGTTCGCCTTCGGCGTCGCCTGGAGCGGCTTCCCGTTGGGCCTGGACCTCACCGACAACAAGACGCTTATCGCCTTCCTGTTCTGGATCGTCGCCGTCGCGGCGGGCCGCAAGGGAAGACAGGCCCGGCCCTTCGTCATCGCGGCCTCGCTCGTCACGCTCCTGATCTTCCTCATTCCGCACAGCCTGCTGGGGTCCGAGCTCGACTATTCGAAGCTGGAATAAGCCCGGCCCTTCCGCGGGTTGGCGTCCTTTTGGAGATTCGATAGCCCCCCTATATAATGGAGGAAATGGTCCCGGCCGGGCCCGGTCCCGGTCCGGATGGCAAAGGAGTCCGCGATGAAAAGAGTCGTATCCGTCGTCTTGACCGTCCTGGTCGCCGCGGCCATGGGGACGTGGGCCCAGGCCAAAGTCCCCGACGAGGTCGCCTCGCTCTTCCAGAAAAGGTGCGTCAGCTGCCACAAGGGCAAGACGCCGCCCCGGGGACTGAGCTGGGAAAGGGACCGCATCGCCGAGGCGATCGACCGGGCGTCGGTCGAGAGGCCGGATCTGATGATCATCGACACGGCGGCTCCGGAGGCCAGCTACCTCCTCAAGAAGGTGCGGCGGGAGAGCGGCATCGAAGGCAAGCCGATGCCTCCCCTCAAGGCTCTGGACGCCGTGGAGCTCGAGCTCCTACAGACGTGGGTCCTGAGCCTGAAAAAGGACTCCCTTCCCCTTTCGGCAGCCGTCTCGCCGGGCTTGGGCGCTAATGGGAACCGCGCTCAGGCCCCGGAGGCCGATCCGCCGGCAGCGGAGCCGCCCTTCGACACGCCGGCCTTCTGGGGCACCCATCTGATCAACTTGCCGACGACGACGACCCCGGCCAAGGGCGATGTGCTCTTCCGGGTCCACCATCGCTTCTCCGATCCGGTCGATTCGGGGTTCGATAACCTCCTGGGGCTCGACAGCTTCGCCAACATCCTCCTCGGCCTGGGCTACGGCATCACGGACAACCTGACCGTCTCGATCGGCCGGGTCCGTGTCTACAAGGAATTCGAGCTCTCCGCCGACTGGCTCATCGCCGAGCAGGGCCGGACCGCGGGCCTCCCCTTCTCCGCGGCGCTCCACGGCGGGGTCAGCCTGGTCACGGAAGATGAGGACGCGGTGAAGTTCTTCGCCGCGGTCAGCCTGTCCCGCCAGCTCACCCGGAGGCTCTCGGTCCTCGTGGTGCCGTCCTTCGTGACGAACGCGAACCACTTCGCGCTCGACCCCCAGAGCACCTTCTCGCTCGGCCTCGGGGCGCGCTACATGATCTGGGAGGAGTTCTCGATCATCGCCGAATGGGTCCCCGTGCTCGCCGGATACAACGAGATCGAGAGCGGCTGGGGACTGGGCATCGAGAAGAAGATCGGCGGCCACGTCTTCCAGGTCTTCGTCAATAACGCCCTCGGCCTGACGCCGGCGCAGTCCTTGCCGGGCGGGGACCTTCAGATCGGCGACTTCGACTTTCGGATCGGCTTCAATATCTTCCGGACGTTCTAGTCCCTGCCCCCGGGGAGGTCCGAGGCCGTCCTACTGGAGCTGGAAGCGGACGGTCACCGTGAAGACGATGGGCTCGGCCTTGCCGTCCTTGACATATGGCTCGTACACCCACTGGTTGACCGCGTCGATCGCCGCCTGGTCGAGCAGGGGGATGGACCTCAAGACCATGACGTCGGCGACGCGGCCCGTCTCGTCGGCCTTGACGCTGAGGATGACGACCCCTTGGACCCCCGCGACCCGCGCGACCTCGGGATAGACCGGGGCGACTTCCTTGACCAGCTTCGGGGGCTTGATATCGCCCTCGGCCTTGACCGCTCCCTGGGCGAACTTGGCGATCGTCTTGTCCCGGTCGCTTTCTTTGAGCATGAAGCGGACCGTGACCGTGAAGACGACCTTGCGGGGTTTGCCTTCGACGATCAGGGGCTCGTATTTCCACTGCTTGACGGCGTCGAGGGCGGCCTGGTCGAGGACGGGGATCGAGCGCAGGACGCGCGCATCGACGACATCCCCCAGCTCGTCGATCTTGGCCTCGAGGATGACGATGCCTTCGACGTGGCCTTGGCGGGCCTTCTCGGGATAGACCGGCGCGACTTCCTTGATCAGCTTCGGCGGCTGGACCTTCCCGACGGCCCGGACGGCGTCCTTGTCGAACTCCTGATCCTGCGCGCCGAGGACTCCGCCGACCACTCCGCCCACAACGCCGCCTTCGACCCCGCCCTCGACTCCGCCGACGACGCCCCCGATGACACCCCCGACGACCCCGCTGACCTGAGGCTTCCGCTGGTCGTCGAGGTCGAACTGCATGGTCACCGTGAAGGTGACCGGCCGGGGCTTGCCATCGATGACCATGGGCTCGTAGACCCACTGCTTGAGGGCGTCGACGGCCGCCTGGTCGAGGAGCGGGATCGACCGGAGAACCTTGATCGAAACGACCCGGCCATAGGTATCGGTCGTCGCCTCCAAGATGACGGCCCCCTCGACCCTCGCGTTCTGGGCCATCTCGGGGTAGACGGGGTCGACCTGCCTGACGAGCTTGGGCGGCATGACCTTATCAGCGCCGGGTTTCAGCACCCCCCCAACCACGCCCCCAACGACGCCGCCGGCCTCCGGCTTCTTCTTGTCGTCGAGCCTGAACTTCACGGTCACCGTGAAGACGACCGGCACCTTCTTGCCGGCGATGACCATGGGCTCATAGACCCACTGCTTGACCGCATCGATGGCCGCCTGATCGAGGAGAGGGATGGATCGCAGGACCTTGATCGAGGCGACACGGCCGTAGGTGTCGGCCGTCGCCTCCATGACGACGGTGCCTTCGACACCCGCCTTTCTCGCGGCCTCAGGGTAGACGGGCGCGACCTCCTTGATGAGCTTGGGCGGTTTGGCTTTATCGACGCCGGGTTTCAACACGCCGCTGACGACTCCCCCTGCAGCGCCCCCCGCAGCCGGCCCTCCGCCGGCCGGCTCCCCGACCCAGCGCGCGACCTTCAGGGTGATGAAGTACGGCTTGAGCTTGGTATCCTCGAAGCCGAACACGGCCGCGGCCTTTTCGGGCAGAGAGAATTCGGTGTCCAGCAGACTGGCCTTTTTCGCGTCGCTCTGTTCGTAGACCTCGATGTGAAAGTGGTTCTTCTCGGGCAAGCGGCCGGGCGTGACCATGACCAGATACTCCTGGCCGTTGATCCGGAACATGTGGAAGGCCTTGTCGGTCTTCCCCTTCACCCAAACCAGCGCGGCTTCGGTGACGAGACCGATGTCCTTGAGGCTGAAGACCTTCCTGATCTGCTCATCCGTGGCGGTGTTCTCCTCGTCCTCGAAATTGGCGAAGGTCAGGAATCTCAAATACGACGAGGTGACGGGCTTAGGCGCCGCGGGCGCCTGCTCCCGTGCTCCCTCGAGGATCCTCATCTTCAGCTCGAAGGCTGAGGCCGTGGACTTGGCGGTTTGGGGACTGTCCTCACCGGTCGAGGCCCAGGCGATCATTCCCCCGCCCGCGAGGATCAACACCGCCAACAGATTCATTGCGCTTTTCATGGTCCCTCCTGTCAGGGTGTTCTCGAGGCCCAGACGAACACGGTGTCCGTCCCCTGGGGCTGATAGACGAAGGTCTGGGCGGGCGCGCCGCCCACGTGGACATAATCGATCTGGAACCGATCTGCGGAGGCGACGACGTTCGCCTCGAATCCGGACCGTCCGACTTCGCGGAGAAGCCAGAAGCCGGTCCCGGCGATCGCCGCGGCCATGGCCGCGGCGGCGGCCCACCGCCAGATCGCTCCGACCGGGCTCGGAGTGCTTCGGGCGCGCGCCGCGGCGCAGCCGGCTTCCCCGGCGATCCGCCGCCAGAGACGATCGGCGCCGCCCACCTGGTCGGGTCCGACCAGGAGGCTCTTCGCCTCCTCGCGGCTCAGCAGCCCGGCTTGACAGCGCGGACAGCGGTCCATATGCGTGCGGATGAGCCAGTCCCGGAACGGCCGCAGGGGAAGGGCCGCATAAAGACGATCAACCGTTCTGCAGGAGGCCATGGTCGTTCTCCAAAAGCACTTTGATCTTCCGGCGGGCGTTGAACAGATAGACTCGGGCCGTGGAGGCCGAGCAGGCCAGGACCTCGGAGATGTCCTTGGCCGTGTAGCCTTCGCTGGCCCACAGGCAGAGCGCCGTGCGCTCGCGGGGGGAAAGGGTCTCGAGCAGCTTCGAGGGCAACGGCTCGGGATTCCCCCGCTGCGCCGCCTCCCCCCGCCGCATCACGGCCGGCTCGAAGCGCGCCCTCTCCGAGAATTCCCTGAAGCGCCTCTTCTTCCTGAGCATGTCGAGCGATCTCCTGTAGGCGATGGTCAGGAGCCAGGTCTTGAAGCTCCGCTCCCGGTCGTACCGGCCGAGATGGCGGAAGACCTGGAGGAACGTCTCCTGGCAGACATCCTCCGCGTCCTGCCTGTTGCCGAGGACGTTGAGGGCGACCGAGAGGACCAGTGTTCCATAAGCCTCCACCATCGCCTGATCGGACGCAGGGCTCCCCTGCAGGCAACCTTCGATGATATCTCGCTCGTCCACGGGAAGCCTTGTCCCTTCTTTCATCGGAGTATACGCCGTCGCTCGCGGGGACGTTTAGGGATCCGCCCCACCCCTATTCGTACACCTTTCCTCTCCAGGTGTCATCTCTCTCCCCCAAACAAAGAGATCCGGCTGCCTTTCGGTTCCAGGGGAGGAGGTCCGCCGAAACTCTCCCCAGGAGGGAGAGGCCGCCTCCGAGCCACCTTTGACAAGGCGTATCGTCTTTGTTAAATATGGGCGGACATGAGCGCGCAGGACCGACCCAGGGCCTCCAAGGGCCCCAGCCCCCGGCAGGCGGGCTCCCCCCGATCGGACGTAGGGGACCGGTTCAGGGCCCTCGTCGAACAGCTTCCGGTCGGCGTTTACAGGACCACCCCCGACGGCCGCATCATCGAGGCCAATGCCATGCTCGCGCGGATGCTCGGATTCAAGAACCCCCGGGACCTCTTCGCCCGCAACGTCAAGGACTTCTATGTCCGCGGCGAGGACCGGACCGAGCACATCGCCCGGCTGTCCTCGAAACCCACCGCCTTCCAGGAGTTCGAGCTCCTCCGGGCCGACGGCCGGAGGTTCTGGGCCCGCGACTACTGCCGGAGCATCAAGAACCCGGGCGGGGAGATCCTCCATTTCGACGGCATCATCGTCGACATCAGCGAGATGAAGTCGATGCAGCGGCGCTACGAGCTGGCCATGCGCCGGCTCCAGCTGTCCAACGAGAAGCTCGAAAACCTGTCCCTTCTGGACGACCTGACCGGCCTCAACAACCGCCGGGGCTTCTATTCGTTCGGCCTTCAGCAGATGAAGATCGCGAAAAGGCTCAAGAAGGACAACTACCTCGTCTTTCTCGACATCGACAATCTCAAAGAGGTCAACGACACCCACGGTCACCCCGTCGGGGACCTGCTCCTGCAGGGCGTCGCCTCGATCCTCAAGACGACCCTTCGCGAGTCCGACGTCATCGGTCGCATCGGGGGCGACGAGTTCGCCGTCCTGGCCATGCGTTCGAAGGGTCAGGGCGAGCGCGGGATGCCGGCCCGCATCCAGGAGGTCATGCAGGCCTTCCGGTTGAAGGACTACCCGCGCCTGCGGCTGTCGGTCAGCATGGGGCTCGTGCGCATCGATCCGCAGAAATACCAGCAGCTCGACGATTTTCTGGCCCACGCCGATTTTCTGATGTACCAGGAAAAACGAAGAAAGGAACGACAAGGAACAGGACCATGAACAGAATGAAAGCCGTCTCCCTCGCCGCCCTTCTCATCATCCTGGGCGCTCTCGCGATCGCCCAGGACAAACCCGCGGACAAGCCCTCCGGGCCGGCCGGGTTGCGCCCCATCGCGCTCCTGGACATCCTGGCCTGGAGATCGATCGGCTCGGCCGAGCTCTCCCCGGACGGGAGCTGGTTCATGTACCGGTTGAGCCCCCTCGAAGGCGAGAGCGAGGTGGTCCTGCGCGAGGTCGCCGGGACCAAGGAATACCGCTTCCCTATCGGCGAGGCGCCGCGCATGGGACCCGGCGGCGCCCGCACGGGCTTCTCGGGCGACTCCAAGTGGGCCGCTTTCCTCGCCTATCCCGGCTCAAAGGAGATGAAGGCCCTGCAGAAGGAAAAGAAGAGGGTCACGACGACGGCCGTCCTGGTCAACCTCGCCGACGGCGCCAAGACCGAGTTCGATAAGGTCCGCGGTCTGGCCTTCTCGGGCGACAACCCGGGCTTCGTGGCGCTCCATCGCTACGCCCCCGAAAGCCAGGAGAAGGAAAAGGACAAGTGGACCGGATCCGATCTCCTCGTGCGCGAGCTGGCGACGGCGAAAGAGGTCAATATCGGCAACGTCGCTGAATTCGCGTTCGACAAGGCCGGCGGGCGCCTGGCCCTGCTCATCGACGCCCAGGGCCAGGCCGGCAACGGCCTGCAGCTCCGGGACATGGCCAGCGGCGCCGTCTCGTCCCTCGACAACGACAAGGCGTCCTACAAGTCGCTCGGCTGGTCGGAAAAAGGCGAGGCCCTGGCCGTCCTGAAGGGCAAGGAGGACAAGGCCTACGAGGACAAGCTGTGGAGCGTCCTCGCGTTCAACGGCTTCCGCGAGGCCAAGGGACCGCAGAAGGTCGTCTACGATCCGGCTTCCGACAAGTCGTTCCCCGAAGGAATGACCGCAAGCCCCGACCGGTCCCCCGCCTGGACCGAGAGCTTCGACGCCATCCTCTTCGGCATCCGCGAAGCCAAAAAGAAGAAGGACGCCGACAAGAAGGACGCCGGCGACGCCAAGCCAGGGACGGAGGCCGCACCGTCAGCGGCGCCGAAGCCGGAGGACATCCCCGCCGAGGACATCCCCGACCTGGTCATCTGGCACGGCCAGGACCGCCGGCTCCAATCGCAGCAGCAGGTCCAGGAACAGCGGGACAAGACGTTCAGCTACCTCTCGGAATACCGGGTGGCCGAGAAGGCGTTCATCCGCCTCGCCGATGACGGCCTGCGCCTGGTCGCCCCGGCCCCCAAACACCGCTTCGCGGTCGGTCAGGACAACCGGGCTTACGAGCTCGACACGAACCTCGTCGGCCTCGGCTACCAGGACGTCTTCGTCATCGACATGAAGACGGGCCTACGGAAGCCGGCCCTGACGAAGAACGAACACTTTTTCGGGCCCCTCTACGACGGGACCCATTTCCTCTATTACGAGGACGGCCACTTCTTCACCTACGATATGGCCGCCGGGAAGTCCGTCAACATCACCAGGGACGTGGCCGCCTCGTTCGTCGACGAGGACGACGATCACAACGTCATCAAGCCGCCCGACTACCCCGTGGGCTCGACCAAGGACGGGCTGAATGTGCTCCTTTCGGACGGCTGGGACATCTGGAGCGTCCCGGTGAGCGGCACGGGCAGGGCCGTCAACCTGACCGTGAACGGGGCCAAGGACAAGCTCCGCTACCGCCGCCTGCGGATCGACCCCGAAGAGAAAGCCGTCGACCTCGATGTGCCCCAGTACTTCAGCGTGTACGGCGAATGGACGAAGAAGGCAGGCCTCGCCCGGCTCGAGAAGGGCAAGCCTCCGGTCCTGCTGCTCTGGGACGACGCCGGGTTCGGCGGCCTGATGAAGGCCAGAAAGGCCGGAACGTTCGTCTACACCCGCGACACCGACAGGGACTATCCCGATTACTACGCGACCGACGCGCTCCTGCGCAACGGGAAGAGGCTGACCGAGGCCAATCCCCAGCAGAAGGACTTCCTTTGGTCGAGCGGCTCGATACTCCTCGACTACACGAGCGCCAAGGGTGACAAGCTCCAGGCGGCCCTCTTCCTCCCCGCCAACTACGAGAAGGGGAAGCGCTATCCGACCCTCGTTTACTACTACGAGAAGATGTCGCAGCAGCTCAACCGTTACGCCCAGCCCTCGGCCAACGGCTTCAACAAGTCCGTCTACACGAGCAACGGCTACGCGGTCCTGATGCCCGACATCACGTACAAGGTCAACGATCCGGGCCTGTCCGCGGTCTGGTGCGTCCTGCCGGCGATCGACGCGGGCGTCGCCGCCGGCGTCGTCGACCGCTCCAAGGTCGGGCTTCAGGGCCATTCCTGGGGCGGCTATCAGACCGCCTTCCTGGTCACCCAAGCCGATTTCGCCGCGGCCGTGGCCGGCGCCCCGCTGACCAACATGATCAGCATGTACAGCTCCATCTATTTCAACAGCGGATCGGCCAACCAGCCCATCTTCGAGTCGAGCCAGGGCCGGTTCAAGGGCGGCTACTGGGACAACCTCGAGGCCTACCAGCGCAATTCGCCGGTCTATTACGCCGCGCAGGTCAAGACGCCGCTCATCATCCTCCACAACGACAAGGACGGCGCCGTCGACTGGAACCAGGGCATCGAGTACTACAACACGCTGCGCCGGCTCAAGAAGCCGGTCATCATGCTCCAGTATGTCGGCGAGAACCACGGCCTGCGGAAGCCGGCCAACCAGAAGGACTACACGGTGCGGATGAAGGAGTTCTTCGATCACCACCTCATGGGCCAGCCGGCCCCGGCCTGGTACACCGAAGGCGTCTCCCACCTCAAGCTGCAGGAGCACCTCAAGGAAAGGGCCAAGGACCTCAAGCCGGCGGAGAAGGTCGAGAAGAAGGAGCCGGTGAAGAAATAGCGTCCCCTGCTGAAACGAAGGGGATGAGACCGCCCGGTCTCGGCAAAAATCGCTTACGGCCAGCCCGCACGGGGAGAAAGAAGAGGGCTGGCTGGTGAGGCGCCAAGGTTTCAAAGGAAAAGGAAGCGGGGCTAAGGAGGATCCCTCTCCAGCCAGCGTCACAATTATAGGGCCGCGTTTCCTCCGTTGTCAATCACAAAGTGTCCAATTTTGGAAATTGCCCGCAAGGGGGTAGACGGCCTCTCCAGGGGGGCTTGATTTTTCGGGGGTCTAATGTATACTAATTTAGTAGGATTAAAAGCGACGGGAGATCAGGATGTCCTTGAGAGTCAAGATCGCCGTTCTGGCCCTGGCGACGCTCCTGGGCGTCGCCGGATGGAAAGGCCTGAACGCCCTGGCCGACCTGGAATCGCCTCGGCCGGCCTTCGCCTCCCGGGAAGGACAAGATATGCCGTCTAAGATCAAGCGATCGGAAAAGGAGTGGAAGGCCGCCCTCACGCCGGAACAGTTCGAGGTCATGCGCAAGTGCGGCACGGAGCGGCCCTTCACGGGACCATACAATGACTTCTGGGAGAAGGGCGTCTACGTCTGCGCTGGCTGCGGCACGCCGCTCTTCCGCTCGGAAATGAAGTACGAGCACGGCACGGGCTGGCCCAGCTTCACGACTCCGGTCGACGAGAAGAACATCGAATACCGCGACGACTTTTCGCTCCTGGCCAAGCGGATCGAGGTCCGTTGCGCGACCTGCGGGGCGCACTTGGGCCACGTCTTCGACGACGGCCCGGAGCCGACGTTCCTCCATTACTGCATCAACTCCGCCTCCATGTCCTTCAAGCCCGAGGCGGCGGAAAAGGCCTCAGGCCCCGGGACGGCGGCGGCCGGGATGGAGACCGCGACCTTCGCGGCGGGGTGTTTTTGGGGCGTCGAATACAAGCTCGGCAAGGTCCCGGGTGTCGTGTCGACGGTCGTCGGCTACACGGGCGGCCAGAAGGTCGATCCGACCTACGAAGAGGTCTGCACGGACAGGACCGGCCATGCCGAGGCTGTCGAGCTGACGTTCGACCCGGCCAAGGTGAGCTACCCCGACCTCGTCCGCCATTTCTTCTCGATCCACGACCCGACCCAAGTCAACAGGCAGGGCCCCGACCACGGCAGCCAGTACCGGTCGGCCATCTTCTATCACGGCGAAGCCCAGATGGAGGCGGCCCGGAAGGTCATGGACGAGCTGGAAAGCTCGAAAAAATTCAAAAAGCGCCTGGCCACCGAGCTCGTTCCGGCCGGCACGTTCTATAAGGCGGAAGAGTACCACCAGAAGTACTTCGAGAAGCACGGCGTCGTCTGCTACTGACCCAGGCGAGGCCGATGTCCTCAATTTAAGACGGTCCCTCCTCCGGGCCGGGCCAAATCCTGCCCCTATCCCCTATCGGCTATTTCTGGCACGAATCTTGTAGAGATAATACGCCGACTGGGAGGAACAGGTGGAAATAACGCGGAACAGGGCAGCTTTCAGGCTGGAACAGCCAGGGATGGCCCCCCCGACCCAGCCGAAGGCTCTGTTTGTAAAGTTTTTTCTTGACAAGCGGGACCAGGCAGGGTATCCTCCGCGCTTTATTTCTGACCGGCCCACCCCCGGGGGGCGAAACGTTTTGGCCCCCGATCCCGTTAACTGGACAGGGTCCCAGGGTGGGACAATGAGGAAAGCGCCGGGCCTTCGCAACGAAAAGCCCGTTAATGTAGTTTTCCTATCATATTAATAGATAAAGGGAGACGCACATGGCTACTGAATACAAATACAAGGGCAGCGAGGAGCTGCTCCAGCTCATTCCGGGCGTCCCCGGGGGCAAGCTCTTTTCGGACGACGAGGATCCTTTCACCGCCCATCTGAGCGGCCGCGTCGGAGAGCCGAAGAACGGCAACGGGCACGGCAAGGGCCTGAACTCCCCCGAGGACATCGAGCAGACCGCGGACCTGGTCAAGATCTACCTCCGGGAGATGGGCAGCATCCTGCTCCTGTCGCGGGAACAGGAGATCAGCCTGGCCCGGCGCATGGAGCGCGGCGAAAAGGCAATTCTCAAGGCGCTCATCAAGACACCCTACACGCTCGACGAGCTCGTGTCCCTCGAAGCCCTGCTCAAGAAGACCCCCGAGGCATTCGTCAAGTACTTCAACATGGCCGACGACGGCTTCTCCGAGGACAGCCTCGAAGCCCGCCGGCGCGAGGTCCTGGCCAGGATCCAAAGGATCCGGGCCCTCGCCGGCCGGCTGATCAAGATCAGGCCGCTCGTCCGCAATCGGTTCGCTCGCGGCCGCCTGGCCGTCCGCATCGTCAAGATGGCCCGGGAGCTCGAGCTCAAGCCGGAATACCAGGACCGGACGGTCCAGGCCGTCCAGATCCGCCTCAAGGAGAACGGCAAGCGGACCTCGAAGCAGGCGCGCAAGGACGCCAAGGCCATCCTGCAGGCCATCCAGTCCGGCCGCCGGACCCGCGAGAGGGCCAAGAGCGACCTCGTCTCGGCGAACCTGCGGCTGGTCGTGTCGATCGCCAAGAAGTACCAGGGCCGGGGACTCCAGCTGCTCGACCTCATCCAGGAAGGCAACATCGGCCTGATGCGGGCCGCCGAAAAGTTCGATTACCGGCGCGGGCACAAGTTCTCGACCTACGCGACCTGGTGGATCCGTCAGTCGATCACCCGGGCCATCGCCGACCAGGGCCGGACGATCCGCATCCCGGTCCACCTGACCGAGACCATCCACAGGTTGAAGAAGATCTCGCAGTCCTCCGTCCAGGAATGCGGCAAGCTGCCCAGTCCCGAGGACCTGGCCCGCCGGATGAACCTGCCCGTCAGCAAGGTCCTGGAGATGCTCTACTCGTCCCAGGATCCCGTTTCGATCGAGACGCCGCTCGGGGAGAACGGCGAAGGCTCGCTCGGCGACCTGCTCGAGGACAAGGCCTTCCCTTCCCCGCCCGACACGGTCATCCACATCAATCTCCGCGAGCAGATCGAGGCGGCCCTGCGCACCCTGCCCGAGCGCGAGACCCTCGTCCTGAGGATGCGCTACGGCCTCGGAGACGGACGGGAATACACGCTCGAAGAGGTCGGCCAGCACTTCAAGCTGACCCGCGAGCGGATCCGACAGATCGAGCTGAAGGCGCTCAAGGCCCTTCAGCTTTCGGGCCCCGGCCAGAAGCTCAAATCGTTCTGACCGGGGGGCCCCGGGGCCCCGGCCGCGGGGGGCGGCTTTGAACGGGCCTCTTTTTTTGCTAGGCTGAGCCCTTCCGGGCTCCGGTGGTCTCATGACCTACGAAAAGATCGGCTTCATCGCGCCTTCGACCTGCCTCTCCGCCAGGGAGAAGCCCCTCCTCGTCCGGACGGCCCGCCTCCTCCGGAACGCCCTGGGGGTCCAGGGCATCTACTTCAGCCCACACCTCTATTCGAGCGACGCCTCGATCGACCACGTCACCGCCCCTCTCGAGGACCGGGCCCAGGTCTTCAAGCAGGCCATCCGTGAGCTCGACCTGGTCATCTCGATCACCGGCGGAACGGGCGCCGAGGACCTTGTCAGCAGGATCGACGCCAAGGATTTCCGGGTCATCCGGGAAAAGCGCCCGCTGTTCATCGGCTTCTCTGATTTCACATTCCTGCTGAGCGAGATCTACCACGCCTGCCGCGTGCCCGTCATCTACTTCCCGTCGCTCAAGGTCGGCAAGGGCGATTTCCGCAACCTTCTCGCCCTCATCAACGGCGAGGAGACGGTCTATCAAGGCGCGGCCTGGCTCACGCCCCCTCCGCCGAGAAAGCTCTCCGGGATCCCCATCGGGGGCAACCTGTCGACGTTCGTCAATTTCCTCAACCGCGGCACGCCGCCCAAGTTCAGCTGGAGGAGCCACATCCTCTTCTTCGAGGACATCCAGGTCGACGTCGAGGATCTCCACCGCCTGCTCGCGGCCCTGAGGCGTCACAATGTCTTCGCCGGGATCAAGGGCCTCGTCATCGGCTCGGTCACGCCGCCCGGGATCGGCCTGAACGCCAAGAGGCCCCAGCGCCGGGCCCTCAGCTTCATCCGGACCTACCTCGCCGACGTCATCCGCGACCGCCGCAAGCGCGGCGATCCCCTGCCCATCCTGGCGGTCTCGAATTTCGGCCACAACATCCGCCGGAACCTCATGGCCGTCCCCATCGGCGGAAAGGTCACCATCTCGCGGTCCAAGCGGATCTCGTTCCGGCTCAACCGGAAGGCCTGCCGCAACGGAAGGCCGTCTGAACGACGTCCCGGTCCGGGAGACGTTCCTTATGTCCTCAAGTAGACCAGGGCCTGCATGGCGGCCACGCACCCCTCGCCGGCGGCCGAGACGACCTGAAGGCCGCCGCAGGTGATGTCCCCGGCGGCGAAAACTCCGGGGATGTTCGTTCTCTGGAACCGGTCGACGGCGACGCACTGCTTGTGATCGATGGTGAGCCCCGCCCGCTCGAAGAGCGGCCCGGCCGGGATCTCGCGGAAGATGAACGCGGCCGCGACCGGAACGACCTCCTGCCCCGACCCGGTTTCGATCACCACGGCTTCGACTTTGGAGTCGCCGCGGACCTCCTTGATCTTTCCTTCGCGCCGGATGGTCAGGCCGGGGCCTTCGAGGGCCCGGGCTTCCGGCGAATCCGCCGCCCCGCCCTCTTTGCCGGGCACCCACAGCACCTGGCAGCCCATGGCTTGGAGGGCGTGGACGTCCTCGAGCGCTTCTTCGGAGTGACCGACCGCGGCGACCACGGCCCCTCGGAAAAGCGGGCCGTCACAGGTGGCGCAATAGCTGACGCCCTGGCCGACGAGCCTCTCCTCGCCGAGGATGAGGCGTTCCTTGGGAACGGGACGGCCCGTGGCCAGGACGATCGCGCCGGCCTCGATGACGGCTTCCTTGGTCGTGACGTACTTCGGGCTGCCGTCGAGAGCGTAGGCGATGGCGTCCCCGAGGAAGATCTCGGCCCCAAATGAGACCGCCTGCTTGCGGAAGCGGTCCAGGAGCTCGCGGCTCTCGATCGCGGGGAAACCCGGGTAGTTCTCGATCGTGTAGGGGATGGCCAGCCGCGAGGCGGTCCGGCCGGCCAGGACGAGGGCCTTTTTCCCGGCCCGGGCGACATAGATCCCGGCCGTCAGCCCGGCCGGTCCGGCGCCGACGATAAGGACATCCGTCTTGAGGGACTTGATGCTCATGAAGCCTCCGCCGCCGCGCGGCCCGGTCAATCCGCCAGGCGGCCGCTGTCGCCGGCCTTCCAGGCGTTCTCGGTCAGGATGTAGAGAACGGTCCGGCGGATCTCGCGGCCTTCCTCCCCTTTGAACCAGACCTCGACGATGGCCCAGTCCTCGAGGCCCTTGAAGGTCATCTCCAGGACGGAGACCCCTCCCCCGGCCAGCTTCGACCCCCGGAACTTCTTGAGGACGGCCGCGCGGCGCCCGAAATTGCGGAACTGGAGCGGCAGGAGCCCTTTCTCTTCATAGTCCGTCTTGATGAATTCCTCGAGCTCCGTCGTGGCCTGGTAAGAGGCGTCCATGTTCGCCCATTCGACGCCCTCGGTCGGGCCCGCGCCCCGGCCCGAGCCGAGCGCCCGGATGCCGAAGTAGAGGCCCACGACCAGGGCATCGAAAAGGAGGAAGTAGATCAGGATCCGCAGGGCTTTACTCATCGGTCCCTCCTGTCTTCGCCGGCGGCGGGGGCGGGGCCGCCGCCGTCCGGGCCTTGACCATGGCCGCGGCCTCGGCCGCGAGCAGGCGGAAACGGTCCGAGGGGATCGTCCGCGATTTCCTGAACAGGGTCCGCGAGCGCCGCTCCTCCTGCCCGGCCAGGCTGCCGAACACCTCCTGCTCCCGGTCCTCGGGGTTCCGCTTGAAGAATTCCTCGAACTTCGCCTCGGGCAGGATGCCGCGGCCGCGCAGGGTCCGCAGCATGGCCCGCGTGCTCACGCCGAAGTAGCGCTTGAGGAACAGGACGTCGTCGAACGTCAGCGTCCGGCCGCGGAGGTCCTTCTCGATGAGCTCGCGGAGCTTGTCCGGAGGCACGAGGAAGCGGGAGGCGAAGGTCTGGGCGAACTGCTCGCGCGGCGGGTAGAGCGAGACGTACTCGTCGACGACGACGTCGGGGTTGTCGACGATCGGGCTGTCGTCCCGGTCCATGAGATAGTGGCCGTACATGTGGGCGGCGGCGAGGGTCTGGAGGCCGGGCGGCTCGTTGGCGTTGACCAGGGCGAACGCGGCCTTGTGCTCCTCGTCGAAGACGAAGATCCCCGCGATCCGGGCCTCGTCGGCGAGCGTCTGGCGGACGATGCGCAGGCCGTTGACCTCGCAGAGGCCCAGGACGTCGCGGATGGGCTCGTTGCCGAGGCCGAGGCGCCGGCGCTCCTCTTCGGCCAGCCGCTCCGGCGAGATGCGGGAGTACCGGGGCGCGAGATCGAGGCGCCGCCCGGTCGCGTCCTCTAGCTCGAGATACTTTTCGCAGGTGCCCTTGAACTTCAGGAGATCCTTACGGATGCGCTCGTCGCCCTCCGCCTTGTCGAAGAGCTTGTCGAAGGCGGGCTTGCGGTCCTCGAAGAAGTAGGAGACGTTCTTGTTGAGGAATCCGGCCACTTTGAGGAGCGTCTCGAAGCTGGGCGTCCTTTTCCCGGACTCGAGGAGAGAGATATACTCCGAGGACAGTCCGAGAGACTTGGCGAACGCCCCCTGGCTGAGGTTGACCTCCTCGCGGGCCCTCTTGAGCCGTGTCCCGAGAAGATTATCCATGGCGACGCACCCCTGGGCGGCGACGGCAGGATAACACGAGGTTAGCGGTGTGTCAATCGGCCCTCGGGCCAAAATAACTGTTGACAAAAAGGGGTCCCCCCATAGAATGGTAGAAAAACAAAGGACCCCGCCATGGCCGAAGAGAACATCCTCGAGATCTTCAGGGGGGCGACCCCGAACCTCTGCAACAGCGTCCTCGACCAGGTCCAGGATGCGGTCGTCTGGATCGGCAAGGACCGCAAGATCGTCGCCCTGAACAAGGCCGCGGAGCAGGTCACCGGGCGGGACGCCGCCTCGCTCATGGGGAAGACGTGCTTCGAGGGACCGGCCCTGTTCGTGGACTACGGCGGCGTCGACATCTGCCGCGAGAAATGTCCCGTGGCCATGACCCTCGAGGACGGAGCGCCGCGCAATCTCGAGGTCTATCTCCAGCACAAAGAAGGGTTCCGGACGCCGGCGTCGCTGCGGATTATCCCCGTGTTCAAGGAGGACGGGGAGGTCATCGGGGCCGTCGAGACCTTCAACAGCACCGCCCCGAAGATCACCCTGCCCCTGGGGCTCGCCGAGCTCGAGAAGATGGGCCTCGTCGAGACCGAGACCGGGATCCCCTCCAAGCAGTACCTCGACATGACCCTGGCCACGCGCGTCGAGGAATTCCAGAAGTACGGGCTGTCCTTCGGCCTCATCTACGTCGACATCGACAACTACGGCAAGATCCTCGAAAGGCACGGCCGCTTCAACGCCGGCAAGATCCTCCGGACGGTCGCCCGGACCCTGCACAAGAACATCCGCTTTTTCGATATCGTCGGCCGCTGGAGCACCGAGGAGTTCCTCATCGTCCTCCTCAACATCGACGAAGGCCGTCTGGACATCGTCGCCAACAAGCTCCGCCTGCTCGTCGCCGAATCCTACATCACGACCGAGACGGGCATGCTCAACGCCACGGTGTCCATGGGCGCCAGCCTCGTTCTGCGCTACGACACGGTCGAGTCCCTGATCAAGCGCGGCGAGCAGCTCATGATGCACAGCAAGTGGCTGGGCAAGAACCGCGTCAGCATGAGCTTCGTCCAGAAAGAGATGGCCTAGACGAAAGGGCCCCCTTCCCCGGGGGGGTTCGGAGAAGGGGGCCAAGACAGAAAGGAGGGTTAGAAAGAGGCCGGATTCTTGGCTCTCAGGCAGTTGATCTCGGCGGCGAAGAGGACCTCGCTGTTCTCAGCCGACAGGCTGAGTCGGAGCCCGGTGTCCCGGTAAGCCCACTCGGACGAGAGGCTCAGGGTGCCCGCCGTGACCGCCGTTCCCAGGTTCTCGCCGCGCTCGGCGTAGGCGCGGTCCTTCCAGACCACGTTATTGTAGCGCGGCTCGCCCACCTTCGCGTTCAGGAACTCCCGGACCCTGTTGTAGTCCGCGACGTAGCGGTCCTTGTTCGCGTACCGCTCGAGGAGATGCAGCCGGACCGACGCGAGCTGCCGCCCGACGAGGACGTAGGTGACGAGGCACTTCTTGCCGAGGACATCCCGGTGATAGCGCAGGAAGTCCATGTCCCCCGACCGTTCGCGCCCGAGCGGCCGGCCTTCGGTCTGCAGGATCGCGGACTCCGAGGCGCCCCAGGCGATCTGGGGCAGGCTCCCCCCCTCCAGGTCGAACTCCTTGGGGTCGGCGATCTCCGGCTCGGCCGGGGTCAGATCGACGACCTTGATCGTGGAATTGAGCTTGCGGACCTGCCCGTCCTGGACATAGCCGGTGAGGGTCCGGCCCGACCGCGCCGAGGTGAAGACGACATAATACCAGTTCAGCTTGAACTTCATCGGACTGGACAGCTTGATGACCGCGCCGCGGGCGAGCGTCTCGACGACCGGGCTGCGGTCGTTGGGTTCGAGATGGATGGGGACCTGTTCGGCCGTGATCTCGAGGCGGACGACGATCTCGGCCCGGGCCACGGCGGGAAGGGCGGCCGCCAGGCCGATGAGCAGAAGGACGAGGATCGGACGTGTTTTCATGGTGTTTCCCATCATTTGCGAAGCCAGTATCGCTCCGCGGACCGGGGGGTTCAATCCCCGGGGGTGATGATATCGGGGGGGATATTCCTCACCCTCAACGGGGAACCCTTGGAAGCCGGCCCTCCGGGGGCGGGCTTCCGAGGCCAGGATCACTTGAGCTGGAACCGGACGGTCACGGTGAAGACGACCGGGCGGGGCCGGCCGTTGATGATCATGGGCTCGTAGACCCACTGCCGCACGGCGTCGATGGCCGCCTGGTCGAGCAGCGGGATCGAGCGCAGGA
>Ga0209706_10000688_pt1 | contig 19215 bp, 19 predicted proteins | sample PPLLaktember2015_6_FD_187263 | JGI IMG/M metagenome (GOLD analysis project Ga0209706, IMG submission 187263) | Freshwater sediment microbial communities from Prairie Pothole Lake near Jamestown, North Dakota, USA - PPLs Lake P8 Core (1) Depth... | ecosystem: Environmental > Aquatic > Freshwater...
CCTTCAGAAATTTCAGTCGTAGAGAAAAACAGGAATATATTTTCATCACAACAATAGTCAGGTCATTTTTGTCCACCACGTAAAATGTCATGAAGAAAAACAGGGCATCACCACATCTTCCAATAATGAACACCTAAATACTTCAGACATCAAAATTGTTCAACAAATCTCCTGGTGCACATGCCTAACGTAACTACCCTTCTTGATGCAAAAAGCGTTCCAGCAGTAAAAGCAGGATTGATCTGCCCCTCGCGGAACGAGACGTTCAGCTACGGAAAATTACGAAGCGAAATGAACCGGATCGGTCTTGGCCTTTCAGGGATTGGTATTAAAAAAGGTGACCGGGTCTGTATCTATCTGGACAGCTCCCCTGAGTACCTGATCAGCTACTTTGCCATCTGGCGCATCGGAGCTGTTGCGGTACCGACGAATATCGTTTACCGTGGCGAAGAGCTGTTGCACGCGATCAACGATGCCGGCGCTTCTGCGGTTATCACGGACGGTCAGGGAGTACCTGTTGTAAACTCTGTCCGTTGTAACGCCCCGACACTTTCCCATATCATCTGCAATGGTGGGTCATGTGAAGGATCGATTGACTGGGGATCATTTCCTCCAGCTCCTCCAGCCATGCGGGCTGTCAACTGTGCCTCTGACGATGTCTGCCATATCCAGTACACTGCAGGTACAACAGGAAAGCCCAAGGGCGCGATGCTGACCCATGGTAACTGGATGACAGCTCTTGATACCGAACGTGAGGCACTCAGGCTACGACCGGAGGATGTGTATCTTGGCATCTACCCCATGGGGCATGTCGGACTTTCGTGGGGATTAGCCATGCTCCGTTCTGGTGGTACATACGTGATGATGGAACGCTTTGATCCCGAACGCTATCTAAGTCTTGCCGAAAAGTACCAGGTTACAGTCCTTGCCGGCATGCCTCCCGTGATCCACTCACTTGTCCATTCCCCGCAAGGGACCGAAAAACGGCTTGGGAGCGCCCGTGTGATTATCTCCGGTGGTGGACAGCTCCTGCCCACGGTCTGGGAAGCATTTGACCGCCGTTATCACATTCCTGTTGCCAATTCCTACGGGTTATCGGAAACTATCGTAATTGGTTCGGGCACCACCACCCTCCCGGAATACCCGAACCTGACCATGAATTACCAGAGTGTTGGTGTCGCTGTTGGTTATACAGAAGTTGCAATCGTCGATACAGATAATCCGGAAAAAGAACTCGCCTTTAGCGAGAGAGGTGAAATTGCACTTCGTGGCCCATCAATCGCGAAAGGTTACTGGAATATGCCGGATGCGACTGCAGCAGTTTTCCGGCAGGATGGCTGGTTCCTGACCGGGGATATAGGATATCTCGATGAAGAGGGGATTCTCTATATCACGGATCGTAAAAAAGATATGATCATCATGTCAGGCTGGAAGATCTATCCGACTGAAGTTGAGAACGTGATTATCCAGCACCCGGCAGTCGCTGACGTTGCAGTCTTTGGGGTTCCTGATGAACGCAAGGGAGAGGTACCGGTGGCGGCAGTCGTGTTCAAATCAGGTACCTCCCTCACGCAGTCTGAGCTTGAATCTTATTGTCGCGTTCACCTCGCCGGTTATAAAATACCACGAACTATGAAGGTCGTCAGTTCACTTCCCCGGGTGCATGGATGGAAGTTGCTGCGAAGGACGCTTCGGGAATCATTCAATGTACCATCCTAGTATTATTAAAAAAAAGGATATTTTTCAATAAACTCCCGTAAGCTCACACAAACCTTTTTAAGGGTTAAAAAAATATATCCCTGAAGCATTTTGGCAGACACAAAAAGCCATATCCAGGACATTCCGGATACCGGAAAACAAAAAAAACGTTCAACAGGTATCGTAGGTCTTAATCTTCTGCTGGATGGTGGATTTCCTGAGGGTACTATTATCATGATCTACGGAACTCCAATCGCGGGAGTAGATCTTGCGGCGAAGCAGTTCTGGAAGGTGGATGGTGAAGAGGGAACGTACCTGATGAATGACGGGGACGTCGAGTCAGGTATGATCGATGCGACTGAGCTTCACCCTGAAATGTACATGACACAGATGGCAGGGGGCCGGATTGTCGTAGACTCACTCTCGACAATCATTATCAAGTACGGAATTGAGGAAGCCCTGAAATTTTTACGGGTCTCCCGCGAGGAAATGAAAAAACGTCGTTCAAATATTATGTTTGTCGTTTATACCGGTATCCATGAACCTGTTGAGATGACCAGAGTTATGCGGGCGGCTGATATCGTCATCGAGTTCGGTTCAGAGATTCACCAGGCCGAGATTGAACGTACACTTGCAGTCCACAAAATGAAGGATGCAGCATCACCCCGGCGACTTCTGCCATTTATCATCACGGAAAATGGCATCGAAGCGTCAACCACCTCCCGGGTTGTATAAAACGCTTTTATTTTTTCTTTTTTACCTGTTCTTGAAAAATTACAATGCCAGCCGGACTTCCTTTGCAGCATCTGCCAGATTTTTTAACTTGCGGTAAGCAACGTCATGGGACCTCATCCGCATTCCGCAGTCTGGATCGAGCAGCATAATCTTCGGGTCGAATATTTCAATCCCCCTCTCGATTCGCTTTCTGATCTCTGCGACACTCTCCACTTTGTCTGAAGCGGAGTCAACACATCCGAACCCAATCATCCGCCCAGCGAGGTCACGACGGGAGAGCAGATCGAGGTTGGCAGGGTTGTTCGCAAACTCGAAGTCCAGTACGTTTACGTTAAACTTCAGTATTTCATCAATCACGTTCCCTAAATTTCCGCAGACATGCATACAGGTAGGAATACGGAGGGCTGCAGTGATGAGTCCAATCGCCTGTTTTCCTGTTTCCAGGTCGGCCATTCCTGTGGAAAACATCGGTTCATCGATCTGTAACAGGGTAATTCCAATTGCTTCCAGCGCTTTTGCTTCAGGTATGAGTGCCGCCGCAAGGTCCAGAGCAAGTTCCTCCTTGTTGCGGTACATCGGGGTATCGATGTGGAGACCATGAGCAAGCGTAGTGGGGCCGGTGATGATCCCCTTTACTTTTGGGGCTTTTGTGAGCGCATATTTTGTATCACCCACCGTTATAGGTCCGGATGCTGCTTGAATCTTGCCGGTAACTTCCTGTCCTTTTATACCGGGTAGTTTTGAAGCGAACACCTGAATCATATCCCCGCGGACCTGACCGTCCGATATGATATCGATACCTGCTTTGATCTGGTCAGTGACCGCGGTTTCGACAGCGGCATGGAGAGGGTCGAAAAGATTTCTTAGACCGCCCCCCTTCACTACCGGGTAACTCCCGACTACGGTAGTCGCAAGCACTTTGTTGATAAAATACTGCTTTGTCATGAAATATCCGGATACTTAATCATACAACCGAATCAACCGCGACGATAAAAAATGTATGCCGTCAGGGGACCAGCCGGTGCATATCGCGCGGGAACAACACAGCCTCCCGAACGTTAGACAACCCAACCATTGTCATTACCAGACGATCCGCTCCCAATCCCCAGCCTGCATGGGGCGGCATACCGAACCGGAACGGGCGAAGGTAGAACTCGAAACTTTCCGGGTTAAGGCCTTTTTTCCGGATCTGCTGGATGAGAAGATCATACTGGTGGACGCGCTGGGCACCGCTTGAGAGTTCCATTCGCGGGTGCATGAGATCGAATGCCTTGCAGATGGAGGGATCATTCTCATACGGCATGGCATAATAGGGACGGATCTCACTGGGCCAGTCAACGATAAAATAGTGTCCGCCCATTTCAGCCCCGATTGCTCTCTCCGCAGCGGGACTGATATCATCACCGTACTTGATCGGGTCTTCGATCTTTTTCTTCGCGATCTCAATCGCATCACGGTAAGAAAGCCGGGGAAATGGGGATTTGGGGACAATAAAATCGGAGATCTCGAGGCTGGCGAGCTGACCGCTGCATGTTATATTGACGTATTCGTAGGTTTTTACGATCAGCTCTTCAAGGATGCGCATTACCTCGAGATGGTCAGCGTACGAGACTTCGATATCAATAGAAGTGGCCTCGTTGAGGTGTTTGGTTGTGTTATGTTCTTCTGCCCGGAAGATTGGGCCGATCTCGTAGACCTTCTCAAAGCCGGCTGCCATCATCATCTGCTTGTAGAGCTGCGGACTTTGGTTGAGAAACGCCTCCTTGTTAAAATAAGCAATGGGGAAGAGCTCAGTGCCTCCTTCAGTTGCAGCTGCAACGATTTTGGGAGTGGTGATGTTGATAAACCCTTCGTGATGCAGGTACTGGTTAATCGCATGCATGACGGCACTGCGAATCTGGAAAACAGCAGCTACACGGGGTCTCCGTGCATCGAGAAAACGGGCATCAAGTCGTGTATCGAGATCGGCAGGGACCTTCTCTACAACATCAAGGGGTAAGGGACTTTCTGCCATGCTTATGATCTCGAATATATCAGGGACGAGCTCGCGACCACCCGGGGCCTTATCAATAGCTTTGACCATTCCTGATACCCGGACGACCGATTCGCGGGAAACCTGTTTTATAGCAGTCAGTACTGCCTCTGACGCCCTCTTTTTCGGGATGGTTACCTGAATGATACCGGTCCTGTCGCGTATCAGGAAGAAGGCAAGGCCTCCAAGATCCCGGACCTCGTGGACCCAGCCGCAGACTTCTGCATGACCGCTTGCAGGCGTAACTGATTGTATGGGTATGCGCATGATGAAATCCTATACCTATGGGGCGCAAGGGCTAATGGATTTTATGGGAATTCCGGTTTCATGGAGGCTTCCCCCACATATGAAATCCTGGCGTTTTGAGCAGAAGACGGAAAAATCGTATCATTGGAAATCTTGAAAGACCCAGGATTTCACAGCCTTTTCAGGACACCGCATTCGTTTCCACATACCTTCAGGACATTTATTCGAGCGATTGAAGTATCTGAAATCTCCGTTTTCCTCTACCCAACTTTTTAACCTGGTTCTTAGGAACCTGACCGGATAAGAAAATACAGACCAACCGGAATAACAAGATATACCATCAGAGATATCGAAGGGTTGACATAAGAAACGATTACTGATACAAGCGCAACACAAGGAATCAGTATGGCTCGAAGATAATGTGACTGAAGAAATTTCCTGTCCGTTTCGGGATCGCACAGGTGCACGGATTTTAAAATATACGAGACCTGGTACGCAAAGAAGAGCCCGACAATCAGAATGTTGATATGGAATAACAGGACGGCGATCTGGACTTCAGGATAATCCCCGGCCACATCAGTAGAGAAGGGTATGAAAACAATAGAAATAAGGAGAAAGATGTTGATCCAGAGCAAACGGGAATCAACTGAGCGGACGAAATGGAAATGGCGGTGATGGTTCAGCCAGAAGCTCGCAAGAATCAAAAAAGCGATAATAAAAATAAAAATCTCCGGAATAAGATTGAAAACCATGCCCGGGAGGGTGGTCTGCGCCTGGGACTCAGCTGGTTTGGGCGGAGTAATACCCAGTACGAGGAGTGTCATTGCGATCGCGAAGATACCATCGACCATCGTCTCCAGCCGGACTTTAGATATATGGTATTCCATCTCTTCGGACAATCTGCTCATAATCAGTCATACTTTTATCCGGATCGCAGATATCGGTTTCCCCGATATGCATGAAAAATGAAGGAAAATTTTACTTTTTAAGAAATTTCAGTTTGAATTTTTTATTCACTGTGCACTAACGGGAAACGGTTTCGGCCAAGATTTCTCCTCGAACACTTCTTTATACTCCGATATTAAAATCACTACATGGAGATGTATTCATGAAGATTATCGGCATCAATGCAAGCCCGAAAATGGAGAAGAGCCAGACGCGACGGCTCGTTTTGGGCGTACTTGAGGGAGCACGGCAGACAGGGGCAGATGTAACATTTGTGGACATCTGCAGCCTTGAAATAAAATACTGTACTGCCTGCGGTACCTGTTATGCCAAGGGTGAGTGCATCCATGATGACGACTTTCCGGTAATTCTGGAGAAGATGCTGGAGGCAGACGGTATTGTCTGGGGCTCGCCAAACTATATCAATTCGGTTACCGCGCAGCTCAAAACTCTTCTTGACAGGATGGCAGATTCAATCCATTGCCAGTCGTTTACCGGAAAGTACGGTTGTGCCGTCTCCACTGCCGGCGGTTCAATGGCAGAGGAGGTTGCGGACTATATGAACGAAACGATGCGTAATCTTGGTGCGACAACGGTGGGAAAGGTAGCAGTACTGCTCGGCGCTGATCCAAATGCGATTGTACCTGCGGAAAAGCAGGCGAAGGAGCTGGGAAGGAAACTGGCTGATGCAATCCGGACGCAGTGGAAGGATCCGGCACAGGATGCATATCATAAAGAACGCAGGGAGTACTTTAAGCGCCTTGTTATGTTCAACAAGGATCTTTGGAAACACGAGTACGATTACTGGAAGGAAACAGGTGAATTGAAATAATCGGTTTGCCAATTTTTTTGGATTTTCACACCGATTGATCATTGAATTGTATAATTTTTACAGAAATATTGACGGTATACCAGCAAATCATAATCGTCCGGTGTTTTCTACGGTGATAAAATCATTTTCGGAACCAGTCTCATTCCGGCGGGCTGGTTCCGGATATTGTGCCTTTAACATACATCCTTCCCTTATCAAAGTGGAAATTTCAGGAATATACCAAGTGAATATTCAGGATTATGGAAATACAACAGTTAGGCCTTCGAAATTTTCCTCCGATCTTTTTTTAAAAATTTACCGTCAGATTTCGATACCAATAATTGTCATTATCTGCGATCTTCTTTCAGGTCACGGCAAATCAAGTCGTTATTTCATAATTGACCTTCGGTGATGTATACCCATCCCTGCTGGATCACTCCATCCGGATCTCGTACCCGGCATCCGCCAGCACTTTTTTAATTACACTGATATGGTCCCAGCTTCGCGTCTCGAGTTCAATGTTCACCCTTGTCATCAATACCGGGATATCACTTCCTCCCTGCAGGTGATGGATGTGCAGAATATTGCCCTTTTCCTGTGCGATGAAGGTGAGAATCCGGGCAAGGGTGCCAGGCTGGTCATCGAGCAATAGCGAAAAGCGCATGAGGCGTCCCTGGCGGGCGAGCGATTGTCGGATGACCCGGAAGAGCAGGGCACTTTCAACATTTCCCCCGCTGATAACGAGAACAACGTTGCTGCCTGAAGGCACATCGATAGAACCATTTATGAGAGCAGCGAGCGGCACGGCACCGGCACCCTCAGCAATTACGTGCTTGCGTTCAAGCAGCAACAGCATCGCATCGGCAATGTCCTCTTCAGATGCAAGAACGTGTCGATCGACGTATCGTTGTATAAGGGGAAGTGTTAGAATTCCGGTCTCTGCGACCCGGATACCGTCAGCAATTGTTTTTCCTGCTTTCACCCTGCACGGAGATCCGTGACGGAGAGACTCACCGGTAGACGGGCATACTCCTGCCTGAGCTCCGATGATGGTAATTTCCGGCTTTATTGCCTTTGCCGCGGTTGCAATACCTGCGATCAGGCCACCCCCACCTACCGGCACAACAATCATATCAGTCGCTGGCAGGTCATGGAGGATCTCGAGCGCAATCGTTCCCTGTCCGGCAATTACAGCATCATCATCATACGGGTGAATGAAAATATTACCTTTGCTTGCAATCTCCCTTGCCTTCTCGATGCTCTCTTCCAGGGTCTGCCCATGAATAATTACCTTAGCCCCGTAACTCCGCGTGGCTTCCTGCTTGGTAATGGCGGACCATTCCGGCATTACAATAGTCGCAGGAATGCCAGCAGAATGTGCCGCGACTGCCACGCCCTGAGCATGATTCCCGGCCGAAGCAGCGACTACGCACAGTTCTCTGGTTTTATCGGAATAAGAAAGGATCTTGTTCGTAGCCCCACGAACCTTGAATGATCCTGCTTTCTGAAGCGTTTCGAGTTTTAGATAGACATTTGCTCCGGTCATTTCGGAAATCGTTGGTGAATGCACGACGGGGGTGCGGATGATATGAGAAAAAATCCTTGATTCAGCTGCCTGGATATCTGCAATCGAAACCATGCATATGAGAAATATATCCAGGAAGTTATGATGGTTGCGCTTAAAGAATAATTTCGATAATCTTGCGGTCCGTTCACAATAACCAACGATAATCCATCTTTAAAACGGATTCACTGAAGCGGAAAGCGATAGAAAAAAGTGTTATTGTGCTGTCCGCTTCTTGATCATCTCAAGCGCTTCGAATGCTTCCCGTCTTACAGCAACATTCTGATCGGCGAGAAGCCCGGTCAGGTGGTCAACTGCTTTCTGGTCGCCGATCTCACCAAGAAGGAGGGCTGCCCGCTTGCGCACATCGCTCTGATCGTCTTTTAAGACCATGATGAGTGGAGTAGTTGCAGGCTGGCCGAGCATCCAGAGGGCCTCCATGGCGCTGGTTCTCTTCATTACGTCACCCTCGCGGAAGGCCTGCATAAGTGGGGCGATTGCAGGGACTCCCAGAGCGGCAAGAGCTTTAACGGCTTCAATCCGGACTGACCTTTCGGGATCGTCAAGGATATCCATAATGGTGGGAATTGCCCGTGTATTTCCTATCTGGCCCAGCACTTCTATTGAACCTTTACGGATCGCCGGGGTCTGATCACCAAGCGTGTTAATCAGTATCTCCACCGCGGGTTCGCCAATCGTGACCAGTGCGAGGGTTGCCCTTCTGCGGATATCATCATTTGGATCGGTGAGTGCCCGAATGAGGGGAAGTATCGATGGTTCTCCAAGGGAACAGAGAGTTGCCATGACTGCCATTCGGACAGATTCCTTTGCATCGTTGAGTGTTTCGATAAGTGGGGCGACTGCCTGTGGATCCCCTATGCGGCCGAGAGCTACTGCGCTTTCCTGGCGCACTCCTGCATCTGGGTCTTTCAAGGATTCCAGGAGACCGGGAACAGCCCGAGCCTCACACATGACCCCGAGTGCCTGGACTGCACCTTTCCGGATAAACGGGTGGTTGTGTTTCAGTGCCTGGATCAGGGGATCTGCTGCCGGCTCGCCAATTAACTGGAGTGCCCGCACAATCTCCTGCCGTACATCCTCACCCTGTTCCTGAAAAGCCGCAATCAATGGTCCGACAGCCGGAGCGCCTATTTTGCCAAGGGTGTCAGCAGATCCACGCCTGATAATCCAGTACTCGTCCTTGAGTCCGCTAATAAGAGGTCCAATGAATGGCTCACCAAGATCTCCAACTGATCGTACCGCACTCCATCGGGTATCGAGATCACCCTCACTCAGTGCCATAAGAAAGTTGTCATAATTCGCCGTCTGTTCAAGGATGCGCACTTCCTCCCATTCCTCCTCCTCCTCCCCGCCAGCTTTCCCCGATTTAAACAGGTTGAGGAATTTTTTTGTAATACCCATATGACTTCCCGGACGAATATTAGTATAAAATCCTTCAAATAAGTATCGGATACCTGAGACGGGTTTTTCTTCCTCTTGGGATAATTTAACCGCTTTTTAGACCTTTTTGCGCGTTTTATTAGGAATTTTCGGGGATGTGAAAAGTGGTGGAATTTTCCATCAGTGCATTCCGTTTGAAATTTTTTTACCGCCTTGTCTTGTTTAAAAATAGAATTCGGATAAGTGTTAGATTCAATCGAATCACAAGGGTCTGACGGTGAATTGGGTAGTGCTGGATCCTGTTTGTGGAATATCATACACATAGGCTGTATAGAGCCCTGATGGCATTGCTGAATCGAGAGTATACCGGAAGCTCCATGTTTTTTCTGCCGTTACTGATACCGAACCAAGTTCAACACCGCCGGAAAATCGTTCAGGCCCGAATAAAACGAGCCGGACACTCTGGGCACCCGAGGTGCATCTTCCAGATAATACAAGCGAATCCCCCCTGACAGCTGAATAAGTGTTCGAAGAAATAGAAACCTCCCCCCCGCCGACTACAGAGAATTCAACCCTGTCGGATGTGGTTTTCCGCCCGTCTTCTGCCACCAGTGTATATTTGCCAGACTGGACTGAATACCCAGGATTCCACGTATAACTCCATGTACTGGCGGGATTGGGCTTCTGTGGTTCGAGAGCGATACCCTGCGCGTAATAACCAGGACCGTAGAGCGTTAATAATACCCTGCTGCAGTCGGTGCAAGTGCCCGAAAATACATTTTTTTCGCCGATTATCATCAGGTTACTGCCCACCTGGACAGTCACTTGCGATGAAGGCATGGTTGTGGTTGCATTCTGACCCCCTGGCGTGCTTTGCTGAGATTCCAAGGCCGCGAAAAAATTGGATGAACCTGGCGTAACCGTAATAACGGACGTCCAACTCTTATATCCGGAATAACGATATTCAAGCGTATGGTTTCCCGGCTCTACGTTAGCGATAATACTGGGGGTGCTTCCCTGAAACTGACCATCGAGATACACTTCAGCACCGGAAGGTGACGAGGTAATCTGGAGGGTACCTTTCCCAGAGCTCTCCTCAGACAAACATCCGGATATTAAAACACATAGTATCAGGATTGGTAAGACAATCTTCCGGTTCATACATCTCTCCACGATAACCTTATTGCGCTGTATTATATAGGTTTGCACCCGGGCTTACAGAGATCAACCTCTTTTTGCGAGGTTGAGGATCTCATTTGCAAGGGCTATACTCTTCTCTTCGCTTGTCATCAGTGTGTCAAACCTGACAGCGTTGTCAACCCTGACGGGATCGCGGATATCCTGAACAAATATATCGGTAATCCCATCATAGCAATCAAGAGTCCCCTGTGAGCTGGGTTCAAATCCCGCTGCCTGCATGAGAGTGCCGGCAGGACCACTGATTGGGGAATTGCCAAGGAAAGGACTTACGGTTATCACCAGTTTATCCCGGATAGCCTGTCTCATTCCTTCACATGCCAGAATCGGGGAGATGCTGGTGATCGGATTGGACGGGCCGATCACGACGGCAGTGCTTGCTTCAATCACAGCGATCGCCTCTTCGGTTGCCATGGGAGGAGTCTTATAATTCATTACCACCTGCTCGATCTCGATCTTCCCTTTTGCACGCACCCAGTATTCTTGGAAGTGGATAAGTCCGAGCGCGGTCTTCACCTGTGTTGTTACTTCGGTATCCGTCATCGGGAGCACATTTTCCCGGACACCGAACCGGTCGCAGAGAATTTTCGTTGCATTGGTGAGACGCATTCCGTGTCTCATCATCTCACCACGGGCGATATGCACCGCCCTATCCTTATCACCGATTGCAATGAATTCATCCATGCCAAGACGGGTAATCTCGTCATGGGTTGTAAACGAGTCGTTCCTGACTCCCCACCACGTATTGGTATTCAGGATTCCGGCAAACAGGTACATGACCGTGTCCAGATCCGGTGAGATATGATTTCCTGATATCCATATATCCTCGGCAGTATTCACGATGACAGATATTTCATGACGGTCCATCACCTTCTGCATGCCCCGCAGGAGCTTCGGTGTGCCCGTCCCGCCAGAAAGGAATGTAATCATTACTCAATACTTTTATGCGATGTATATGAAGATTCTTTAGTGAATCCGTGAAGATCATCAAGGACCCGGTCCATGGCTATATTGAGGTTGAGGATTTTGCACTTGCTCTGCTTGATCTGCCGGTACTCCAGCGCCTCCGCTATATAAAACAGCTCGGTTTTTCATATCTTGTCTATCCTGGTGCCAATCATACACGTTTTGAACATTCGCTGGGCACCATGTTCCTTGCAGATGTGGCCTCGCGAAGGTTCGGGCTGACTGAGACTGAGCACACACTGGTAGTCGCCGCGGCACTTCTTCATGACATCGGGCATGGGCCATTCTCTCATGCAAGCGAACCTCTCATGCAAAAATACCTGGGCTGTTCTCATGATGATATTGAAATGATGGTGGGGGAACAGGCAGGCGAGGTGCTCCTCGCACAGGGAATTGAACCCGGCGAGCTCTGCGCTGTGGTAAAGGGAAAGCACTCCCTTTCCGGGATCATTCATGGCGATCTGGATGTGGACAGGATGGATTACCTTCTCCGGGATGCCTATTACACAGGTGCACCCTATGGATCGGTTGATGCCCAGCGTCTTATACGGCACCTGATCCGGACCAGTGAGGGTACAGTTATTGATGAAAACGGGGTGAATGCCGCAGAATCGCTGCTTATCGCACGCACAATGATGCGACCGACAGTCTATTTCCACCATGTAAGCCGGATTGCGGAGAGTATGTACCAGCTCGCCATACTGGAACATCTCGACGGGACAAGAAAAGAGGTTGCCCGGGCTCTCTTTAAGATGGATGACGCGAGCTGCCTGCATGCGTTGCAGATATCAGAAAATCCTGTGGCATGCGATCTTGCTGTCCGGCTCTTTGAACGACGGCTCTATAAACGGGCGCTTTTTGCGGGAAGTGATCAGGTAAATACAACGCTCTTTGAGCAGGGAGTACCTCTTGAAAAATGCCGGGAACTTGCAGGAAAAATCGCTTCAGGGGCGGGTCTTATGCCGCATCAGGTTCTTGTGGATATTCCCCCGGTCCCCGGCGAGATGTCCCTCGGCGTCCGGGTGAATAGCAGACATGCCGTAGTCGGTTTTAATGAGATCTCTCCACGAATCCGCACGCTCAACACAACGCGACGTGAACAATGGCGTCTTGGTGTGTATACCCTTCCCGAATACAGGGATCTGGTTGCCGAAGTCAGTTACGAAGTTCTGCATATCAAAAAACCGACACGACAGGATACCCTTTTCTCATTCAGATGAAACGACTACGGCATATGCTTTATTCTGTCACGAAACAATGAAATGGTGTAATTTTCACCTGTCATCTGGATTTCGTGTGAAAAACGTAACGAAGGACATTAGTGAAAAATAATATATTCGCTCTCCCAACACTCCCCATATGAAAACCTGCATTTTGTTAATTTTCGCACTTGTCGTAAGCCTTGCAATCTGTGCCGGATGTACTCAGGGGCCGCCCCTCGCTACACCCGGGCCTACTACTGAACAAAATACTGTGACAGCGACACCTACCACGGATGTTCCCACCCCACAACCCTCTTTTTCTCTGAGTGATCACTACCTGAAAAAGTCGTTCTCCTTCCAGAGTGAAAAGGATGTGTATGTGGAACAGGTCCGGGTAGACAACGCATCGTGGGGAATCGGGTTCGATATACTTCCGCTCACAGACAACATAACTGACAGCTGGTTTACGATGAAAGTGACCAACAGGGATACGGGTCAGTCTGCTACGTATGGGTATGGTCGTACCAATGGTCTTGAACTCCACCATCTGATACCAATGTATACTACCGGGCCCTATGAAGTAGAAATGAAAGGGTATCGCGTCAAGGTTGACGTCATTCTCGCAAAGAGGAACCCCTAGATTATCGGGTGAATATGATGATAGAAGACTGGATTGTAGTGACAGGTGGCGTGGTGGCAATTATTGTCGTCATGACCGTTACGTTGTTGAATCTTCGCAGTAACGAACGCAGGATGCATGAAAGTTCCCACAAACTCAAAGTCTATACTGATCTTTTAAATGCGATAACTGAGCTGAACCTTGCCGGTGGCGACTCGTATAAGTTGGATGTTGCAAAAAAGAATCTCGCCATAACCCTCAATCGCCTGAATCTCGTGGGGAGTTCCGGCGTTCTTAAAAGTACGAGCGATCTCCTGGACTTTTTAAATGAACACAAGGACAAGGAGTACGATACGACCCGGCTTCATAATATTCTCAACACTTTGGTAATCGAAGCGCGCCGGGACCTGAACCCAAAACATGCCCGGCGTATCGAGGAAGCGCACGTGCGATACCGATTTTTTGCACCCCCAAAGACACGATGAATCCTTTTATTTTCCACTGATCCCGCCATAAACTCTTTTTATCACAAGTCCGACATTGGTATCACAGGAGAGCGCGAGATAAGATGCAAAAAGAGTTTGTTATCGGAGTGACTGGTGCAAGCGGGGTATGCTATGCCCGACGCCTGCTTGAAGTGCTCTGCAGGGATGCGAAAGTTCACCTCATCGTTTCGAAGGTTGCAGGGGAAATTGCTGCTCATGAAGGGGTATCCTTCGAAGGGTTCGACGCAACATACCATGCTGTCGACAGGATGGGAGCATCCATCGCAAGTGGCTCTCACCATGTTGATGGGATGGTTGTGATTCCCTGCAGTGCAAAAACACTTGCAGCAGTTGCATCAGGATATGCAGACAACCTGATAACCCGGACGGCAGATGTCTGCCTCAAGGAGCACCGTACCTGTATTCTTGTGACACGAGAGACCCCGCTCTCCAAGATCCATCTTAAGAACATGCTTGCTGCTGAGGATGCAGGAGCAGTAATTATGCCGGCCTGCCCGGGGTTCTACCACAACCCGGCTACAATAGACGACCTGGTGGATATGGTTGTTGCCCGTATCCTTGACCATCTTGGAGTTGAACATAACCTTGTAAAACGCTGGAGCGGTTACGATGCGTGAATTTATTGAAAACATGCGGGAAAACGAGCTGGTTGTCGATGTAGAAGAGCCGGTTTCGGCTGATATGCAGGCACCGAAAATGGCGGCCTCAACTGATAAACTCCTGTTTTTTCATAAGATCGAAGGAGCCCGGGCGGTAATGAACCTGACTGCGAGCCGGCGTGCACTTTCGATTGCTCTCGGAATTGAAGAAAGGAAGATGGTAAAAACACTCGCAGATGCAAAATTCGGGGGGAATGTTAAAACAGCCGGCATGCTCACGATGGAGAAACCCCGTCTTTCCTCGATGCCGGTTATGCATCACTTCCCGAAGGATGCCGGGAAGTATTTCACATCAGGTATTGTATTTTCCCGGTTTGACGGGGTGGAGAATGCATCAATTCACCGTATGCAGGTGTTGGATGATCGTCGGGTTGCAGCCCGCCTCGTAGAGGGCAGGCATACCCACGTAATGCTCGGAAAAGCACTGGCAAAAGGGGAAAGACTCCCCATTGCAGTTACCATTGGGACGGATCCCGCTGTTACATTTGCAAGCTGCACCCGTGTTCCCCCTGGTATGGAACTTGGTTTTGCGGCCGAACTTCTAGGCGGGGAAATCACGGTCCGGCGCTGCGGCAACGGGGTGCTTGTTCCGGATGCAGAGATCGTGCTTGAAGGATATATCGGAGATGAAGTCACCGACGAAGGACCTTTCGTGGACATCACAGGAACGTATGATCCCGTGCGAAAACAACCGGTGATTGAATTTACGGGTATGCATCTGAAACAGAATTTCATCTATCACGGTATATTGCCCGGTGGCGATGAACACAAAATGCTGATGGGTGCTCCTTATGAACCGAAGATCTATCGCGCTGTTGCCGGTGTAACTGAAGTGAGAAACGTCGTTTTGACAAAAGGAGGTTGTGGCTACCTCCATGCTGTAATCCAGATAAAAAAGAGCACGCAGGGTGACGCCAAGAACGCAATAATGGCTGCATTTGCCGCACACACCTCTCTCAAGCATGTTGTTGTCGTCGATGAAGATATTAATCCCGGTGATCCGAACGATGTAGAGTATGCCATCGCGACCCGGGTAAGAGGTGACCGGGATATGATGGTGATAACGGGCGTACGGGGATCATCTCTCGATCCCTGCCAGCTCGAAGATGGTACCAACGTGAAAGTCGGGATCGATGCAACTATGGTGATGGGGCACGAGGACGACTTTTCGCGCGCGACCTGGTGAACCCGATGTATCTTGATCCTGAGGACGAACAGATCCTTGCAGGCGAGAAGGGCGAAACTCGTCAAAAGATGATGGAGCTTCTCGTAGCTCTGGGAAAAGTCTTTGGAGCCGAACGACTCGTCGGAATACAAAGTGCACAGGTCAGCGGCGCCTCGTATAAAACGATCGGGGAGTATGGGCTTGCGTGGTTATCGAGCCTGGATGCCAGGGCAGTGGTTCCTTCAATATTAAATCCCATCGGTATGCCGCGCGGACGATGGCGGGAGATGGGTGTAGAACAGGAGTTTGCCGCAAAACAGCAGGCCGTGATTGCGGCGTATGAACGGCTTGGGGTGAACCTTGAATGCACGTGCACGCCGTATTACCTGTATAAAACTTCATTCGGAGATCATCTGGCATGGTCTGAATCATCTGCAGTCAGTTATGCAAACTCGGTAATTGGAGCACGGACAAACCGGGAGGGTGGTCCGGGAGCCCTTGCTGCTGCTCTGATAGGTAAAACTCCCTGTTATGGGTTGCATCTTGAAAAAAATCGTGAGCCCCACCTGGTAATTGAAGTAACTGCCGATGAAAAGGACTGGAGCATTGCTCATTACGGAGCGCTTGGCTTTCATACAGGGAAACTTGTGGGCAATAAAATACCGTATTTCCGGGGTATCACGCCAGATCCCGACCAGCTGAAAGCGCTTGGTGCAGCGATGGCTGCAACCGGGGCAGTGGCCCTCTATCATGTCGAAAATATCACTCCGGAGGCAAAGAAGACTGGTTATAACCTGGCTGGTCTTGAAGTTATTTCAGTAGAATCCTCTGAGATCGACGAACTCTTTACCAGGATTCCGGTCGATGCCGTTGCGGTAGGCTGCCCTCACTGTTCGCCCGCTGAACTTGTCGGGATTGCGGGGCTCCTTGAAGGAAAAACGGTGACAAGGCCTTTCTACGTTTTTGCCGCACAGGGTGTAATTGATAAAAATTTAGAGACGGTCAGCAGGATCGAGAGGAGTGGCGCACGGGTATTTGCCGATACCTGTATGGTGGTCTCCCCGGTTATGGAGCGATACCCGGCAATTATGGTCAATAGTGGTAAGGCTCTTGCCTATGTGCCTGACATGTGCGGGGCAATCGCACGGATCGGATCAATTCAGGAATGTGTGGAAGTAGCAACATCGTGAACGGTGATTACCTTGCTTTCTGGAGGCAAGGAAAAAGCTGAGTTAAAAAAAAGTATATGTCATGACCTGCGGGAAAGTAATATTTTTTTAATTTCCGCGACTGCAGTCTGGTCCGGGTTCCTTCCCGGGCCGACTCCTCCCCCATAGGAAAGCATTTTCCTGATATCATCTTTTTTCAGACTGATGAAAGGTAAATTTTCCCAGGTCTTCTGATCAATTACGTTCCATGTGCATTGCAGCAGATGACTAAGGAGTTCGATATCATCGCGGGTAAATTCACTCCACTCATTGCCTACGCCAAGTTTTAATTTTTTTATGGACTCTTCTACCATCTTCTCACGGTGTACGTGGTAGAGCCGTTTTCCAATCTCTTTCTGTGATACATCCGGCATTTTCAACCCCCCCGATTTCCTATAAACGGAAAGCGTGTTCCATTTCTCTCATTCCTCTCCCACGTGATAATCTTTATGGCTCATCCTTCCGGGACGACAATCAAAAATGATGAAATCCGGATATCGGTGCTGAATGTGCAAGACAATTTTTTTGGATCGAATACGATTTTTTTAAGAGTCATTTCCTTATGAACAAGCCACTAATTGTCAAAATTTAATACAAAACAAAAAAAGGTCCAGGATAATTATTGCTATTTGGATCCGGGATCCTGATTTCCCGATTCAGATGGACCCTTTGAGGATCCCACTGACCTTATTGATTGCAGTCTCTTCCCGCAATTTCTTACTTTTCACATCGTTCCCGATAGTGATAATCTCCTCAAGATCTTTTCTTGTCAGGCGGGTAAAGGAACTCTGTTCCCAGATCTGTCTCCCCACGGAAACCCACGTCTCGCCGAGGATGAAATTCAGCGTTTTTATTTCATCCGGTGAAAATGCTGACCACTTGGATCCCGGGTTGTGGCGGATTTTCTCTATTGCCGCCTCAACAGCTCGCTCCTTGTGGATCTGAAAAATTCTTCTCCCCCTCTCGTCACTTGTTACATCGGGCATATATCATCCTCAAATTAATCTTTAATCCTGATTAAATAGTTTTTCTTGGATAAAATACCCGAAATTATTCCGGTTCCGCTATATCTCTGGTATTAGTCTGGGAAATCGGGACAATTCCTCATAGAGCCTGATATCACAATCATGAAATGTAATTGAGATATGCTGTCATTGCAATGGGAAACCCAAAAAGAGATAATGTTGAATGGCGCTGTCCAATACGAAATAAAGGTTCACGCGCGTTGACTCAATGATTTTTAATAGTCATGCATCCACCAAATAATTAAATCATGCGATGGAAATGTGCAAAAACGATATGGTATTGGTAAAATATTGTCATCCTGCTATTTCCTGAAATTCAAGGGGGCTATACATGGCAGAAGAGATTAGAGACTTGATCGAAAAAATAAATCAGGAAGGAATCAAGGCTGCGGAGGAAAAGGCTCACAATATAGAGACTGCGGCACAGCAAAGAGCCAATGATATCCTTGCTCATGCGATTCGTGAGTCAGAGGAAATGATTGCTGCCGCAAAGGACAGGATTCGCCGCGATGATGAAAAAGGTAAAATTCTGCTCAATCAGGCGGGAAGGGATCTGCTGCTTTCCTTAAGAAAAGAAATTAATGCTATGCTTGGACGAATTGTGGATTCAGAAATCCAGCAGGCCTTAACTCCGGAGGCATTGTTCATACTCTTATCGGAAGTGGTAAGGAACTATAGCACAGGCGAGATTAGTGACATAACAGTTTTACTCAATAAAGAGGACCTGGAAATCCTGGAAAAAAATTTTTTACACAAACTAAAGGAAGAGACGGAGAAAAAAATTATTTTGAGCCCTTCGGAAGAAATTTCAGGAGGTTTTACCATAAGTTTTGACAGCGGAAAATCCTGCTATGATTTTACCGACAAGGCGCTGGCAGAATATATCGGCACCTATCTTAAGCCGAAATTAAACCAGATTCTTCAGGAAGCACTTAAGGAATGAAATAAGATGGCAGATTTCTATCCTTATCTTGTTTCGAGCCTGCCTATGCTTCATTTCGGAATGAAGCCGCCTTTTTCTTTTGAGCGGTTTCTTGAAATATGTCGCCCACTCATTCCGAAAAAAGATTTTCAACTCTTACGTACTTTGCCGCAATCTGAACAATATTCTGAAAACGGGAGAAGTCACAAGATTATTCTGAAATGGATCGAATTTGATGTTGCCTTAAGAAATGAGCTGGTCAGGATACGTGCCACAAAAAACCATCTTGATCCTGCGAAGTATCTGCGAACCGA
>Ga0209706_10000690_pt1 | contig 19203 bp, 15 predicted proteins | sample PPLLaktember2015_6_FD_187263 | JGI IMG/M metagenome (GOLD analysis project Ga0209706, IMG submission 187263) | Freshwater sediment microbial communities from Prairie Pothole Lake near Jamestown, North Dakota, USA - PPLs Lake P8 Core (1) Depth... | ecosystem: Environmental > Aquatic > Freshwater...
GGAGTCGTCGGGTGCGCCGCGTTGCGGGAGCTCGCGCGCTACGACCTGAAGCTCCTCCTCCTCGAAAAGGAAGCCGACCTCGCCGAGGGCATCAGCAAGGGCAACAGCGGCGTCATCCACGCCGGCTTCAATGTCCCGGCCCGATCCCTCAAGGCCCGGACGAACGTCGCCGGGCTGGGGCTCATCTATCCGCTCGCCTCCACGCTTGGCGTCCCCCACCGCAAGACCGGAAAGCTCGTCGTCGCTTTGGCCGACGAGGACCGGCCCCGCTTGGAAGAGCTCAAGGCCCAAGGGGACAAGAGCGGCCTCCCGGGACTCGAGATCGTGGACGAGCGGGCCATCCGCCGGCTCGAGCCTCTGGCCCGGGGCCGCTGGGCCCTCTACTCGCCTCATACTGGCATCATCTCGCCCTATGAGCTGACCGTCGCCCTGGCCGAGTGCGCCTGGCAGAATGGCGCCGAGGTCCTGCTCGAGGCGCCTGTCGAGGCCGTCGGGACCGAAGACGGGATGTTCCTGTTGACGACGCCGAAAGGAACATTCACGGCCCGTCATGTCGTGAACTGCGCGGGCCTGTTCTCCGACGAGGTCGCCCGCCTGGCCGGGATCGACGACTATCGGATCTTCCCATACAGGGGCGAGTATCTCATCTCGGACAAGGACAGCGGCCTCCGGTTGGGCATGCCGGTCTATCCGGTGCCGACCAAAGACGACCCCGGCCTCGGCATCCACGCGACTCCCACCCTCGAGGGGCATATCATCCTCGGACCGAGCGCGGAGCCGATCGCGGACAAGCGCGACCAGGCCTCGACCCGCGAGGCCATGGCCCGGCTCAAGTCCGAGGCTGGACGGCTCATGCCCGAGCTCGCGGGGCTCTCCTTCATCCACAGCTACACGGGGATCCGGCCCAAGCTCGTCGATCCCGCGGGCCGGGACCGGTTCGCCGATTTCGTGGTCGAAGAGAGCCGGACGCGGCCCGGCTGGATCAGTCTCGTGGGCATCGAATCGCCGGGCCTGACCGCCGCGCCCGCCCTGGCCGAGATGGTCGTGGCCATGATCGGCACGGACGTGGGATTGACGATGAAGGCGGAGTTCCGTCCGGATCTGCCCGTCAAGAGGAGGTTTGCCGCCGCGGACGACGACGAACGCCGGGCGCGCGTCGCCGCCGACCCCGACCAGGGCGAGATGGTCTGCCGCTGCGAGCACGTCACCAGGGCGGAGGTCGTGGCCGCGCTGCGCAATCCCTTCGGGGCCCGGACGATGGACGCCGTCAAGCGGCGGACCCGCTGCGGCATGGGCCGCTGCCAGGGCGGCTTCTGCACGCCGCGGATCGTCGAGATCCTCCAGGACGAGGGCGTGCCGGTCGACCGCATCACCAAGCGCGGCGGCGGCTCGCGCCTTTTCTACGGAAGGCTGAAGGACTGACGATGAAGGCGCCCGAGCGGATCGAGACCTGTGACGTCGCCGTCATCGGCGGCGGCCCGGCCGGGCTGGCCGCCGCCCTCGGCGCCCGGCGCGCCGGGGCGGGGGAGGTCCTCCTCATCGAGCGCGAGAAAGCCCTGGGCGGCATCCTCAATCAGTGCATCCATGACGGCTTCGGCCTCTTCCTCTATAAGGAGACGATCAGCGGGCCCGAATACGCGGAGCGGCTCATCGAGGACGTCGCCCGCGAGCCGATCAAGGTCGAGACCGGGGCCATGGTCCTCGACCTTTCCCCCGACCGGCTCCTCCGGGTCAACTCCCGCGCCGGCTACCGGCTCATCCGGGCCGGGGCGGTCATCCTGGCCATGGGCTGCCGGGAGCGGACGCGGGACATGATCGAGATCCCGGGGACCCGGCCGGCCGGGGTCTTCACCGCGGGCTCGGCCCAGAACCTGGTCAACCTCCAGAACCTGCGCATCGGCCACAGCGCCGTGATCCTCGGCTCGGGCGACATCGGCCTCATCATGGCCCGCCGCCTCGTCTTCGAGGGCGTCGCCGTCAAGGGCGTCTTCGAGATCCTGCCCTGGGCGAGCGGGCTCGAGCGCAACGTCAGGCAGTGCCTGATGGACTTCGGGATCCCGCTCGAGCTCCGGTCGACGGTCGTCGAGATCCGCGGCCGGGACCGGGTCGAGAGCGTCGTCGTGGCCAATGTCGACGATTCGCTCGCGCCGGTCGCCGGGACCGAGCGCGTCGTCCCCTGCGACACGCTCCTTCTTTCGGTCGGGCTCATCCCCGAGAACGAGCTTTCGAAGCGGGCCGGGGTCGAGCTGTCCCCGCTCACCGGGGGCGCGGTCGTCGACGCGTCGCTCATGACCTCGGTCGCCGGCGTCTTCTCCTGCGGCAATGTCCTCCACATCCACGACGTCGCGGACTGGGCCTCGTTCGAGGGTTTCGCCGCCGGCGAGCGGGCCGCCCGCTACGCGGCGGGGGAGAGGGCGGCCGGGGCGACAATCCGCGTTTCGGCGGGGCCGGCCGTCCGATATGCCTTGCCCCAGCTCGTGACCGCCGGCCGGGAGGGCGTCGAGTGGAGCTTCCGGGTCGCGCGGCCGCTGCGGAACGTCCAGATCGTCGTCAGGGGCACGGCGACGGGCCGGGTCTACGCCCGCAAGAAGTTCGCGCGGCTGCTGCCGTCCGAGCTCCAGAAGATCGCGGTCCGGACGGCGATCGAAGAAGATATCGAGGTCGGATGCCATGAGTGAGCCGGCCCTGGTCGACCGCCTGACCTGCGTCCTCTGCCCCGTCGGCTGCGAGCTCGAGATCGGCAAGGACCCGGCGGGAGAGATACAAGTCCAAGGAAATCAATGCGATAAGGGCATTCCCTTCGCGACCGAGGAAGTCCTTCACCCGAAACGGAACCTGGCCGCCTCCGTTCCCTTGCGCGGTACGGCGGCGCGCATGATCTCGGTCCGGCTGAGCCGGCCCGTGCCCCGCGAGATGCTCTTCCCCATCCTGGCCGAGATCGGCAAGCTCCGCCCGGAGGCGCCGGTCCGCCGCGGCCAGGTCCTCATCGTCGATGTCCTCGGCTCGGGCGCCGACGTCATCGCCACCCGCACAATCGGGGTCAAATCTTAGATCACGAAAATGAGCTTCCGGAGGGCCCTGGCCGGGACATCCCGGATAGCCCTACTGGCGCCTGACTAATGACAGGACGAAGGACCCGCTGACCGTGTCGCCCGCTTCCAGGGGCCGGTCCTCCATCCTGTGATGCGGCGCGAAGAAGATATCGCCGCCTCCGGTCGAGAAATCGGCGATGAGCCAGCCGATCCGCCCGCCGTCGATGAACGAACGGCAGGCGTGCCGGCCGTCCGACGTGAGCATCAGGCCCTCCCCGCCGTCCGAGGCGAGCGCCGCCCAGAGGATGTTCGCCTTGGTCGACCGGAAATCGTTGGAGCCCAGGCCGTTCTGATCGTCCTTCCAAGCCCAAGCGGGCGGCCGGCGGAAGACCGGCTCACGGCCCGGCGTCAACGCTTTGGCCGTGCCCCGGGGCCGACCGATGTGGTTCTCCGGATAGGTCGTCCACTGCCCGCGGCGGCTCCAATCGAGCGTGTCGAAGGCGCGCGGCAGGTAGACGACGAGGCCGATCTGCCTGGGGTTCGTCTTTGCCTTGACCTTGAACTCGTAGCTCAGCTCCGCCCGTCCCGCTCCGTCGATCCTGACGGCGTACGAGCCCTCGGCTTCGGCGTAGGACCCTTTGACCTTCAGGATCGCGCTTCCGCCCTCCTTCGCGGCCGCGACGCTTTCGGCCCGCCAGTCCCGGCAGGCGTCGTTGAGCGGCTCGACGTCCGGACGCCAGTCCGTGACGCACGGCCCCGAGGTCTGGGGCAGAAGCATGAGCGCCGGGCCTCCCGTTAGAACGGGCACGCCCTCCGCCTCGGCCCGGAGGATGGCGCCCGTCGCGCGGTCGAAGGACCAGCAGAAGCCGTTCCCCCTGACCGCGATCGAGGACGCGTCCTCCTCGATATCGATCGGCTTCCCGCCGGATACGACAGGGCGGTACGGCGCCGGCGCCGGCGGGACCTCACCGACGGCGATAGCGAAGCTGTCGACAAGAAAGCCGCGGGGGCCGGTGACGTCGATCCGCAGGACCTTCCCGGCGACGCCGGCGGATCGCGGATGGATCCGGGCGATCCCCGAGCGTCCGGGGGCCAGGTCGACCTCCGCCCGGCCCGATTCGTCGCCGATCCGCCACTCGATGCGGCACTCGCGGAGATCGGTGAAATCGTGCCTGTTCTCGATATCGAGGACGATCGGCCGTCCGGTCCCGGGCGCGGCGACCCGGTCCGGACCGATCCGGACCGGCGAATAGGATTTCTTGATATGCCAGTACTCGGGTTTCTCGCGGCGCCAGCCGTCGATCGGGCCCCATTCTCCATAGCCCGTGGCCCGGCCCGAGGGGAGGAAGAAGACGTCGTCGATCCCCGACCAGACGGCCCCGCCGACGACCTCGGCCGAGCCGAAGACCTTCTCCCACATCCGGGCGAAGCCGCGGCCGTATTCATCGCGCAGCCCGGGGTCCGCGGCCAGCTCGGCGCGGTTGTAGCAGTTCAGGTGGCAATACTCGCCGTAAAGGAGGGGTCGCGGCAGCCGCAGCGAGACGGCCAGGTCCGGGCCCTGGGGACCCGGGTAGTGATAGTTGGCGATGGGGACCGCCTCCGAGCCCCGGTTGTTGTAGCCGCCGTAGGCCTGATCGTGGAAGGTCCGGGGCCGGCCGGGGTCCATGGCCTTGGCCATGGCCTCGGCCTCGGCGAACAGGGGGCTCCAGCCCGATTCGTTGGCCAGCGACCAGAAAATGACGCTCGGGTGGCGGCGGTTGAAGGCGATCATCCTGGCCACCGCCTGTTTGATGGCCGGCAAGTACTTCGGGTTCTGGGGATCCTCCGTCTTCCAGGTCTCGTTGGCGCCGTGCTGAACCCACACGAGGGGAGCCTCGCATTCGACGAAGAGCCCCAGCTCGTCGCAGGCGTCGAGAAATTCCTCGGCCGGCGGGTAGTGGGACGTCCGAATGTAGTTGATGTTGGCCACCCGATAGAGCTCGGCGTCCTTGCGCCACAGCTCGGGGGTCAGGCTGCGGCCGCGCAGGGGATGAGCTTCGTGCCGGTTGACGCCCCGGAGCTTGACCGGCCGGCCGTTGACGAAGAGGCGCGTCCCGGCGATCTCGATCTCGCGAAAGCCCACGCGGCGGACGACGGTCTCGAGCGCGCGGCCGCCGGCGCTGAGCCCGATCGTGAGCGTGTGCAGCTTCGGGTGCTCGGCGTCCCAGAGCGCCTCGCTCTCGACCGTGCCCTCGAAGGTGATCAGGGTCGCCTCCGCCGGCCCGGGGCGGGAGAATGGGCGCGTCCGGCGATAGACGACGCGGCCTTCCGGACTGGAGAGGGCGAGATCGATCGACCCGCCGTTGCGGCCGCCGCCGGCCGCGCCAATGAGCCCCTCTTCGACCGCGACCGTGACTTCGAACGCGGCGCCGCGCCCGTCCTCGGCGATATGGGTCGTGACGTCGATGTCCGCGATGTGGAGGGCCGGCACGGCGATGAGCGTGATCTTGCGCGTGAGCCCTCCGAATTGATAGGAGGCGTATTGCGTGCCGCTGGCCAGGATGTCGGCCGTGGACTCGTTCTGGACGGCCGCGGCGATGGTGTTGGCGGCGCCCGGGCGGCAGAGCGCAGTGATGTCGAGATCGAAGGCGGCAAAGCCGCCCTCGGGCGCTCCGGCGAGCTGGCCGTTGACCCAGAAGGTCGCCAGGCTTTGTACCCCGTCCAGACGAAGGAGGACCTGAGCGCCGCGCCAATCCGCCGGGATGGCGACGGTCTTCAGATAGCCGGCCGGGGTCCAGGGCTTGACGGCGAACCCCTGCATGGACCAATCCCCCGGGACCTCGACCGGCGCCCAGCCCCGGGCGCTTCCCTCCGTCAGACTTTCGAAACCCGGCGGGGGAGATGGATGGAAGGACCATGTCCCGTTGAGCGACAGGACCGGAGAGGCGATCCCGGCGACCTCGAGAGGCCTCGGCGCGTAGAGGGTCGCCCAGCGTTCCGGGCCTGCGGCGGCGGCCGAGGAGGCGGCGAAGAGGATCGCCAGCGCCAGGGTTGCGGTCCGCTCCAGGCGGCTCATGAGCGGAACGGCCCTCAGCCCAGGAAGTCCCACTCGATGCCGACGCGCCTCAGCGCATACGCGAGCTCCCGGGTGTAGTCGCCGTACCCGGTCATCCAGTGGAAGCCCGGCATGCGCTGGGCCAGCGTCCGGTCGTCGCACTTGTAGCGGATGTCGATCTGCGAGCGGCAGATGGGCAGGAACGGCGCTTCGACGATCTCGCCGAGAAGCCCCACCCAGCGCTTGTGGGCGAAGTCGGGGGCGATGTTGGTCGTCAGGACGCCCTGGCCCATCTCGACCTTGGGGGCGGCGCCGTAATCCGACTCGAAGTGGGTCAGGATGCGGGCCGGCTCGGCCTTCCGGCCGTCCATCTTGCGCGGGGCCGTGCAGTGGGCCAGGGTGATGATGCCGTCGTGGGGATAGGTCGGATCGTTGAGGAACACGGGCCGGCTCGAGATATTCGCGAGAAGCACTCCCGACGGGATGACCACGAAATCCGACTCGCAGAAAGCGAGGTAGCCGTCGTCGTTGAGCGTGCTCAGGGTCAGGCAGGCCGAGGTCTCGGCGAGGGGCATGATCGTGCCCATACAGCCGTTGATCGTCAGGGCCCGGCAGCCGGCCTTCTTCATCAGGGCCCGGAAGACCTCATCGAGCAGGAGCCCGTTGTCGACGAACGACCGCTCCGTCTCGAGCGTCGTCCCCGGCTGCCGGAGATAGGCGTCGGCGCGTGACCGGGCCCGGCGGACGGTCGCGGCGTCGGCCCGGGCCTCCTTGATGAGCCGCCCCACGTCGTCGTAGGTTACGGTGACGATGTCGAACTTCCAGGTGTCGATGACCCGCTTGACCACGGAGCCCGCGCCTTCCGGCTCGGACCAGGCGGCCGGCCCGCCGACGGCCAGGATCTTGGTGCCCATGGTGTTCCGCAGCCCGGCCAGGGCCCGGAAGCGCCAGAGGAGCTCGTCCTGGCTGTCGATGACGACGTCGTCCTCCGCGACGCCCTTGACGGCCAGGCTGTCGCCATGCTGCCTCAGGTAACGCGGGCTGATGATCTCGTACCAGAGATAGACCGGCCCGGATTTGTGGCGGCAGAAGTAGACGCGGTCCTTGCCCGTCTTGTCCAGAGCGTCGAAGACGTCCATCCAGCCGCCGGCCGCGTAGACGAGGAACGCCTGGGCCTCGCCCATATCCTGGATCCCGGCGAGATCGGCCGACCCGCGGATGGACGAGACCGGCAGGAACTCGAGGGGGAATTCCGCCCTCTTCGTCAGGCCCGAGAGCTCGCCCTGGATCCGGGCGACCTCGCCGCGGGCGTCGGCTTCCGTCTCGATGCCGCCCCAGTTCCGCCAGCTCGTCTGGGGGCGGCGCTTGGGGGTGTCGTAGACGAGAATGGGCTTGACCTTGAGCGGCGCCGGGCGCCAGACCTCGCCAGCCGGCGTGGCCTGGCTCGAAAGGAGCGGCCAGGTCAGGCCCCCGGCGGCGACCGTGCCGAGGGCCGTCAGGCCGGCCCCCTTAAGGAAATCTCGCCGGGTGAAGCCGTTCCCCGAGGCGCCGGGCTTATCGCCGCACGGGCAGCAGCGGGGCCTGGTCTCGAACGACGGGACGGGCTTGGGATCGGTCATGGTCGCGTCCTCCTCGGTCGTGTTTTACTATTGCCGGAGACGAATGTAAAGAGCGAGCCGGCCGTCGCTTCATACGGATTTTTTGACGGAATCTTGACAAGTCGAGATCCGGTTGATGTTATCATCAGGTCGGACGCTTGGATCCGATCAAGCGGCCGGGAACGAAGAACGGAGATCATACCTTGTTCAGAAAAGCGGCCAGCCTGTTCTCCCTCACGGCGTACGCGCTCTTCTCGATGGCCTGCGTGACCTGGAAGACGGCCGATCCGAGAACCGCCGCCCAGCCTCCGTCCCCGCGCAACGCCATCCGCAGCCTGGTCACGACCTCTGGCGAGATGATCAGGTTCGATGACACCCTGGCTCATGTCAGGGACGGGCGTGTGACGGGCCGGGCGACGAACGTCACGCCCGCCGAGGTCTCGATCCCGCTCTCCGAGGTCAAACAGATCTATTACCGGGAAAGCAACGGGACCCTGACCACCCTTCTGGTCGCCGGCCTTCTCGGCGTAACGGTGCTGTTCGGCGTGCTCATGAAAAACGCGAACTTCATTGACGTGAGTCCCATCTTCAACCGAGCCCATCGTCGCTGAAGGCCTATTTCTCGAGGACGGCCAGCGTCTCGAGATGGGGGGTGTGGGGGAAGAGGTCGAAGGGTGAGAGCGACGCGATCCGGTACCCGGCGTCGATGAAGCCGCGGAGGTCCCGGGCGAGCGAGCGCGGATTGCAGGAAACATAGACGACGGACGGGGCGCCGAGGGCGACCGTCCGGCGCAGGGCCTTGCCGGTCAAACCGACGCGCGGCGGATCGACGACGACGACGTCGGCCGCGAGGGGCGGCCCGTCGAGCAGGGCTTCGACCGTGCCCGGGACGAAGGTGACGTTCTCGATCCGGTTGACGAGGGCGTTCTCCACGGCGTTGGCGATGTTGGCCGGCGAGGAATCGATGCCGGTCACGTGTCCCGCCGTCCCCGCGAGGGAGAGCTCGATCGCTCCGCTGCCGCAGTAAAGGCCCAGCACCCGGCTCTCCTTCGTGATCGGGGCTTCCGTCGCGATGCGGCGGTAAAGAAGCTCGGCGCCCGCGGTGTTCGTCTGGAGAAAGCTCGGCGGATAGACGCGGAAGGTCAGGCCGCTCATCCTCTCCTCGATGAACGGCGCGCCCTGGATGAGGGTTGTCCCCTCGAACTCGACGAGGTCGGAGCCGCGGCTGTTCGTGACGTGGGCGAAGCTCCGGAGCTCGGGCGCGGCGGCGGCCAAACGCCCCGCCAGGGCCGGGAGGTCGACCTCCGGCAGGCCGGCCGTCACGAGAAGGACCATCAGCTCGCCCGTCCGTTTGGCCTGCCGGAGGACGAGGTGGCGGAGGCGGCCCTGGCGCGTGGCCGGCTCGAAGCCCTCGAGGCCGTTCTCCCGGGCGAAGTCCATGAAGACCGGGAAGACGCGCTCGACCACGGGGCTGAAGATCGGGCATGTGCCGATCGGCAGCGTCCGGCGGTAGGTCTGCCGGGTCGACGTGACCTTCTCCCGGAGCCCGAGGGCGAGCTCGCCGTGCTTTTCGCCGAACGCGTATTCCATCTTGTTCCGGAAGCCGTAGAGGTCCGGCGACCCGGTGACCGGTTTCATCGCGGCGGCGGCGTCCCGAAGCCCGGCCTCTTCGAGCGTTCGCGCGAGATACCGCCCTTTGAGCTCGAGCTGGGTCGGATAATCGACGTGTTGGAAGAGACAGCCGCCGCACGGCCCGAAATGCGGACATCGCGGCGCGGCCCGGCGCGGAGACGGGGACTCGACGCGGATGACCTCGGCGATCGAGGCGGCCCCGCGCTCCCCGACGACCTGAACGAGGACGCGCTCCCCCGTGACCGCGCCCGGGATGAGGAGCCGGCGGCCTCCGGCCCCGGCCCGGCCCTCGCTCGACGGGAAATCGATGTCCTCGACCTCGACCGAAAGCGCCGGGGCGGTGAAACGGGCCAGGAGCCTCCGGACCTTCTCCACGGGGAAGCCGACGACGTTGTCGTAATCGCCCTTCATCCGGGCGACGAAGGCGTCGCCGATCTCCTGGACGGCGTAGGCTCCGGCTTTGTCGAGGAAGGTCCCCTGGTCGAGATAGCCGTCGATCATCTCGTCGGAGAGATCGCGGAAGGTGACGTAGGTCAGATCGTAGCCGGTCAGGAGGCGGTCGTCCGCCCGGCGATAGAAGGCCAGTCCGGTCATGACCCGGTGCCGCCGGCCCGAGAGGGTCCGCAGCATGGCCCGGGCGTCAGCGCGGTCGACGGGCTTGCCCAGGATCCGCAGGCCCAGGGCGACCACGGTGTCGGCCCCGATGACGACGGCCTCCGGGTAGGCCTCGGCCGCCCGCTTGGCTTTTAGGACAGCGGCGGCGATGGCGAACGCGAGAGGGTCCTTTTCGGCGATGGCCGACTCGTCGACGTCCGTCGGATGGACGCGGAACTCGGGCGCGACCCGGGCCATGAGCACCCGGCGGCGCGGCGAGGCCGAAGCGAGGACGATCTCCATGGGGCCTATTCTACCCGAATCCGCGCCGCCCGCCACTTCGGCCGGGCCGGGCCTCGCCCAGGGCCATGAGGAGGGCTGTCCGCTTGCAGGGAGCGGACCCCTTGGAATATTTTAGGGGCTGGATCGTCTTTCCTATCGAACCAGGGACAAAGATGCCGCTGGATGAGAACGCCGGACTGCTCGAGGACATGATGGCCTGCCGGGAAGCGGTCTTCCGGATCTGCCTGGGCTTTTCCCGCAACGCCGCGGAGGCCGAGGACCTGAGCCAGGACGTCTATCTCAAGGCCTGCCGGCGCCTGGCCGGGATCCGTCATCCGTATTTGGCCAGTGAATGGCTCTTCCGGATCGCCCGGACGACGTGTCTGGACCACCTGAAAAGACGGCGGCTCTCCCGCGAACTCGAACGGACGGCCGGCCGCGAGGCCGCGGCCGATGTCCGGACGCCCGAGGCCGCTTCGGTCACGCGCGAGCGCATGATGCGGCTGAAGACGGCCGTGTCCCGCCTGCCCCGAAAGCAGCGCGAGGTCTTTGTGCTGCGCGAGTACGGCGGGCTTTCCTACGAGGAACTCGGCCGTGTCCTCGGCGCCAAGGCCGGGACGGTCATGTCGCGTCTAAGCCGGGCCCGGATCGCGGTGGCCGCGTTCGTCAAGGAGGCGGAACATGGGTAGGAGGCCTAGGACGGCCCGGGATGGTGATTTCGGGGCGATCGAGAGCCTGATCCGGGCGGAGGTCGACGGGGCCCTCGAGGAATTCCGTTCCGGGGATTTCGAAGGACGGGTCCGGCGCCGCCTGGCCGCGGGCGATCGTCCCGGCCGGGTCCGGACCTTTCCTATGAAGGTCGCTGTCCCGGCGGCCGCGGCTCTGCTCATCGCCGTTTCCGCCGTCCTCCTCGTCCGCGACGCCCGCCGCCCGTCCGCCCCTCGCGCCGTGGACGCCCGCGACTTCGAGGCGGCCCTCCGCCGGCTGCCCGCCTTCTCCGGCGAGGCCCCGGAGCTGCCGTCGGCCCCGGCCGGGTTGGCCCGCGAGTCCGGGGCCGGGCGCGCGCTCGCCGCCGTCCTGGCCGCCGCGGGAGCCAGAGCCGCCGAGGGGTCCAAGGATGTCCCGGTCGGGGCCGCCCCGGGCAGGTCCCGCGCGCTGACCATGAAGGAGCGCATGAAGATCCTCTTCCAAGATAAGGTCATCGAGCGAGTGCTCGCGAGATGGGCCGATCGGTTAAAGGAGGCTTGACATGAGACGATCCGGGATCTGCCTGCTGGGCCTGTTGGTCCTCACGCTCGGACTGAGCGCCGTCGAAGAAGGGCCGGCCGCTCCGAAAAAGGGCGGATACGCCCTTCTCGACCGGTACATCAAGGGCTTCCAGGAGATGGCCAGGCTGGGGATCACGGGGGAGGGCTTCGAGGCCAACCTTCAGTCCATTGCGGCCGAAGCCAAAAGGGCCAAGGAGTCGGGGGAGATCGATCTGGTCTTCTCGACCCGTTTTGCCAGGGTCCTCGCCCTCACCAAACTGATCATCAAGCCCGACCCGGCCAACATCCTCCTGCCCGTCATCGACCGGGAGATCGCCGATTTCCTGAAGGACGTGACGGGCGAGGACGTCGCCGCCGGCAAGGGGCCCGCCATCGGCCAGATCGCCAACGCCTTGGCCGAGGAGATGATCAACCTCCAGCTCTACCTGGATACCTTGGACAAGCGCGAGGCCCTGCGCAAAGAGCTCGATGAAGGGATGGCCGCCTCGCCCGCCAAGAAGTGATCGAGGAGGCGGATCCGGGGCTCATCCGCCGAAGAGCTTCGAGCCCCAGTCCGCCTGGACCGCGTAATCCATGCAGCGGGCGAAGATCTCATAGTCGAACTCGGGACAGACGAGGCCGTGCTTCTCGAGGATCGGCGCCGCGTTCGCCGTATCGAACGTCCTCAGATCCTGCATGTAGGGCCGGAAGACATCGAGATAGGAGTCGTAAAGGAGCTCCAGGGCGTTCTTGGGCCGGCCGGCGAAGGACTCGGGCCCGCAGGCCTCGATCCCCGACATGGCGAAATGGCGGGTCCCGAAGGCGATGACGTCCTCGATCTTCGTCGTCCGCCGGTTGGCGATGTGATAGATGCCGCCTTCGAGACTGTCCTCGAGGACGGCCATGAAGGCCCGGACGCAGTGGTCGACGGGGATGAGATCGAGGCCGCCCCCGGGGGAGACTTCGATGCGCACGGGCATGTACAGCCTTCCGTCCCCGGTCAGACGGATCCCCAGCTCGGCGGCTTTATAGCCGCCCCGTTCGCGGATATCGGCGAGGTAGATATCGCGGAGATAGACGGCCGCCTTGACCGGATAGTAGAGGGCGTTGAAACGGAGCGTCCGGCCCGTCCGGGAATCGCCGTACACGATGGTCGGCCTGTAGACGTTGAGCCGGATGCCCCCGGCCCGGCAGACGTCGCGGGCCAGGATCTCCCCCCGGGCCTTGGTTTCCTCGTAGACGTTCGTGAACGGGCCGGATTCGACCCATTCCTCCCGGCAGGGCCCGGTCCGGCGGCCCGCGACATAGGCCGTGCTGACGTGGTGGAAGAAACCGCAGCCGCTGCGGAGGGCCAGGTCGAGGACGTTCTCGAGGCCGTTGATGTTCACCGCCTCGACCTCGGCCCGCTTGCGCTCGGCAAAGGCCGTGTCCGAGGCGCAGTGGACGATCTCGTCGATGCCTCCGGCCGCCCTGGCCGCCCATCCCGCGTCGAGGATGTCGCCCTCGGCCACGTCGAGCCTGACGCGGGCCTCCTCTTCGAGGGCGAACCAGGCGGCGATCCGGTCGATCCTCTCCCTGGCGCCGAGCTTCTTCGTCGAGCGGGCGAGGGCCGTCACCTTGAAGCCCGCCCTCAGCAGGGCCACGGCGATATGGCTGCCGATGAATCCTGTCGCTCCCGTGACCAGGAAGCGGGAGTCCCGGGCCGCCCGCTTCTTCCGCAGAGCGTCGAGCTTCAACTTCATGGCGGATCCTCCGGGCTCAAACCCGGTAGAGGAAGCCTTCCTTGCGGACGCAGCCCTGGGAGAAGACGTACTTGAGGGACATCACTCCGGGGACGCGGGAGGCGAGGCCGTCCAGCCAGGGCTCGAGCTCGGGCAGGGCCGCGGCGATCTTTCCCTTTTCCTCCGCGTCGGTGTGGTCGACGTAGTAGTCGTACTCGAGGATCGCCCGCTTGCCGAGGTCCATGGGCGTCAGGAACCCGAAATCATGATCGATGCCGTGAGCGCCGGCGACCCGGGCGAAGCCGTCCAGCACCTCATGAAGGACGTCGAGCCTCGCCGGCGGGAGGTAGACCAGGAAGGCGAACATGTGCTTGCGCCGGGACATGCGCGCGCTGACGATCCGGTGCATGTTGAGCCAGACCATGTCGGTCATCTCCGGCCGGGCGTAGAGGTCCCGGTAGAACGGCCGGAGGCGCTCCGGGACGGACTCCGCGATCGTCTCGGGCGAGGGGAGAAGCGCCGCCTCGACGAGGGGGCGCGTCTCCGGCCGGCAGAGGATCTCGAAAGGCCGCCCGAGGCCTTCACAATCGCGGGCCAGATCGAGCCAGCGCGGCTCGAGAAGCCTGGGCAGGCCGAGCATGAGCAGGCGGAGGAGGCCGGCGTCGATGACCGCGGGGGCCATCTTCCGGATAGCGTCCCGGGCGAACCGGTCCCCGATCACGAAGACCATGGAGCTCACCCCCAGGACCTCAGGCAGCGCTTCCTTGAGCCGGCCGGCCAGGCCCTCGTCGGGCGAGAGAAAGCCGGCGATATAGTGCGCGCCGAGGACGGCCACGGCCAGGCCGATCCGCCTCTGCCCGAGCTCCCGGGCAAACCGGACGGCCCCGTCGAGGTCGGCGAAGGGCACGAGGAGCCCCTCCTCGTCGTCCGTCGCCGGGTGGAGCTTGACGAACGCCTTCGTGCAGATGCCGGGCGACGGCGCCACCCGGTGTTCGAAGGCATAATGGTTCGGGCCCGCCTTGTCGTTGAGGCGGAAGACGCGGCCGTCGCGGCCGACGAACTCCATGTCGACGAAGTTGTCCGCGGCCGTGCCGTAGGCGTTCGACCAGGTCGAGAAGGTCCCCGTGCAGACGAGGTTGCCGCAGACCGTGGCCGCCGGCTCGGCGGCGTTGACCCGGAGGCCGCGCCGGAAGGCCTCCTGCTGGAGCTCGAACGAGGTCACGCCCGGCTCGACCGCCGCGGTCCAGTTGTCGAGATCGAATTCGATCCGCCGCATCCGGCTCATGTCCAGGACGATCCCGTCCGTGAAGACGAAGCCGAAGACGCTGCCCCCGTTGCCCCGGATGGCGATGTCGAGGCCGAGCTCGCGGGCCAGACCGAGGACCGCCGCGACGTCTTCCCGCGACCCGGGGAGGACGACGTAACGGGGCATTCGCGGGCCGGCGAGAGGGAAGGGGTCGTCGGCGTAGGTCCAGAGGACGGCCGGATCGTTCGAGGCATTATCCGGACCGACGATCGCCCGCAGCCGCCGCAGGGTTTCGTCTTCGGCGGGGCGGACGGCTTCGCCTCCCTCCCGCCGGAATTCCTCGACGTAGGTCTTGAGGGCGCCCATGACGGTGGTCGGCTGCATGCCGGTCACGAAATGGCATTGGGGGTCGCAGATCCCGCACATCGTGCAGGTGTCCGCCGCGTCGAGAAGGGCCTCGGTGACCGGGATCCGGCCTTCGGCGAGGCCCCGGTAGAGGTCCATCCGGCCCTGGGGGTAATACGTGACGAAATGCTTTTCCGGGCCCGAGGGGCAAAGCCCGGTCGCGAGATAGTCGATCTTGCACATGGCGTAGTGACGGCATTGCGCCGCCAGGGTCCGGGCTCCAGGCGCGATCTGCGGCATGTCAGGCCTCCAGGGGTTTTCGGCCGGAATAGATGGTCGCGATCCCGAGGGAGACGGGGCGGACGGCGACGTCGGAGAATCCGCCCCGGGCGAGGCGGCCGGCCAGCCCCTCGGGCGGTTCGAAGACGCGGATGGACTCGGCGAGATAGCGGTACGGTCCTTCGGTGCCGGAGATGAGACGCGCGGCCGGGAGCATGAGCCGGAACGAGTAGAACGCGTAGAGCGACCTCTGCCAGCGGCGGCGCGGCAGGGAGAACTCGAGGGCGGCGAGACGCCCGCCGGGCTTGAGGACGCGGGCCATCTCCCGGATCCCCCGGTCGAGGTCGACCAGGTTGCGAAGACCGAAGCCCACCGTAACGGCATCGAACGACGCGTCGGCGAACGGCAGGCCTTCGGCGTCGCCCTGGAGGAAGGAGACGATCCCGCTGCGCCCGGAGCGGCCGGTCTTGACGCGCCCGGCTTCCATCATGGGCCGGTTGAAATCGCAGACGATCGCCCGGCCCTCCGCTCCGAGACGGCGGGCGGCGCGCAGGGCGAGATCGGCCGTCCCGCCGCAGACGTCGAGGAGCCTGTCGCCGGACCGCAATCCCAGCCGCCGGACAGTGGCCCGCTTCCAGAGGAAATGGAGGCCCAGGCTGAGCACGGCGTCAGCCCTGTCGTAGGTCGAGGCGATGGGCGTGAACTGGTCGTGGACGAGCCGCTTCTTCTCTTCGGTGCCGACCGTCCTGTATCCGAAGCGGACCCTGTCCTCGGGCATCTCTTCTGCAACTATAGCAGATGGTCGGGGGAACTCCAATCCGGGCCCCGTTGCCCTCGCGGGCCGATGCGCATAAAATAGCCCCGAAGTCGGCCCATGAACCGCTATGCCGTCGGCATCGACCTCGGAGGGACCAAGGTCGAAGCCTGCCTCGTCGACGAGACGCGCGCGGTTTTGGCCCGCAAACGCCGTCCGTCCGAGCCCGGCCAGGGCCGCGAGCGCGTCGTCGCGAACATCCTCGAGCTCGTCGCCGAGACCGCCGGCGCGGCCCGCTACGAAGCCGTGGGCATGGGCACGCCCGGCACGTACAGCGCCGCGGACGATATCATGTACGGCGCGCCCCATACTCCGCTCTACGAAAAGCCGGGGCTCGTCAGCCTCCTCCGGACGGGGCTCGGCATCCCGCTCGTCGTCGAGAACGACGCCAACTGCCTGGCCCTGGCCGAGTTCTTCGCCCAGTGCCACGGCCGTTTCACGACGGTCATGGCCGTCATCCTGGGCACGGGCATGGGCTCGGGGCTCATCCTCGGGAACAGGCTCCACCGCGGACCGAACGGCAACGCCGGCGAGATCGGCCACACGTCGATCGCCATCGACGGCCGCCTCTGCGAATGCGGGAGGAGGGGCTGCGGGGAGGCTTACCTCTCGGGGCCCAGTCTCGGCCGCCGCTACGCCGAGCTCGCCGGCGTAGCCCTGTCTCCCGCGAGGATCCTCGAGCGCTACGAAGCCGGCGACCCCCAGGCCCGCCGGATCTTCGACGAGTCGTTCCGGGTCATGGGCGAGCTCTTCGCCAACTGCGTCAACGCCCTCGACCTCGAGGCCATCGTCCTCGGCGGCGGCGTCTCGAACATCCCCCTTTGGTACGAGCACGTCCCGCCGGTCATGAACAAGGCGCTCTTCGGCACCCCGGGCCGGGCGGTCCCCATCCTGAAAGCGGTGCTGGGGGATTCGGCCGGAGTGCTCGGCGCGGCGTATCTCGCCCTCCGCGAGATGCGCCTCATGGACTTCTAGAGGGACAGCCCCCTGCGGGGCCAGCCCCTATTGATACTTCCCCATGATGTAGTTCTCGAGGTTCTCGATCGTCACCTTTTGGTCGGTCATGATGGCCTTGACCACGTCGCCGATGGACACGACGCCGGCGAGCTTGCCCTCCCTGCACACGGGCAGATGGCGGAAGTGTTTGTCGGTCATGAGGGCCATGCACTCTTCGGCCGTCGTTTCCATGTGGACCCCGTAGACCTCCTTGGTCATGATGTCCCGGACGGGCGTGTCCTGGGACAAGCGGCCCATGAGGACGATCTTCCTCGCGTAGTCGCGCTCGGATAGGATGCCGATGACCTCCTCGTCCTTGTCGACGACGATGAGGGCGCCGATGCCTTTCTTGGCCATGAGCTCGAGCGCCTCGAAGACCTTGGCGTCCGGCCCGATCGTCCAGGCTTTGTGACCTTTCTGGTCGAGCATGTCCTTGACGGTGATCATGAGATTCCCTCCTTATTTCAATCGAAATAGCCGGTCAGGTCGTCGCGGTTGAGCCCCTGGGCCAGGGCCACGCGGGCCACGGCCCGGGCGACCGCCTTGTGCAGCGCCCTGTCGAGCGGGTTCGGGACGATCTCGCCGGGCTTGGCGTAAGCGGCGATCGTCTCGGCCGCGGCGATGAGCATCTCCCGGGTGATGCGGGGGACGTTCGCGTCCACGGCGCCGCGGAAGATCCCCGGGAAGCCGAGGACGTTGTTGACCGATTTCCCGTCGGCGGCGAAGACCGCGCCCGCGGCCAGGGCCCGCTCGGGATCGATCTCGGGGTTGGGGTTGGACAGGGCCAGGATGATCTGGCCCTTGCGGACCATGCCTTCCTTGATCAACCCGGGCACGCCGGTCGTGGCGATGACGACGTCGCAGCCGGACGTGATCCCGCGCAGATCGGAGGCGATGCCGCCGGCCTTCGTCAGACGGTCGACGGCTTCGGGGACGATGTCGGCGCCGAGGACCGGCTTGCCGAAGCGGAACATCAGCATCCTGGCCAGGGCCAGCCCGGCGGCACCGAGGCCGATGACGCCGATCGAGCTCTGCGTCAGGTCCCGGCCGGCGGCCTTGGCCGCGTTGAGGAGCGTCGCAGTGACCACGACCGCCGTGCCGTGCTGGTCGTCGTGCATGACCGGGATGTCGAGCCGGGCCTGGATCCTCTCCTCGATCGCGAAGCAGCGGGGCGCCGAGATGTCCTCGAGCTGGATCGCGGCGAAGGTCGGAGCGATGTGGACGACCGTCTCCACGATCTCGTCCGGGTCTTTCGTGTCGAGGAGGATGGGCATGCCGGAGAGCCCGGTCAGGGTCTCGAGGAGGCTGGCCTTGCCCTCCATGACCGGCATGGCCGCCTTGGGGCCGATGTCGCCGAGGCCCAGGACGGCCGTCCCGTCCGTGACGATGGCCACGAGGTGGCGGATGGACGTGAAGCGGCGGGCCAGGGAAGGATCGTCCCTGATCTTCAGGCTGACCTCGGCGACGCCCGGCGTGTAGACCCGGCGGAGGGTGCTCAGGTCCGAGATGTCGTAGCGGCTGCGGATGGCGATCTTCCCGCCCTGGTGCATCTCCAGGACCTCGTCGCGGACCTCCAACAGACGGACCCCCGGCGTCGCTTCGACGGTCGCGATGAGCCGGTCCAGATGCTTGAGGTCGTCGGCGTAGACGACGATGTCGCGGTCGACCGCCGAGCCTCCCAGGTGGACGGAGCGGATCTCCCCGATCATGCCGCCCTGGTCGCCGATCGACGTCAGCAGGCGGCCGAGGCTGCCGGGCTTCTGCTCCAGCCGGCAACGGAACGTCCTCTGGATCTTGCCATCCCACCACATGAACGGGATCCCTCCGTTAAAACGCCGTCCGAGCGGCTTGACCTGCGGATATTATAGGGCGATTGCCGCGTCTTCGCCAGCCTGGATCATTCACGAGATGTCTTCCAGAGAAAACCGGCGTTTTTATGAATAGTCCAGGCTAGTCGACGAGCAGGAACGCGTAGCGGTTCATCTCCCGGTCGTAGTCCGGCAGGACCTCGATCGGATAGCCGATCTTCCGCACCGTCGTGTAGACGTCGACGCCCAGGCCCTCCGGCGTGGGCCGGGCCAGCGTGGGCTCCTTGCAGGCGGCCCGTTCGGCCGCGCACTCGAGGCAGACGCCGCAGCTGTCGAAGAACAGGAGGAAGACCTTGAAGAGGCCCGAGCGAAAGAGCTCGTGCTCGAGCTTGATCAGCTCGAGGTTGAGCTGGCGCGTCCAGGCGTGGCGGTCCTCCGGCCGGTCGACCTTCTTGGCGAAGTGGAAGACGGCCGCCCGCCGGTACTCGCGGAAGAAGCGGGTGCACGCGTCGACCGGCGGCGTGTTGGGCGGGCAGGCCGCGTTCCGGCCGTATTCACGGCAGCCGAAGCGGCAC
>Ga0209706_10000691_pt1 | contig 19202 bp, 15 predicted proteins | sample PPLLaktember2015_6_FD_187263 | JGI IMG/M metagenome (GOLD analysis project Ga0209706, IMG submission 187263) | Freshwater sediment microbial communities from Prairie Pothole Lake near Jamestown, North Dakota, USA - PPLs Lake P8 Core (1) Depth... | ecosystem: Environmental > Aquatic > Freshwater...
GAGCCGCTGGGAGACCCTCATCGCCGTCGGCTTCCTCAACGTCATCTTCGCCGCGCTCACCGGGCTCTGGGGCGTGCTCATCATCGACATGATCCAGTTCTTCACCATGATGACGGCAGTCATCGCCGCGGCCTTCTTCGCCGTCCGGGCGGTGGGGGGCCTGGGCCCCCTGGTGACCAAGGTCTCGGCCATGACCGGCCCCGGCGGCATCAATTTCCTGAGCATGCTGCCGAACTTCAAGAGCAACTGGGACCTGGCCATCGCCATCTTCATCATGCCGCTCGCCGTCCAGTGGTGGGCGGTCTGGTACCCCGGGGCCGAGCCGGGCGGCGGCAGCTACATCGCCCAGCGCATGCTGGCCTCCAAGTCCGAGAAGGACTCGCTCGGCGCCGTCCTCTTCTTCAACCTCGCCCACTACGTCCTCCGGCCCTGGCCCTGGATCCTCGTGGCCCTGGCTTCGCTCATCATCTTCCCGCAGCTCTCCGACATCCAGACGGCCTTCCCCGATCTCGACCCGAGCCTCCTCGGCCACGACATCGCTTATCCGGCCATGATGAAGTTCCTGCCCGTGGGCTTTCTCGGCCTGCTCGTCGGCGGGCTCATCGCGGCCAACTCCTCGACCAACCTGACCCACCTCAACTGGGGCGCCTCCTACCTCGTCCACGATTTCTACCGCCGCTTCATCAACAAGACGGCCACGGAAAAGCACTACGTTATGGTCGGGCGGCTGGCCACGTTCATGCTCTTCTTCTTCGCCGGGGCGCTCGTCTTCGTCCTGGACACGGCCAAGGACTCGTTCGACATCATCCTCCAGGTCGGGGCCGGGACGGGCCTGCTCTACCTCGTCCGCTGGTTCTGGTGGCGGGTCAACGCCTGGTGCGAGGTCAACGCCATGATCTCGTCGTTCGTCTTCTCGATCCTCCTCCTCGTCCTGCGCAAGTTCGGGGTCGCAGTGGCCACGCACTACGCCCTTATCCTGACGGTCGGGGTGACGACGATCAGCTGGCTGCTGACGGCCTACCTCGGCCCGCAGACGGACAAGGAGACGCTGATCAAGTTCTACAAGAAGGTCCGGCCCATGGGCCCGGGCTGGAAGGCGGTCCGCCGCCAGGCGGGCATCACGGAGGCCGAGGGCAAGGCCACCGGCGAAAGCTTCCCGCTGGCCCTCGTCGGCTGGGTCTCGGGCTCGCTGACGATCTGGTCGGCTCTGTTCATGGTCGGCAACTTCCTCTACGGCCGCTGGACGTACGGCTTCATCCTGCTGGCCGTGTTCGTCGCGAGCGGCCTCGTCCTGATCAAGGTCGTCAACCGGCTCTGGGCGAACGGCAAGGGCGGGGCGAAAACCCCGGCCGCGGGCTGAGGGACTTCGGCCTCAGAACCGCGTATTGAAAACGGGCAGGACGCGCAAACCCTTGGGATTGTCGCGGACGATGTTGACGACCCCGATCTGAAGCCCCTTCTCGATCGACCAGGCATAGTTGACGATGCCAATGCTGACGCCGTTGAGCGTGCCGCGGACGTGATTGAAGGAGCTCGCGGCCAGCCCCGAAAGCCGCCCGCCTTTCTCGATCCTGATCGTCGCGGCCCCGATGAAGACGCCCGCGAGGTCCTTCCCTCCGGCGCCGAGGCCCCCGATGACCAGCCCCCGGATCATCGGCGCGCCGGCGGCCAGGCCGCAGATGGCGAGGCCCGTGAGCCGCTTGCCGGCGCCCGCCCCGAGACCGGCCAGGACGACGCCTTTGAGGTGCTCGCCGCAACCGGCGCCCAAGCCGCCGATGACAAGACCGGTGATGTTCTCGCCGGCTCCCGCGCCGAGCCCGCCGATGGCGATGCCCTTGAATGTCTCTCCGGCTCCGACGCCCAGCCCTCCGATGCAGATCCCGGTGACGTCCTCCCCGGCGCCCACCCCGAGGCCGCCGATCGCGATCCCGAAGAGATTGGTCCCGGCGCCCGCGCCCAGTCCGCCAATGGTGATCCCCGTAACGTTCTCCCCGGCCCCGACGCCGAGACCGCCCACGTTGAGCCCCATCATCGAGGACTCTGCGCCGGCTCCCAGGATCCCCAGCTGAGCCCCGATAAGCCGGCCTCCCCCGGGCACCAGGCCGAGCGAGAGGCCGGTGACGACGGCATCCTTGTTGTCCTTGCGCGGCCGCCACAGAGTGACGTTGACCCCCGTGATCTTCCGGACCTGGTTGTCGCGAAAGTTGAACCGAAGTCCGGTGAAGGTCTTGGAATTTCCGAAGCTCAGGCCCCAGGTCTTCGAAGGAATGTCCAGGCTCTGGGCGGCGAGCCCGCCAGCCAGAACGGGGCCCAAGAATATCAGGACCAACATAAGAAGCCCGGACTTTCTCGCGAGATCGGCCATGGGATCCTCCTCTACAGCTCTTTCATCCTGGCTCTATTCTATCAGCGGATACGCCGGGCGGAATACGACGCCCTTCCGCCGTGTTAGACGGAGCCGGGCGGCGAAAGGTTCCCGGCCGGTCCGTGCCGACTTGTCTTGAGCAGCCCGTGATAGGATAATATCCGCGATCGGAGGGAGACATGAAAAAGCTCAAGATCTGGGCGACGGTCGTTTTCGTGCTCGGCATCCTGGCCCTCGTTCTTCTTCTCTTCATGTTCCTGGCGCTTGCGGACATCTCCCACGGAGAGCAGGACCTCACCGCCGAATGGGGGATCGTCAGGGTGGGCTTCTTCGTCATCTTCTTCCTCGTCGTCGCGACGTTCGTCTGTACAGGCTTGATATTCAAGTACTTCCGCGACAGGTCGGACGCAGACAAGCTCACGCCGCCGCATTGAGGGAGCGCCGGCGGGCGGCCGGCCGAGGGAATCGGGGAATTGGCATTGCGTCCCCGATTTCGGTATATTGGGAGGCGAATCTCCCCCGAAATCAAGCTTCTGGAGGGAACGATGTCTCAAACCCCGCAAAAATGGAATTGGGCCCCGGTCCTTGTCCTGGGGAGCCTCTGGGGGCTCTCGGAAGCCGGCCTGGGCATGTACCTGCGGCAATGCGCTTCGACCATTTCCGGCTCGGTCATGACGGGCGCGGCCCTCTTCTTCCTGGCCGCGGCCTGGGCCATCTCGCCCCGCGTCAGGACCCTGGCGCTGATGGTCGCTCTCGCCGCGGGCTTCAAGCTCTTTGACGCGCTGCTCCTCGGCCTGCCCGTGCTCCACGGCGCGATCGGCAACCCGATCTTCGCCATCGTTATGGAGGGCGCGGCCTTCGCGCTCATCCTGAGCGTCGTCAGCAAGTCGGTCGCCGGGTCCGCGGCCGGCCAGGGGCTCGCGGGCGGGCTCTCCGCGCTCGTCGCGATCAACCTCTTCCCCCTGGTCAAATACGCCACGGGCGTCGCGCCCTGCGTCACGGGCACATCGTACCCGCTCGCGCTCTACTACGCCCCGATCGCCGTGGCCCTCGCGGCCGTCACCGTTCCCGCGGGGCTGCGGGTGGGCGACGCCCTCGCCTCCCTCGAACGCCGGCCCGTCGCCCTCCGCTGGCTCTCCCCGGCCACGGCGGCGCTTTCGCTCGGCGCTCTGGCCCTGCTCAGACTGCTCTAGCCGCGCGGCCAAGGAAATCGCCATGGAGAAAAAGACACCGAAAAAGTCTCCCGGCGGCGTCACCCGGCGGGATTTCATCAAGGGGATGGGCTCCGGCGCCCTCGGCACGGCCGTCCTGCCGCCTCTCCTCGGCCAGACGATCGCGACGAAGAGGGGCCGGGTCCCGGTCTACGAGAAGAAGACGATCGCCCTGACGGTCAACGGCCGGAAGGTCGAGCTCGAAGTAGCGGCGAACGAGACGCTCCTCGACGTCCTTCGCGAGAGGCTCGATCTCACGGGCTCGAAGAAGGTCTGCGACCGGGGCGAGTGCGGCGGCTGCACCGTCCATCTCGACGGCGAGCCCGTCTATGCCTGCATGACGCTGGCCATCCGCGTCGACGGGCGCGCGGTCCGGACGATCGAGGGCCTGGCCGAGGGCGGCAAGCTCCACCCCGTCCAGGAGGCCTTCATCGAAAAGGACGGCTATCAGTGCGGCTTCTGCACCCCGGGGTTCATCATGAGCACGTCGGCCTTCCTGGCCAAGAACCCCGCCCCGTCGCTCGACGAGATCAAGCAGGCGCTCTCGGGGAACCTCTGCCGGTGCGCCAACTACGCCAAGATCTACGGCGCCGTCGACGCCGCGGCCAAGAAGATGAGGGGGGCCTGACATGAACAGCAAGCAATATCAGGCCGAGACCCGGGGGCTGGACGACGCTCAGACGGTCAAGCCGGCCGCGGCCGCGCCCGCGCCCGCGCCCGAAGCCAAGGCCCCCGAATACAAGTACATCGGAAAGCCGATACCGAGGATCGACGGCCGCGAGATCGTCACCGGCCGGGCCAAGTACACCCATGACGTCAAGCTGCGGGGCATGCTCATCGGCAAGATCCTGCGCTCGCCGCGCGCCGCGGCCGAGGTCGTGTCGATCGACCTCGCCCCGGCCCTGGCCGTGCCCGGGGTCAAGGCCGCGTTGAAGCTGGCCGAAGGCAAGGTCCGCTACGCCGGCCAGCAGGTCGCGGCCGTGGCCGCTATCGACGAAAAGACCGCCGAGAAGGCGCTGGCCCTGATCAAGGTCGAATACAAGACGCTCCCCCACGTCGTCGATTGGGAACGGGCCCGCGACGCGTCCGCCCCGCAGGTCCGGGACGGCCGGCCGAACGTCGAGGAGATCAACAAGTACTCCCGCGGCGACATAGAGAAGGGCTTCGCCGAGGCCGAGGTCACGGTCGAGCACACCTACCGGACGGGCTTCGAGACGCACCACCCGACGGAGACGCACGGCAGCGTCGCCAAGTGGGACGGCGACCATCTCGTCGTCTACGATTCGACCCAGAACATCCACAGCGTCCGCGACGGCCTGGCCCGGAGCCTGAAGGTCCCGGCGGCCAACGTCACGGTCATTAAGAACTACATGGGCGGCGGGTTCGGCAGCAAGCTCGGCGTCAACGACTACACGATCGCCGCCGCGAACCTGGCCCGCGAGAGCGGGCGGCCGGTCAAGATCCTCCTGTCGAGGCGCGACAACGCGGTGTGCGTCGGCTACCGGCCGTCGTCGTCCCAGACCTACAAGCTCGGGGCGAAGAAGGACGGCACGCTGACCGCGATCCGGCTCACCAACGTGGCCTCGGGCGGCATCGGGGCCGGCGACGACGTCGCGGAGCCCGCCGTCGACATCTACAAGTGCCCGAACTGCCAGGTCTTCGAGGAGACGGTCTACACGAACACGGGCTCGTCGCGGGCGATGCGGGCCCCGGGCCACACCCAGGGGGATTTCGGGATCGAGGGCGCGATGGACGAGCTGGCCGCGGCCATCGACATGGACCCGTTGGAGCTCCGCCGGAAGAACTACTCGACCAAGAACCGGGGCGACACGGGTCTCCCCTACTCGTCGAAAGGCCTCGACAAGTGCTACGAGCTCGGGGCCAAGGCCATCGGCTGGGAGCGGCGCAACCGCAAACCCGGGGAAGGGAGCGGGACCGGCCCGTGGCGGCGCGGCCTCGGTGTGGCCTCGAGCATCTGGTTCGGGGCCGGTGTGCCGGGGACCCTGGCCGACATCGTCCTCTATCCCGACATGTCGGTCGAGGTCGTCTGCGGAACGCAGGACATCGGCTGCGGGACGAGGACCCACATGGCTCTCGTCGCCGCCGAGACGCTCGGCCTCGAGCCCAGGGACATCACGGTCAAGCTCGGCAATTCCGACTATCCCTGGGCGCCGGGCTCGGGCGGCAGCCAGACGACGCCGTCCGTGGCCCCGGCCGTGAGGGACGCGGCGCTCAAGGCGGTCGAGCGGCTCAAGGCGGTCGCCGCGGCCCGGCTCAAGATCGATGCCGGCGACGTCGTCATGGCCGACCGGAAGTTCGCGTCGAAGAGCGATCCGGCCAAGTCGGCGGCGTTCGCCGAGGTCTTCCGAGATCTCCGCCGGGAGACGGTCTTCCACGGCGAGCGCGGCGGCATGCCCATGGACCAGTTCGCCTTCAACACCTTCGGCGCCCACTTCGCCGAGGTCGAGGTCAATGTCGAGACCGGGCAGGTGCGCGTCGTCAAGTACGCCGCCGTCCAGGACAGCGGCCAGATCGTCAGCAAGCTCACCGCCGAGAGCCAGGTCGTCGGCGGCGTCACCCAGGGACTGAGCGCCGGGCTCTTCGAGGAGCGGATCATGGACGACGCGACCGGGAACCCGGTCAACCCGAACCTGCGCGACTACAAGATCGCGACCTCGCTCGACATCCCGGAGATCACCGTCCTGTTCGCCGACGTCGTCGATTCGCGGATCAACAACCTCGGCGTGAAGGGGCTGGGCGAGCCGGCGCGCGTGCCCAGCTCGGCGGCCATCGCCAACGCCGTGTTCAACGCGATCGGGGTCCACGTCCGGGAGATCCCGATGACTCCCAAACGCGTCCTCGAGGCCCTGAAGAGGAAGGAGGCCCGGTCATGAGAGAATTCAAGATCGCCGAGCCGAAGACGGCGGACGAGCTGGCCGCCCTCCTGGCCGAGACGACCGAGACGACCGCGCTCATCGCGGGCGGGACGGACCTCATCGACGAGCTGAAGAGCGGGGTCGCGACCGCGGGTCTCGTCGTCGATCTGCGGGGCGTGGCCGGGCTCGCGGGGATTACGAAAGAGAAGGACGGCGGGCTCAGGATCGGGGCCATGACCCGGGTCGTCGACCTGGCCGGTGATGTGACGGTGGCCAAGGACTACCCGGGCTTGAAGGAGGCGGCCCTGTCGCTGGCGACGCCGCAGCTGCGCAACGCCGGCACGGTCGGGGGCAATCTGTGCCAGCGGCCGCGCTGCTGGTATTACCGCGACCCGGAGGTCGCGTGCCGGAAGAAAGGCGGCTTCAACTGCTTCGCCTATCAGGGGCGGAACAAATACCACTGCCTCTTCGGCGGGAGCGGCTGCTTCATCGTCGCCCCGTCGGATCTGGCGCCGGCGCTCGTCAGCCTGGGGGCGAGGGTCACGATCGGGAGCGCCAAAGGCGACAAGACGATCCCGCTCGAAGGGTTCTACGCGCTGCCCGAGATCGACGTGACCCGGGAGAACGTGCTCGAGAAAGGGCAGTTCCTGAAGAGCGTCGCGGTGCCCGCGCCGAAGCCGGGGCAGAAAGGCGCCTACGTCAAGCTCAAGGAGCGCGGCACCTGGGACTTCGCCCTCGCGTCGGCGGCCGTTACGGCGGTCGTCAAGGGCGGCACGCTCGAGGAGATCGCGATCGTCATGGGCGGCGTCGCGCCGGTCCCGTGGCGTCTGAAGAAAGCGGAGGACGTCCTGCGGGGCAAGCCCGCGACCGAGCCGCTCATCCGGCAGGCGGCCGACGCCGCGCTCGCGGACGCGACCCCCCTGCGGGAGAACGGCTACAAGACCGACCTCCTTTACGCCGCGCTCAAACAGGCGGTCATGGCCGTCGCGGCATGATCTACAGCTTCCCCAAGCTCCTCGAAACGCTGGCCGCGGGGCGGGGAGCCGGGCCGGGCGAGGAAGGGCGGCTGGCGCTGGCGACGATCGTCGAGGCCGAGGGCTCGACGCCGCAGGTGGTGGGCGCTTCGGCCGTGTTCGGGGCGGCGGGGCTCGTCGCCGGGACGGTCGGCGGAGGCCTGCTCGAGGCGAGGGTCGCGGCGGCCGCTGATCGAGCGCTCGAGGACGGAGAGCCCCGGCTCGTCTCGATCCGGCTCGACGCCGACCCTTCCGACGTCGAGGGCGCGATCTGCGGCGGCGCGGCCCTCATCCTCGTCGATCCGGGGGTCGACGCGGCGAGGGGCGTCTTCGCCAGCGCTCTCGAAGGCTTCAAGAAGCGGCGGGCGGGCGTCCTGGCCAGCCGCATCAGGGCCGGGCACGACGACACCGCCGCCGTCGAGCGGGGTTTCCTGCCCCTCGGAGCGCCGGTCCTGCCGGACGATCCGGTGTTCGGGGCTATCGCCCCTGGGCTCCTCGAGGATATCGTCGCCGAGGGGCGGGCCCGTCTCCTCAGGGAGGGCCAGCGGCTGACGTTCGTCGAGCCGGTCCTGCCGCTCGCGCGGCTCATCGTCGCCGGGGCGGGGCACATCGGCAAGGCGGTCGCGCACCTGGGGAGCCTGCTCGACTTCAGCGTTACCGTCATCGACGACCGGGCCGAGTTCGCCAACATCCTCAACGTCCCGGAAGCGGACGAGATCGTCCTGGCCGGGATCGGCGAGGCGGTCGGGGCCGTCGCGGCCGCGCCGGACAACTACTTCGTTATCGTCACCCGGGGCCACCAGAAGGACGCCGAGGCCTTGAGGGCGGCGATCGGCCGCGGCGCGGCCTACATCGGCATGATCGGGAGCAGGACCAAGGTCGAGCTCATGAAGTGCGAGTTCCTGGAGAGCGGCTGGGCCTCGGCGGAAGAGTGGGAGAAGGTCCACGCGCCGATCGGGGTCGACATCGGGTCCAAAACGGTCGAGGAGATCGCCGTCAGCATCGCCGCCGAGCTCGTGGCGGTCCGGGCGAAGCGCCGGGAGCCGGGCCGATCGGCGCGGCCGTGAAACGTCCTCTCTCCGGCTTTGCTCGGGATATGCCTCTTGCTCCCCGGCCCTCCGACCGAAGCGAACGAAGGAGCGGAGGGCAGAAATCTGCCGGAGCATACACGAGGCGGATTTCTGCGAAATATCATGAGAAATCTCTTTTTCCGGATATTTCGCAGAATCGCATCCTCGAGTGCTCGGACGCGATTCTGCAGGTCCGCTTTGAAGACTCCGCTCCCCGCCGGTCCCCTCCTCCAGCAACGGGGATCATCGAGGCAATATCCCTCGCCGCCTCGAGAGCTCCGGGGAGACAGGCGCTAGCATGATCGTAGCCATCGTCCTGGCCGCCGGCGAGTCGCGCCGGATGGGCACTCAGAAGCTCCTCCTCCCGTTCGGGGACACGACGGTCGTCGGCGCAGCCGTGAGGGCGGCAAAAGCTTCGCGCGCCGGCCGGACGCTCGTCGTCCTGGGCTCGGACCACGAAGCCGTGCGGGACGCGCTCGAGCCCCTGAGCGTCGGTTTCGTCATCAACCCGAACTACCGCCTGGGCATGCTGACCTCCATCCAAGCCGGCATCCGGGCGCTGCCGCCGGAGGCCAAGGCCGCCGTGATCGTCCTGGGCGACCAGCCGTTCCTGGCCTCGCGCGTCATCGACGGGATCGTCGAGGCCTACGGGAAGAGCGCCAAGGGCATCATCATCCCCGCCTTCAAGGGCCGCCGCGGCCACCCCGTCCTCATCGACCTCAAGCACCGGGCCGAAGTCGTCGCCCTCGACCCGTGCGACGGCCTCCGGGCGCTGATGCTCGCCCATCCGGAGGATATCCTCGAGGTCGAAGTCGCCGATCCCAACATCCTCCGCGACCTCGACACCCCCGAAGACTACCGCAGCGGCCCCAAGCCCAGCTAACCTGACTTATTCACAAAAACGCCCTGTTTCTTCTCCATCTCTCTTCCTTAGGGCGTTTTTGCCCTCCGGCTCGTGAACAATCCAGGCTAAGAAGGGGTCAAACCTAAATTATTACAGTTTTCCCGACGGCGATGATATCCAAAACAGGCCGAAGGGCTGAGGAAACTTTAAAAATTTAGGTTTGACCCCTTCTTGATTTGACGGAGGGGAGGCGAGGGCCTACCATGTATCCAAGGGCAGCATCCCGATAAAAGGGGGAGGCCATGCACGCGCGTCTGATCAGGATGCAGATCAAACCCGAGCGGATCGATGAAGCGTCCCGGATCTTCGCCGAGGAGGTCGTCCCGGGCTGCCGCGGCCAGGCCGGCTATCTCGGCGCCTATTTCCTTGTCGACCGCAAGCTCGGCGAATGCGCGCCCCTCACGCTTTGGGAGTCGGAGGCGGCCATGATGGCCACTGAAGAGAACCGGTTCTTCCAGACCCAGCTGATGAAGTTCCTGGGCTTCTTCCACCACGGGCTCGTCCGCGAGGCCTTCGAGGTCGCCGTCGCCGACCGCGTCTGAAGAGGCGTTTGACCCCGTCTTGGCGATTGATTATTCTTAGCGGGAAATCCTTCCCCGGAGGTGCCCCGCTATGAAAAGAGCCGTCGCCGCCGTCCTCCTTGTTCTCGCCTTCGCCGCGGCCGTGCTCGCGGCCCCGGCCAGCATCAAGGTCGTCAGGGATCCCGCCGAGCTCGCCCCGCCGTTCGCCCGCATCGCCCGCGAGGGCGACGTCTTCGTCACCGACGGCAAGTACGCCGCCATCATCGCGGCGGCGCCCCGGACGCTCTATAGCACGATCAACTACGGCCACCCCGACGTCGCCGGATGCGTCGCCGCCTTCCTCCCGCCGGGAGCCGCCGCCCGTCCCGACGTTCAGATCGGCTACCCCGCGGTCAGGCTGAACGGCAAGGCGCTCATCGTCGCGGAGTCCAGCCTCCGCGCCGAAGGCAACGCCGTCGTCTCGCGGGCCTCGTGCGAAGGCCCCGACGGCCTCCGCCTCGCGATCCTCGTCCGCTACACCTTCGCCTTCGACGCGGGGCGCATCGATATCGCCGCCGAGGTCCGCAACGCCGGGAAGGCCGAGGTCAAGGGCCTCAGCGCCAGCCTCGGCGCCACCGCCTGGCAGAACTACAACTTCAGCCCGCACAACGCCAAATCCTTCCCGCAGCTCAACTTCCGGGTCTACGAGCGTCCCGATCACGCCCTGGCCTGGCATAACCCGAATCCGGCCGAGACGTCCGCAAAGCCTCTGCCCGGCACCCTCCGCCCGGGCCAGGTTCACCGGCTCTCCTATTCGATCTTCGCCGCCGCGACGGTCCCGGAGCTCCTCGACCGCCTCTACCGCGCCGTCCGCGTCGAGACCGCCCGCGCCTCCCTCGAGATCAAGGGCTTCGACGGGCCGGCCGAGGTCATCGTCCGCGAGCCCGCGACCGGGGCGGTCTTCTTCCGCACTTTCCTGGCCAAGCCGGTCCCGCTCTCGTTCCCCCTCCCCGCCGGCACATTCCAGGTCCGGGCCAATCTGTTCCCGGCCGTCGTCGAACGGACGTTCGCCGCGGTCCCGGCGAAGGACCCGGCCGCCCACGCTAACGCCTGGACCGTCGAACCGCCCGCTTTCGGCCGCGTTCGCATCGCCCTCGCCGACCGCAAAGGCCGCCACGTCCCGGGCAAGGTTTCGTTCATCGGCCTCGCGCCCGCGGCGACCCCCTATTTCCTGCCCGAGAACCCGATCGTCACGGCCCGGAGCTGGGAAACCCTGAAGAACGCCGTCTATCCGCCCGCCGGAGGCGCCGAGATCACGCTCCCGGCCGGGGCCTATCTCGTGACCGCCTCGCGCGGCCCCGAGTACGGCCTGGAGACCCGCGTCGTCGAAGTCCACGCCGGCGAGCCCCTCGACCTGAGCTTCGCCATTGACCGCGCCCTCGAGACCCCGGGCCTCGTCTCGGTCGACACGCACATGCACACGCAATTCTCCGACGGGTCGGTCCTCGTCGCGGAGCGCCTCCGGAGCGCCGCCGCCGAAGGCCTCGACGTCGTCATCTCGGCCGACCACAACACCGTCACCGATTACCGGCCGGAGATCGACCGCCTCGGCCTCTCGGGCGAGCTCGCCTTCGTCTCCGGCGTCGAGATCACGGCCCGAACGGGCAGCATCCACCTCAACAGCCTGCCCGCCGCCGTCCGACCCGGCGAGCCGGCCCGCGGCGCGATCTCCGTGCGCGACGAAACGCCGGCCAAGCTCTTCGCCCTGGCCCGGGAGAAGAACCCGGGGACGCTCATCCACCTCAACCACCCCCGCTCGGGAGAGCTCGGCTATTTCAACAACTACAACCTCGATCCCGAGAAAGCCGCCTTCGCCGACGCCGGCTTCGATCTCGATTTCGAGGTCATGGAGGCGATGAACGGGGCGAGATTCGGAGGCGACAACAGCCGGGCCATCGAGGACTGGTTCCATCTCCTCAACCGCGGCTACCCCATCCGCATCGTCGGCTCCTCGGACGCCCACGGCGTCGACGGCGGAGAGACCGGCTACGCCCGGACCTTCGCCCTCATGCCCGAGCCCGCCCCCGGCACCGTCGATCCGCAGGCCCTCGGCGCCGCGCTCAAGAAAGGCCGCGCCTTCGTCTCGAACGGCCCCATCGTCGCGGTCCGGGCCAACGGACGAGCGACCTTCGGGGACACGGTCAAGGCCAGGAAAGGCCGCGTCGACATCGACATCACCGTGACCGGCGCGCCCTGGCTCGACGTCTCCGAGGTCCGGCTCGTGGTCAACGGCGAGCGGCGGCCGCCGCTGCCCCTCGAGGGCGCCGACGGCCGCACGGTCAAGTTCCGCGACCGCGTCCGCGTCGACATCGCCGCCGACGGCTGGATCGCCGTCGAGGTCCGGGGCGTCAAGTCCCTCTACCCGATGATCCAGCAGCGCTCCGGCGACGGAAGCCCCGAGGAGGCCGCCTTCCCCTACGCGCTGACCAACCCGATCCTCGTCGATGCCGACGGCGACGGCCGCTCCGATCCCGTCTGGCCGGAGAAAGTGACTGTCAAATGATCCTTCCCGGAATAAGCGATGGGAGGAGGCCATGAAGAAGGTCACGGCGTTCGTCGGGAGCGCCCGCAAGATGGACACCTACAATGCCGCCAGCCGGCTCCTCGACGACCTGCGCTCGCGCGGCGGCGTCGAGACCGAGATCGTCCGCCTTCACGACTACGAGATCGGCATCTGCCGGGGCTGCAAGATCTGCTTCAGCCGGGGCGAGGAATTCTGCCCCGTCAAGGACGACCGGGACGCGCTCATCGCCAAGCTCACGGCCTCCGACGGGGTCGTCCTGGCCACGCCGAACTATTCGTTCCAGGTCTCCGGCGTCATGAAGCTCTTCCTCGACCGGCTCGGCTTCGTCTTCCATCGTCCGCGCTTCTTCGGCAAGGCCTTCACCAGCATCGTCGTCCAGGGCGTCTACCGCGGCCGCCAGATCGAGCGCTACCTGGATTTCGTCGGCAAAGGCCTGGGCTTCAACACGGTCAGGGGCACCGTCTTCACGGTCCTCGAGCCGATCACGGAGAAGGAGAAGCGGCAGAGAGAGCGGGCCCTGGCGGACCAAGGCCGCCGGTTCTACGAACGCATGACGGGGCCGGCCTATCCGGCGCCGGCGCTGATCATGCTCATGGGCTTCCGGATGGGCCGGACGAGCATGAAGCTGGAGCTCGACGAAAACAGCTGCGACTGCCGATACTACAGGGACCGGGGCTGGTTCGAGTCCGACTATTTCTATCCGACGAAGCTGGGCCCGGTGAAAAAGGCCGTCGGCCGTCTCTCCGAGTCCTTCCAGGCGCGCAAGACAAGGGCCAGGAATCATTAGCCGCCCCTCCCCCGACGGACAGCCGGCGTCTTCTCCGGGGCGGCCAAATATGTTATAAGTCGCCTGTTATGAGGTGATCTTCATGAAAAGAACCGTCATCCTCGCGACCCTACTCCTTGTTCTCGCCGCCTCGGCCGCCCTCGCCCAGGACCCCGGCCCTCTCATCCGGCAGAGCGACGAGCTCTATGCGGAGCGCGCCGACCTGGCCAAGGCCAAGGAGGCCCTGGCCAAGCTCGAAGAGGCCCTGACCGCCGGCGAAGACGCCTACTCAGCCTACTGGCGCATGGCCCGGCTCGAATACTGGATCGGCGACCACACCGCGGGCGGCGACGCCAAGAAGAAGCTCTTCCTGCAGGGCGTCGAGCACGCCAAGAAGGCGGTCGAGCTCGATCCCGATAAGGCCGACGGGCACTTCTGGCTCGGCGTCTGCTACGGCGTCTACGGCGAGGCCAAGGGCGTCCTCAAGAGCCTGTCCCTCGTCAAGCCCATCAAGGCGGCCATGCGCCGCGTCCTCGAGATCGACCCGGCCTACGACCGCGGCGGCGCGGACCGCGTCCTCGGCCGCGTCTTCCACGAGGTCCCCCGGATCGCCGGCGGCAGCGAGAAGACCTCCCTCGAGCACCTGCTCAAGGCCGTCGAGTACGGCCCGCGCGTCGGCCTCAACCTGCTCTATCTCGCCGACACCTATATCTCCCTCGACCGGGTCGAGGACGCCCGCAAGACCCTGGAGACGATCCTGACCATGGAACCCTACCCCGACCTCCTCCCCGAGACCGAGGAAGAGCGCGAGCAGGCCCGGGCCAGGCTCGAGAGAAAGCCCTTCAAGAAGAAATGACCGGCCCTTCTTCGGATCGCGGACACGAACCGCCGGGACGTGTCCCGAAGATCCTCTATGAAACCGACGACTTCATCGCCGTCAGCAAGCCCGAGGGCGTCGTCTCGGTCGCCGAGGCCGGCCAGGGCGGACTCCCGGAGCTTCTCCAGCCCCACTACCCCGGCAAGCTCTATCCCGTCCACCGCCTCGACCGCGGCGCCTCCGGCGTCATCGTCTTCGCCAAGAACGCCGCGGCCCACCGCCACCTCAACGGCGAGTTCGACCGCCGCGAGGTCCGCAAGACCTACCTCGCCGCCGTCGACGGCGTCCCCGAGTCCAACCGCGGCCAGATCAACGCCCCCATCCGAGAGTTCGGCTCCGGGCGCATGGGCGTCGACCCCAAGCGCGGCAAGCCGTCTTCGACGGAGTGGAAGGTCGCCGCGCGCCTCGAGGGCGCGACCCTCCTCCGCGTCAGCCCGGCGACCGGCCGCCGCCACCAGATCCGCGTCCATCTCTATCACATCGGCCACCCCATCCTGGGCGACCTTCGCTACGGCGACAAGGCCCGCCAGGAGCGCTTTCCCCGGCTCATGCTCCACGCCCTCTCGCTCGAGTTCGACCTCCCCTCGGGCGAGCGCGTCACCGTCGAGGCCCCGCCGCCCACGTCGTTCGAGAAGGTCGTCGCCTCGCTGAGACGGCCCAAGAAAACGAGAACCCCATGAGCGATCACGACCTCATCGTCATCGGCGGCGGCGAGGCCGGCATCTCGGCCGCCCTCCGCGCGACCCAGCTCGGGGCCAAGGTCTGCATGATCAACCGCGAGGCCGAGCTCGGCGGCGGCTGCGTCCGGACCGGGACGCTCCCCAGCAAGATCCTGAGCAACGCCGCCCACTTCCTGGAGAACCTCAAGCAGGGCAAGCGCTACGGCGTCCCCGTCGTCCCCGACGCCAGGGCCGACTACAAGACGATCCTCGACAGCCGCCACAAGACGACGATGTGCGAGTTCGGGGTCCTGGCGACGCTCATCCGCAAGAACGCCATCTCCACGATGACCGGGATCGCCTCGTTCAAGGGGGCGCGGGCGATCGAGGTCCGGCTTCCCGACGGCGCGACGACCGTCCTGGCCGCGCCCAGGACGATCATCGCCACGGGCTCGCGGCCCCTCGCCCTGCCCGGCCTTCCCTTCGACGGCAAAGTCGTTCTTTCGGCCGACGATCTCACGGCCATGGACGCGGTCCCGCGGCGCCTGCTCATCGTCGGGGCCGGCGTCATCGGCTGCGAGATGGCCTTCATCTTCCGCTCGCTCGGCTCCGAGGTCGTCGTCGTCGAGAAGGCGGACCGGGCCCTCCTCGGCCAGGACCACGACGTGGCCGCGCTCATCACCCGCGAGTTCAAGAAGCGGGGCGTCCGCCTCATCCTCAAGGCCGGCCTCGAGCGCGTCGACCGGGACACCCCCGACGGCCCGGCCCGGGCGGCGATCGAGGGCGGCGAGACGATCGAGGCCGACCGGGTCATCGTCGGCGTCGGGCGCCGCCCGAACACGGAAGACCTCGGCCTCGCTTCGGCCGGGATCACCCCGGGCCCTCGCGGCGAGCTCCAGGTCGACGACCGGATGCGGACCTCGGCCCCCGGCGTCTACGCCGCGGGCGACGTCCTGGCCCGGTTCATGCTCTCGTCCATGGCCGTCGTCGAAGCCCGCATCGCCGCCGAGAACGCCATGGGCCTCGACGTCCGGATGGACTACACCTGCGCGCCCTGGGGCATCTACACGGACCCGGAGGTCGGCTCGGTCGGCGTGACCGAGGAGTGGGCCAAGGCCGGCGGCACGGAGATCGTCATCGGCGAGTGCGGCTACAACGATCTCGTCCGCTCCTGCCTCGACGCCAAGATCGCCGGCTTCTTCAAGCTCATCTTCGACGCGTCGACGCGCCGGCTCATCGGCGCCCATGTCGCCGGGCAGGACGCCTCGGAGATCATCCACTTCGCCGCCCTGGCCGTGAAGATGGGCGCCGGGGCCGAGGACCTCAGGAACATGGTCTACAACCACCCGACCGTCTCGGAGGGCTTCGGCAAGGCCGCCGTCGACGCCCTCAAGAAGCTCGACGAGCTCGCGAAGAGCAAGAGGACCCCGCAATGAAACCGACCCCCCGAACGACCCGAACCACCCGACGCTCGCCCGGACGCATCTCCCGCCATCCGTCCGCGCTCCTTTTCACCCTGTTCGTCACTTTCGCGGCCGTCGCCGCCTACCTCGTCCTGCCGCCCTCCGGCTCAGTCCCTGGCGTGGGCGCGGCCGAGCGGGCCGCCGTCCGGGCCACGGCCGACGCGGCCAAGGCCTTCGCCCACGTCGCCTTCCTCGCCTCGAACGACTTCAAGGGCCGCAAGTCCGGCAGCCCCGAATACCGGCGCGCCGCCGAGTACGTGGCCGGCGAGATGAAGAAAGCCGGGCTCAAGCCGGGCGGCGACAACGGCACCTGGTTCCAGGAGGTCCCGTTCAAGGCCTGGTCGGACTTCGAGCAGCCTCTCCGCCTCGAGATCCTCTCGCCGCAGCGCCGCGTCTATTACGCCGGCCGCGGCCGCGACTTCTCGCCCGTGAGCGGCACGGGCTCGGGGAAGGTCCGGGGCGGGCTCGTCTTCGCCGGCTACGGCGTCGTCTCGGATAAGGACGCCTGGAACGACTACGCCGCGGTCGACCTCAAGGGCAAGATCGTCCTCCTCATGTCCGGCCTGCCCGAGTCGCTCGGCAGCGAGGCCAAGGGCGAATGGACGTTCGTGAAGAAGATCAAGACGGCGGCCGAGAAGGGCGCCGTCGGGCTCATCGAGATGGACCTTTCGACGCCCGGGGCCCCTCGCCAGCCCGGCCAGCAGCGCCAGCGCCCTGGCCTGCTCCGCCCGGGCGACGCGCCCGACGGGTTCGTCGTCATGCGGGCGGGACGCGATTTCCTCAACGACGCGTTCTACATGGTCGGGAAGAGCTGGCGGGACCTCGTCAGCAAGACGATGCGGCTGAAGAAGCCGTTCACGCTCGATCTCGGCGTCGAGGCCGAGATGGAGGCCCATTACGTCGCGGGCGAGCGGACGGCCCCGAACGTCGTCGGCATCATGCCCGGGACCGACCCCAAGCTCAAGGGCGAGGCGCTCGTCATCGGCGGCCACCTCGACCACCTCGGCGTCGGCATCGACGGCTGGGTCTACCCCGGCGCGGACGACAACGCGACCTCGGCCGCCGTCGTCCTCGAGACGGCCCGGGCCCTCAACGCCGCCGGCTTCAAGCCGGCCCGGACGATCGTCTTCTGCTCCTGGGCGGGCGAAGAGCTGGGCCTGCAGGGCTCGCGCTGGTACACCGATCATCCCGCGGTCCCGCTCGACAAGACCGCGCTCTACATGAACATCGACATGGTCGGGACGGGCGACAGCGACCTCCTCGTCGGCGGCATGACCGAGTTCGCCGAGCTCTTCGAGATCGTCAAGCGCGGCCTCGACCCGAAGACGATCGCCAAGCTCAAGCCGAGGCCGAACTACCGCGGCTCGGACCACACCTCGTTCTGGGGCAAGAACGTCCCGGCCATCAGCCTCCGCACCGGCGAGGTCCTGACCGAGGGGCTCGACGACGAGCACCCGGAATACCACCAGCCCGGGGACGGTCCGGGGATCATCGACGCGGAGCTCCTGCGCCTCGCCAGCCAGTATCACTGCGACGTCATCGCGCACCTGGCCGCGACCCGCGAGAACCTGCTCGATCCGGTCCACCGGACGCTCTTCCTCCACCGCGACGCGACGGTCGCCGACCTCCACTGCGACACGATCGCCCGGGCGCTCGCCGGCGAGGACCTGGCCAAGGACCTGCCCAAGGGCCACCTCGACATCCCCAAGCTCGAGCGCGGCGGGGTCGACCTCCAGGTCTTCGCCTGCTTCGCCCCGCCGCCGGCGACCGAGATCGAGAAGTACAAGTCGGCGAACGGGGTCTTCGCCCAGATCGAGGCGGTCCACAAGCTCGTCAAGGAGAACCCCGAAAGGCTCGCCCTCGTGCTCACCCCCCAGGACGCCAACACGGCCCGCAACGAGAAGACGGGCGTCCTCATCGGGATCGAGGGCGGCTACGCCATCGAGAACGACCTCGCGCTTCTCAGGGAGTTTTACCGGGCCGGCGTCCGTCTCATGACCCTGACCCACTGGACGGCGACCGACTGGGCCGACGCCTCGGGCGACCCCAAGCCCGTCCACGGCGGGCTGACCGAGTTCGGCGAGTCGGTCATCGCCGAGATGAACAAGCTCGGCATGATCATCGACGTCTCGCACGCCGGCGACGAGACGTTCTGGGACGTCCTGCGGCTGTCGAAGGCGCCGGTCGTGGCCTCGCATTCGTGCTGCCGGGCCCTGGCCAACCACCACCGCAACCTCAGCGACGAGATGCTCAAGGCCCTGGCCGAGAAGAACGGGGTCGTCGGCATCAACTTCTGGCCGGGCTTCCTCCAGGACGGCTACGAGGCCAAGCAGACGGCCATCTTCGAGAAGGTCGCCGCCGACCTGGGCCTGCCCGCCGACCGGGCGGCCATCTTCGCGGGCGACCCCGCCGTCCGGGACAAGTTCTACGCCGAATTCAGGGCCCGCTGGGCCGGGATCAAGAAGACGCTCCCGCCCGTCGACGTCAAGACCGTCGTCGACCACATCGACCACGTCGTCAAGGTCACGGGCGACTGCGATCACGTCGGCCTGGGCTCGGACTACGACGGGCTGAGCGAGATCGCCGCGGGGCTCGAAAACGCCGGTCTCCTCCCCGAGATAACGAAAGAGCTCGTCCGCCGCGGCTACAAGCCCGCCGACATCCGCAAGATCCTCGGCGGCAACTTCATGCGGGTCTTCAATGGGGTCGGACCTCAGCAATAAGCATATTTCTCAGTAACTTAGGTCTGTTTTTCGACCTCATAAAGGCTTAAAACCGGGGTTTTTGACCCCAAAAACGCGGCGCCGCGCCCGAGGAGGAACAGGCTATGACCAAGAGAAACCGGACCCTCACCCTGACGATAGCTCTGGGCATCGCGTGCTCCCTCGCGAGCTCGCCTTCCGGCCTCCTCGCC
>Ga0209706_10000692_pt1 | contig 19170 bp, 17 predicted proteins | sample PPLLaktember2015_6_FD_187263 | JGI IMG/M metagenome (GOLD analysis project Ga0209706, IMG submission 187263) | Freshwater sediment microbial communities from Prairie Pothole Lake near Jamestown, North Dakota, USA - PPLs Lake P8 Core (1) Depth... | ecosystem: Environmental > Aquatic > Freshwater...
CACGTGCGGCAGCTCTGGGTTTAAAGAATCTCGAAAGGGCAACACTCGTCAATCCAAAATCCCATTCTAAAAAGGAGCATTATGTAAGTATGATGGTCGAACTTCGGAAAAACAAGGGCATGACCGGTGAAGAAGCATCCAAACTGATTGAAGACCCGCTTTATCTTGGTGTCCTGATGATCAAAAACGGTGATGCCGACGGTGAAGTTTCCGGGGCTGACCATGCTACGGGTGATGTTGTACGTCCTGCCTTACAGTATGTCAAGACCGCTCCGGGAATCACAGTTGTTTCGGGTGCATTCATTATGATCCTGCCCGATAAAAGCTTCGGTGAGAATGGAGTACTGATATTTGCAGATGGGGGTGTCCATCCGGATCCAACAGATAAGGAACTGGCTGAGATTGCCATTGCAACAGCCAATACTGCCCGAGCTCTCGGGGGCTTCGAACCGAAGGTTGCCCTGCTCAGTTTTTCAACAAAAGGAAGCGCAACGCATGAAATGGTAGATAAGGTAATAAGCGCAACCAAAATTGCTCAGCAAATGGCTCCGGATCTTATAATTGATGGTGAATTACAGGGCGATGCAGCCCTGGTTGAGGCTATCTGTATAAAAAAAGCACCTGGCAGCAAGATTGCCGGAAAAGCAAATGTGCTCATCTTTCCCGACCTTAACTGCGGAAATATCGCTTACAAGCTTGTTCAGCGCCTCGCTCATGCTGAAGCAATCGGGCCGATCCTTCAGGGGATGGCCGCTCCGATAAACGACCTGTCAAGGGGTTGTTCCGTAAACGATATAGTGAGTATGATTGCAATTACAGCCAATCAGGCTGCAGGTTAAAATTAACAGTGAAGTTCTAATAGAATCGCAGAAAATGATTGTTCTAGTACTGAATTGCGGAAGCTCATCAATAAAATACCAGGTTTTCAGGATGTCCAGTGGCTGTAATATGCTTGCAAAAGGACTATTGGAACGTATTGGGTTGAATGAGAGTATCTTAACGCATAAGCCTACAGGAAAGGAACCTTATAAGGTGATAACGGATATTCCCGACCATACTACCGGGATAAATATGGTTATGGAAGTTCTATGTAATCCACGCCATGGCGTCATCAGGAATATCAACGAAATAAAAGCTGTCGGCCACAGGGTGGTCAACGGCGGGGAAAACTACAAGGATAGTGTTCTGATTGACAACGATGTTAAAAGGGATATCGAAGCGTGTATTGAACTTGCCCCTCTTCATAACCCGGCTAATCTTAAGGGGATACTGTCAGTGGAAAAGCTTATTCCGGGAGTTCCCCAGGTTGCGGTTTTCGATACCTCATTCCATCAGACAATGCCCGATTATGCATACATGTATGCCTTACCGTACGAATATTATGAGAAATACAAGATAAGGAAATACGGTTACCATGGGACCAGCCACAAGTTTGTCGCTCATAAAGCAGCCAATATTCTGGGGAAAGACATACATAAGCTCAGGATTATTACCTGTCATCTGGGAAACGGTGCCTCAATCACGGCTGTATTGAACGGAGAATCAGTTGACACATCAATGGGTTTCACCCCGGTCGACGGCCTCATTATGGGTACCCGCACCGGCGAGGTAGATCCCGGAGTTTTGGTTTATATTGCTGATAAAGAACACCTTAACATTACTGGCGTTAACAACATTATTAATAAGAAAAGCGGAGTATTCGGCATTTCCCAGATCTCTTCTGATATGCGTGACCTGGAGACTGCGGCCGAGGCAGGGAATAAAAAAGCAATCCTTGCCCTGAAAATGTACGCATATAAAGTGAGGAAGTTTATTGGCTCATACATGGCCGTTATGAATGGTGCCGACCTCCTCGTCTTTACAGGCGGGATTGGTGAGAATGATTTTAATATGAGGAGAATGATTTGTTCAGATCTGGAGAACCTTGGAATACTGTTCGACGAAGAAGCCAATAACGGGTCAAGATGTAAAGATGTGGTCATTTCCAAACCGGAATCATCAGTAACTGTAATGGCAGTAACCACTGACGAAGAATATGTAATAGCATTTGATACTCACTTTATAGTCGAAAAACAGACAGTCTGAACGGCTGACTAAAACCTTAACATATAAAAATGGTATTAAAGAGCCTTGCAGACCTGAAAGAAATTGTTGCCGGCGAACCCAAAAAAAAGCTTATTGTGGCTGCAGCCCAGGACCAGCACTCCCTGGGGGCGGTAGTCCGCGCCTGGAAGGATAACGTAATTGAGCCTATCCTGGTAGGCGATAAAGAACAGATTCTTAATATCTGTGCCGCAAATAATTATGACATTACCGGTGTCAGGATCATTCATGAACCGGATACAGATATGGCAGTTGAAATGTCGATCAAAATGGTCAACAGTAAGCAGGGTGATGTACTGATGAAGGGAAAGATCGGAACTTCATCTTTACTTAAAGGTGTTCTGAACAGAGAATGGGGCTTGAGAACAGGGAACCTTCTTTCGCATTTCGCTCTTTTTGAGGTTGAAACTTACCCGAAGGTAATAGCAGTAACAGATGTTGCAATGAATATAGCTCCGAATCTGCAGGATAAAATTGCTATCATAAACAACTCTGTCGGCTGTCTTATCAAGCTGGGCTATAAAATGCCGAAAGTGGCAGTACTTGGTGCAGTTGAAATGGTCAATGAGAGTATGGAGGCAACACTCCATGCTGCATTGCTTTCCAAAATGAATCAGCGTGACCAGATCAAGAACTGTTTAATCGACGGCCCTCTTGCTTTTGACAACGCAGTGAGTCTCGAAAGTGCAAAACGTAAGGGGATACGAAGTGAAGTGGCAGGCGATACCGATTTGCTGTTAATGCCTGATATTGAGGTTGGCAATGTCCTGTACAAATCCCTGGTTTTCTTCGCCAGAGCAAAAGTAGCTGCAGTGATCCTGGGTGCCAGGGTGCCAATTGTCCTGACATCACGGTCTGATTCGGAACAGGCGAAATACGACAGTATACTTCTCTCAGCTGCCGCGAGCAAATAAAAATCGTATGATCAAATCCCTTGATCAGATGGTCGACATGGTACTTTCACAGAAGAAAAAGTACCGCATCGCCGTTGCATGGGCTCAGGATACCGGTACCATTTCAGCAATCAACAGAACTGTAAAGGATGGTTTTGTTGAGGCTATAATGATCGGTCAGGCCGGAAGAATAAAGGATCTGTGTTCTGAGCATGGGATTGATCCCTGTCTGTTCAGTTTAGTTGACTCGGAAAATGAAACTGATGCTTCTGAAAGAGCTGTAAGGCTTGTAAAGACAGGGGAAGCCGATATTATAATGAAAGGACTGGTCGGAACCGATAAATTTCTGAAAGCAGTTATGGATAAGGAATATGGGCTTATGTTACCGGATGCTGTAGTGAGCTACGTGGGCGTCGTTGAAATACCGGCATACCATAAATTACTATTTATTACCGATGCTGCAGTGATCCCATATCCTGATCTGAAACAAAAAGTTGCAATGGCCGGTTATGCAATAAATATTGCCAGGAGATTCGGCATTGATACACCTAAAATTGCGCTTATAGGGGCATCAGAGAAGGTGAGTTCTCATTTTCAATATTCTACTGATTATGTAGAAATGAAGAGGATAGCGGAGCAGGGGTATTTCGGCAGGTGCATAATGGATGGTCCACTCGACCTTTTCCTGTCATGCGATGAAAAAAGTGTGGAGACAAAAGGAGTCAGAACCCCGGTCAACGGTGATGCCGATATTTTGCTCTTTCCATCTCTCGAATCCTGTAATCCGTTTTACAAGTCTCTTATGCTTTTTGCTGAAGGGGAATTGGGCGGATTGATTATGGGTACCAGCAAACCTGTGATCCTGATGTCAAGAAGCGAAAGCGAGAAATCAAAATACTATTGCATTGCGCTTTCATGCCTGATGGCATAAGGCTGCTTATGTACCGAATTTAAATTTATCCTGCAGCATATGTTAAATAGACTCATCCTGGCTGTAAACCCCGGGTCCACATCGACAAAGTTCGCACTTTATGAAGAAGAGACTCTGATTTTCGAGAAAAGCCTGACCCATTCACTTGAGGATATCTCGGGCTTTGAGAAGATAACCGATCAGTTCGGTTTTCGGAAAGACCTGATTATGAAAGAGCTTGAGGAACGGAAAACTGATCTCTTAAGGATCTCCGCTATTGTTGGAAGGGGAGGACTCGTGAAACCAATCGAATCAGGGATTTACAAAGTGAACGATAGAATGATGGCAGATCTTAAAGCAGGTCTGCTGGGCCAGCACGCAAGTAATCTTGGCGGCCTCATTGCAGATGCAATAGCTTCAGAACTGCCAAATGCCGAGGCTTATATAGTTGATCCCGTGGTAGTTGACGAACTTCAACCCATAGCCAGGATTTCAGGTCACCCGGAAATTGAAAGGATCTCAATATTTCATGCACTTAACCAGAAAGCTGTTGCCAGGATGTATGCTGCATCCATTAACAGAAAATATGAAGAACTGAACCTTATAATCGCTCACATGGGCGGGGGAATCAGTGTCGGAGTTCACCGCAAAGGCAGGGTGATCGATGTCAACAATGCCCTTAATGGAGACGGACCGTTCTCCCCGGAACGGTCAGGATCCCTCCCGGCCGGTCAGCTTGTTGATCTCTGCTTCAACGGAAAGTTTACATATAAGGAGATCAAATCGATGTTAACCGGAAAAGGCGGGATGGTGGCATATCTCGGAACAAATAATTTCAGGGATGTCTGCAAAAGAGCTGATAATGGAGATCAGAAAGCCATCCTTATCAGAGATGCTGCAGCATACCAGATGGGAAAGGAAATAGGTGCGGCAGCAGCTGTTCTCAAAGGCGAAGTTGATGCTATTATCCTCACCGGAGGTATGTCGCACCAGAACGGGCATGTGAATAAAATAAAATCGATGGTTGAGTTTATAGCTGAGGTGGTGGCCTATCCCGGTGAGGACGAGATAAAGTCCCTGGCTTTCAACGGATTACTAGCACTGGATGGAAAGATAGAGATTAAGAAGTATTCCTAAGGATTATTGAATGCCACAGGAATTACCTTTCCATTGTAGAACTTTCTCCCTCTGATCGCAAAATCCACGATCAGTTCCGCCATCTCTCCGGCTTTGACCGGAGCCTTCAGGCCGGGAAACGCTTTTTCAAACATTTCTGTCCCTACTGAACCAAGGGCAAGACAGTTCACAACGATTCCTGCCTTATTAAACTCCACGGCAAGACATTCGGATAAACATGCCATTGCCGCTTTTGATGCACTGTAAAAGGAGAGCCCTCTGTATTTAGAGCTACCCTGGAAACCTCCCATACTTGCAATATTTACAATGTGTGATCCTTTTTTCATCAGGGGTTGAATTGTCCTGATGACAGATGCAGTGCCGATGAAATTCGTTTCCATCATCTCCCTGGCTTCGGCGGAAGTGAAATCCATAAAGTCTTTTGTGATCAGGACTCCTGCTGTATTTATCAGAATATCAACATGTTTAAAATGTGAAATGACCATCTTCCGGAATTCCTTCTCATGTTCATCAAATGACGCCAGATCAAGGCTGTAAGGTATAATATTGCCCGAAGCTCCGGGTGATGACAATAGTTGCAAAGCTTTCCTGTTTCTGCCTGTGACAATAACACGATAATACCTGTTTTCTGCGAGAATCAGGACAATTTCTTTTCCGATGCCCCTTGTACCTCCGTTAACTATTATATTCATTTTTGGATTAGATATATTTAAAAGTCAGTTTTTTTCGTTTATTTGTATCACTACTCCAAAGTTAAACAAATGGCAAGAATTATTATATCCCCGGACCGCCCCACAGCTATCGGGATTTTCCCGATAAAAACAGGAAAGCGGATCATCTTCAAACTTTTTTCACTTTTCTTATTTACAGTTTTTCTCCTAATTAAATCAGTTTCAGTAGCATCCGGTCAGAGGACCAGGGAAGAACCGCCACCTTTCAAAGAAAGGTTATTTTTTGGCGGAAGTTTTGGTCTTCAGTTTGGCACCTATACTGACATAGAGGTAGCTCCGGTTGCAGGTTTATGGTTGCTTCCCAGGCTTAATGTCGCCCTGGGTCCAAAATACCGGTTCTATAAGGATCCCTTTGACCGTACTGATATTTATGGAGGAAGGGTGTATACCCAGTTCTCAGTAATAAAGGACCTGAACAACATGATCCCGGCCGGGTTGCATCTGGGATTCTTTCTGCATGCCGAAGATGAGCTTCTTAGCCTGCAGTCTTCATTCTGGAAGAGTACCCCGGGTATTACTGACAGGTTTTTCCTGAATACACTGCTTGCAGGTGCCGGCATTAGCCAGCCGATGGGAAGGAGATCATCCATGAACATTATGTTCCTCTGGGCGCTCAACGAATCACAGTATGGTCTTTATAGCAACCCCGAGATCCGCGTCAGTTTCATATTCTGAATATCTTTATTGTAAGGCTTTTAACCACGGAGAGCTTTAATAATATCACACTTTAACCGGATCATAATTCTGTCAGATTAACCTTTCCAGAATTGAATATTTGAAAGAAAAGGGTAGGAGGCGGGTAAATATTCAATTTTAGCAGGATTATTTTGTCCCGGAATTTCCGGGAACACCCCTGTCAATCCAAATTCAATAAAAAAATCATAGGTTACATTTGTAACTAATAGATTAATATTATAAATATACAATTGTAACCATTAAAAAACGATTAAATTAATTACAGATGTAAATAATTAGAAAACTATTATAAAAGCATGCATAAAACGAATATAACCAGCATAATATACTGCATTATCTAGTTAGATAATCGAGTACTTTTCAGTTATTTCATCTATTTTACATGAATATTATTTAGAATTTGATTATAATAACCTATATACCAGTTAAATATAAATCTAACCTTAAGTACAACATTAAATACGCAACCTATATAATACATTGAATATCAAGTTAATAACAGACTAAGTTTTATCAGGTTCATTAGCTGTATTTCTCAGATTCACATATGTAAATATATAAAGTTACAAAAGTAATTATTTTATTGGTTACATTTGTAAATCAGATAATTTCCTATGAAAGAACGCATATTGGAGTTTTTAAAAGCCGAAAATAAAACATCAGCTCAGTTTGCTGAAGAAATTGGTGTCCAACCCTCCGGAATTTCACATATTTTATCAGGCAGAAATAAACCAAGCCTGGATTTTGTGCTGAAAATGCTTGAAAAATACAGGTTTATATCAACAGACTGGCTGTTGTTCGGGAAGGGAAACATGTATAAGGAGACTGTGATGCAGAGTTTGTTTGAAGAATCTGCAGATAAACCTGAAATCAGCCGGGAAATCATCCGAAACGAGAACCAGAATGATATACAATCCGGTAAATACTCTGCAAATACACGCAAGTCTGAAGTAATATCTCCAAAAAATGAACTGACTGTGGAAAAGATAGTGTGGTTCTATGAAAATAACAGCTTCAGGGAGTATTTCCCGGAAAGTGAGTGAAGATCAGCTACATTTAACAGACCTGAGATCTTAATTGCATTGAATATTTTCCTGAGTCCTTGATTAGAAGTATATTTGCGGGAAACTTTTCACGGATGACAAAACGGATAGAATCCCTGCGGATCGTTGAAAACAAGAGGCTTATAAAGGACATTTTTACCCTTGAGCTCACCGGTTCGGGAAAAATTCCGGAAATGGAACCAGGTCAGTTTGTTCAGGTTAAGATCGATGGCAGTCCCGGAACCTTCCTGAGACGCCCGTTTTCAGTGCACGAAGTAAACTATCCGCAAAATACCTTTAAGATCCTTATTCAGATTGCCGGAAAAGGAAGTGAAGTACTATCACGTCTGGGAAATGGTGATTTCCTGAATCTGATATACCCTCTCGGCAATTCATTTACCATGCCTGAAAAGGATGAACGGATTTTGCTTGTAGGTGGAGGTTGTGGTGTTGCTCCTCTCTTATTCCTCGGGAAGCACTTGAAATCCAATGGATTCGTACCTGATATTCTGCTCGGATTCCGTAACAGCAAAAGGATCATCGAACTTAATGAATATTCTGAACTGGGTAAGGTTTACGTGACAACCGAAGACGGATCAAGGGGAAAAAAAGGAATAGTTACAGGGCACCCGGTTCTCGAGTCAGAAAGATATGATGTAATCTATTGCTGTGGTCCGGAACTAATGATGAAAGCAGTTGTGAAATATTGCAGGGAGAATAAAATAAAATGCGAGGTATCGCTTGAAAACCTGATGGGATGCGGATTCGGTGTCTGTCTTTGTTGTGTTGTCGAAACTGTAAAAGGCAATCTGTGCACATGTATTGACGGACCGGTCTTCAATATAAACGACTTGAAATGGTAAAGCTTGATTTTTCCATCGGGGATCTTCATTTTAAAAATCCGGTCCTTACAGCCTCGGGTACCTTCGGATATGGTTCCGAATTCGACGATTTCTTTGATGTATCGGACCTGGGAGGGATAATCCTTAAAGGAACCACTCTGGAACCCAGGGAAGGCAATGCATATCCGAGGATGGCCGAGACGGTTTCAGGAATGTTAAATAGTGTCGGGTTGCAGAATAAGGGAATTGATTATTTCGAGAAAAATATTTATCCACGTGTTTCTGCCTACAATACTAATGTAATTGTTAATATCAATGGAAGCGATATAGATGATTATGTGGCTCTTGCAGAGAGAATCAGCAAGCTGGAGAAGATCCCTGCAGTTGAGCTGAACGTGTCATGCCCGAATGTAAAAAGGGGCGGTATGGCCTTCGGAACGGATCTAAAATCATTGCGGGAAGTTACCAGGAAGGTAAGAGCGGTCTGCTCAAAAAAAATCATTGTCAAACTTTCACCAAACGTAACAAATATTGTTGATTTTGCCCGTGTGGTGGAAGAGGAGGGAGCCGATTCAATCTCACTTATCAATACTTTGCTGGGGATGGCAATAAGCGTAAAAAAGATGAAGCCCTCGCTTTCGACAATAACCGGCGGATTATCCGGACCTGCAATTAAACCCATTGCATTGAGGATGGTCTGGCAGGTAGCTACGGCTGTAAATATCCCTGTGATTGGAATCGGCGGAATAATGAACACCGAAGATGCTCTTGAATTCTTTCTGGCAGGCGCAACTGCTATTCAGATCGGTACCGCTAATTTTATTGAACCGCAAACAGCTGTCACTATACTGGAAGGAATTACAAACTGGCTCGAAATCAAAGGCTATTCTGATATCCGGGATATCATCGGCTATATCAATAAATAACACTGATATAAGGATTGCATAGAACCGGTAGTCTTTTCCCTTTAAAACTCATTGTTATTACAGATAATTATAGTTATCTTTTGCTTGATTTTTTTTATAAAAAGCGTCAAAATATCTCATTTTATTAATTAAACCGTATAGAAATGTCTGAAAATCTGCAAATCGATAACCTCGACCGAAAAATCCTGGACATAATAACGAAAAATGCAAGAATTCCCTATCTGGAAGTAGCCAGGGAGTGTGGTGTTTCAGGTGCAGCAATCCATCAGCGTGTTCAGCGCCTTATCAGGATCGGGGTTATCAGAGGCTCCGAATTTAAGGTCGATCCGGTGCTTGTGGGTTTCAAGACATGTGCTTATATCGGAATATTTCTTGAACACCCCGGTCACTTCCGGGATGTTGTTAAAAAATTCAGAGATATACCCGAAATTATTGAATGTCATTATACTACAGGAAATTACTCATTGTTCATCAAAGTCTATACAAGAGACAATGAACACCTCAAGACAATACTTACTGACAAGATCCAGAATATTACAGGAATTGTCCGGACTGAAACTCTTATTTCTCTTGAGGAGTCCATCAACAGACAAATTCCGGTGCTTTCCAAGTAGTGGTTTTTATTTTTAATCAGACCTCCTTCGGTATGTTGTAAGGTTTTCTGCCTCCTTCAGGGCGTGACAGATAACTGTTTGCATTCTCATCTTTTACGAATTTTTCAGTTTTGCCGTCAAACACAAGTTTCCTTCCTGTCCGGTATGCAATGTTTCCAATGTGCATTTGTACTGTTGATAAATGTCCCTCTTCAATATCTGCTATAAGATCCTTATAATTACGGCTTCTGATTGTATCCAGGAAATTTACATAATGAAAATTAACACCAAGATTGTCAAACTCAACACGTCTTGAGTCCACAGGCAGATCCTTGTCACTGACAGTTATTGTTGGTTCCTTCGATGCTCCACGGGTTACCTGAGGTTGGGAAGTACCAGCACCCTGTGACGGCTGACCTGCTTCAAGGAACACTTCAAATGTATTTCCGAGCAGTGCATACCCTTTCGTACCCAGCCATAGCAGGCCATCATCAGCAGGTGTATATAGACTACGGACTGTCAGTTCCATCACGGCACCATTTGCATACTCGTATGTTGCAACCTGGAGGTTGGGGACCTCCTGATCTGAATCATATGCGTAGAATCCTCCGGAGCACGATATCTTTACGGGATGTTCATTTATGTTCATTCCGAGCCGGACCCTGTCCATGGCATGAACGCCATTATTTCCGAATTCACCGGTGCTTGTATCCCAGTACCAGTGCCAGTTATAAAGAAAATGGTTCTTATTGAAGGGGATCATTGGAGCAGGCCCGCGGAATAAATCCCAGTTAACGCCTTTTGGTATCTCACTATCAGGCACTCTGCCGATGGTTGCACGATGACGATAAACTGTTCCCCGGCCCAAATAAACATCTCCGATCACGCCCTCCCTGAGCAGCCTGATTGCCTCCCGGGAGATCCTGCTGCTGCGATGCTGCAGCCCTACCTGTACAATCCTGTTGTATTTCCTTGCAGCTTGTACCATTTTTCTGCCTTCGTCAATATTGTAGGAAAGCGGTTTTTCACAATAAACATCCTTCCCGGCCTGACATGCATTGATAGTCATAAGTGCGTGCCAGTAGCCCGGCGCACCAATGGATACTGCATCTATATCCTTATCTTCAAGTAACTTGCGATAATCACTGTATGTCTTCGGTTTGGTTCCGGTAAGCTTCTCTACCTGCGCACCTGCCCCTGTTAAAAGATAATCAACACAGTCGCAAACGGCCACAACTTTACAATTCGGGATCTTTCCAAAAGTCCTGTAATGATTGGCACCCTGGCTGTTAATTCCTATAACGGCGACATTAATCGTATCACCAGGTTTCTGTTGAACAAAGTTTTTAATGTATGCAGGTGCTCCGATAGCTATGCCGGCGGATGTCAGCATTGTATTCTTTATGAAAGTACGACGTTTAACGGGTTTCATATTTCCTCCTGTTTTAATGTTTAGTCCTGGTTATGAAGGGAAGCCGGTTTTTGTGAGCTGCCCGATTCCCAAAAGTAATCAAGCTGACTAAGTTAAGCAACAATTTTCAGGAAGAATTATATTATTATAACAAAAGATCTCCGGAGCCTGTTTTCCGGAGATCATTTTGCTTTGCAGTTCACAGACATGCAAAACTTTACCCTTCGCATGGGTGTTTGCTCGAAAGCGACTTCGAGTGATTTTTAAGCTGTAATTCGTTTATGTAATAAACACCTGTGAAATGAAAATGTTCATAAAACAGATCAATAACTAATTTGTAAATATTATCAGCTCAATATCAGATAGTTACTGGTTTTTCGAAGCCAGACAGGAAATATCAAATATTTCATATCAGACTGGCGGAGCCAACTCTTTGAACGCCTGAAAGACAAGAAAAACCGGCCAGACAATTGCTTTAAGGAATCCTAACACACCTATCCAGAAACTTGTGGCAGTTGAAATGAAATAAATTGCCGCCCCGATAAGTCCCAGTCCGTAAACTGCGCCTGATGCGGGAGAACTTTGTTGAAATTGTCCTTTCATGATTGAATAATTTAAAGTTTATCAATAACCATCAATAAAAACACTATCAATTTCAAATTTACATCATGTTTATTCTAAAGTCAATATAATAAAATTTGAGTATCGGCAATCCTGAATAAGGTTGAAGATAAATAAATCAGTATTTTTATTGAATAACCTGCACTTTAAATTTAAGATTCCTCATTTCTCCTTTACGGTATTAAAACCTATTTTAGTCACTCTACCCCCGGTTGCACCGGGGGTTATTCATATACAGCCACTATCGTGGCTAAAATTCCTGGTTCATCCGTTTTGTGGAATTCATTACTAGTGGTATCATTGAGTAGCCGATTGGTATATATATAGCACGATGAGTTCCCTCCCCAATATCGCCCAAATAAAGTACTGTCATCCCGAGCGCCATCGAGGGATCGCATCGTGCTAAAAACCAATCGGTTAAGAAATGTTGTCATTATTAGTAGCGTTAGCTAGGAATCTCTATCTCTATTATTATTGATTCCCGGAACACATTTATTAAAACTTCAACTGTACAATCCATTTAATGGTCAGTGAAATATTTTGATCGCTCTTATAACGAATCAACAAAAGAAAAATTTATATTTGAAAACATATGATCAATAAACTGACAACTTACTTGAATATTTAACTTAAAATGAGAAGAAATGAAAAAGCTGAGTTATACCGCATTGCCTGTAATACTGATAATCATGTTCAGTTCCTGTGCCACGGTTTACAGATGTGGCGATTTAAGACCGGCAAAGACTCCCATTACCTGGAGTAAAAACCTGAAAAGGGTAGTACTTGAAAGAGATATATTATGTACAGATTTATCCAATAAGGAAAAAGAAAATGCCGTATTAAAAAATGATTTATCTGAAATGACCGATAAAAACAAAGGACTTACAGGTCAATACAATGATCTGATAATAAGCAACAATGATCTTCAGGGAAAATACAATGACTTTATCGATAAAAGCTTGTCACAGACAGAACAGCTCAACAAAGCATTGAAAGCAAAATCCGATGAGCTTGATATGAAAGAAAGATTGCTTTCAGAAAGAGAAAAAACACTGGAAGAGATGCAAAAGATTATTGCCAGACAGGATTCCATCACCAAACAATTAAACAGCATTTTGCATAATGCCTTGCTGGGATTTAATCCTGATGAGTTATCGGTGGAAATAAAGAACGGCAAAGTATATGTTTCGATGTCAGATATACTATTATTCAAATCGGGAAGTTCATCTGTAGAAGCTAAGGGTCGTGAAGCCCTGAAACTGCTGGGAGATGTCCTGAACAAAAATACTGATATTGACATTCTGGTAGAAGGGCATACAGATAATGTACCGATAAAAACACCTGTTTATAAAGATAACTGGGATCTGAGTGTGGCGAGAGCCACATCAATTGTCAGGATATTGTCCTCAGATCATAAAATTGCCCCTACACGTCTTGCAGCATCAGGTAAGGGAGAATATTTTCCGAAAGCAGATAATGCAACTGCTGAAGGAAGGGCCAAAAACAGGAGAACAGAAATAATTCTTTCGCCCAATCTGGAAGAAATAATGCAATTATTAACAAATTAAGATTTAAAGCGTTGTGCGGTTGACACTATAGGAATTAACAATACAAAAACGCAATCACTCTGTATACCAGGTAATTGCGCCATTTTATCAGTGATCCAGCTGGGATTATTCGCATGCTCATGATCCCTTAGGGGGGTCTAACAAGCCAAACGATGTCGTCCCGCCTTTAGCGCGACTTGTCATTTTTTATTTTCTTTGCAGAATTTAAGCCTGACGGCTTATTCTGCTCACAAAATAAAAAATGCTCCTGACGGAGCATCGTTTGGCTTGTGATCCAGCTGGGATTCGAACCCAGGACCCCATCCTTAAAAGGGATGTGCTCTACCAGCTGAGCTACTGAATCAGTTTTATGTTTTGAAGAACCCAGGACCCTTTTGTAAAGCGTAATATTCTACCAGTTGGGCAAATAATTCCTTTTTAATTTGCGTGTGCAAAGGTATTATAATTTTAATTTAATACAAATAATAGACTGGTTTTCACCCATGGATTCAACAAAAAAATTACAGGTTTTGTTGTAATGAATCCTTGTGTCATACGTCTTGCTGAAAACTCTGTTGTTTAACTTTAATAATATTATTATGAGAAGATTATTATTTGCATCTGTAATTATGGCTCTGACACTATCCGGTTTTGGACAAAAGTCAGTTGATGCTTTGTTTAACAGATATGCTGGCAACGATGGCTTTGTTACTGTAACCATCAGCGGTAACCTGCTGAAACTGGCTAAGGCACTTTGTGATGATGACGAAAAGGATGACAATTGCTGGCCGTCTGACATTACAACCATCAGAATACTGATCCAGGAAGATGAAGGAATGAAAACCGGTAATTTCTACGATCTTGTCGAAAGAGACCTTGACAGGAAAAGCTATGAGGAATTCATGAGAGTGAAGGAATCTGATCAGGACCTGGTGATGCTTGTAAGAACCGCCGGAAGAAGTTTTAAGGAGTTCCTTGTGATCGCCGGAGGTGAAGATAATTTACTGATCCAGGTTAAAGGGAATATGACTTTCAGGGAAGCTGAAAAATTTTCAGAAAAGATTAAGAAAGACAATGGTGCAGGTTTTGTTCTTAACTGACCCTGAATCACAATGTTCTTATCTTTGCTGAGCAGTAGCCCTTAGCCCAGATCTGATGACCCGGAGTGCATTTAATGAATTAATTCATAATCAGAACCGCAAATTATTCCAGATTGCCTTCCGGATGCTTCAGAATCGGCAGGAAGCCGAAGATGTTGTGCAGGAGGTCTTTTTGAAGATGTGGATGATGGGTAAAAAACTTGATGAATATAATGATCCGGGAGCGTTAGCTGCCACAATGACAAGGAACAGTTGCATTGATATGCTCAGGAAATGGAAACATATCGATAATTCAAGGGAAGGCTCAGAATTAATGAATCCTGATCCCTCGCCTTTTGAACAAATGGTAAAGACTGAAAATGAGCAAATTATTGACAACATCATTGAAGATCTCCCGCCTTTGTACCGCAATGTGGTCCAACTGAGGGAAATTAATGGATTGTCTTATGAAGAGATCGCCCTTCATCAGAACGTTAATATTAATACGTTACGGGTGACATTATCAAGGGCCAGACGGATAATAAAAGAAAAATATTTAAATTATATAAATGAAAGAGGAAAAGCTTAAACAGCTTCTTGACAGGTATTATGACGGAAATACCTCAGCTGAAGAAGAAAAGGAGCTTAAGGATTACTTTTCAGGTACTGATATTTTCCCTGGATATGAAGCCGAAAAAGAGATATTCACTCATTATGCAAATGCTGAAAAAGCTGCGATTTCTTCAATCGGTTTTGAATCGGGGATCATAAAAGCTGTCGATGGTCTTGAAACAAGTCAGAGATTGAGAATTATCAGAAAGAGGTACATTACCTTTTTAAGCGCAGCTGCCACAATATTGTTCCTGGTTGGATCCTGGTTCATCTTTTTTCATGAGACTGAACCAGCCGATTCGTTTTCGGACCCGCGGATAGCCTATGCTGAAACAATGAAAATACTTAATGATGTTTCCGTGAAACTCAACAGAGGCAAAATGGCATTGCAGCCGATCGGTAAACTCAACACTGCTGCACGTGACGGTATCAGATCTCTTGACAGATCAGTATCAGTTATGGAGGATGGACTGAGGAGGATTGGATTTGACGTGGAGGAATAGGTTGAAGCGGGTTGAGGAGAGTTGATCAGGATTGAAGAAGTTGAAAATAAAAATATATAAAAATATAACAAATGAAGAGGACGTTTTTGATTTTTATTGCATTGATGGTTTGCCGGGTTATGAGTGCCCAGACGAATCCCATCGATGAGCTGTTTAACAGATACTCTGAAAAAGAGGGATTCACATCAGTGTATATTTCAGGAAAGATGCTGAACCTGCTGGCCGGGATGGATAAAAACTCAGGGAAAACTGATAATATATTACTCCGTCTTAATTCGATCAGGATACTGTCAGAAAATGATTCACTCTCGACAGAAAAGGTGAATTTTTATCAGGAGTTGAGAAAAAAACTCGATTTCTCGGTTTATGAAGAGCTGATGGTCGTCCAGGAAGGACCTGATGTGACAAAATTCCTGCTCCGCCAGAATGGCGACAGAGTGTCGGAACTGCTGATGATTACAGGTGGCAGAGAAGGAAACACACTAATATCCATAAAGGGAGATATTAACCTCAAAGAACTGTCAGGCCTGTCAAAATCGATCGGAATAGAAGAGCTTGAACAGCTCGAGGATCTCGAAAATAAATGATCCGGGGCCATAAGCAAAGCAACCTTTTAACTGCCTGTTTTGTTCTATAGCCGACAGCATCGTCATTCAGAAGTTGCTGTGGCAGTTTTTATTTTACTTAAGCTATTACAAACAAGAACCAAATCAGGCAGTTATGAAAAAATTATTCTGTAAACCCATGGCGGCAGTGATAGCAGGAACTTTTCTGTCATCATTCGTTGCTTATTCTCAACTTGAAAACATTGACTTTTTCCGGAGCGCCCCGGCCGACGCCCTTAAGCTGATCGAAGCATATATTACACCCTGGGCTAATGCATTCGGGACCGGTTTAAACGGCAGCTGGTACAATACTGCCAAACCACATGAATTAGGCGGATTCGATATAAACTTAGGGTTCAATATGGGTATTGTACCTGAATCGGCAACAATGTATGATATCTCATCTCTTGGCCTTTCATCATCACTGACCGGTTCGGGCAACGCACCAACCATTGCAGGTCCCGAAACTGATGGTCCTGAAATGACCTATTCACAGGGAGGTGTGACACTTGCATCATTCAACCTTCCCCGCGGAACAAACTGGCGGTTTGTCCCGGCGCCTATGTTTCAGGCAGGGATAGGTCTTCCGTTCGGTACCGATCTGAAATTAAGATATATTCCAAGAATCCCGGTTCAGGAGGCGGATTTACATTTGTGGGGAGTCGGTATAATGCATAGTATTATGCAGTATATACCTGGTAATGAGATGCTTCCTATAGATGCATCAATTTTAGCCGGATATACAAGATTGAATCTGAATGTTCCATTCGAGCTTCAGCCCGATCCTTCAGTTTCACAGAATTATTCTGCATCTATAAACCCGGACACCTACTTCAATGACCAGAATATGCGGACATCGTTTGAAGCTCTGAATATAAGTGCAATCGGGTCAGTAAACCTGCCGGTTATATCATTCTATGCAGGACTCGGATATAGCAGAACCAGGACCCTGGTGGACCTGACAGGCCATTACCCGTTGCCGGTTCTGGTAACACCATCTGCAGGTGCTCCCTACGCTGAATATAACGACGATGGAATAAAAAGTGACGCGGATTTTGAAAAACTGGATATCCGGAACTTCTCGGGCTTGAGGGCAAATGTAGGATTCAGGATCAAACTCGCGATATTTACATTCAATGCCGACTATACCAGAGCGCAGTATAATGTGCTATCGGCAGGATTGGGAATGACATTCAGGTAATATTAAATGTGGTAGATCCGAAAAAGATACAGGCAGGATACAGGTCATTGCTTCAGGCATCCAAAAACTCAGTTGCACCTGAAGATAATATAAGGATAAGGAAAGCACTGGATCTGGCAATAAAAGCCTGCGGTGACAATATTATACTCACCGGAGAGCCTAAGATACTTCATGCTCTTTCAGTTGCAAGGATCATTGCAGGCGAAATGGGACTGGGGCTTATTTCAATAATCACTTCGCTGCTTCACGATTCATATAATAAACTGGATATCAGCATCCAGCAATTGGAAAAAGAATTCGGGGCTAAGGCAGTGGAGATTTTAAAGGGTTTCTCCAGAGTATCGAGCCTGGAGTCAATGCAGTCATCATATCAGGCTGAGAATTTCCGGAAATTGCTTTTAAGTCTTGCTGATGATGTCCGGGTTATACTTATCAAACTGGTGGAAAGGCTTGAGTATATGCGGAACCTTGATAATGCTCCTGAAAAAGAGAAGCTTCCGATTGCATCCGAAACATATTTTCTCTATGCCCCGTTAGCCCACAGGCTTGGATATTATAATATCAAATCGGAACTGGAGGACCTGGCGATCAAGTACCTTGAACCTGAACAATATCAGTTTATCGAAAACAGGCTCAGACAGACTACTGCCTCACGAAACAGGTTTATCAGGGAATTCTCCCAGCCTCTTAAGGAGAAGCTGGAAAAGATGGGTTTCAGGTTCACAATTAAAAGCCGCACAAAATCATTTCATTCCATATTGCTTAAGATGAAGAAGCAGGGAGTGGAATTTGAGGAGGTCTATGACCTGTTTGCCGTGAGGATAATCATCGACAGTAATGCCGAGAATGAAAAATCCGATTGCTGGAGAGCCTACTCTGTCGTCGCCGATCTCTATCAGCCTAATCCGAGCAGGTTACGTGACTGGATCTCAGTACCAAAATCAAACGGGTACGAATCCCTTCATACAACAGTCGTCGGCCCGAGAGGAAAATGGGTCGAAGTCCAGATAAGATCTGTCAGAATGGATGAAATTGCAGAAAAAGGACTTGCAGCACATTTTAAATATAAAGGTATAAAAGGAGAGGGGGGACTTGATACCTGGCTGAGCAAAATGCGTGAGATCCTTGAGTCGTCTGAAAAGGAGGATTCGGCATTTCTTGATCAGGTGCGGTCAGGCTTATACGCTGACGAGGTTTTTGTCTTCACACCAAAGGGTGATCTCAGGCAGCTGCCTGCAGGAGCAACTGTTCTCGATTTCGCATTTGATATCCATACCGCAGTGGGCTCCACATGCGTGGGAGGTAAGGTCAATGGCAAAAATGTTACCATCAGGCATGTTCTCCAAAATGGTGATCATGTAGATATATTAAAATCGAGAAGCCAAAAACCCAAGCAGGACTGGCTCTCATTTGTAGTCACAAACAAGGCAAAAACAAAAATAAAGTTTGCACTGAACCAGGAAAAGGCCAGTGCTGCCACTGAAGGTAAGGAGATCCTGATGCGGCGTCTTAAAAACTGGAAGATACAGTATGGTGATACTGTGATCAAGAAGCTGATAGACCACTATAATTTTAAAACTGCTCAGGATCTTTATTATATGATTGAGCAGGGTAAAATCGAGCTTCTTGAAATAAAGGAAGTACTTCAGAAGGCTGAAGTACCTGAACCCCCGGTACATACGATTCCCGTAACGGAGAAAGAGGTTAAAGAACAGGC
>Ga0209706_10000694_pt1 | contig 19168 bp, 12 predicted proteins | sample PPLLaktember2015_6_FD_187263 | JGI IMG/M metagenome (GOLD analysis project Ga0209706, IMG submission 187263) | Freshwater sediment microbial communities from Prairie Pothole Lake near Jamestown, North Dakota, USA - PPLs Lake P8 Core (1) Depth... | ecosystem: Environmental > Aquatic > Freshwater...
CGTCCGTTGAAACCGGTCCGGGCCGAAGGCGGCGAGGAGGGTTCCGGCGGCATTGGTTTCGAAGTTCATGTAGCCGAGCTGAGTCCCGGGGAATGCGTCGACGAAGAACTCGACGCAGCTGTCCTCATAAACCGGATCCTGGAAATTCGTGTACGTGACCCGGACCCGCTTCTCTGCGACCTCGAAGCGGACGTAGAGGAAACGGGACGACCAGCAGAGGCGGGCCTCGACCGCCGGGCGGTAGCCGTTATCCAGCCAGAGATAATGGTCGACCTTGAGAGGCGCCACAGCCGCCCAGGGAGCCGCGGGATCGCCCGGTTCGAAATCGGCCGGGATCGGACGGATCATATAGGATGGCCGCGCCTCCCCGCTTGTCATCGGGCCTGTCCGGCGCAGGCCTCGACCAGCCGTCCGATCGCCTTGACGACGGCGAGCTCGGCGTGGGCGGCCGGCTTGGCCGCTTCGTCCAGGATGCCGTTCTTCTCCGTGATCCACGCCGCGGGCCGCGGCTCCCCTTTCGCCAAAGCGTCCAGGGCCTCGAGCCCGATCCCTGAGATCCTGGCGAGGCCGAAGGAAAGCGGCTCGATCTCCCTCAGCGCCGGCGATGACGCCACGAGGGGCAGGACGAGAGCGTGATTGTCCTTCCAGCGGGCGAGAACCCGCCGGAGCCCTTCGGCGATCCGGGGGTCCTTGGCGGCCAGAAAGCGCTCGACTTCGAACCCGAACCTGACCGCCGGAAGGGATTCGGGGGCGCAGGCGTCGACGAACCGGGTGAACGGCGATAGGCTCGTGTAAACGGCCTGCCCGTGCCGGTTGTAGCCCTCGAGCGGCTCGACGGCCTCGGCCAAGACCTTGAGCGGCCTGATCCGGGGCCCTTGAACCAGCCGCCTCAGGAGCATGTCGGGGTTCTTGAGATGGAGAAGCCCGGACTCCTCGAGCGCGAGGCTTATCGGACCGAGGCGGCGGTACATATCTTCAACGCTCCTGACGGAAGCCGGCGACCAGAGCCTTTCGGCGATGGCCGCCGTGCGGGGCCAGATCCTCGAGTCGATCGTCTCCGAGGTCACGAGCTCCGACCACATCGTCGCCTCGCCTCCCAGGACGAGTGATTTCCGCGTCTCGTCGAGTGGCGAATCCGCGGGCAGAGGGTCGTTGAGATAATGGGCCTCGGCCGGCTGGCAGAGGTCGATATAGTAGCCGTTCGACAGGACGCTTTGGTAGCCTTTCCCGGCGGCCTCGATGAGCGACTTGGGACCGCGCCAGGAATGGATGACGATATCGGTCGGCAGGCCCGGCTGGAAGATCTCGTCCCAGCCGACCATCTTCTTTCCATGCTTGGCCAGGATCTTGAGCAGGCGCTGGTTGAAGAAAGCCTGGAGGGCATTGTTGTCGGCGAGACCGTTCTTCTTCTTGAAAGCCTGGATCGCGGGGTTGGCGTCCCACTGGTGCCCCTCGACCTCGTCCCCGCCGATGTGGAGATAGGGGTCGGGGAAGAGCCCGGCCATCTCCTTGAAGAAGGCGTCGAAGAAGGGATAGATCCGTTCGTTGGCCGGGTTGAAGGCCGGGCCGAAGACCCCGAACTTGCGCTCGATCGCGTAGGGCCCCGGCGCGCTCGCGAATTCGGGATAGGCCACGAACCAGCTGGTCGAATGCCCGGGGATGTCGAACTCCGGCATGACCCGGATGCCCCGGTCCGCCGCATAGTCGATGATGTCCCTGATCTGGGCCTGGGTGAAATAGAGGCCGTCGGAGCCGAGCTCGTGGAGTCTGGGGAACACCTTCGATTCGATCCGGAAGCCCTGGTCCTCGGTCAGGTGCAGGTGGAGGACGTTCATCTTGACCGCGGCCATGCCATCGAGGTTCCTCTTGATGACCTCGATGGGATGGAAGTGCCGGCCGACGTCGATGAGCAGACCGCGCCAGGTGAACCGGGGCTTGTCCGAGATGGAGATACACGGGAAATAGTATCCCTTCTCGTCCGCGCTCAGGAGCTGGAGGAGGGTTTCGAGGCCCCTCAGGATCCCGATGTCCGTTTCGGCGTCGAGGAGAACCCCGGACGGATCGACGGTCAGGGTGTAGGATTCATCCTCGTTCGGCAGGAGGCGGCCCGGGCGTTCGAAAACGTAGCGAATGCCGCTTTCGGCGGCCGCCGGTTGCGCAGCCAGGTAATCCTGTTTGAGGAAGAGCCCGGTCCGCCCGGATACGCGTGACATGAAGCGGGCGGCAGCCTTGAAAGCCCGCTCGTCCGTCCCGGCCGGAGGCGGCGCGGCGCCCTCCCGGCCGATCGTCAGGCCCTCGTCGATGCGAAAACGGCCGTCGCGGAGGGTCACGCTCGCCGGGGCAGGCATGAGATCCAGAGCGCCGTCCGGCCGCGGCGGCCCGGCGAGGAGAGGCGCTTCGCCGACGGCTCCGAGCGCCAGGACGGCCAAGGCGAGAATGAGACCGGCGCGGGGCCGGGAGAATTGTTGGGCCATGGAGCCTCCTCAGACTCAGGGATGAGCCCCCTTTATAGCACAGTGAGGAGGCGCGGCAAAGGGCGGAGTCCGCCGGGTCAGTCCTCGACCTTCTCGACGACGATGGTCAGGTTGGAGGCCAGGGCGGCGATCGCCCCCACGGCGGCCAGGATGGGCGCGATGACGGCGCCGACGACGCCGACAGTGAGCGGGATCTCCATGAAGGTCTTGCCCTGGTCGTCCTTGAGGATGATGCGCCGAACGTTGCCCTCGTGGATGATCTCCTTGACCTTGTTGAGAAGCTCGCCGCCGTTCAGGCGGAATTCCTCGAACCTCGACTTGTTGTCCTTCTTTTCTTCCGTCATGGGGAACCTCCCGATCCAAGATTTCTATCGCAGACGCCCCCGAGGCCCGATTACGGCCGGAGGACGGCCTTCATAAGAGGATACGTCAGAATCCGGAAAAGAGTTCTTTCAATATGGCCAGCGATTCAGGAAAGACCTCGGTGAGGCCGACCGGAGACCATTCGGCCCGGGTATAGCGCCATTCGGCCGGGCCGGTCTTCCGGAGATCGATGCGGAAGCGGTAATATTCGCCGGCGAAGCGGATGAGCTTGCGCAGGGCCTCGGCCGCCCCGTGCGACAGGGCGACTTCGCACTCGACGGAGGCCCGGCCGTCGGCGCTCCCCGCGTCGACACGGACCCCGAGGAGGTGGATGACGACTCCGCGGTATCTCCCGAGGTGGCTTTCGACTAGCCGGAGCGTTCCGGCGGTATCCCGCCCTTCAAAATCCTCGTATTCAGACGCAAAAAATGCGTTCAGGCCGGACATGTCCCTTTTTTCGGCCCGGTCCACGGTGTCCGAAAGCAGGCCGCGGATGAGGGCTTCATCGGAAGGCTTGCCGCAAGCCCCCGCGGCGAGCGCGGCCGCGAATAGGGCCGCGGCCGCCGCCCAGACGGACCGACCCGTCGTCACCCCGCTCCTCCCCCGCCGCCGCCTCCCCCTCCCCCCCCGCCGCCGCTGAACCCGCCGCCTCCGCCGGAGGAGTAATGGGCCGCCGACGTGCTGGCTTGGTGAATGGCCGTGGCGGCGTGCTCGATGCCGGCGATCATCTGGGTGAGCCCGCCGCCCGCGAAAGACCCGGACTGGGCCAAGCCGGCGTACCAGACGGGTACGACGGCCCGCTCGTCCTGCAGGATGACGGGCAGCATTTTCAGGATCTTTTTCGCGTTCCCGAAGAGGATACCGAAAACGAGGTAGTACTCCCAGAGCTTGTAGGCCTCGGGGGGGATTTCCTTGAAATCGGAAAAATCGTCGAGGAACCGCTCGAGCCCCTTCCAGTCTTCGTTCTCCCTGGCCCAAGCCATGGTTCTCCGCTTGAGCGTTGGGATGAGGACAAGGGACAGGATGAGAAGAACGGGACTGAGGGTCAGGATGGCTGCGGGGAGCGTGATCGCGTAGAAACGGTTCCGGGCCTTGAGGCTCTCGGGTTCGAGGAGTCCGAGCGGCTTGACCTCGTCTTTGATGGCCTTGGTCCACTTCTGGTACCAGGCCTGGAACTTCTGCGGATGCTTTTTCAGGAAGCCCTGGAGCCCGTCGATCGTGAAGGACGACCCCCGCGTCATCCGTCCGGTTTGCTCTTCATAGAGAAAGACCAGGAGCGCGCGTTCGAACGGCCTCAGCCCGGTTTCCGGCCCGAGGTCCTTGCTGATCGTGACGGTCGTTTCGACGACCTCCTTCGTGCCCAGGAGACGCTTCTTGGAGACGTTCCTGTCTTCGATCTCGAGGAAACCGCGCCGGGCGAGATCGAAGATGGTCGCGGTGAAGACCGCCGGAGTCACCGTCCGCCCTTCGCGCAGCAGCGATTGGACGATGGCCGGGGACCTTTCGGCCGGGAGCTCGCGGACGTAATCCGGCAGGCCCTCGAAGCGGTAGTCTTTGCCCACCGCCGACCACCTCCTCGAGAACAGAAGCAGCCAGAAGAGCGGGCCGGCGGCCTGCCAGATCCCCCAGGCCGCCAGGGCCTTCATGAGCGTCCGCTTTCTCGCCGCGTCCCGCTCACCGCGGCCCGCCTCACCGGCCTGGGCCCGCCGGACGCGGGCGATCGTGTCGGCAACGTATTGCTCTTCCTCGGCCCGGATCGCGGAGAGCGTCAGCCGGTCCGAGGGAACCCCGGACACGAGACCCGGGGGCCAGACCACACGGACCTCGAAGGACTGGCGCGAAGCCAGGTCGGGCGCCGAAAAGCGCGCGGTCCGCTCGTCGACGACCTCGGCCCATCCGGCCAGCGGGCCGTGGCCCCAGACCAGAAGTTCGTCTCTCGTCGGGAGGGCCTCGGGGAGCGTGACGGTCGCCCGGATGTTCCGCGCCGGCTTGTCCCAGCCGTCACCGATGACCTGCCAATAGAGCTCCGTCGCGTCGGGGTAGCTGATGATGCCTCCCGTCACGCGATAATGGATGTGGAACGTCCGGCGTTCGTTGCGGGCCGAGTAGAACCATTTGGCCGTGAGCTCGCCGGCCTTTTCATCGATCTCCGTCCGGAGATCCTGCCCCTGCTCATCTCTCACGGAGAGCTCGGAGATCTCGACGTCCCTCCGGACGCCGAGGCGCTCGATCCTCAGGGGGATGGTGATATAGGCATAGCTGAACTCGCCCTCGAATTCGAACGTCCGGTACTCGTCGACGACGAACGAGCCGTCCCGCTCGATCGCGACCTCGACCCGGACTTCGGGGTAATAGTAATCCTTGCCATCGGCCGTCGCGGCGACGGGCCCGGGCGCGACCGCCAGCCCCAGCAGCCAGATGCCGGCGAGGAGCGCTCTGAGCATGGGACCTCCTTTGCACAGGGATTCGCCCATTTGTAGCCCAGGACAGCGAGAAAAGCAAGAACATGCGGGCCTTCGGGGCTTTTGACTTTTGCCCGGCCGGGACGTAGGATTGGACGCAATCGAGCCTGACGAGGAGGAGGAGCGCATGCCGGAACGGACCCTGCCCGGGCTCTTCGAAGAGAGCGTCAAGGCCTTCCCTGCCAACGTCCTGGTCTGGGAGAAGAAGACCGGCGCGAAGTACGAGCCGACGAGCTACGCGGAGATGCGGGAGATCGTCCGCGCGTTCACGGCCGGACTCCTCAGCCTCGGACTGGGCCGCGGCGACCGGGCCGCTCTCATCGCGGAGGGGCGGCGGGATTGGATCACCGCGGAGCTCGGCATCCTGTCGACGGGCGCCATCAATGTCCCCATCTCGGTCAAGGTGAACGAGCTCGGCGACCTCAAGTTCCGTCTGGCCCATTCGGGCTGCCGCATGGCTGTCGTCTCGAGGTCCCAGCTCGGCAAGATGCGTCAAGTCCGCAAGGATCTCCCCGAGCTCGAAACCATTCTGGTCCTCGACGAAGATTGTGCCGAGGGCTCCGAGGAGATCGCCTTTTCGGAGGTCCTTCGACGGGGTCGGGAGCTTCTCGCGTCCCGGCCGTCGGCCGTCGATGATGCCCTGGCGGCGGTCAGGGAGAGCGATCCGGCCAACATCTGTTACACCTCGGGGACGACGGCCGACCCCAAGGGCATCGTCCTGACCCATCGGAACTACACGGCCAACATCGAGCAATCCCGGAGCCTCGTCGATTGCCCCCCGGACTACGTGCTGCTGATCATCCTGCCCTGGGACCACGCCTTCGCCCACACCTGCGGCATCTACAGTCTGATGGCCGGCGGCGCGGCCATGGCCTCGATCGAGCTGGGCCGCACGCCCATGGAAACGATCCGGAACATCCCCCGGAATATCCAAGAGATCCGGCCGCACATCCTTCTCAGCGTTCCGTCCCTGGCCAAGGGCTTCCGCCGGAATATCGAGAAGGGTGTCCGCGACAAGGGCCCCAAGGTGGAAGCCCTCTTCGCCAAGGCCCTGAGGCTCGCCGTCGACTACAACGCCGAAGGCTGGAACAAGGGGCGCGGGGTGAAGAAGCTCAAGAAGCCGCTGGTCGCCGGCTTCGATAAGATCCTTTTCAGCAAGATCCGGGAGAACTTCGGCGGCCGGCTTAGGTTCTTCGTCGGCGGCGGGGCCCTGCTCGACATCGAGATGCAGCGGTTCTTCTATGCCCTGGGGATGCCCATGTTCCAGGGCTACGGCCTGACCGAAGCCGCACCTGTGATCTCGGCCAACAGTCTCAGGGCCCACAAGCTCGGCTCGTCGGGCCGTGTCGCTCCCGGCATCGAGGTCAAGATCTGCGACGACAAGGGACTGCCGCTGCCCGCCGGCGAGACCGGCGAGATCGTCGTCCGGGGCGAGAACGTCATGGCCGGCTATTGGAAGAACGACAAGGCGACCCGCGAGGCCCTCCGGGACGGCTGGCTCTATACGGGCGACCTCGGTCACTTCGACGCCGACGGCTTCCTCTACGTCCTGGGGCGGATGAAGAGCCTGCTTATCGCAGGCGACGGCGAGAAGTACAGCCCCGAGATGATCGAGGAGGCCCTCACCGACGCCTCGCCCTACATCGAACAGATCATGCTCTACAATGACCAGTCTCCCTGCACGGTGGCCCTGCTCGTGCCGAACCGGGAGGCCCTGCTGCACTGGCTCAAGGGCCAGGGACTCAATGCCACAGAGCCCAGAGGCCAAGAGGCGGCCCTGCGCCTCCTCGAGCGGCAGATCGACGCCTTCCGCGAGGGCGGGCCGCATGCCGGCCAGTTCCCGGCCCGCTGGCTGCCCGCCGCCGTGGCCGTCCTCGGCGAGGGCTTCACCGAGCAGAACCATTTCCTCAATTCATCGCTCAAGATGGTCCGCGGCCGCATCACCGAGTTCTACCGGAACCGCCTCGACCACCTGTTCACGCCCGAGGCCAAGGATATCGCCCATCCCCAGAACCGGACGATCATCAGCCGGCTCGAGGACGAGCCCTGACGCATTGACAACCCCGAAAGGAATAAGGTATGTAGGGTCACCTGAGACGGAGATCCTCTCGAAAGATCTGACCGGGTGATGGTCCTGCGGACCATGTCCCCGATCCTGGAGGTTCATGACATGGCGAAAAAACAGGCAACTCTCGGCGTCGGCATCATCGGCGGCGGGTTTATCGCCCGCTTCCACATCCGTTCCTGGGTGGGCGTCCGCGACGCCGACATCCGGGGCGTCTTCGATCCTGACGCGAAGCGGGCCCGCGAGGCCTGCGCCCTTGTCAAGTCGCTCGGCGTCGGCGACGCCAGACCCTACGCGTCCATCACCGAGATGGCCGCCGATCCGGGCATCGGGGCCCTCTGGATCTGCGCCCCCAACTTCACGCGCGGCGAGGTCATGGAGGAGATCGCCCACGCCGTCATCACGGGCCGGGCGGAGCTCGTCGGCGTCACCTGCGAGAAGCCGCTCGGCCGCAACGTCCGGGAGGCCCGCAAGATGCTCGCGCTCGCCGAGAAAGCGGGGCTCCTCGACGGCTATCTCGAGAACCAGGTCTTCTCGCCGGCCGTCGTCCGGGGCAAGGAGATCGTCTGGGCCCGCGGCGCCGCCCTGTCAGGACCTCCCTACCTCGCCCGGGCCTCCGAAGAGCACAGCGGCCCGCACATGCCCTGGTTCTGGGAAGGTTCGCTCCAGGGCGGCGGGGTCCTCAACGACATGATGTGCCACTCGGTCGAGGAGGCCCGCTTCATGCTGACCCCGCCCGGCGCCCCCCGCGACCTGCTCACCCCCGTAAGCGTCACCGCCTACACCAACTGCCTCAAGTGGCAGGAGCCGAAGTACGCCGCGATTCTGGCGAAGAACAGCGGCGGCAAGACCGATTACCTGAAGCGGCCGTCCGAGGACTTCGCCCGGTCCCTCGTCGAGTACAAGGACAAGGCCGGCAGAACCCTGGTCGTCGAAACGACGACGAGCTGGTGCTATGTCGGCGCCGGCCTGCGCCTGAGCATGGAGCTCCTCGGCCCCGAGTACGCGCTCCAGATCAACACGCTCGACGCCAGCCTCAGGGTCTTCTTCAGCCGCGAGGTCCGGGGCAAGGCCGGGGAGGATCTCGTCGAGAAGCAGAACGCGGAGATCGGCCTCATGCCGGTCGTCGCCGACGAGGCCGGCGAATACGGCTATGTCGCCGAGAACCGCCACATGGTCCGGTCCTTCCTCGGGGGCGTCCGGCCCGAGGAGAATTTCTCCGACGGCGTCGCCGTGGCCGAGCTGCTCATGGCCGCCTACCGGAGCGCGGAGCTCGGCAAGACGCTCCCCTTCCCCTTCAGGGGCCTGGAGACCTACGTGCCCCCGGTGGCCCTGGGGAAATGGAATCCGAAGGCCCGGTAAGATCCGAGGAGGTCCCATGAAACGCAGCCTGTCCCTCATCGCCCTGGCGATCGTCGTCGCGGTGGCCGCGGCTCCGGTCTGCGGCGCGCCCCCGCAGATCCGGCACATCTCGCCGGAGCTCCAGAAAGCCGTCGCGGAAACGGACTACGCGGGCGTCCGCATCAAGAGCTTTGCCTTCGCCTCGGAGGCCTGGACGTTCCGCAAGTTCACCTTCATCGAAACGCTGGCCAAGCTCAAGGAGCTCGGCGTCAGCGCGGTCGAAGCCTTCCCCGGACAGGCCCTGGCCGCCGAACACCCCGGCGCCCGTTTCGACGAGACCATGACCGACGAGCAGGTCGCGTTCGTCAAGGACGCCCTCGAGGCCTCCGGCGTCAGGCTCTACGGCTACGGCGTCGTCGACATCGGCACGACCGAAACGAGCATGCGTAAGGTCTTCGACTTCGCCCGCAAGATGGGCATCCGCGTCATCGTCTGCGAGCCGGCCGACGACGACTTCACCCTGCTGGAGAAGCTGGTCCGGGAATACAATATCAAGATCGCCATCCACAACCACCCGGCGCCGTCGAAATACAATTTGCCCGAAACGGTCTTCAGCCATGTCGACGGCCGGGACCCGCGTATCGGTTCCTGCGCCGACAGCGGGCACTGGATGAGAGGCGGGAACGATCCGCGCGAGGCCTTCAAGCTGCTCGCGGGCCGCATCCTCGATGTCCACCTCAAGGACCGGACCGATTTCGGCACGGCCAAGGGTGTGGACGACGTTGCCTGGGGCTCAGGAAAGGGCCATATCCGTGACCTCCTGGCCGAGTTGACCCTGCAGGACTATGACGGCTACCTGACGATGGAGTACGAGAACGAGTCCGAGGCGAGCGACCCGATGCCGGCTTTCCGCAAGAGCCTCGCCTATGTCAAGAGCGTCACCTATTACGACGGCTACACTCAGATCCTGCGGCGCGGCGGGGGCGGCTACGAGAAGCACGGCTGGAACCACTACGGGCCCGGGCATTTCGAGTGCGACCCGAAGACGGGCGTCCTCAAGGGCCAGGGCGGCATGGGCCTCCTCTGGTACGCCCGGAAGGTCAGCGATTTCGTCCTCGAGTGCGAGTTCAAATGCTCGACGCCGACGACGAATTCCGGGATCTTCCTCCGCGTCCCGACGGTCCCCGTGAGCGACGACTACATCTATCACGCGATCGAGATCCAGATCGACGACACCTCCCAGGGCATCCATCACACCGGGGCCGCCTACGATATCGAGGCGCCCAAGGTCCTGGCCTCGGCGCCGACCGGGGAATGGAACCTCCTGCGGATCGAGTTCAAGGGAATGCATCTCAAGGTGGAGATCAACGGAAAGACGGCCCTCGACTGGGATGCCCGTCCCGGGGGAAAGGTCCGGGACCTGTCCCCGGAGGGCTACATCGGCCTCCAAAACCACGACAGCCAGTCACCGCCTTTTTTCCGGAACGTTTATCTCAAAGAGCTCTGATCGGCGGCCGGACGTCCGCGAGAGCGGTGAGATGTAAGGAGAGTCGAGCATGACAGAGGCAACAAGCACCCGCAACAAGCTCTTTTTGATGATGGTCATGGAGTTCTTCATCTGGGGCGCGTGGCTGCCGCTGATCTTCGGCTATCTGCCCAGCCTCGGCTTCACGCCCATCCAGCAGGCCTGGATCCTGAACGCCTTCCCGCTGTCAGCCATCGTCGGCATGTTCTTCAGCAACCAATTCGCGGATCGCCATTTCGCCGCGGAGAAGTTCCTGGGCTTCAGCCACCTCGTCGGCGGCCTGGCCATGCTCGGCCTGGGGTTCACCCGCGAATTCTGGCCCTTTTTCCTCCTGATGCTGGTGCACTGCCTTTTCTATGTCCCGACCATCTCGATCGCCAACTCGATCGCCTTCGCCCATATGAAGGACTCGAAAAAGGAGTTCGGCTTCGTCCGTATGGGCGGGACCCTGGGTTGGATCCTGGCCGCCTGGCCGTTCACGTTCATTTTTGTGGACTGGGCCCGGGTCAAGGCCGCCGCGCCTCAGGGACTGGTCGATTGGATCGGCACGGCCCTCGGCTCGGGGCTCACGGGCCCGGCCTTGAAACAGGCCACGCGCTGGACCTTCATCGTGGCGGGCATCGTCTCGCTCGCCCTGGCCGCCTACAGCCTGCTTCTCCCTCACACCCCGCCGAAGAAAAAGGTCCCGGGCGCTTCGTCCACGGAACGCTTCGCCTGGCTGGAAGCCGTCAAGCTGCTCAAGCGCCCCTTCGTCCTGATCCTGTGGCTCATCACGTTCATCGACGCGTTCGTCCATAACCTGTATTTCAACTGGACCGGGTCGTTCCTGGGCGCCAACCCCGAGGCCGGAGGCGTGGGCATCCCCGGCAACTGGATCATGCCCGTCATGAGCCTGGGCCAGGTCTCCGAGCTCTTGACGATGCTTGTCCTGGGCATGGTGTTGAAAAAGCTGGGCTGGCGGTTCACGATGCTGATCGGCATCCTCGGGCATGCCGCCCGCTTCGCGGTCTATGCCTTCTTCCCCTCCCAGCCCTGGATGATCGTGGCCATCCAGGTCCTGCACGGCGTCTGCTACGCTTTCTTCTTCGCCACGGTCTACATCTTCGTGGACACTTATTTTCCCAAGGACGTCCGTTCGAGCGCCCAGGGCCTGTTCAACGTGATGATCCTGGGCCTGGGCGTTCTGGCCGCCAACACACTGGGCCCGGTGCTGATGCAGTCGGTCTTCACCGCCAACGGCGTGACCGACTTCCGGTCCATGTTCCTGCTGCCGTGTTTGACCGCGCTCGGGGCCGCCGTCCTCCTGGCTGTGGCCTTCCGGCCGCCGGCCAAGCCCGAGACGAACGGAATCCCGTAAGGGCCCGCTCCGCGCCCCTCGGGGGCGGCTCCGCGGGAGCCGTCAGCCAAGAACGCGCCCGGAGCGCGTCAGAAGCCCGGGCTGATGCTCAGCTGGAAGTGCCAGCCGCGCACCGGCCTGTCGATGGGGTACACGTAGTTAAGCCCCAGGATGAGGTAGCCGAACAGGTTCGTCCGGAGCCCGACGCCCCAGCTCCGCAGGGGCTTTCTCTTCCCGCCGCTGACGAACCAGGGCTGCACCAGGTCGGGATTCCCGACGACATGGCCCTCGTCGTCGAGCTCGTAGCCGCCCCACCAATCGCCCGGAGCCGAGGCATAAGCGATGCCCCAGTCATAGAACGCGTAGGCCTCGAGCGGCCAGGCGCCGTAGAAGCCCTTGCCGAGCCCGAGCAGCCCGAGCAGCGGAAAGCGCAGCTCGGCGTTGGCCAGGAGCATTTTGCTGCCGTAGAGCCGGTTGAAGTCGAAAGCCTCGGGATTGCTCTCGTACGCGTTCAGCTCCTCGCTCGTGATCGACTCGTAGCCGCGGACGAGGTCCCAATAGGCGATATAGAGCGGGTAGAAGCGGTTGTCTTCGGAATCCTTGCCGTAGCGGCCGTAGTGCATGGCCCGGAAGGCCAGGGTGAAGGGTTTGATGGGCATGACATACTTGCGGAAGTCCGCCACGAACGTGGTGAATGTGATCCCGCCCAGGGCCGGAGAGACCGAGAGGCCGAGGTTCTGGCCCAGGATCGGGCTCGTGGCGCCGAAAATGCCGGTGTCGTAATAATAGCCGCCCGTCAGATAGCCGTATTTCAGGCTCGCCGGCGTATCGTCCGGGTGGTATTTCTGGTAATCGAGAAGATACCCGTCGGGACTGTAGATCCTCTCGTAGACCGTGTGATTGTAATCCTGGATCCGGAAGCCGCCGCTGAGCTGGAACCGGCTGACCTGGCTCAAGGGGTAGGCCCCGAACAGCGAGATGTCGTAATTGATGAGCCGGTAGATATCCTCGATCTCGTGGTAGAAGCCGTCTTCACCCAAATAGAAGTAATAGTACGGATAGGGGTAAACGAGCCTCTGGGTCGCCGCGCCCCAGTTGAACCGGCCTTTGTTGTTGAGGTAGCCCAGGACGAGGGATGTATCGATGAGCCGGGAGCCCGTGAACGCGGTCGTGACGACCGTGTGGTAGCCCAGCATGTCGCTCCAATAGGCTGCGACGCCCCCCGCCCCATAGGTGCCATAGCGGTCGACGCCGACAGCGACGTTGGGGGGTGAGACATAGTCGAGGCCGAGCTTGGCCTTGTACGGGACGATCGCGAAGTTGGTGTCCTTGGGCAGGCCGAAGAGGGGGTTCTTGAGCAGGCCGAGGAGGGAGCCCTCGGGCTCGGACCTCGGCGGCAGGATGCCCGGATCGCGGTCGAACTGGGCCAGGAAGGGCTGGCCTTCGAGGACGGCCGGGTCTTCGATCGAATAGACCGTGTAATACCCGTCCGTGTAGCCCGAGAAGACCACCCGGCCCGTGGCCGCGGCGACGGAGATGGACGGGCTGAGCTCGGTGATCCCGGCGATCCCCGAGAACAGGTTCGTGATCTGGACGATCTTGGCCGAGGCGACATCGATGCGATAGAGATCGGTCTTGCCGTTCTGGTCGGAGAGGAAATAGAGCGAGGCGGAGTCGGGGGTCCACTGCGGGTTGATGTTCTTGCCCGCCGGGAAGGCCAGGAGCTTCTGGATGCGGCCCGATTCGACGTCGAGCAGGGCGAGCTCGTAGTTCCCGACGTCGACCCATTCGAGGTTGGTCGAATACCTCTCGGTGACGAACGCGATCGTCTTCCCGTCCGGCGACCAGACGGGCTGGAGGTCGGCGTAGGCGTCTCGGGTCATCTGCTTGAGGACCTTGTCCTGGAGGTCGTAGATGAAGAGGTCCGAAACCCCCCCGGCGAGGCCGGCGAACGTGATGTAACGGCCGTCCGGCGACCAGGCCGGGCTGATGATCTCGGCCAGCTCTTTGAAGGGGATCTCCTGTTCGATCTTGTCCCGGTTCATGTCGACGATGGTCAGGACCGGCCGGCCGTTGGCGATGCCGCCGAAGACGAACTTCTCGCCCTTGGCGTCCCACGAGCCGGCGGACTTGATGAACTGGATGCTCTCGAAGTGGGGGTCGACGGCCGTGGAGATGATCTTGCGGCGGATCTTGCCGCTGTCGATGTCGGCCAGGTAGAGGTCGATCGAGAACAGGTCCCGGGTCGACAGGAAGACGAGGGATTTGCCGTCGGGGCTGATGGACGGCGCGACGTTGTAGGGGTTCTTCTCGGTGCCCTTGAACAAGGGCTTGGCGATCTGATCGGCCGTTTGCGTTTTCCCGAGGAGCGGGGCATAAGCGTCTTGCATGGACTTGTGCCAGTCGGCCGAGAGCTGTTTCAGCTTGATGCCCAGGATGCTTTCGAGGATGACCTCGTAATCGCCGCTGCGGCCGACCGACTTCATCATCTTGCCGATGACCTCGTCGCCCCAGCGCCCGGTGATGTAGGCCCAGACGGCCTGGCCCCAACGGTAGGGAAAGAACTTGTAGGAGTTCTCGAGCTTCTGGATCTGGGGCAGCTCTTTGCGGCGGACGGCGTCCCGCATCCACATCGAGGTGTTGGGATCGACCGGACCGATGGACAGGTACTCGGCCATGCCCTCGATGAACCAGAGGGGGATGCGCAGGGCGGAATCGTTGCCGCGGGCCTGATCGGAATGGCCCTGGGCCATGATGTCGTACTGGAAGGCGTGGACGAGCTCGTGCCCGATGACGTGGTCGGTCTCGTAGAGCGAGGCCCCGTAGGGCAGGACGATGCGGCGCTTGAAGGACTCGGTGACGCCGCCCGTCCCCTCGCCGAGGATATCGGGGATGACCGTCGTCTGCTGGAACTCGGGGCTGCTGCCGTAGAGGATGAGAGGCTGCCGGCCCTTGAGCTCGTGGTTGAACATCCGGGCCAGCCGCGAGTACCACCGCTCGGCCATGAGGCCGGCCATTTTGACCGTCTGTTCGTCCTGGAGATAGAAATAGACGTCGAAATGACGGGTCTTCATGATCCTGAAGTCGAACTTCTGGTACTGGACCTTGTTCCGGCCGTACCACTGAGCCTCGAGCGCGGGGGCGGCAACCGCCGCCAGAAAGCCTGCCAGGACCAGGCCGGAGAGGGATCTTGTGATAACGGAAGTCCTCATGGGGGATCTCCTTTGCTGGACATATTCTAGCGGAAGACCGGACGGATGGGAAATGCCCTCCCGGACGGGAGGCCTTGGTGCGCGCATAGGTCGAAACTCCTTTCGACCCCTTTCCGCAAATATCTTAGCAATATTGTAGTCTTTTGTCCATAACGCCCTCCGCGACCTCCGCGTTGCGTCCCGCGGCCGAGGGCCGGAGCGCACCGGTTGACCGCGGCTCCGGGATTCCTGTAAGATGCCGGTCGGGTCATGACGATACAGATACTCGTGATATTGGCGGTCATGGTCGCCGCGTACGCCGCGGCCAAGTCGGCCCGGCTCTCGGTCGAGCTGGGGATCTTCGCCTCCGCGGTGGCCGGCGGCCTGGCCGGGGCCGTGCTCCGGACGCCTCCCCTCGCCGAGCTCGGGCGCCATCTCGTCGAGGGCTCGTTCACCTATCTCGATGTCATCCTGGTCTTCTTCACGGCGACCCTGTTCATGACCATCGTCAACGAGTCCGGCGGCGTCAGCTACGTCGTCCGGGCGGCGCTCAAGGCCTTCGGTAAGACCAGGGTCCTGGCCCTGCTGGCCCTCATGGTCATCGTCCTCGTTCCGGGAGCGCTGACGGGCGCCGGGAGCGTCTCTCTCCTCGTCGTGGGAGCCCCCGTAGCCCTGGCCCTCGGCCGGCTCGGCGTGCCCAAAAAGAAGGTGGCAGCCATCCTGTTCATCGTCGCCGGGTTGAGCGCCGCGGCCCCGCCCGTCAACATCTGGGCGATGATCCTCTGCGCCGGGACGGCCATCCCCTATGTCGGCTTCGAATTCACGCTGGGCATCCCGGTCCTCCTCCTGGGGACGTTCACCGTCCTCGTCCTGGGCTGGAAGAGGGACGCCGGCGCGGCCGCAGCCGAAGCGGATCTGCCGGAGGCGGCCCGGGGCATGACCTGGTGGAGGGTCCTCATCCCCTTCGCGGTCTTCTTCGGCCTCGTCGCCGCTTACCGGATCTGGCCCTTCGCGACGCCCATCTTCGGGCTGTCCCTCGAATTCGCGGCCGCCGCGGCCGCCGCGCTCCTCCTCAGCCCCAAGAAGATCGCCTTCCTCCGGGTGGCCCGGGAGACGGCCACGAGGCTCCTGCCCCTTCTTGCGACCATGGTCGTGGTCGGCATGTTGCAGCAGATCATGACCGCGACCGGGGTCCGGGGTCTCCTGTCGTTCGCGGTCATCTCGACCCCGCTCGTCCTCCTGTTCATCCTGCTCCCCGTCATTATCCCCTTCTCCGAGGGCATCCTGACCTACGGCGGGGCGGCCATCATCGGCATCCCGCTCATCTGGTTCCTCGACTCGATCGGGTTCCACGCCACGGTCGTCATCGCCGGGCTCAGCCTGCTCTGGCCCCTCGGCGACGGCCTGCCGCCGACGGCCCTGATCGGCCGCCTGAGCAACATGGTTTCGGGATACAAGGGCTCCTACAGGGACTTTCTCAAAGCGACCTGGCTCCCCTGGCTGGTCATCACGGCGGTGGCCATGGCCATGATCATCTTCAGCTCGAAGTTGACCTTCCTGGTCAAGTGGGGCATGTGAGGGCCAAGGAGACGTGCCGATGGTCATGATCGCGTATTACCTCATCACGGCCTTCCTGCTCGCCCTGCTCGTCTGGAATTTCGTCCGGGAGAAGAGCCGCCGCGGCGACCTCGTCCTCTATCTTCTGGTCATCCTGCCCCTGCTCCTGAGGCTCCTCCGATGGAAGTGAGAGGGACCGGCGCATGAAGAAGGACGTCCTGGTCAAAGTGTGCCTGGCCGCCACGTTCCTGGCCTTGGCCCTCTGGGGAGGCCTGCCCCTTCTCCGACACCGGCATTTCGACATCCCCGTCGTCAAAGGCCCGGGCGTCACCGCGGTCCTCCGCCTGAGCGAGTTTTCCCCCGGGCTCAAAGGCACGGCCGGCGACACGAACGTCTACGTGCTCGAGGGCCGGGAGCCGGGCGGCAAGGCCCTGCTCCTCGGCGACACCCATCCGAACGAGCCCGAGGGCATGCTCTCGGCCATTGTCGTCATCGAGAACGCCGTCGTCGAGAAGGGCACCCTCTATGTCATTCCCGTCTTCAACAACAGCGGCAGCCGGACGACCCGGCCGGGCGACGGCTATCCTCTCTATTTCGATGTCGTCACGGACGGGGGCCGCCGCCGGTTCCGGTACGGCAACCGCGACGCTTCGCCCCTCGACCAGTGGCCCGACCCGGACGTCTACATCCATTATCCGGAGGGCCAGCTCCTTTCGTACATCGACGTCCGCAACGCCAACCGGACCTGGCCCGGCCGCGCCGGCGGATCCCTCATGGAGAGGGTGACGTTCGGGGCCATGGAGCTCATGCGGCGCCAGAAGATCGACGTGGCCATCGACGTCCATGGCGCCGAGACCATGTACCCGGTCACCAATTGCATCGTCGCCCCGGAGAGCTCGGTCAAGATCGCGACCCTGGCTTCGCTGACCGTCAAGGCCATGGAGGGATTCGAGAGCCATGTTGAACCGTCGCCCTCCGGCTTCCGCGGGCTGTCCCATCGGGAGATCGGCGACCACGGACCGGCCCTACCCTTCCTCATCGAGTCGCCCATCCCCTTCCTCGACCAGCCCACCGGCCCGAAGACGACGAAGTTTCTTCTCGACGGCAAGGACCCGTTCCTCCTGGCGCTATCGAAGAAAAAGAAGCTCTTCGTCCCCTACGACGAGAGCGGCTGGCCGCTGGAGAAAAGGGTCGGTCAGAACCTGTCCGTCACCCTGGAGATCCTGCGCCAGTTCTCGAAGAAGACAGCCGGCCGGCCGATCGCTCTCCGCGGCGTCCCGCGCTACGCCGATGTGGTCAAGAACGGGGTCGGGCACTATCTCGCCGACCCGGCCCGGGCCGCTTCCGGCGGCGTGATCCTGAATTGAGCGGGCCGGCCCCGTGGGCCGCGCCCTGGAGGTCCCCGTGATGTTCAGCAGAAAGACGATCCCGGCAGTCCTGGCCGTCGCCGCCGTCCTCGCCTTCGCCGGCGGGGTGGGCTTCGACCGGAGCGCCGCCCGGGCCGAGGACCCGTCCGCCGGCCCCGACCGCGACCTGGCCCTTGAGGCCTGCACGGTTATCATGGTCGGCCGGGGGGCCTCGACGGACGGGTCGGTCATGAGCACCCACGCCGCCGACTGCGGCGTCTGCGATTTCACCTGGCACCACGTGCCGGCCGCCGACCACAAACCGGCCGCCAAGCGGCGGCTCTACAACATCGACCAGATCCGGACCTGGCCGCCCTCCGAAGGGGGCAAGTGGGCCATGGTCCTCAAGGACCCGACCGCCGTCGAGATCCCCGAGCCCCCTCACACCTACGGGTACCATCACGCCGTCTTCGGGTACATGAACGACCAGCAGCTGGCCATCGCCGAGTCGACCATCGGCAACGTCCGCAAGCTCAGCAATCCCACGCCCACACCGGCCACGAACATCACCATGCTGACGCTCCTGGCCATGGAGCGCTGCCGGACGGCCCGCGAGGCCATCAAGCTGATGGGCTCGCTCGCCGAGGAGCACGGCTACGGCTACCACGACGGCGGCGAGATGCTGGCCGTCTCCGATCCGAAGGAGATCTGGGTCTTCGAGATCATGCCCGTCGGCCCGCTCTGGACGCCGAAGAGCGGCAAGCCGGGCGCGGTCTGGGCCGCCCAGCGCGTCCCCGACGACCACGTCGCGGTCTGCACGAACGAATCGATCATCGGCGAGATCGATCCCGGCGATCCCGACTTCTTCATGGCCTCGGCCCACTACGAATCTTTCGCCGTCGAATCCGGGCTCTACGATCCCAAGGGCGGCAAGCCCTTCAGCTGGAAGAAAGCCTACTCCCCGGTCGAGGGAAGCGCCGTGAGCACGGGCGGCCGGCGCTCCCGTACGTGGCGGTTTTTCGACCTCGTCGCCCCGTCGAAAAAGCTCCGGGCCGAGACGCCCAACATGGACCTGCCTTTCTCCGTCAAGCCGGACGCCAAGCTCTCCGCCCGGGACGTCATGACCCTGACGCGGGACAAGTCGCAGGGAACGGACTTCGATCCCGTCCGCGGCCTCCGCGGCGGCCCGTTCCAGAACCCCAACTACTACAAGGGGACGCGGCTCATCAGCGTCCCCAACGTCGAGTACACGACCCTGACCCAGTGCCGCTCCTGGCTGCCCGACCCGATCGGGGGGATCGTTTGGGTGGCCCTGGGCGCCCAGGACACGTCGTGCTACGTCCCCTTCTATGCCGGGGCGACCGAGATCCCCAGGTCGTTCTCCGCGGGCGACCATTTCGTCCTCGACCGAGGCTCCGCCCGCTGGGCCTTCGACTACGTCGACTTCCACACCCAGGCCGCCTACAATGCCGCCATCGCGGACGTCCAGGCGGCCCAGAAGATCTGGG
>Ga0209706_10000697_pt1 | contig 19108 bp, 17 predicted proteins | sample PPLLaktember2015_6_FD_187263 | JGI IMG/M metagenome (GOLD analysis project Ga0209706, IMG submission 187263) | Freshwater sediment microbial communities from Prairie Pothole Lake near Jamestown, North Dakota, USA - PPLs Lake P8 Core (1) Depth... | ecosystem: Environmental > Aquatic > Freshwater...
GGCAAGCCCATGACGCCGCTGTAGCTGCCGTCGAGGTGCTCGACAAATGCGCCGGCGCGCCCCTGGATGGCATAGGCGCCGGCCTTGCCAAGGTATTCGCCGCTTTCCAGGTAACGCGCGATGGCGGCGGCGTCGAGCGCGGCAAACCGGACCTGGGTGGACGACAGGCGCATTTCCTGCCGGCCTTCATGCTGCACCGCCACCGCGGTGTGCACCCGATGCAGGCAGCCGGACAGGCGCGCCAGCATGGCTGCGGCCTCCTGGCGATCGGCCGGCTTGCCGAGGATGGCGCCATCCAGTTCGACCACGGTATCCGCGCCCAGCACCGGAAAGCGCAGCAGGTGGCGCAGATTCACCGCGCGCCAGCCGCAGGCCGCCTTTTCAGACGCCATGCGTTGCGCGAAATCGGGCGCGGACTCGTCGGCGCGGGGCACTTCGATGACGTCCATGCGGCCGGCTACGGCACGCAGCGGCAACACGTCGAAGGCGACGCCGATCTGCTTCAGCAGTTCGCGACGCCGCGGCGACTGCGAAGCGAGGTAGATGCGTTTATCAACCAGCATGGTTTGTGATGCCCCTCAATCCCGATGGTAGGGATGCCCCTTGATGATACAGACGGAACGATACAGCTGCTCGGCCAGCAGCACGCGTGCCAGGGCGTGCGGCAGGGTCAGCTTCGACAGGCCCAGCAGCTTGCCGGCACGCGCCTTGACGCTGTCGTCGAGGCCGTCCGCCCCGCCGATGACGAAGGCCGGCGACACGCCCTCGGCCATCCAGCCCTGCAGCCATGTTGCAAGCTCGCGCGTGGTCGTCTGGGTGCCCCGCTCGTCGAGCACGACCGGCACGCAGCCGGCGGGCAGCGCGGCGAGGATGCGCTCGGCTTCCAGTTGCCGCGCCCGCGCACCGTCTTCCCCGGCCACGCGATGGCCCGGCTTGATCTCGGTCAGCAGCAGCGGCAGGTCGGGCGGCATGCGGCGCGCATAGTCGTCGTAGCCCGCATTGATCCAGCCGGGCATCTTGTGGCCGACGGCGATCAGATGCAGCTTCATCTCGGGCGTGTTAACACCAATTTCGCACCCGCGTTGCCGCGAGAAAGCGATGGATGCAAGGCGCGACGTGCAGGCAAGGGCCATCCCTTGCCAAGCGGCGCAACGCCGCAGACGCGCTTTCTCGCGGCAACCCGAAGGGACGGGCCGGTTCGGGCGCATCCATTTGTCGCGAACCGCTTGCAGTGACCGACACTGCGGCGCGTCTCGCTTCGCGGGCTGCACTCGAATCGGCTACGTCGCGGGCGTGAAATTGGTGTTAACACGCCCTAATGATCTGCTTGGATATGCCGTGCGCGTGCCGCTTCGGCCGCGCCCCACAACTCTTCCAGGTTGTAATGCGTGCGAACGGCGGGCAGCATCACGTGGACGATCACGTCGCCGAGGTCGAGCAGCACCCAGTCGCCGGTTTCTTCGCCTTCGGTATTGCCAACGTAGGCGCCGGCTTCCTTCATCTTGACGCGCACATTGTCGGCAATCGAGCGGGTCTGGCGGTTCGAGGTGCCGGTGGCGATCACCATGCGCTCGAACAGCGAGGTGAGCTTGCCGGTGTCGATCACGGTGATGTCTTGCGCCTTGATGTCTTCGAGGGCGTCGACGATCAGTTTGATTTTGTCTTCAATGTTCATGGGTGTGTATAGAGTTGGTGTTCGTGAATATAGTCGAGCACGGCGTCGGGCAACAGGTATCGTGCGCTGCCTCGTCGTGCCAGGATGTCGCGGATGGCGGTGGCCGAAATGTCCAGCGGCGTCATCTGCCGCAGCTGCACCGATCCCGCCGGGCAGGCGACCGGACTGCTGGCCACCTGACGTTTCAATACTTCGCTTTTCAGCGGCTCCGACAGGTCGCCGGACTGCAGCGGCCGCGCACCGGGACGCGCGGCCACCGCAATATTCGCCAGTTCGAACAGCTGCCGCCATTCGTGCCAGGTCGGCAGTTCCACAAACGCATCCGCCCCCAGCAGCAGCCACAGTGGCTGTTGCTTGCCCAGTTCGGCGCGCAGTTCGGTCAGCGTGTCGACCGTGTAGCTCGGACGCGGGTGCGTCACTTCGCGCGCGTCCACGGCGAAGCGCGGGTTGCCGCCAATGGCGCGGCGCACCATCTCCAGCCGGTGGGGGGCCGCGGTGCGCGGCGCCCCGCGGTGCGGCGGCTGCCCGGCGGGGATGAACAGTACCCGCGCCAGGCCGATCGCCTCGGCCATCTCCTCGGCCAGCCGCAGATGGCCGTAGTGGATGGGGTCGAAGGTGCCGCCGAGGATGCCGATGGCTTGCATCGATCAGCCGCGCACGTGGCCATCTCCCAGCACCACCCATTTCTGGCTGGTCAGCCCTTCCAGCCCGACCGGACCGCGCGCGTGGATCTTGTCGGTGGAAATGCCGATCTCGGCGCCGAGGCCGTATTCGAAGCCGTCGGCGAAGCGGGTCGAGGCGTTGACCACGACGCTGGCCGAATCGACCTCGCGCAGGAAGCGGCGCGCGCGGCCGTAGTCCTCGGTGACGATGGCGTCGGTGTGCTGAGAGCCGTGGGTATTGATGTGGGTCATCGCGGCGTCGAGGTCGTCGACCACCTTGACCGCGATGATGGGGCCGAGATATTCCTCGGTCCAGTCGGCTTCCACCGCGGCCTTCAGCTTGTCGGCGGCGATGCCGGCACCCTGCAGGATCGCCAGCGCCTCCGGACAGCAGCGCATTTCGACGCCCTTGCCGGCCAGCATTTTTCCGATTTCCGGCAGCGCAGTCTTGGCGATGCCGCGCGCCACCAGCAGCGACTCGGTGGTGTTGCAGGTGCCATAGCGCTGGGTCTTGGCGTTCTCGACGATCTTCACCGCCTTGGCGAGGTCGGCGCGGTCGTCCACATACACATGGCAGTTGCCGTGCAGGTGCTTGATCACCGGCACCCGCGCCTCGCCGGTGATGCGCTCGATCAGCCCCTTGCCGCCGCGCGGCACGATGACGTCGACGTAATCCTTCATGGTGATGAGCTCGCCCACCGCGGCGCGGTCGGTGGTCTCGATCACCTGCACCACGGTCGCCGGCAGCCCGGCGACTTCCAGCCCTTCGCGCACGCAGGCGGCGACCGCCTGGTTGGAGTGCAGCGCCTCGGAGCCGCCGCGCAGGATCGCCGCGTTGCCCGACTTCAGGCACAGGCCGGCGGCGTCCGCAGTCACGTTGGGGCGCGCCTCGTAGATGATGCCGATGACGCCAAGCGGGACCCGCATCTTGCCGACCTGGATGCCGGAGGGGCGGAATTTCAGGCCGTCGATCTCGCCCACCGGATCCGGCAGCGCAGCGATCTGCTCGAGGCCTTCGGCCATGCCGGCCACCGCCTTGTCGTCGATCTGCAGGCGGTCGAGCAGGGCGGCGTCGAGCCCGCTGGCGCGGGCGTGTTCCATGTCGCGCGCGTTGGCTTCGAGCAGCTTGGCGGCGTCGCGCCGGATCGCCGCGGCCATCGCCAGCAGGGCGCGGTTCTTCTGGTTGGTGTCGGCACGGGCGATCGCGCGCGAGGCTTCGCGCGCCTGTTTGCCCACCGTCTGCATGTAGCTTTTAACGTCCATATCTTTTTCCATTGCCTACCGGTTCAGCGAGTGCCATGCCCACGCGCAGCAGCGTATCCCAGGGGTCGCCCACGCGCTCCAGCCCCTTGGCCTGGCGGTCGATCAGCGCCAGGCCAGCCAATGCAGATTCGACCTGCGCAAGGCTCAGGCGTTTCAGCGCCCGCTCGATCTGTGGCGCGCGCTGCTTGTCGCGCCCCCACAGCGTCCGCATCACGGCGGACAGGCTTTCGCCCTGTGCCACGGCCAATTTTAGCCTGAGCAGCAGCCCCACCGCCGACGTGACCTGCCACAGGATGGCCGGCACCGCTTCGCCCGCATCCCTGAGATCGGCCACGATGTGTGCAAAACGGGCGCCATCGCCTGCATACAGCGCATCCTGCAGCGCATCGGCCTCCAGCCGGCTGACATCGACCACGGCATGCTCGACATCGGCCAGCGTCACGCTGCCCGGCGGCAGCAGCAGCGCAAGCTTGTCGATTTCCTGCTGCGCCGCCAGCAGATTGCCTTCGACCTGATCGGCCAGAAACTCCAGCGCGGCGCGGTCGGGCTTCAGGCCCTGCCGGGCCAGCCGCCGTTCGATCCAGCCAGGGAGGGCGGCCCGGTCGACGGGCTTGGCCTCGACCACCACGCCGGCCTTGGCCAGCGCGGCAAACCAGCGGGTCTGCATGGACTTCCAGTCCAGCCCCGGCAGGCTGATGAGCGTGAGCGTGTCTTCGGGCAGCCTGGAAGCATAGGCCTCCAGCGCCTTGGCGCCGTCGACGCCGGGCCTGCCCGACGGGATGCGGATTTCGGTCAGGCGACGCTCGGCGAACAGCGAAAGGTTGTCGCCGCTGGCGAAAATGCCCTGCCAGTTGTAGCGCCCCTGCACGGTATGGACGGTGCGCTCGCTGTGGCCGGCCGCACGCGCCGCCGCACGGATGGCGTCGCCCGCCTCCTGCGCTGCCAGCGGTTCGTCGCCCACCACCACATAGAGCGCGGCGAGGCCGCGCGCAAGCTGGTCGGGCAGACGGTCGGCCGGGATATTCAAGTTGCTGCGCCGGGGGGGATTGCCTGCATGCGGCGCAGGATCCGCAGCGCAGCGTTGTCCTCCATGTCGCTATACAGCAGCTGTTCCTCGTACGACTTGGCCAACACCTGCGCATCGTCGTAGGTCATATCGCGGGCCAGTTCGATGGTTTCTGCTGCCGCCAGGCTGCGGCCATCCTGTCCTCTCAGGCTATAGGTCAGCTTCAAGCCGAGGCGGTATTCGGTGACGCGGCCAGCGCCGGACAGCGAGAGAATGATTTTAGTGCGCTCTTCCTGGCCCACTTGCAGCACGGCCTCGGCTTCGCCGGCGGTCGCGGCCAGGCGCGTGTTCTTGTTTGATTGCAGGGCTTTGCGAATGCGCTGCGCCACCCCGCTACCGGACGGTGCGTCGACATACAGGCTGGCAAACGGAATGCCATCCAGCCGCCGCAGCTGGAAGCCGCACCCCGCAACCAGCGCAGCAGGAAAGGCGGCAAGGAAAAGTCGACGGTTCATACGACGATATTAACCAAACGCCCGGGCACCACCACGACTTTTTTCGGCGGCTGGCCTTCCAGGTATTTCTGCGCGGCTTCGCTCGCCAGCGCGGCCGCCTCGATCGCCGCCTTGTCGGCCGTCGCCGCCACGCGGATCTGCCCGCGCAGCTTGCCGTTGACCTGCAGCATCAGCTCGATTTCGTCCTGCACCAGTGCGGATTCGTCCACCGCCGGCCACGCCAGCGCCACGCCCGGCTTGAGCTCGGCATAGAGCGCCTCGCTGATGTGGGGCACGATGGGCGCGAGCAGGGCGACTGCGGCTTCGAGCACTTCCTGCCGCACGCTGCGGGTGACGGCGTCGCCGCCTTCCAGCTTCGCCAGCGCGTTCATCAGCTCCATCACCGCCGCGATTGCGGTGTTGAACTGCTTGCGGCGCTCGATGTCGTCGCCGACCTTCTGGATGGTCTGGTGCAGCTGGCGGCGCAGGTTTTTCGCGGCTTCGGGCAGGTCGCCGCCGGCATACGCCGTCACTGCGCCGCCCTGCACATGCTCGTAGGCCAGCTTCCACAGCCGCTTGAGGAAGCGGTGCGCGCCCTCGACGCCGGCGTCCGACCATTCCAGGCTCTGCTCCGGCGGCGCGGCGAACATGGTGAACAGGCGCGCGGTGTCAGCGCCGTACTGGTCGATCAGCGCCTGCGGGTCGACGCCGTTGTTCTTCGACTTCGACATCTTCTCGGTGCCGCCGACGATCACCGGCAGGCCGTCGGCCTTGAGGATCGCGGCGCCGTCGCGCAGCTCGACGTCGGCCGGGTTGAACCAGGTCTTCTTGCCGTCGGGCGTTTCGCGGTAATAGGTGTCGGCAACCACCATGCCCTGCGTCAGCAGGTTCTGGAAGGGTTCGTCGCCCGCCACCAGGCCCTCGTCGCGCATCAGCTTGTGGAAGAAGCGCGCGTACAAGAGGTGCAGGATGGCGTGCTCGATGCCGCCGATGTACTGGTCGACCGGGAGCCACTGGTTGGCGCGTTGGTCGAGCATGCCGCCGTCGAAGTCGGGGCAGGCGTAGCGCGCGTAGTACCACGACGACTCGACGAAGGTGTCCATGGTGTCGGTCTCGCGCCGCGCCGCGCCGCCGCATTTCGGGCAGGTGCAGTTGACGAAGTCGGCGCGGCGGTTCAAGGGATTGCCGGCGCCGTCCGGCACCACGTCCTCCGGCAGCACCACCGGCAGCTGCCCGGCCGGCACCGGCACGTCGCCGCAGGCGTCGCAGTGGATGATCGGGATCGGGCAGCCCCAGTAGCGCTGGCGCGAAATGCCCCAGTCGCGCAGACGGAACTGGGTTTTCTTTTCGCCCAGATTCAGCGCGGCGAGGTCGGCGGCGATGGCGTCGACCGCCGCCGCGTAGTCGAGGCCGTCGTACTTGCCGGAATTCACACAGCGGCCACGCGCCTTGTCGCCGTACCATTCGGCCCAGGCGTCGAGCGAGAAGGTTTCGCCTTCAACAGCAATGACCTGCTTGATCGGCAAACCGTATTTCTGCGCAAAGCCGAAGTCGCGCTCGTCGTGCGCCGGCACCGCCATCACCGCGCCTTCGCCGTAGCTCATCAGCACGTAGTTGCCGACCCATACCGGGATCGACTCGCCGGTGATCGGATGGGTGACCTTGAGGCCGGTGTCCATGCCCTTCTTTTCCATCGTCGCCATGTCGGCTTCGGCGACGCTGCCCTGCTTGCATTCGGCGATGAAGGCGGCCAGTTCCGGGTTGTCCTGCGCCGCACGGGTCGCAAGTGGGTGCTCGGCGGCAACCGCGCAGAAGGTCACGCCCATGAGGGTGTCGGCGCGGGTGGTGAACACCCACAGCTTGTCGTCCTTCCCGTCCAGTATGTACGGGAAGGCGAAGCGCACGCCGACGCTCTTGCCGATCCAGTTGGCCTGCATGGTCTTCACCCGCTCGGGCCAGCCCGGCAGATTGTCCAGGCCGCTCAGCAGCTCGTCGGCGTACTGGGTGATGCGGAAGAAGTACATCGGGATGTCGCGCTTCTCCACCAGCGCGCCGGAGCGCCAGCCACGCCCCTCGATCACCTGTTCGTTGGCCAGCACCGTCTGGTCGACCGGGTCCCAGTTCACCGTCGCCATCTTCTTGTAGATCACGCCCTTTTCGAACAGCCGGGTGAACAGCCACTGCTCCCAGCGGTAGTAGTCCGGCTTGCAGGTGGCGAGCTCGCGCGACCAGTCGATGGCAAAGCCCAGCGCCATGAGCTGGGTGCGCATGTGGTCGATGTTGGCGTAGGTCCAGGCGGCGGGCGGCACGTTGTTGGCGATCGCGGCGTTCTCGGCCGGCAGGCCGAAGGCGTCCCAGCCCATCGGCTGCATCACGTTGAACCCGCGCATCGCGTGGTAGCGCGCCAGCACGTCGCCGATGGTGTAGTTGCGCACGTGGCCCATGTGCAGCTTGCCAGACGGATAGGGGAACATCGACAGGCAGTAGTACTTGGGCCGGTCGGACGCGTCGCTCGCGCGGTAGGCCTGGCTGGCCGTCCACTGCGCCTGCGCGGCGCGTTCGATTTCAGAGGGGAGGTATTTTTCTTGCATCGCAACAACCGCATGGAATCAAGGCGGCGATTATACCCGCCCGCCCGCCCGCATCGCCGGCTGCCCCAAGCCGGCCGGCCCTGTCTGGCGCCCCGTGCAGGGGGCATTTATCATGGCCGGGAACCCCATCCGCCCGCGTCCGGTCGGGCGGTTTCTAGAACCACAATGAAGGAGACTCCATGAAAGCGCTGCTTCCGCTCGTCCTGCTTGCCGCCGCCCTGCCCGCCCACGCGCAGACCGACATCCTGCCGGTCAAGCAGATCGGGCTGGAACTGGCGCGCGACATCGCCATGGCCGCGGTCGAAGCCTGTCGCAAGGCCGGCTACAGCGTGTCCGCCGTGGTGCTCGACCGCGCCGGCAACCTGCAGGTGGCGATGCGCGACAGCCTGGCGGCGCGCCATACCCTGGAAATCGCCGAACGCAAGGCCGGCATGAGCATCATGTCGGGCAGCGATTCCGGCGAATTCCGCGCCGCGCGCGCCGACATCCGTCCCGAGCTCAACCACATCGACGGCCTCATCGTGATGGACGGCGCGCTGCCGATCCGCGCCGCCGGCAGCCTGATCGGCGCGGTGGGGGTTTCCGGGGCGCCCGGCGGCGACAAGGACCGTGCCTGTGCCGCCGCCGCGCTGAAGAAAGTGGAAGAACGGCTGGAGTTTGCCCTGTAGGGCCGGCCAGCCGGCGCTTTCGCGCGCGGGTGACAAGCCCCGCACCGCGCGGGTAGTGCGTGGTTGTTGGCGCATACGACTCCACATGGGCTTCAGTCCATAGTGGATCGGAGTCCTTTAGGGCTTTAGCGCCTCTACTACCACGGCCTGCCCCTTGCGGGTAAAATGCGGCGTTTTCGCTTAAATTTTACCTATCCTTCAGGGAGTCCCAGCATGTCCAAGAAGCATCCCGTCATTGCGGTCACGGGTTCATCCGGCGCCGGCACCACCACCGTCAAGCGCGCGTTCGAGCACATTTTCTTCCGTGAAAAGATCAACGCCGCCGTGATCGAGGGCGACAGCTTCCACGGCCTGTCGCGTGTCGAGTTCAAGGAAGCCGTCAAGAAAGCCGAGGCCGAAGGCAACATGTCGTTCAGCCACTTCGGTCCCGCCGCCAACCGCTTCGACAAGCTGGCCGAACTGTTCGAGACTTACGGCAAGACCGGCAGTGGCAAGAAGCGCTACTACATCCACAGCGACGAAGAGGCCGCCGAGCACAACAAGCGCCTCAACACCAGCCTCAACCCCGGTGAATTCACCCCGTGGGAAGACGTGGCCCCCGGCTCCGACGTCCTGTTCTATGAAGGTCTGCACGGCTTGGTGAAGACCGACGACATCGACGTCTCCAGGCACGTCGACCTCGGCATCGGCGTGGTGCCCATCGTCAACCTCGAGTGGATCCAGAAAATCCACCGCGACGGCGCCGAGCGCGGCTATTCCGCCGACGTCATCGTCGACACCATCCTGCGCCGCATGCCGGACTACGTGAACTACATCACCCCGCAGTTCTCGCGCACCGACATCAACTTCCAGCGCGTGTCCACGGTCGACACCTCCAACCCCTTCATCACGCGCGACATCCCGACGCCGGACGAGAGCTTCATCGTGATCCGCTTCCGCGAGCCCAAGGGGGTCGACTTCCCCTACCTCCTGAACATGATCCCGAACTCCTTCATGTCGCGCCGCAACACCATCGTGGTGCCGGGCGCCAAGATGGGCTTCGCCATGGAACTGATCCTGGCGCCGATCATCCAGGACATGATCGCCAACAAGGGCAAGTAATCAGCACGTTTGATGAAATAAAAAAACGGAGCCGAATGGCTCCGTTTTTTCTTAGCGGCTGGGTTGGTTCAACGACTCACACCACCGAGAAACCCACCAGCGCGATCTCGTCGCCATCCTTGACCGGCGCGGACTTCCCGGCGAACTGCTTGTTGATGGTGATGTTGAGCTTGGGGTTGCCGAGCAGCATTTTCTTCCACATCTCGCCGCGCTTGGACAGCACGAACAGCAGGCGCTCGACGTCGGTCACGTCGGGCGGCAGGGCGATCTCGTCGGAAGCCATGCCGAGCGTGTCAACCAGGTCGCCGAAAAACAAAATTTTCACCATCGGTAGCCCTTTATAATCTGCAATTGACCGCCCGATTTTACCTCCGTATGCCCGCCCATCTGCTGGAAAACCTCAACCCCGAACAGCGCGCCGCCGTCACGCTGCCGCATGAATCGGCGCTGATTCTGGCAGGTGCCGGCTCGGGCAAGACGCGGGTGCTGACCACCCGCATCGTGTGGCTGATCCAGACCGGGCAGGTGTCGCCGCACGGCATCCTCGCGGTAACCTTCACCAACAAGGCGGCGAAGGAAATGCTGACGCGGATTTCGGCGATGCTGCCGATCAACACGCGCGGCATGTGGGTCGGCACCTTCCATGGCCTCGCCAACCGGCTGCTGCGCACCCATTACCGCGAAGCGGGCTTGCCGCAGTCGTTCCAGATTCTGGACAGCCAGGACCAGCTGTCGGCGATCAAGCGGCTGATGAAGTCGCTGAACGTCGACACCGAGAAATACGAGCCGAAGAAGGTGCAGTGGTTCATCAACAGCCACAAGGAAGCCGGTCGCCGCGCGCGCGACGCCGAGGCGTTCGACGAATACTCGATGCGGCTGGCCGAGCTGTATGAAGCCTACGACGCGCAATGCCAGCGCGAAGGGGTGGCGGACTTCCCCGAACTGCTGCTGCGCTCCTACGAACTGCTGTACCGCAACGAGCCGCTGCGCCAGCACTACCAGGACCGCTTCCGCCACATCCTGATCGACGAGTTCCAGGACACCAACACGCTGCAGTACCGCTGGCTGAAGCTGTTCTCCGGCCCGCACACGGCGCTCTTCGCGGTCGGCGACGACGACCAGTCGATCTACGCCTTCCGCGGCGCCAACACCGCCAACATGGCCGAGTTCGAGCGCGAGTTCGCGCACGGCAACGTGATCAAGCTGGAGCAGAACTACCGCAGCCACGGCCACATCCTCACCGCCGCCAACACGCTGATTTCGCAGAACGCGCATCGACTGGGCAAGAACCTGTGGACGGCGGAAGGGGAAGGCGAGCCGATCCGCATCTTCGACGCCTATTCCGACCAGGACGAAGCAAGCTTCGTGGTCGACGAGGTGCGCGCGCTCAACCGCGAGGGGGTGAACCTGTCCGACATGGCGCTCTTGTATCGCTCCAACGCGCAGTCGCGGGTGCTGGAGCACGCGCTGTTCTCTGCCGGCGTGCCGTATCGGGTGTATGGCGGGCTGCGCTTTTTCGAGCGCCAGGAAATCAAGCATGCGCTGGCCTACCTGCGCCTCTTGACCAACCCGGAGGACGACGGCGCGTTCCTGCGCGTGGTGAATTTTCCCACCCGCGGCATCGGCGCGCGCAGCCTGGAGCAGCTGGCCGATTCCGCTGCGCGCTCGGGCGCGAGCCTGTGGCAGGCGGCCTGCACCGGTGGCGGCAAGGTCGCGGGCTTCGCCCGGCTGATCGAGGACATCAAGGCGGCCACGCGCGACCTGCCGCTGGCGGAAGCGATCGACCATGTGATCGAGACCTCGGGGCTGGCCGACTACTACCGCGCCGACAAGGAAGGCGCCGACCGCCTGGAGAACCTCAACGAACTGGTCAACGCGGCGACGCTGTTCTCGGAGGAATCCGAGGAAAACACCCTCGATGCCTTTTTGGCCCACGCCGCGCTGGAGGCCGGCGAGCACCAGGCCGGCGCCGGCCACGACGCGCTGCAACTGATGACGGTGCATGCCGCCAAGGGGCTGGAGTTTCACGCGGTATTCATCACCGGCCTGGAAGAAGGCCTGTTCCCGCACGAGCAGAGCGCGCATGAAGAGAATGGGCTGGAGGAGGAACGGCGGCTGATGTACGTGGCGATCACCCGCGCGCGGCGGCGGCTGTATCTGTCGCACGCGCAGTCGCGCATGCTGCACGGCCAGATCCGCTACAGCCTGCCGTCGCGCTTCCTGGAGGAATTGCCGGAGCAGGTGCTGATGCACCTCAACCGCCGCAGCGAGCCGGCCTACCCCGCGGGGGGTTTCAATGCGCCGGCCGCCGCGCCGCGCAGCGCGCAGACCGGCAACGACACCGGTTACCGCGTGGGGCAGAGCGTGGCCCACGCCAAGTTCGGCACCGGCATCATCATCGACTTCGAGGGGCGCGGCGCGGACGCGCGGGTGCAGGTGAAATTCCGCGAGGCCGGCACCAAGTGGCTGGCGCTGGCTTACGCCAAGCTGTCGGCAGCCTGACTAGAGCGACACCACGTTGTTGGCGACGGGCTCGTCCGCCCACACCGCGAAGATCGCCTGATACGAGGCATACAGCGAGCCGAACAGGATCGGCATCGCCACCAGCAGGCCCAGCAGCATCGGCACCAGTGCGGCCAGAAACAGCACCGCGCCCAGCGTGAGTCCGTTCACCAGCATCGCCGCCCAGTTTTTCGCGACGGCTTTCAGGCTTACCCCCAGCGCGGTAGCCGGGCGGGCGCCGCCGAACAGGATCAGCGCAGGCGCGAACCAGGTCGCCATGATCAGCGGGGTGAACAGCAGCAGGCCGGTGAAAATCGCCGGCATGGCCTGATTCAGGATTGCCTGCATTTCCGCCGGGTCTTTCTGCGTCTGTGCCGCCGTCATCACCGCCTGCGGGTCGAATCCCATCTTGAGCATCACCTGGCCGATCAGCAGGGTGCCGAGCAACTGCACCGCGCCGACCGCCATCAACGGGATGGCGGGGCCCTGCACCCCAGCCAGGAAATTCGGCAGTTCGAGTTCGTGGCCCTCGTCGAGCGCGCGATACGCGGCCATGAAGCCGGCCACCATCAGGGGCGAAGCCAGTTCCGACAGCGAGCCTCCCACCACGGGAATCAGGCCGAGCGCCATCACCACGCCGAACAGCACGGCAAACGCGGCGGACAGCAGCAGCGGGGTCTTGCGGTACAGGCGGAAGCCTGCGGCCACCCACTGGAGACCCTGGCTGGCCGCGACCTTGCGCGGGATGTCTTGATTGGATGCGGTCGTCATGCGACGGATTTTAACCGACGCATCGCCATCGAATCAGAATTCCTTGATCACCCACATCGGCGGGCGCATTCCCGAATCCAGGCTGTCCTGCCGCGCAAACTGGCCGTCGCCCTTCTGGTCGATGAGGTAATACGGCTTGCCGACCTTTGGAATGACTTTCAGCATGTAAAGCCTGCCGTTGGCGCGGTATTCGACGACCCGCCCCTGGCTGCTCGGCTTGATCGTCACCGCGGGCGCATCATCGGGACCCGGCGCGCCATCGGGCACCGGACCCAGTTCGGGCAGACGGTCGGACGGAGAAGCGGCGACGGCCACGCCGCTCAGCATCAGGGTCAACAGCAAAACAGGTGTGCGCATGTCGGGCTCCAGAAGGCAAATGGTTCAGTTTGGGTAAAAGGCTGGATGGAAACTTACAGATTGAACTGGATTTCGCGCTCCGCCAGCGATGGCATGAAGCCGCGTTTTTCATAATGGCTGAAGATGGCCTCGACCACGTCTTCGGGTTTGTCGATGACGTGCATCAGGTCGACGTCCCCGGGTGAAATCATGCCTTCATCCACCATCCTGGTTTTCACCCAGTCGGCCAGTCCCGCCCAGTAGGCCGAACCCACCAGGATGATGGGAATGGGCGCGATTTTTCCGGTCTGCACCAGGGTCAGCGCCTCGAACAGCTCGTCCAGGGTACCGAAACCGCCGGGCATGACGACGTAGGCCGCGGCGAATTTGACGAACATGACCTTGCGCGCAAAAAAGTGCTGGAAGGTCTGGCTGATGTCCTGATACGCATTGGCGCTTTGCTCGTGCGGCAACTGGATGTTGAGGCCGACACTGGGCGATTTGCCGAAATACGCGCCCTTGTTGGCGGCTTCCATGATGCCGGGGCCGCCGCCCGAGACGACCGAGAAGCCGGCGTCGGACAGCTTGCGGGCGATCTCTTCGGTCAGCATGTAATACGCATGATCGGGCGGGGTGCGGGCGCTGCCGAAGATCGAAACGGCGGGACGGATCGACGCCAAGCGTTCGGTCGCCTCGACGAACTCTGCCATAATCCCCAGCATCCGCCACGACTCGCGCGCCGAGTAGTCGATCTCGGCAGTACGCCCCGGATCGGCGGCGGCAGGCAATTTATCAAAGTGCATTTTCGAGCGCCTCGTGAACGAATCCAGTGTAAATCAATCCCGCAAAACCCTGCTGTTGGTGGACGGCTCGTCCTATCTCTATCGCGCGTTCCATGCCCTGCCCGACCTGCGCAACACGGCGGGCGAGCCGACCAGTGCGATCAAGGGCGTGCTTTCGATGCTGCGCCGCCTGCAGAAGGATTTTGCGGCCGATTATATCGCCTGCGTGTTCGACGCGAAGGGCAAGACCTTCCGCGACGACCTCTACCCCGACTACAAGGCGCACCGCCCCCCCATGCCGGACGACCTGCGCTGCCAGATCGAACCGCTGCACGAAGTCATCCGCGCCGAAGGCTGGCCGCTCGTCGTCATCGACGGCGTCGAGGCCGACGACGTGATCGGCACCCTGGTGCAGCACGCCGCCCGGAAGGGCATCCGCAGCATCGTTTCCACCGGCGACAAGGACATGGCGCAACTGGTCAATGACCACGTGACGCTGGTCAACACCATGAGCGAGGAAACCCTCGACGAAGCGGGCGTGGCCGCCAAGTTCGGCGTGCCGCCGGAGCGCATCATCGATTACCTCACGCTCATCGGCGATGCGGTGGACAACGTGCCCGGCGTCGCCAAGGTCGGGCCGAAAACCGCGGTGAAATGGCTGACCGACTACGGCACGCTCGACAATCTGCTGGCGCATGCGGACGAGATCAAGGGCGTGGTCGGCGACAACCTGCGCGCTGCGCGCGACTGGCTGCCGCAGGCGCGCGTGCTGCTCACCATCAAGATGGACGTCGCGCTGCCCTTCGATTTCGACGGTCTCGTGCTGAAGCCGCGCGATGCCAATGCGTTGCGAAAACTGTTCGAGCGCTACGAGTTCCGCACCTGGCTGCGAGAGCTCGATGCCGCCGCGACGGCTGCACCTGACGCCCCGGAGCAGGATGAAAGCGGTGAGCATCGTACCCATTACGAAACGATCCTGACCGAGGCCGCACTCGACGCCTGGACCGCCAAACTCGACGCGGCGCCGGCGTTTGCGCTCGACACCGAAACCACCAGCCTCAACGCGATGCAGGCCGAACTGGTCGGCATCTCGTTCGCCATTCGACACGGCGAGGCGGCCTACCTGCCGCTGGCACATCACTATGCCGGCGCGCCTGAGCAACTGAATCGCGATGCCGTGCTGGCGAAACTGAAGCCGCTGCTGGAAAACCCCGAACCCAGGATCGTCGGCCAGCACCTCAAGTACGACCGCCATATTTTTGCCAACTACGGCATCACGCTCGGCGGCGTGATCGACGACACGCTGCTGCAGTCCTACGTGCTCGAGGCCCACCAGTCGCACGAACTCGGCAGCCTGGCGTCGCGTCATCTGGGGCTGGCCACGATCAGCTACGACGACGTCACCGGCAAGGGCGCGTCGCGCATCGGCTTCGAGCAGGTGGCGATCGAGCGCGCCAGCGAATATGCGGCGGAGGACGCCGACGTCACGCTGCGCGTGCGCGATGCGCTGGCGCCGCAGATCGAGGCTTCAGACAAGCTCAGGTTCGTCTATCGCAACATCGAACTGCCGGTGGCCGAAATCCTGTTCCGCATGGAACGCACCGGTGTGCTGCTCGACCGTAATCTGCTGGCAATACAAAGCGGCGAGCTCGGCAGGAAGATGCTGGAACTGGAACAGCGCGCCTACCAGGAAGCCGGGCAGCCGTTCAATCTCGGCTCGCCCAAGCAGATCGGCGACATCCTGTTCACCCAGAAGGGCCTGCCGGTCGTCAGGAAGACGCCGGGCGGCGCGCCGTCCACCGACGAGGAAACGCTGGCGCTGCTTGCGCTCGACCATCCCATTGCGCGGGCGATCCTCGACTACCGCGGGATGGCGAAGCTGAAGTCGACCTACACCGACAAGCTGCCGCAGATGGTGCATCCGGTCACCGGGCGCCTCCACACCAGCTATTCGCAGGCGACCGCGGTGACCGGGCGGCTGTCGAGCGCCGAACCCAACCTGCAGAACATCCCCGCGCGCACCGCCGAGGGCCGCCGCATCCGCGAGGCCTTCATCGCGCCGCCCGGCCACGTGCTGGTGTCGGCCGACTATTCGCAGATCGAGCTGCGCATCATGGCGCACCTGTCGGACGACCCTGGCCTCCTGACCGCCTTTGCCGAAGACCGCGACATCCACACCGCCACCGCCGCCGAGGTGTTCGGCGTGCCGCTGCACGAGGTCAATTCCGAGCAGCGGCGCATGGCCAAGGTCATCAACTTCGGCCTGATCTACGGCATGTCGGCGTTCGGCCTGGCCAGCCAGCTCAATCTCGAGCGCGCCGCCGCGCAGGCCTACATCGACCGCTATTTCGCGCGCTATCCCGGCGTGGCGGACTACATGCAGCGCACGCGCGAGGCGGCGCGCAGCCAGGGCTACGTCGAGACCGTGTTCGGCCGCCGGCTGTACCTGCCCGAGATCAACGCCAAGAATCCGCAGCGCCGCCAGGGCGCCGAGCGCGCCGCCATCAACGCGCCGATGCAGGGCACCGCCGCCGACCTCATCAAGCTGGCGATGATCGCGGTACAGGGCTGGCTCGATGCGGAAAGGCTGTCCAGCCGCCTGTTGTTGCAGGTGCACGACGAACTCATCCTCGAAGTGCCGGAGCGGGAACTCGACCGCGTGCGCGCCGAACTGCCGGCGCACATGTGCAACGTCGCGGAACTCAAGGTGCCCTTGCGGGTGGGGGTGGGATCGGGCGCGAACTGGGAAGCGGCGCACTGATATTCCGCTGTTCCTGGCGCATCCAGCAGGGAACGCGTGAATGCCGGACGCACAAAAAAACGGGAGCCGAGGCTCCCGTTTTCAATGCTTGGCGCGCGTTATGGGTTAGCGGCCATACAGTTCGACGCGGCGGTTCTTGGCGCGACCTTCCTTGGTGGCGTTGTCGCCCACCGGGTCGGCCTCACCATAGCCCGTTGCCTTGATACGATCGGCGGGGGCACCGCGCTTGATCATTTCATCGCGCACGGCATCCGCGCGGCGCTGGGACAGCCCCATGTTGTAAGCCTCCGAACCCACGCTGTCGGTGTAACCGCGCAGCTCATACATCTCGCCTTCCATTTTCTTGACATGGGCAACCGCATTGTCGATTTTCTCGTAAGCAGTCGGCCTCAGCGTCGCCTTGTCGAAGTCAAAAAACACATCGCCCAGTGTCATGAGCGGAGCGGGCGCAGGTGCAGGCGCGGGTGCGGGCTCAGCCGGTTTTTCCACCACCGGCGGGCAGCCATCGGCCGTTCCAGGCGCGGGAACGGTCGGGCACTTGTCCTGGTAATCGGGGATGCCATCGCCGTCGGTATCCAGCGGACAGCCATCGGCATTGACCTTCACGCCTGCCGGGGTGTCGGGGCACTTGTCGAGGCCGTCGAACACGCCATCGCCGTCGCTGTCCAGCGGACACCCCTTGGAATCGACCTTGGCCCCCTTGGGGGTGTTGGGGCATTGGTCGAAGCGGTTGGGCACGCCGTCGCCGTCCGAATCCGGCGGCGCGCCGATGCCCCAGGAATAGCCAAGCAGGGCCTGGAAGTTGGTCAGGGCGGCATTCGGCAGCGTGTCGTTGCCGAACGACTGGTCAGCGCGCACTTCCCAACGGAAGGCGTCGTTCACGCCGACTTCCCAGGACTGGCCGATGCCCAGCGAGGCCATCGGGCGGGTGAAGTCAGGGCCGTCGTCGGTATTGACGTTCATCACGCCGAGACCGCCGGACAGGAACCAGTCGAAGCGATCCTGTTTCGAGAACAGCCACTCGAGTCCGCCACGCAGCGTGGTGACATCCGCATCGCCGACGCCGGCGCGGTCGCCGTCGTAGGGGCCATACACCAGGTCGCCGAACAGATTGACGTCGCTACCCAGGCGTTGGCCATAACGCAGTCCGAACAGGGGGTTGACGTCGCCACCTGAATCCTTGCTGCCGGTCAGGTCGCCGTCCGCCCAGCCACCGCCGAGCAGAAGGCTGAATTCGCGATCCGCCATGTCGGCGGCGTGGGCGGCCGCACCCACTGCCATCAGACCGCCAAGCAGCCATGCTGCACAGGTATGTTTCATTCTAGAGCTCCCTTTTATTGGAAAATGTGCGTGCCGTCACCGAAACCAGGCGAGGGTCAACAAATCAGCCGCCAGGTTGCGCCTGTGCAACAGGAAACACCCTATTTCTTCAGACTGTCGCGAATTTCGCGCAACAGCACGATGTCCTCGGGCGTCACCGCCGGGGCGGCAGGCGCTTCCTGCTTCAGGCGGTTGATCTGCTTGACGAGGATGAAGACGATGAAGGCCAGAATGATGAAATTGAGCAGGATGGTCAGAAAATTGCCATAGGCAAACACCGGCACGTTGGCTTCCCTTAAGCCCTCCAGCGTCATGGCCGCGCCCGCCGGAACCGCCCCGAGGGCAATGAACAGGTTGGAGAAATCGAAGCCGCCGAACACCGCGCCTATGATCGGCATGATCAGATCCTTGACGATGGAATCAACGATCTTGCCGAAGGCGGCACCGATGATGACGCCGACTGCCAGGTCCATGGCATTGCCCTTGACCGCAAATTCCTTGAATTCCGAAACAATGCTCATGCTTTTTCTACCATTTATTCAGTTAAATATCAGCGTAGTAAATATTAGCCGCCGGGTCGATTCGTCGCCATCTGAAAAGTAATTTCGTGCGGCTTGGTCGCGGCCCGCTGGGAGGGTAAAATGCCACCCCTTATGCGCATCGGCAACCACCTCCTCAAGAACCGCCTGATCGTCGCCCCCATGGCCGGAGTGACCGACCGGCCTTTCCGCCAGCTTTGCAAGAAGCTGGGCGCGGGCATGGCGGTATCCGAGATGGTGACGTCGAACTCGCTGCTGTACGGCTCGGCCAAGACCGCGCGGCGCGCCAACCACGAGGGCGAGGTCGATCCGATCAGCGTGCAGATCGCCGGCGCCGACCCGGCGATGATGGCCGAGGCGGCACGCCACAACGTCGACCGCGGTGCGCAGATCATCGACATCAACATGGGCTGCCCGGCCAAGAAGGTGTGCAACGTGATGGCCGGCTCCGCGCTGCTGCAGGACGAAGCCCTGGTCGGCCGCATCCTCGACGCGGTGGTGAAGGCGGTCCCCGAAGTGCCGGTGACGCTGAAGATCCGTACCGGCTGGGATCGCGAGCACCGCAATGCGCTCAACATCCTCAAAATCGCCGAGAACGCCGGGGTGCAGGCGCTGGCGATGCACGGCCGCACCCGCG
>Ga0209706_10000698_pt1 | contig 19098 bp, 18 predicted proteins | sample PPLLaktember2015_6_FD_187263 | JGI IMG/M metagenome (GOLD analysis project Ga0209706, IMG submission 187263) | Freshwater sediment microbial communities from Prairie Pothole Lake near Jamestown, North Dakota, USA - PPLs Lake P8 Core (1) Depth... | ecosystem: Environmental > Aquatic > Freshwater...
GGCGCCGACCGCGTGGAAACCGGCAAGCACCCGGCGCGCCGTCATCCGTGGCCTCGCCGCGGCGTCCGGACCTTCCGATCACGCTGGCCCCCGACACCCTTTTTGCCGATCTTGTGCAGCTGGCCGCGGCGGTTCTGACGGCGTTGCTCGGCCTTCGATTGCCGCTCGCGACGCTCCTCGACGCTCTCACCGCGCTTGCGTTCGCGCTCGCGCGGCTCGGGCGCAGCACCAGCGAGCAGGGCCCGCCGGGTGTCGCCCTTGACCAGCCTGAACTCGATACGACGCGCCTCGAGATCGACCCGTGCAACCTGAACCGTCAGCCGATCGCCGAGCCGATAGCGCAGCCCGGTCCGTTCGCCGCGCAGCTCGTGCAACGCCTCGTTGAACAGGAAATATTCGGAGCCGAGTTCCGACACGTGCACCAGCCCTTCGACATACAAGTCGTCGAGCACGATGAATGCGCCGAATGGAGCGACCGAACTGACGGTCCCGCTGTAGGTCTCGCCGACCCGTTCGCGCATGTAGTAGCTCTTCAGCCAGGCTTCGACATCGCGCGATGCGTCGTCCGCTCGCCGCTCGTTGGCGGAACAGATCAGGCCGAGTTTTTCCCAGACCGCGAGGCCTTCGTTGCCCGCCACCGCCTTTCGTGCATGAGACGCGCGCAGCGCGGCGCGCGCCGCGGCCGGTGCCGCGGCCGCATCCGGCGTGCCGGTGACCACCGGAACGAAGTGCCGCTTCTGCAGGATCGCCTTGATCGCCCGGTGCACGAGCAGGTCCGGGTAACGCCGGATCGGTGAAGTGAAGTGGGTGTAGGCCTTGTAGGCAAGCCCGAAGTGTCCTGAGTTGTGCGGGCTGTAGATCGCCTGCTGCATCGAACGCAGCAGAACCGTCTGCAGGAGTTGCGCATCGGGCCGCGGCCGGATGCGCTTGAGCAGCCGCGCGTAGTCCGACGGTTCCGGCGCGTCGCCGCCTTCCAGATTGAGGCCGAGTGTCTTGAGCAGCGTGCGGACATTTCCCAGGCGCTCGGGCGTCGGCCCCTCGTGCACCCGGTACAGGCTCGGATGCTTGCTGCGGGCGATGAAGTCGGCCGTGCAGACGTTGGCCGCCAGCATGCATTCCTCGATCAGCTTGTGCGCGTCGTTGCGTATGCGCGGCAGTATCTTGTCAATGCGGCCGTTCGGATCGCAGACGATGTAGGTCTCTGTCGTCTCCAGGTCGATCGCTCCGCGCACCTCGCGCGCCTGCGCCAGTGCTTCGTACAGCGAATACAGGTTCTGCAGATGCGGCAGCAGATTGGCGATCCGCTGTGCGGAACGGCTCTCGGATGCAGACAACGCCTCCCAGACATCGGTGTAGGTCAGCCGGGCGTGCGAATGCATGACGGCCGGATAGAACTGGTAGGCGTCGACAATGCCCTTGGCGCTGACGACGCAGTCACACACCATCACCAGTCGATCGACCTCAGGATTGAGCGAGCACAGTCCGTTGGAGATCTTCTCGGGCAGCATCGGAATCACGCGCCGCGGGAAATACACGGACGTCGAGCGGTTCTGCGCCTCGACATCGAGAGCATCCCCCGGCTGGACGTAGTGGCTGACATCGGCCACCGCGACGATCAGGCGCCAGCCCTTGCGGCGCCCAGTCAACGGTTCGCAGTAGACCGCGTCGTCGAAGTCGCGTGCATCCTCGCCATCGATCGTGACCAGAGGAATGTCGCGCAGATCGACGCGGCCCCGATAGTCCTTCGGCTGCACCCCATCGGGAAGCGCCGCCGCGAGCGCGAGTGTCTCGCCCGGGAACTCGTGCGGGACCGCGAACTTGCGGACCGCGATCTCGATCTCCATGCCGGGATCGTCGATCGCCCCGAGTACCTCGATGACGCGCCCGACCGGCTGCACATAGCGCTGCGGCTGCTGCAGGATCTCGACGACGACGACCTGGCCCGGTTCGGCCGACAACGAAGCGCCGGGCGGCACGAGGATGTCGTGCTGGATGCGCTGATCCTCAGGAACGACGATCGTCACGCCGCGCTCGTTCAGCAGCCGGCCGACGAGCTTGTTCGTGCGGCTTTCGATGACCTCGACAATCTCGCCTTCCGGCCGGCCGCGCCGATCGGTGCCGGTGATGCGGGCGAGCACGCGGTCACCGTGCAGGACCTTGCTCATCTCGTGCTCGGACAGCACGAGATCCTGACCGCCGTCATCGCGGATCAGGAATCCAAAGCCGTCGCGATGCCCCTGCACCTGGCCCGAGAGAAGATTGGCCCGGGCTGCAACCAGCAGCAATCCGGCGCGGTTCCGGACGATGCGTCCGGCGCGCTCGAGTTCCTCGAGTTCGGCGTTGAATGAACTACGGTCGTCGGCACCGATCGCAAGGCGCTCGGCCAGTTCGGCCGGCGTCAATGGAGCGCGCGCTGCTGTCAGCGCCTCGAGGATCGATTCGGTGTCGATACGAATGGGTTTTGGAGTCACGGATACTTTCTGCGGGCCGCATCGTGCGCACCCACTAGCTTATTTGACATCGCAGGCACCGCCGCTAGAATGCGCGGCTCACCTGCCCAGGTGGCGGAATTGGTAGACGCACTAGTTTCAGGTACTAGCGCCGCGAGGTGTGGAGGTTCGAGTCCTCTCCTGGGCACCAAGATTCCCCGAGAGCCGGTACCACCGGCTCTTTGCATTTGCCGGATCCGATCGCGGCGTCACCTTGTTGTGCCGCTCCGGAGCCGCGCCGCGAGCTTTTCGGGCCCCATCGCGTCGTAGACCTCGAACGGCTGGTGGATCCATGGACTGCTCGCCAGATACATGACGTAGTAGTCCGGCTGGATGCTCGAGCAGGCCTTGTACCAGAGCACGGCCGTCCGCACTTCGCTGATCTCCGAATACGCGGACTTCAGATGATCGATGACCCGGGTCAGCGTGACACCGGAGTCGACAAGATCGTCGACCAACAAAACCTTCCCATGCAGGGTTCCACCGGTCATCGTGATGAATTCGCCGATGTCCAGTTCCCCCTGCCGCGTGCCCGCGGCTTCCCGGTACGAGCTCGCGGCCAGGATCGCCAGCGGCATGTCGTAGATGCGGGAGAGCACGTCGCCGACACGCAGGCCGCCACGGGCCAGGCAGAGGATGGAATCGAACGCCCAGCCGGACTCGTGGATCGTCAGCGCGAGTTGCTCGATCGTCCGGTGATACTCGTCCCAGTTGACGTAGAGGTCCTTCACTACAGGATCCTTTCCGGCCAGTCGAGCTCTGCTCTTCGCAATCAACGGAACGGATGTCGCAGCACGATCGTCTGTTCGCGGTCGGGACCGGTCGACACAAGATCGATCGGCACGCCGAGCACTTCCGAAAGCCGCTGCAGATAACGCTGCGCATTTACCGGCAGCTCATCCCAGCGCTGAATGCCGAACGTGGACTCGGTCCATCCGGCGAACTCCTCGTACACGGGCTCGCAGCGGTCGACTGCGTCAGCCCCATAAGGCAGGATGTCGGCCAGCTCGCCGTCCATGCGGTATCCGGTGCCCAGTCGTACCGTCGGCAGTCCGTCGAGCACGTCAAGTTTCGTGATGCACAGGCCCGTCGTTCCGTTGAGCTGCACGGCGCGCTTGAGTCCGGCCGCATCGAACCAGCCGCAGCGCCGTGGCCGGCCGGTGACCGAGCCGAACTCCTGGCCCTTGTTGCGCAGCTGCTCACCGGTGGCATCCGTCAGCTCGGTCGGAAACGGCCCGGATCCGACCCGCGTCGAATACGCCTTCGTGATGCCGAGCACATAGTCGAGCTTCTGCGGAGCGACTCCCGCACCGGCCGATGCCGCCCCGGCGACCGTATTGCTCGATGTCACGTACGGATAGGTCCCGTGATCGACATCGAGCAGCGTTCCCTGCGCTCCTTCGAACAGCAGTCGATGGCCGCTCGCCATCACGCTGTTGAGTTTGTACGAGACGTCGATGATCATCGGGCACAGCCGTTCGGCCAGCGCCAGCGTCTCGTCGATGACCCGGCCGGCATCGACGGCCGGCGCGGCCAGGTAATGCTGCAGCACGAAGTTGTGGAAATCGAGCGCCTCGCGCACACGCTCGCCGAAGCGCGCAGCATCGAACAGATCCTGCGCACGCACCGCGCGGCGGCCGACCTTGTCCTCGTATGCCGGGCCGATTCCGCGGCCGGTCGTCCCGATCTTCGCGTCGCCACGCCGTGTTTCTCGGGCCTTGTCGAGCGCAATGTGGTATTCGAGGATCAACGGGCAGTTGCCGCTGATCGACAATCGCGATGCGACATCGACGCCGGCCGCCTGCAGTTCGTCCACCTCGTCGAGCAGCGCGGTCGGCGACAGCACGACGCCATTGCCGATGTAGCAGGCGGTCTTCGGCCGCAGGATGCCGGACGGGATCAGCCGCAGAATTGTTTTCCTGCCACCGATCACGAGTGTGTGCCCGGCGTTATGGCCGCCCTGGAAGCGAACGACGCCATCGACATCTTCGGTCAGCCAGTCGACGATCTTCCCCTTGCCCTCGTCGCCCCACTGCGTGCCGACGACCACCACGTTTTTTGTCATTGCGCTTCCTAGTTCGCCTGGGGCATGCCTGTTCGAGGGACGACCTTCCATCCGCCGGCGGTGCGCGCGAGCGCGCGGTCGAACACAAAGTCGCCCGCCGGATAGCGCTCCGGTTCCCCGGCCAGCCGCTGAACGACAACCTCGCCGCTTTCGCGCAGCCTTCCGATCAATTCGCGCAGCTCGCCGTCATCGTCCGCGGGCGCGAGTATCGCGCGCGGGGCATCGTCGGGAAACAGCCGCGCCAGTTCGCGCAGATAGATCGAAAATCCAACCGCGGGCCGAGCGCGCCCGAAGGCCTTGCCGATATCGTCGTAACGTCCCCCACGCAGCACCGCAGTCGGAAGTCCCGCCGCGTGAACCGCGAAGGTCGCGCCAGTCTTGTAGCGATAGCCATGCAGGTCCGCGAGATCGATCGAGACCACATCGGCCGGACAACGCTCCGCCAGCCACTCGAGTTCGTCGAGCGCAGCGGCAATGCCGTCGTTCCGGGGCAGCTCGCGTCGCGCCTGCGCAAGCACCTCGCGGCCGCCGTTCATGCGGCCGAGCGCGAGCAGCGCCCTTCCGACCTCCTCCCGAAGGCTCTCGACGAGTTGCTCGAGCAGCGGCATGTCCTTCGCGCTGAGGGCCGCAAGCAGTTCATCGACCAGCGCCGGCTCCGGACGCGCGATATCGAGAATGCCGCGCACGACACCCGTGTGTCCGAGGTCCACCTGTACCTGCGGCAGTCCGGCGAGCCGCAGTGAGGCGACTGCGAGTTCGAGGACCTCGGCATCCGCGGCGACGCCGCCCAGACCGTAAAGCTCGGCGCCGACCTGCAGCGGCTCCCGCACCGCGAGCGGGTGCAATGGCAGAGCGTGCAGCACGCTGCCCGCATAGCAAAGGCGCGTCACTCCGCTCCGGTTCAGGATGTGCGCATCGATCCGTGCGACCTGGGGCGTCGTGTCCGCACGCAATCCGAGCAGGCGGCCGCTGGCCTGGTCGGTCAGCTTGAATGTCCGCAGGTCGAGGTCGCTGCCGGTGCCGGTGAGCAGCGAATCGAGATACTCGATCAGCGGCGGAATGACGAGTTCGTACCCGTAGCCGCGATACAGATCGAGCAGCGACCGGCGCAGTTCCTCGACGCGCCGCGCCTCGCGCGGCAGCACGTCGGAGATGTTTTCGGGAAGAAGCCAGCGCGGCATCGATCGAGGACGGCGCCCGCGCGGGCGCCTTGACTGGTGAATATGCCGGTCGACGAGCAGTCAGCTCAGGAACCAGAACAATAGCGCGCCGCCGGCGACAGCGATCAGGCCGAAGAACCGGATCTGACCATCGTTGAGCTCGGTGATGCGGTTGAACATCTGGCGCCAGGCATTGGGTGCCACCAGCGGCAGGATTCCCTCGAACACCAGCATCAGCGCGACCGCCAGCCCGAGCGTGGGCAGCATCAGCGTGCCGGACCCTTGCCGTCCGGGCTCTTCATGTACCGGAAGAACTCGGACGAGGGGTCGATGACGAGCAGGTCGTTACGGGTCCTGAACGTCGTTCGATACGCCTCGAGGCTGCGGTAAAAGCGCGCGAAGTCCGGGTTCTGCCCGAACGCCTGCGCGTAGATCGCCGACGCCTTCGCATCGCCCTCACCCTTGATCTTCTGCGCCTCGCGATAGGCCTCGGCCAGCAGGACCTCGCGCTGCCGGTCGGCGTCGGCGCGGATCTTCTCGCTCTCGGCGGCACCGATCGAGCGCTGCTCGTTGGCGACGCGCTTGCGCTCCGCCTCCATCCGTCGGTACACCGATTCGCTGATCTCCGGCACGAAGTCGACGCGCTTGAGCCGCACATCGACGATGTCGACACCGAGCCCCTTGACGCTCTCCTGCACTGCGACGCGGATCTCCTCCATCGCCTTGTCGCGCTGGCGCGACGTGATCTCGTTCACCGTCCGCTTGTTAACTGCCTGGTTCAGCGCATCCCGCACCAGCGTCGTGATGCGTTCCTCCGCCGCGCGCTCGCCGGCCGGAAAGCTGACACGGAACGCGCGCGGGTCCGTGATGCGCCATCGCACGAACGAATCGATCAGGAGGTTCTTCTTTTCGGATGTCTGCACGCGATCGGCCACCGGCGTGTCGATCGTCAGGATGCGGTTGTCCTGGTATTCGACGTTCTGCAGCAGCGGGATCCGGAAGTAGAGCCCGGGTTCGGTCACGACGCGCTTGATCTGTCCCAACTGGAACACGATCGCGTACTGGCGCTGGTCGACGATGAAGGTGCTGGCGCGAATGACGACCGCAACGATCACGAGTCCGACCAGAAATGCAACGATTCGGTTCATCGGTCTTCCTCAGCGCGTATCGCGTTCGCGACTGCGCAATGTGTCCCGGCTTCGCACCTCGGGCACCTGGCCCGGATCGGGGACGACGCTTGGCGCCGGGCGCGGCGCACCCGCGTCCTGCATCGCCTGCTGCATCAGCTTGTCGAACGGCAGGTAGAGCAGCTGGCTGCCGCTCTTCACGTCGACCATGACTTTCGTGGTGTTCGCGAATACCTGCTGCATCGTATCGATGTAGAGCCGGTCGCGCGTCACGGCCGGCGCCCGCTGGTACTCGGAAAGGACCTGCCTGAATCGGGACGCATCGCCCTGCGCGTTCTCGACGACGCGAGCCCTGTATCCCTCGGCCTCCTGCAGCAGCCGCGAAGCCAGGCCGCGCGCCTTGGGCACGACGTCGTTCGCATACGCCTGTCCTTCGTTGATCTGCCGCTCGCGGTCCTGGCCCGCCTTGACCGCATCGTCGAACGCCGCCTGCGCCTGCTCCGGAGGCTGCGCATTCTGGATCGCGACGGCCGAGACGACGATGCCCGTGAAATAGCGGTCGAGCATCTCCTGCATCCGGTTGCGGACTTCGATCGCGATTTCCTGCCGCGACTCGTACAGGACCGAGTCCATCGTCTTGCGACCAACGACTTCGCGCATCGCTGACTCGGCCGCCTGGATCACCGCGGCGGTCGGGTTGCGGCTGCGGAACAGATAGTCCTGCGCTCCGGTGTCCTTGATCCGGTACTGCACTTCGAACTGGATGTCGACGATGTTTTCGTCGTCCGACAGCATCAGCGCCTCTTTCAGGCGCTCGGGGCGGCCGCGTGTTCCAACCTCGACGCGCCGCACCGAAAGGACGTCGACCAACTCGCTCGACTGGATCGGCCACGGCAGGCGCCAGCGAAAACCCGGCGGCGTCGTTTCCGCATAGCGGCCAAACGTCGTCACGACGCCGACCTGTCCCTCCGGCACGATGTAGAAGCCGCTGCCAAGCCAGATCAGCGCCACCACGGCGACGACCGCCGCGAATCCGAAACCGGCGCCCTTCCCGTCCGGCCGCAGTCCACCGAAGCCGCCGCCGTCGCCGCCGCGGCGGCCGCCGCCACGCTTGCCGAAAAGGTTGTTCAGGCGGCGATTGAAATCGCGCCAGAGTTCATCGAGATCGGGCGGGCCCTCATTGGTGGGGCGCTGCGGCTTGCGCTCTTCGCGTCCACCGTCGTCCGAGCCACCAGAACCGCTTCCGCGTCCCCACTGGGGATCGTTGAGCGACATCACGTTTCCTAGCGAAGGGGAAGTTTCATACCGACCCGTGGCCGCAGCGCACCGGACTAGGCCTGCGTCGCTGCCGCGGTGGGCAATGGGTGAGAGTCTACGGAGTGATCGGCCGGCACCGGACCGGCCGAAAGTCGCTGCGAGAATTCCGCGATCGCGCTGCGCAGCAGGTCCAGACCGAGTCCCTCCTGAGCGCTGACCGAAACCGAAACGATGTTATCACGCTGGTCTCGCCCAACCGTGGGAGCCCGTCCGGTGAGGTCGATCTTGTTGTAGACGATGAGGCGCGGCACGTCGGCAGCACCGATTTCCTCGAGAACGCGGTCGACCTCCGCCATCTGCTCGGCGCGCGCCGGCGAGGCGGCATCGACCACATGCAGCAGCAGATCGGCTTCGGCGGTTTCATCGAGCGTCGACTTGAAGGCCGCGATCAATGCATGCGGAAGCCCGCGGATGAAGCCGACGGTATCGGAGATGACCGCGCTGATGCCGTCGCCGAGGTAACACTTGCGCGCCGTCGTGTCGAGAGTCGCGAAAAGCTGGTCGGCGGCGTAGGCGCCGGATCTGGTCAACGCGTTGAACAGCGTCGACTTCCCCGCGTTCGTATAGCCGACGAGCGACACCGAGAGGACATCGCGGCGGGAACGGGCGCGGCGGCGCGTGCGCCGCTGGCGTTCGAGCTGCTTCAGCCGTTCGCGCAGCTGCTTGACGCGAACGCCGATCATGCGCCGGTCGAGTTCGATCTGCTTCTCGCCCGGGCCGCCGGTCTTGCCGAGCCCGCCGCGCTGGCGTTCCAGGTGGGACCAGCCTCGCACCAGCCGGGTTGACAGATGCTCGAGCTGCGCGAGCTCGACCTGCAGCTTGCCTTCGCGGCTGCGGGCCCGCTGCGAGAAAATGTAGAGAATCAGTGATGTGCGGTCGAGCACCCAGAGATCGAGCGCCTGCTCGAGATTGCGCTGCTGGGCGGGTGTCAGCGCCGCATCGAAGATCACGAAACCGGCGCCGGCGTCCGCGGCGAGGGACTTGATCTCTTCGACCTTGCCGCTGCCGACGTAGTGCGCCGGATCCGGGCGATCGCGACGCACGCAGGAAAGGCCGACGGGCTCGATGCCGGCGGAAATCACCAGCTGCTTCAGCTCCTCGACGGCATCGGGATCGTCGCGTCGTCCCAGCGCGACGCTGACAAGAAACGCGCGAGCCGGATGCTCGGAGCGCTCGGTCTCGACCTGAAAGACGCTCAGGTGTCGGACTCCGCAGCGAGGTTGACGGGCCGCGCCGGCACGACAGTGGAGATCGCGTGCTTGTAGACCATCTGGGTCACGGTGTTGCGAAGCAGGACCACATATTGGTCGAAAGACTCGATCTGCCCCTGCAGCTTGATGCCGTTGACCAGGTAGATCGAGACCGGGATATGTTCCTTGCGCAGCGCGTTAAGAAACGGGTCTTGTAAGAGTTGCCCTTTGTTGCTCATTTTCACTCCAGCGCTTCAAAAACGCCTGTTATGTCTTCACGGTGCGGGGAGAAGGGTGCCGACCGCGCCATCCGACTCATGCAAGTTTGGGTCGAAACGGCTCAATTCAATGTATAGCAAAAGGCAGGCCTTGGCCAGCGAGCGACCTCATGCTGCGTACGGGTTTCTGCTAGTTCGGAACTCGACGCGCAACGGAGTCCCCGTCAGATCGAACTGCTCCCGAAACTGGCCCTCGAGATAGCGCCGATATCCCTCGGATACGTGAGCAAGCGAGTTGCCATGCACGACGATGATCGGCGGATTGTGTCCGCCCTGGTGCGCATAGCGCAGCTTGGGCCGTGAGTGGCCGGCGCGCGGCGGCTGCTGGCGCGCGACAGCGGCCTGCAGAGCGCGCGTCAGCTTGGGAGTCGGCAGCTTCGCGAACGCCGCGCGATGGGCCTCGCTCACCGAACGCATCACTGCCGCGAGACCGGTGCGCTTCAGAGCGGAAATCTGATGGAATCGCGCCCAACGCAGGAAGTGCAGCTTGCGTTCGATTTCGCGCTTGATGCGGTCGCGCTGATAGTCGTCCAGCCCGTCCCACTTGTTGACCGCGACGACCAGCGCGCGTCCGCTCTCGAGAACGAAGCCGGCGATATGCGCGTCCTGATCGGCGATCTCGGAGGCTGCGTCGAGCAGCAGGATGACAACATTGCTGTCGGCGATCGACTGCAGCGTCTTCACCACCGAGAATTTCTCGACCGTTTCGAAGACCTTGCCGCGACGGCGAATGCCGGCCGTATCGATCAGCGTGAAAGCCTGGCTGCCGTACTCGAATTCGATCTCGATCGAATCGCGCGTTGTGCCTGGCTGGTCGAATGCGATCAGCCGCTCCTCGCCAAGCAGCGCGTTGATCAGCGTCGACTTGCCGACGTTCGGACGACCGACGACCGCGACGCGGATGCGTTTGCCACCGCTCTCAGCCTCGGGTTCGGTTTCGGCCGCAGATTCGGTGACGAAGCGGGCGAGCGCCGAGTCCATCAGGTCATGAACGCCGTCGCCGTGTGCCGCTGAGATGAGCCGCGGCTCCCCGAGGCCGAGTTCATGAAACTCAGCGCCCGCTTCGGCCGGCATCCCTTCGGCCTTGTTGACCGCGAGCACGATCGGTTGTCCGGTGATGCGCAGGCGATCGGCGATGCGCCGGTCCTGGGCAGTCAACCCGTCGCGCGCATCGAGGACGAACACGATGACATCGCTTTCGGCGATCGCCTGCTCGGCCTGGGCTGCCATCTCGCGCACGATGCCCTCGGCGTTGACGGGCTCGAAGCCGCCGGTATCGATGACGATGTAATCGCGCGGCCCGATCCGGCCTGCGCCGTAGTGGCGGTCGCGCGTCAGCCCGGGAAAGTCGGCCACCAGCGCAGCGCGCGATCGGGTCAGACGGTTGAACAGCGTCGACTTGCCGACGTTCGGGCGTCCGACCAGTGCGACTACCGGCTTCAAGTCGTTTCCCCCGTGGCGCGAACCGGCACGACTATTCGATGGCGATCAGTGCAACGACACCGTTCTGCGTCTGAACGATCGCCCCGCTTCCGAAGGCCCGCGGCGCCGCGACGATCGCGCCGTCGAGCCGCTCGCGCGCGATGACCGATCCGTCCTCCGGCGCCAGAAAGTGGACATAACCTTCAAAGTCGCCGACCAGCACCGCGCGGCGCAATGCGAGCGGCGTCGAGAGGTCGCGATGCAGGAGCTTGTCCTGGCGCCAGGCGTTCGCCCCTGCGGCGCGACGGAACGCGACGACGTTCGACTTGGCATCGACGACGTATACGCGCTGGTCATCACCTCCCGGCCCGGTCGCTGCCGAAAGGTCACTCGCCCAGCGGAGACTGCCTTTGGTGCCCTCGAAGCAGGCGACTCGCCCTTGGTACGACGCCGCACACACCTCGCCGCCGGCCGCCCATGGCGCGCCGACCACGTCGGCGATCCGCTCGACCTCGGTCGCTCCACGCGGCTCCGACACTGCGACGTCCCAACGGGCAGCACCGTTCGTTCCGCTCAGCGCCACCAGCCTGCCGCCGGGAAATCCGCCGACCACCCATTCGCCCACGAAGGCCAGTTCGACGAGCCCGCGCAGCGTCAATGGAGTTGCGGTCCGCTGATAGTTCCAGCGCCGCTTGCCGCTGGCAGCGTCGAATGCGGTCACCCGGGAGTCGGTTGATCGCACGATTACGAGGCCGCGTCCAACCAGCGGCGGCGACAGCAGTTCGCCGCCGGCCTGCGTACGCCAGATTTCCTTGCCGTCGGCTCCGAGCGCGATCAGTTCACCGCGCGGAGTGCCGACCGCAACGGTGAAACCGTCGCTCCCGACCCCTGCGCTCAGACGGGATTTGACGTCGGCCTTCCAGACCACCTGGCCCGAATCCGGAGCCAGGCGCATGACGGTGCCGTCGGCAGCTGCCACGAAAACAGCGTTCTCCATGACGGCCGGGCGCAGGAACAGATTGCGCCCGGAGCCGACGTTGACACGCCAGACGACTCGCGTGCCGAGCGCCTGCTTGAACTCGGGCAGCGGAGCGGGTTCGACACTGCGCGACGGTGTCCCACCCAGCCAGGTAGGCATCCAGGAGCAGCCGCCGACCAGAGCTGCAAGGCCGATGCATGCCATCAGCGCCAGCCGCCTGCCGGGGCCTCGGCTTGCTGCGCTCGCCGTCGTTTCCATGTCGTCCCGCTGCATCACGGCCGTCGGTCTACGAGCCGGCCGCCGGCAGCGCATCGAGCTTCAGCTGGATCAATTGCCGCAACGGATGCTGCGCATCGGCCTTGGCCAGTGCCTCCGTGTAGGCAACGCGCGCTTCCTCGATCTTGTTCTGCGCAACGTAGATGTCGCCGCGGCGATCGGCGATCGCGGTTGCGTGCAGCGGCGCATCGACGGCGAGAACCTTCAGGGCCTCGTCGTATTGCTTCTGATCGAGCAGCAGGCCGGCGAGGCGGACGCGAGCAATCAGTTGCAGTTCCGGCAGGCTGGACCGGTCGACCACCCATTGCAGGTATTCGCGCGCCTGCGCGACATCACCCGCTTGCGCGAGCAGCCGCGACGCCTGCAACGCACCCATCGTCGCGTACGACGTGCTGCCGTATTTGTCAGTCAGCGCGGCGACCAGCGCCTTGGTCTTGTCGGCATCGCGGCCACCGATCGCGCGTTCGAGTTCGGCGTACACGCCGGCCGCGTGCGCCGCCTGGTTTCTCTGGTACCACTGCCACCCGTTGTAGGCAGCAAAGGCCAGCAGTACCAGCGTGATGACGGTCAGGATGAAATTTCCGTACTTCTGCCACCAAGCCTTCAGTTCGGCCAGTTGTTCCTGTTCTTCGAGGTCGTACGCCATCGTTCTTCCTAGGTTTCCGTTCTTTCCTGCGCCTGTTCTGCCTGCATCAGCGCTTCGACCAGCGCATCCGGCAATTCGTCGAACGGCACGATACGCTGCTGCGCGAAGGCCGCGCCCGGATCGGCAGAACGCAGCGCCTTGACCGCGGCGCCGTCGCTCGCAAGCTCGTTCTCGCCGACGATGACTGCGTATTCGGCGCCGCTCGCATCCGCCTTTTTCATCTGCGACTTGAGGCTCGCTTCGCCCGCATGCAGGATCACGTCGAGCCCGGCATCGCGCAGTCGCTCGGCCAGCAGAAGTGCCCGAATGGCGGTCGGCCCGCCCTGGTGCAGCACGTAGACGTCAGTGAACGGCGCCACATCGACTCGCTTCGCATCCTTCAGCAGTTCGATCACGCGTTCGGTGCCGATCGCGAATCCGCACGAGGGTGTCGGCTTGCCGCCGATACGCTCGACCAGCGGGTCATAGCGTCCGCCGCCGCAGATCGTGCCCTGTGCACCGAGCGCGTCGGTGATCCACTCGAAGACCGTCAGGTTGTAGTAGTCGAGGCCGCGCACGAGCCGGGCGTTCACCGTGTAATCGACATCGGCGGCTTCCAGCAGCCGCTGCAGTCCCTCGAAGTGCGCGCGTGAGCCTTCACCCAGATACGCTGTAATCTGCGGCGCACCGGCGACGATGCCCGCCAGTTCCGGGTTCTTGGTGTCCAGAATGCGCAACGGGTTCGTGTGCAGCCGCCGCCGCGCGTCGGCATCGAGCTTTTCGGCATGCTGCTCGAAGTAGGCGATCAGGTCCGCTCGATGGCGTGCGCGCTCGTCCGCTGCCCCCAGGCAATTGATTTCGAGCCGGACGCGCCCGATGCCCAGGATCTTCCACAGCCGCGCGAGCATCAGGATGTGTTCGGCATCGATGTCGGGTCCGGCAAATCCGAGCGCCTCGACATTGACCTGGTGGAACTGGCGATAGCGTCCGCGCTGCGGACGTTCATGGCGGAAGACCGGACCGGCCGACCAGACTCGACGCGGACCCTCGTAGACCAGGTTGTGCTCGACTGCCGCCCTGACAGTGCCCGCAGTGAACTCGGGACGCAGCGTCAGGTTCTCGCCGTTGAGCCGGTCCTCGAACGAATACATCTCCTTCTCGACGATGTCCGTGACCTCGCCGATGCCGCGCACGAAGAGCTCCGTGTGCTCGACGATCGGTGTGCGCAGCAGTTGGTAGCCGTAGCTGCGGACCCAGTCGGCGACGCGCGCCTCGAACCATTCCCAGACCGGCGCTTCCGCAGGCAACAGGTCGTTCATGCCGCGCACCGCGGCGAGTTTCTTGCTCGTCATGGTTCAGTGATTCGGCGCGGAGCTGGAGTAGGTGCGCTGCACGTAATCTTGGACGATCGCCTGGAATTCCTCGGCGATGCGGTCGCCCTTCAGCGTGACGGTGCGCTCGCCGTCGACGTACACCGGTGCCACCGGGGCCTCGCCCGAGCCGGGCAGGCTGATTCCGATATTCGCGTGCTTGCTCTCGCCGGGACCATTGACCACGCAGCCCATCACGGCGACGCTCATCGATTCGACCCCGGGGTGCCGGGTGCGCCATGCAGGCATCTGATCGCGCAGCCACGCCTGGATCTTCTCGGCGAGTTCCTGGAAGACAGTGCTCGTCGTGCGACCGCAGCCCGGGCATGCGACGACGAGCGGCGTGAACGCGCGCAGACCCATCGTCTGCAGGATTTCCTGCGCGACCTGGACCTCACGCGTGCGCGCCTCGCCCGGCGCAGGAGTCAGCGACACCCGGATCGTGTCGCCGATGCCCTCCTGCAGCAGTACCGACAGCGCGGCCGTCGAGGCGACGATCCCCTTGCTCCCCATTCCCGCCTCGGTCAGGCCGAGGTGCAGCGGATAGTCGCAGCGGCGCGCGAGTTCTCGATAGACGCTGATCAGATCCTGCACTCCACTCACCTTGGCCGACAGGCAGATCCGGTCTGCCGGCAGCCCGAGCTCCTCGGCCCGCACGGCGCTCTCGATTGCCGAACGGACGAGTGCCTCGCGCAGCACCGAACCCGCTTCCATCGGGGCAGCGCGGCGCGCGTTCTCGTCCATCATCCGCGCCAGCAGTTCCTGGTCGAGCGAGCCCCAGTTCACGCCGATCCGCACCGGCTTGCCGTTGCGGCAGGCGACTTCGATCATCTGCGCGAAGTTGTCTTCGCGCTTCGCCCCCTTGCCGACATTGCCGGGATTGATCCGGTACTTGGACAGCGCCTGCGCGCACTCCGGATACTGCGTCAGGAGCTTGTGGCCGTTGTAGTGGAAGTCACCGATCAGCGGCACGTCGATTCCGATCCGATCGAGCTGCCCGCGAATCGCGGCGACTTCTGCCGCAGCCTGCGGCGAATTGACCGTGATTCGCACCAGTTCGGAGCCGGCCTGCGCCAGTTCCTTGACCTGGATCGCGGTGCCGATCGCGTCGGCCGTGTCGGTGTTCGTCATCGACTGCACGACGATCGGTGCGCCGGCGCCGATCCGAACGACGCGCGCGCCCCATCGCACTTCGACACCGCGCGTACGCCGTCGGCCGGCGGGCTGCGCCAGCGCCTGGAGGCAGTCGAGTTCCACCGGCTGGTTCATCGCGAGTCGAGCCGTTTCACTTCACGACGAAGCGGGCGACATCCGCCCGCGTGACCGGCGCCAGACTGAACTCTTCGCCGCGCACTTCGACGACGACCTTGGCGGCATTACCGAGGACCACCGAAAGAGGCGGACTGCCGTCGAGCAGCACTTCATCGCCAGCAGTCTGGTGCTGGGACAGCAGCACCCTGCCGCCGCCATCCGTCACCTCGACCCACGACGGTCCGCTGAATGTCAGCTTCAGCAGCGACTTGTGCAGCGGAACATCCGGCTCGGCGGGCACGGCCGGCTCGGCTTCCGACGTGTCGGAAGCCGCAGCGGGAGCGGCAGGCACAGCGCCGGCGGGCGTCGCATTTGGTGCCGCTTGCACGGGAGCCGACGCCGGTGGCGCGGTCTGGACGGCGACAGGCCTTGACTGTTCGCGGGTCGAGTACCAGCCGATGGCGCCGAGCGCAACCAGCCCGACCACCGCGAGGCCGATCACGAACTGGCGCGACGCAGTCTCGCGGCCCGCGGCCCGGACCGGTGAATAGTCGCCGTTGGCAGTCATGCCATCGACGACGGAGCCGGCAGGCGGAGCGATCCGGTCGTTCAGATCGGCCAGCAGCGGCGTGGGATCAATCCCGACGATCTTTGCGTAGCCGCGCACGAATCCGCGTACATAGGCCGCCTCCGGCAGTTCATCGAGACTCTCCTGCTCGATTGCACGAACCTGCTTCGGGTGAAGACGCAAGCGCGCTGCGATGTCCGTCACGGTCAGGCCGGCCTTCTGGCGCTCCCACGCGAGGCGGCCGCCGAATGACGACGGCGGCTCGGCTGCCCTCGGATCCACTGTGGCTGCAGCCCGATCCTCGGAGAGATCGTCCTCACTCATCGAATGCACCCTTGGCGAGCGCCGCGGCCTCGGGCGAGCGCGGGAAGCGCTCGCGCAGCTCATTGGCCAGCTGGGTTTCCCTGCGCACGTCACCGTTCGCGCGGGCAATGCGCAGCCCGAGCCAGATCGTCTCCGCCGATGACTCGACGGACTTGGCCAGGACGCCGTAGTAGAACGACGCGCGCTCGATCTGTCCCGTGGCGAGGTACAGGCGCGACAGCTGATACTTGGTGGTCGGATTGACTGCGTCGAGTTCGAACGATCGCCGCAGGAAGGGCTCGGCTGCTGCGTAGTCCTTCACCTGCATCAGGCAAGAGCCGGCATTCTGGTTCGCCCGCGCCGGCGTCGGGTAGAGCGGATCGCGGATCGCCCGAGTGAAGTAATCGATCGATTCGCGTTCGCGGCCAGTCTGGCAAAGGTACCAACCGTAGTTGTTGTTCAGCTCCGCATTGGCGGGATCGAGTCGCAATGCGCGCTGGAAATTCTCGTCGGCATCGCGGCGTTCGCCCATGTCCATATAGATGAGTCCGAGCAGCCCATAGGCGTCTGCGAAGTTCGGATCGATCGCCGTCGCGCGCCGCGCCTCTTCCAGCGCGACCGCGAGCTGGCCGTTGCGATAGTAGCCGGCGGCCAGATCGACCCTTGCCCGCGCGCGGGTCTTGGCGTCAGCCTCGCTGCCGCGCGTGTTGCCGCGGTCGTTGGTCTTGGAGATGACTTCCCCGCCGCTCGTCGTCACAGTGGTCGTCGTACAGGCCGTGACTGCGGCCACCAGCAGCACGCCTATCGCTCGCATAAGGCGCATTTGCATCTCCGTCTGATCAGTGCGTACCGATTGCGAGCGGCACGACGCGCCGCGCGCCGCGTTCTACTAGCCGGGTGCGGTCCTGGACTTCGCCCGCCAGCTGGCCACAGGCAGCGTCGATATCGTCGCCGCGTGTCTTGCGTGTGGTCGTCACGATGCCCGCATCGATCAGCCGCTGCCCGAACGCGCGGATCCGCTCCGGCGACGAGCGCTCGAGCCCCGACTGCGGGAACGGATTGAAGGGAATCAGGTTGAATTTGCAGGGCAAGTCGGCAACCAGCGCCGCGAGTTCGTCAGCATGGGTATCGTCGTCATTCACGCCTGCCAGCATCACGTACTCGAACGTGATGAAATCGCGCGGCGCAACGCGCAGGTAGCGCCGGCATGCCACCATCAGTTCGGCCAGCGGATACTTGCGGTTCAGCGGCACCAGACGGTCGCGCAAGTCGTCGTTCGGCGCGTGCAGCGACACCGCCAGCGCAACCGGGCAGTCCTCTGCCAGACGGTCGATCTGCGGAATCATTCCAGACGTCGACAGCGTCACGCGGCGGCGCGAAAGTCCATAGGCGTTGTCGTCGAGCATGAGCCGCAGCGCCGGGAGCACTGCGTCATAGTTCTGCAGCGGTTCGCCCATGCCCATCAGGACGACGTTGCTGATCACGCGATCACCCTCGCCGCCACCGAGCGACGAACGCAGCGCATGCTCAGCCCACCACAGCTGCCCGATGATCTCCGAGGTGCCGAGATTGCGGCTGAAACCCTGTTTGCCGGTCGAACAGAAGACGCAGTTCACTGCGCATCCGGCCTGGGTCGAAATGCAGAGCGTGCCGCGGTCGTCTTCCGGGATGAAGACGGTTTCGATCGCATTGCCGGCCCCGACGTCGAGCAACCACTTGCGCGTGCCGTCGTTGGATGTCGTGTCGCGGACCACCGCGGGCGCTGAAATCTCCGCCTGTCCTTTCAGCTTGGACCGCAGGGCCTTGGCCAGGTCCGTCATCGCGTCGAAGTCCGCGGCCCCGTGTCGATGAATCCAGTGAGCGAGCTGGCGCGCGCGAAACGCCTTCTCGCCCAGCGACTCGCAATACGCGGTCAGCGCGGCGATATCCAGGTCGAGAAGGTTTACACGTGGCATCGACGATCAGCGGGAGTAGACGTTGAGCTGCGGGAAGAAATAGCCGATCTCGACCGATGCCGTCTCGGCGCCATCAGAGCCATGCACGGCGTTGGCGTCGATGCTGGCGGCGAAGTCCGCGCGAATCGTCCCGGGCGCAGCCTTTTTCGGATCGGTCGCGCCCATCAGTTCGCGGTTCTTCGCAATCGCATTCTCGCCTTCGAGCACCTGGACCATGATCGGGCCAGAGACCATGAAATCGACCAGATCCTTGAAGAACGGTCGCTCGCGATGCACAGCATAGAAGCCCTCGGCGTCCGCGCGCGACAACTGCATCATCCGGGCCGCTACGACCTTCAGGCCGTTGGTTTCGAAGCGCGAATAGATCTTCCCGATGACGTTTTTCGCGACAGCGTCGGGCTTGATGATCGACAGGGTTCTTTCCACCGCCATGACTCAACCTTTTCTTGTCTTGAACCGGATTTCCGGGCGAGCAGCGGACGGGCCGCTCGACCGAACCAAAAACCTCGACAAATGAAGAACTTGCGACGCCGAAGTTAACTGAAAATTTTAGCATGCGAGAGCTGCAGCCAACCCCTTGCGCTGGAGCGCGCGCCAAGCCTCCCCCGGTGCACGCTAAGGCTCGGTGGGTTCCACCACGGCGAGAGACTCGACGTGCGAAGTGTGCGGAAACATGTTGACAACACCGGCCGCCTGCAATGTCCACCCGCCTTCGTGCACCAG
>Ga0209706_10000704_pt1 | contig 19001 bp, 13 predicted proteins | sample PPLLaktember2015_6_FD_187263 | JGI IMG/M metagenome (GOLD analysis project Ga0209706, IMG submission 187263) | Freshwater sediment microbial communities from Prairie Pothole Lake near Jamestown, North Dakota, USA - PPLs Lake P8 Core (1) Depth... | ecosystem: Environmental > Aquatic > Freshwater...
CGCCGTCTGAGTCTCCGTCGCGGCGTGGGCATAGGAAAAGTTAAGCATCACGAGCCAGAGTATCAAAACGATCATATCGTGAGTCGCCGCGGCCCGCCTTCGTTGCGTTCAGGGCTATTTCGGTTCCGGCATTTTCGCCGACAGCTTTTTCAAAAAATCTGGCGGAAACGGCTCGGCACGATTTTCCCGCGCCTGTTTCACTTTTACCCAGGCCTCGGAATAGCGCTCCTGATCGTACAGCGATATCGCCCACTCGCGCCAGCTGGGCGCAAATTTGGGATCGTTTTCCAAGCTCTCGGTAAATCGGCTGTTAGCCAGAACGAATAGTTGCGCCCGTTCAAGTTGCCGCTCGGCCGGCAGGCGCGTGGCGTATTCAGAATGAACCGCGCCGAGATCGCAAAGCAGCGCCGCGCGCTGGGTTGGATCATCAATCAACTGTCGGGCGGTTTCCAAATGCTCCAACGCTTCGGCTAATTTCCCGCGTTGACTGAGCACGGCGCCAAACCCCCAGAAGGCGGCATAATTTTTCGGATTCAATAACCAACCCTGGTTAAAGCGCTGCATCGCGACATCCAGCTGGCCGGACCGCACCGCCGTCCACCCCTGCGTCACAAAGGCGCTGCTCGCCGCCTGGCGGGCGCGTCGGCCGGACGTGGTCCAGGTCGTGACCGAAGGCCCGCTCGGATCGTCCGCGGTTGCCGCCGCGAGGCAGCTCGCGCTACCGGTCGTCTCCGAGTTCCACACCAACTTCCACACCTACAGCAAGCACTACGGCCTCGGGCTGTTCTCCAGCCTCGTCGCCGGGGGTCACTCCGCCTTCGCGCCGGTGGCCTTCACGACTTGCGCCCACTTCGCGATCTCGCGCTGCGTGTGCGCGCCCAGCTCGGCGGGGCTGCTCGCAATGAGCGTCATGCCCTGCTGGTCGACGAAGGCGGCGCGCACATCCGGCAGGTTGAGGATGCGCGCCATCTCCGCTTGCAGCTTGTTGACCACCGCAGGAGGCGTTCCGGCCGGCGCGTAGGCCGCGAACCAGGGTGCAATCTCGTAGCCGGGGACGCCGGACTCGGCCATCGTGGGCACGCCGGGCGCGATTGCACTGCGCTCGCGGGTGGTGACGGCCAGGCCCTTGAGCTTGCCGCCGCGGACCTGCGGCATCGACGATGCAACCGTGTCGAACAGCATGTTGACCTGCCCGGCGACGAGATCCTGCAGCGCCGGGCCGGGCCCCTTGTACGGCACGTGCACGATGTCGATGCCGGCGAGCGACTTGAAGAGCTCCGCCGACATGTGTCCGGAGGTCCCCGAGCCGGGCGACGCGAAGTTGAGCGTGCCGGGTCGCGCCTTCGCGAGCGCGACGAGCTCCTGCACGCTGTTCGCGGGCACCGACGGGTGCACGAGCAAGACGTTCGGCACGCTGACGAGCAGACTGACCGGCGCGAAGTCCTTCACCGGGTCGTACGGGAGCTTGCTGAACAGGCTCACGTTGATCGCATGCGTGCCGATGTGCCCCATCATCAGCGTGTAGCCGTCGGGCGCGCTCTTCGCAACCGCTTCCGCAGCGATCATGCCACTCGCGCCCGGCCGGTTCTCGGCCACCACCGGCTGGCCCCAGTTCTCCTGCATCTTCTGCGCGACCATCCGCGCGAGCCGGTCGGTCACGCCGCCCGGCGGGAACGGCACGACGATGCGGATCGTCTTTGCGGGGAAGCCCGTCGCCGGATCCTGCGCCCGCGCGTCGACCGCGGTTACGCCTAGGATCGCGGCGGCAAGCGCACAAACGAGCGTTCTCATCCTCTCCTCCCGGGGCGGCCGAACGGCCCGGCGAATCCTACCGCCGGGCCGTGTGCGGGACAATGCGCCCCTTAATCAGCCGATCGCGCCCTGCCTACGAACAAGGAGAGTCGCACATGAGGTTGTCGGGAAAGACGGCAGTGGTGACGGGCGGCGCGCAGGGCATCGGCTGCGCGCTCGCGACGCGACTCGCGCAGGACGGCGCGGCCATCGTGCTCGCCGACATCGAGGGGGCCACCGAGTCGGCGCAAGCGCTGTCCGCGGCCGGGCACCGTGCGCACGGCGTCGCCTCGGACGTCACCTCTCCCGACGACCTCGCGCGGGTGGTCGCCGAGGCACGCGACGCGTTCGGCGGCATCGACATCCTAGTGAACAACGCGGCCTACTTCTCGTCGATCGAGCCCACGCCGTTCGAGGAGATCGACCCGGCCGCGTGGCGTCGCGCGATGGACGTCAACACCCTTGGCGTCTTTCTCGCGTGCCGCGCGTGCGTTCCCGAGATGAAGCGGCGCGGCGGCGGCAGGATCATTAACCTCGCCTCGGGTGCGCCGATCAAGGGCCTGCCGTTCATGCTGCACTACGTGACGAGCAAGGGCGCGGTGATCGCGCTGACCCGCGCGCTGGCGCGCGAGCTCGGGCCGCACAACATCACGGTGAATGCGCTTGCGCCCGGATTCACGCTCTCCGAGAACATCCTAAAGAACACGGAGCACGTCGCGAAGTTCCGCGACGCGGTGGTGAAGAGCCGTGCGATCCAGCGCGACGAGTATCCCGAGGATCTCGTCGGCGCCGCGAGCTTCCTGGCGAGCGACGACGCGGCGTTCATGACCGGACAGACCGTGGTTGTCGACGGCGGCTCGGCGATGGTTTAGCCCGCGCTATTCCCAGAACGGCTTCGCCTCCTCGAATTCGTCCCAGGCGCGGGGGAAGCGCGCGAGCTCATGCTGCGCGACGGCCGCGACCCAGCCGCGTACCAGGCCGTCGATGCCCGGCGCGGTCGGCCGCCCGCCCCCCGTCGCCACTTCGGCGAGGAGCCGATCGACGACGGCGGCATCGTTGAGCGCGCCGAGAATGTCCTGAAGGGTCTCCAGCTCCTCGACGTAGCGCGTGACGCGCTTCGCGGGATAGAGCGGCGCGAAAAACTCCGCGGCATAGCGCAGCTTCTTGGCGGCGATCCGGACCCGATGGCGCTCCTGCGGCGGCGCCTCGGGCACGTCGCGGCCGCGCTTGCGAATGCGCCGGTCCCGCCGTTCGATCACGAACGCCGCAAAGGTCCCCACCGGCGAGTCGAGCCGCGGCGGCGCCTCACCCTCTCCGGCCGCGGCGGGCGCCGCGTTCACGGCGAACGCCGGCAGGTCGTCGCGCGCGAACGCCGCGCCGAGCGCGAGCAGCAGATCGGTGTAGCGCCGCGACGAGACGGCATCGCGCGCCGCGGCGTCGTGCGCGCGCCGCACGCGCGCGGCGCGCGCACGGAAGCTCGCCAGCCCCGCCGTGCCCGCAAACCGCTGCGCGAGCGGCGGGAACGTCTCGGTCATGAACACGTCCCAGTCCCGCGCCGGGCCGAGCGCACCGCCGAGCCAGCGCAATTCCTCCGCGAGCGGGGCCACCGCCTCCTTGGACGCGGCGAGCGCCACGAGCCCGAGACAGGAGCGCAGTCGCCGCAGGCCGACGCGCAGCTGGTGCAGATACTCCGGGCCGCGCCCTGCGCGCAGCCCGTCCTCGTTCGCCTGCATCTGCGCGACGCAGGCCATCGCGATGCGGCGCAGCGCGGCGCCGGCCGACAGCGCCTCCTCGAGCGGGACGGCCCGGGCTTTCTGCGGCGGCGCCGGGCCGTGACCGAGCGCGTATCCGCGCTCCGCCTTGCTGGCGTGTCCCAGCCGCAGCGGAACGTCCCGCGCGATCGTGCGCGCCAGGGCGAACAGGCGCGCGAGATCGCCGCCCTTGAGCTCGATCTCCGCTTCGCTGATCGGGGCTTCGCGTCGACCGGCCCGGATCACGCCGCGGTCGAGGGCAAGCTCCGCGAGCGTGCCGTCCGGGAAGGCGAGCGTCCGCGCAACGCGCGCGAACTCCGTCGTGAAGACCGGTCGCAGGTGGCCGCGCACCTTGCGCTTTGCGAACAGTTCCGCATAGGGCGTGTTGTCGAGCAGCGCGACGTTCAGCGCGTGGCCGGAGAGGTCCCATTCGATCTCGTCGCGCTCGTGCAGACCCGCCGCAACGCCCCCGCCACCCTTGAGCGTCTGGATCGAGCGATTGCCGTCGCGACGCAGGCGCAGCGCCACGCCGGCGCGCGCGAGGTCGCGCGCGGGCGTGTCGTAGTAGACGGTGGCAAGGGCGTGCTTCCGCGCGCCACCCCGGCGCACGGCCCGGACCGCCGAGTGCCGGTCGATCCGGGTCAGATCCTCCGGCGCGACGAGGAGCTTCAGCTCGACTTCCATCGGCGTGGCGCGGACGTCAGCGGCGCCGCGCGGAAATCACGCCGGACACGTCACCGATCTGCGCGAGGGCCCGCTTGAGATGGTCGAGGTCGTCCACCTCGACGGTGAACGACATGTTGGCGATATGGTGCCGGCTGAGCGTATTGACCGCAGTGACGTTGATGCGCTCCTTCGACAGCACCTCGGACACGTCGCGCAGCAGGCCCTGCCGGTCGTGCGCCTGGACCGCGAGGTCGACCGGGAACACCTCCCCGCCGCCGGCGCCCCATTGCGCTTCGATCATCCGCTCCGGGTACCGCACGAGGAGGTGACCGAGGCTCCCGCAGTCGCGCCGATGCACCGAAATGCCGCGACCCCGGGTGACGAAACCGATGATCGCGTCGGGCGGGACCGGCTTGCAGCAGCGCGCGAGCTGCGTCATCAGACGGTCCACGCCGACGAACAGAATGCCGCCGCCCGCGCCGCCCGATTTGCTCTTCTTGGTGACGACCTCTTCCGCCGGCGCCTGCGCTTCCGCCGGGCCGCGCAGCGCGATCTGCAACGCCCGCGCGCCCACCTCTTCGCGGGCCACGGCTGCGAACAGATCATCGGGCTTGTCGAACCCGAGACCGTGCGCGAGTTGCTCCAAGTTCGCCTTGGCCCCGCCCTCGCGCTGGATCTCGCGCTCGACGATCTGGCGCCCCGCTCCGACGGTGCGCGCGAGCTCTTCGGCATTGAACCAGTGGCGCACCTTGTTGCGCGCCCGCGAGCTCGCGAGGTAGCCGGGTTGCGACAGCCAGTCGCGCGACGGACCGCCGGCCTTCGCCGCGACGATGTCCACCCGCTGCCCGTTCTTGAGCCGGTAATCGAGCGGCACCATCGCGCCGTCGACCTTTGCGCCGCGACAGCGATGCCCGAGATCGGTGTGCAGCGCATAGGCGAAGTCGATCGGCGTCGCGCCGCGCGGCAGATCGACGACGCGACCCTGCGGGGTCAGCACGTAGACCGTCTCGTCCAGCGCCGCGCGCTTCGACTGCTCGACCCACTCCGCAGCATCCACCACCTCGTCGCGCCACGCGAGCACCTGCCGCAGCCACGCGATCTTCTCGTCGAAGGGTTCCTCCCGTCCGCCCCGGCCTTCCTTGTAGCGCCAGTGCGCCGCCACGCCGAGCTCCGCGTGACGGTGCATCTCGTGCGTGCGGATCTGCACCTCGAGCGCGCGCCCGTCCGGACCGACCACCGCGGTGTGCAGCGATCGGTAGTCGTTGCCCTTGGGCCGCGAGATGTAGTCGTCGAACTCCTTCGGGATCGGCTGCCAGAGGTCGTGGACGACGCCGAGCGCCGTGTAGCAGTCCTTCACGTCGTCGACGACCACGCGCAGGCCCCGCACGTCGTGCAGCTCGGCGAAGTCGAGCCCCTTGCCCTGCATCTTGCTGTAGATGCTGAAGATATGCTTCGGACGCCCGCTCACTTCGGCCCGGAGGTCCGCGCCCGCCAACGCACGCGACAGCGCGCCGATCGCCTCCGCGATGAACGTCTCACGCTCGGCGCGGCGCTCGTCGAGCATCTTCGCGATGCGCTTGTAGAGCTCCGGCTCGAGAAAGCGGAACGACAGGTCCTCGAGCTCCCACTTCAACTGCCACACGCCGAGGCGGTTCGCGAGCGGCGCATAGATGTCCAGCGTCTCGCGCGCCACGGCGCGGCGCGCCTCGTCCGGCGCGTGCGCGAGGAACCGCAGCGTTTGCGTGCGGCTCGCGAGGCGGATGAGCACCACCCGGATGTCCTCCACCATCGCGAGGAGCATCTTGCGCAGCACCTCGGTTTGCGGCTGCCGGGCGGCCTCCTTGTGGCCCTGCGCTGCGAGACCGCGCGTCACGACCCGCAGGCGGTTCAGCTTCCAGACGCCGGCGACCAGCGCGGCGATGGTCGGATCGAACTGTGCGGCGAGCCGCTCCTCGGCATTCTCGAGGTACTCGGGAACGGCGTAGAGGAGGCCCGCCGCGCGGGCGGCTCCGTCGAGGCGCAGCGACGCCAGGTTCGCGGCAAGGCCGAGCGCGTGATCGATCGCCGGCTCGCCGGTGCCGAGTCGCTTGTCCACGTAAAGTGGCGCAGCGAAGTCGTGCGCCCGGATCACGAGCGCGCGTTCGGGTGTGTCGAGCCCGGCGAGCCCGGCCTCGAGGCCGGGCGCGACAACGGTGCCGGGAGCGGATGCGACGGAAACCACTGCAGGGGCCCTTCTGGAGCGGGCAATGTTACCGGACGGCCGTAACCGCGTGCGTCATAATCGGCGCGCGCATTTAACCCCACCGCATCCCGTGTTCCGTACCTGGCGCCGCAAGCGCGTGATCAAGCGCGCGACGATCGACGAGGCTCTCTGGAACCGCGTCGTCGCGCAGCTGCCCTTTCTTGTCGGACTGCCGGCCGACGACGCACGCCGCCTGCGCGAGCTGGTGGTGCTGTTCCTGCACGAGAAGGAGATTGCCGCGGCCGGCGGCCTCGAGCTGACCGACGAGATCCGGGTCGCGATCGCGCTGCAGGCATGCCTGCCGATCCTCAATCTCGGGCTGGATTTCTACGACGGCTGGGTGGGCGTCGTCGTCTACCCCGGCGAGTTCCGGGTGCGCCGGCAGGAGCTGGACGATGACGGCGTGATGCACGAGTGGGACGACGAGCTTTCGGGCGAGGCGTGGCCCGGCGGGCCGGTCGCCCTCTCGTGGGAAGACGTCGAGCTCGGCGCCGCGCCCGCGGCGGCCGGCGGCGAGCCCGGGTACAACGTCGTGATTCACGAGTTCGCCCACAAGATCGACATGCTCAAGGGCGAGGCCGACGGCTTCCCGCTGCCGCACGCGGGCATGGACGCCGGCGTCTGGCAGCGCACGCTCGAGTCGGCGTACGCGCGTTTCGTCGGGATGGTCGACCGCGAGAAGGAAACGTTGCTCGATCCCTACGGCGCCGAGCACCCGGCCGAGTTCTTCGCGGTGACGAGCGAGGCCTTCTTCACCGATCCGCACGCCCTGCGGGAGGAGTTCCCGGGCGTGTACGAGCAGCTCAAGCTCTTCTATCGTCAGAATCCGGCCGCGCGGCTCCCGCCACCGGCCTGACCGTCGCGGTCAGCCGGCCAGCAGGAAGTTCCGGACCATCGCGATCTGGTCCGGTTGCATGAGCGTCGGTGCGTGGCCGACGCCCGGGATCTCGATCACCTGCGCACGCGGGCCGCTCGCCTTCATGCGCTCGGCGGTCTCGCGCGAGAGCAGGTCCGACAGCTCGCCACGGATCACGAGCGTCGGACAGCGCACCTGCTCCCAGACCGGCCAAAGGTCGATGTCCTTATGCGGCGCCGCCGCGTTGAACGGCACCGCGAGCGCCGGGTCGTAGTGGACGCGGTACGTGCCATCGGGCTTCTGCCGCACGACGTGTTCGGTGAGGAAGCGCCACTCCGCGTCGGTGTGCGGGCCGAACGGCGCGCTGATCGTGCGGATGTAGCGCTCGGCCACCTCGATCGACGGGAGCTCGGGCGCCTTGCCGACGTAGGTGCCGATGCGCTCCAGCGCGGCGGCCGCGACCAGCGGGCCGGCCTCGTTGACGACCATGCGCCGGATCGGGTTGCCTTCGAGCGAGGCAAGCGCCATGCCGAGCAGCCCGCCCATCGACGTGCCGACCCAGTCGACCGCGTCGACGCCGAGCCGTGCAACGAGCGTTACGGCGTCGTTCACGTAGGTCGGCTGCCCGTACTCCATCGGGTTCTTGAGCCAGCTGCTCTCGCCGCGGCCCGGCATGTCGGGACACACGACGCGATAGTGGTCGGCCAGCGCCGCCGCGAGCGGATCGAAATCGCGGGCGCAGCGCGTGAGCCCGTGGACGCACACCAGCACGCGCGGATTCGCCGGGTCGCCCCACTCGAGATAGGAGAGCCGATGCAGCCCACTCGCACTCGCGGCGGTGAGCGTGTGCCGGCGGGCGCTCGCGCTCATCGGGCTACCCTGTCGCTGCGCGCCAAGGATTCGCGCTTGGGGCGGCCCGGCGCGCTCATGTCAATGCCGCCCCGCCTGGAGCCACAGGCGCGCCACGAGCGCGACGACACTGCGCGCCTCGGGCTCCGTGGTCTCGAGCACGAGCCCGCCACCGGGGGCTGCCGTCAGCACCGTCCGCAGCTTCGCGGCCCGCAGGTTGGCGGGGTTGATCGTGAACCCGTAATCCGCGTAGCGCTGGCGCTCGATCGCGGTCTCCTCGACGGGCGCTGCGTCGAACCAGAGCCACTCGTCCGCGAAGTCATGCGCGAGGCGCTCGAGCTCCTCCGCGAGCGCCGCATCGAGCGGCTCGCGCGGATCGAGCTCCGTGTAGGTCGCAGTGTCGCCGCGCACCATCCAGCGCTCGGCCCATTCCGGTTCGGCGCCGTCGGCCGCTTCCAGCACGGTCGCACCGCCGGACACCCGGAAGAAGGCGTGCTGCTGCGCCGTGACCGCGTAGCCGATCCACTCACCGGCGCGCCGGCGACGAGACACGAGCGCGAGCGCGATCGTGCCGTTGCGCTCAGCGCGCAGTTCGAGCGCGCGGCCTGCTTCCGCGGCGGTCGCGGTCGCCTGGTCGACCAGCTTGCCGGCACGGATGGTCGCGCTCCCGCCGATGCCCCCGACCGGGTTCTGCCATTCGACTCGCACCGTGAGCTCGGGGAATTCCGCGGAAGCCTCGACGAAGAGCGGATACGGCACACCGCTCGCTTTGAGTCGATAGTCGAGCCGGCCGGCGGTGTGCAGCTCGCGGTACGGGCCGGCCGACTCCGCGTCGAGCAGCGCGTTCACGCGCGCCCGGTATCCGGCGAGCAGAGGCGGATCGCCCTCGACGACGACGGTTGCGGTGATCGGGCTGCTCATGCGCGGGATTGCGGTGGCAGGAGAGGCGCGGCGAGTATAGCAAGCGCAACGCGCACCGCCGGCGGGCGTCGCGCACCGCAACAGTGCCGCCGCGCGCACCGCCGCGGGCTTTGCGCGGGATACCGGGCTGGCACGCACGTTGCTCCTGCACCCGAAGCGGTGCGCTACACTAGATCGAGACCCGCCCGCGCCATGACCGCAACACTCCCCGTCTGCTTCGACGAGATGCACGGCCTCGCCGGCGAGGTCCTGCCGCACTATCGCCGCTACGCCGAGTGGCTCGCAAAGCTCGCGCCCGAGGTGCGCGCGCAGAAGCGACAGGAAGCCGACGTCCTGTTCCAGCGGGTGGGAATCACGTTCGCGGTGTACGGCGACGAGGCGGCCGAGGAGCGGCTGATCCCGTTCGACTTCGTGCCGCGCATCCTTCCCGCCGACGACTGGCAGATGCTCGAACGGGGGCTCGTGCAGCGGGTGCGCGCCCTCAACCTGTTCCTGCGCGACATCTACCACGAGCAGTCGATCCTGCGCGAAGGGATCATCCCGCCGCGCAAGGCGCTCGAGAACGCACAGTATCGCAGCGTGATGCAGGGGATGAAGGTGCCGGGCGACATCTACGCGCACGTCGCCGGCGTCGACGTGGTGCGCGCCGGCCAAGGCGAGTTCTACGTGCTCGAGGACAACCTGCGCGTGCCCTCGGGCGTGTCGTACATGCTCGAAAACCGCAAGATGATGATGCGGCTGTTCCCCGAGCTCTTCGCGCTGCAGGAGGTCGCGCCGATCGACCACTATCCCGACCTGCTGCTCGACACGCTCCGCCAGGTCGCACCGCGCGGCGTCACCGACCCGACCGTGGTGCTGCTCACGCCCGGCGCATACAACTCGGCGTACTTCGAGCACACCTTCCTCGCGCAGCAGATGGGCATCGAGCTCGTCGAGGGACAGGACCTGATGGTGCGCGACCAGACCGTGTTCATGCGCACCACGCGCGGCCCGAAGCGCGTGGACGTGATCTACCGGCGCATCGACGACGACTTCATCGATCCGCAGGTGTTCCGGCCCGACTCGCTGCTCGGCGTCGCGGGGCTCTTCTCCGCCTACCAGGCCGGCCGCGTGACGCTCGCCAACGCGATCGGCACCGGGGTCGCCGACGACAAGTCCATGTATCCGCACGTGCCGGAGATGATCGAGTACTACCTCGGCGAGAAGCCGATCCTGAACAACGTGCCCACCTGGCAGCTGCGCAAGAAGGACGATCTGCGGTACGTCCTCGAACACCTGCACGAGCTGGTCGTCAAGGAAGTGCACGGCTCGGGCGGCTACGGGATGCTGGTCGGTCCCGCCTCGACGCTGGCGCAACGCGCCGAGTTCCGCGAGCGGATCATCGCCAACCCGGAAAAATACATCGGCCAGCCGACGCTCGCGCTTTCGACCTGCCCGACGTTCGTGGAGGCGGGAATCGCGCCCCGGCACATCGACCTGCGACCGTTCGTGCTGTCCGGGCGCGAGGTGCGGCTCGTGCCCGGCGGCCTAACGCGCGTCGCGTTGCAGGAAGGCTCGCTGGTGGTGAACTCCTCGCAGGGCGGCGGCACCAAGGACACCTGGGTGCTCGAGCGATGAGACCGATGAAACCGATGCCGCAGGCATCGCTTTCCCCGACTTCGGGGAGCACGAGGGGGCGCCGCCCAGCGGCCGGGTTGGGGCGGAGGGGCCGCCAACCCCTCCTTGGGCCCCCTCGTATCGTGAAGAACTGACATGCTGTCCCGCACCGCCAACGACGTCTACTGGATGTCGCGCCACATCGAGCGCGCGGAGAACATCGCGCGCATGCTCGATGTCACCTACCGCATGTCGCTGCTGCCCTACCGCATCCTCGCGCCCGGCGAGAAGTGGGCCGAGCCGTGGGCGCTGCCGCTCATCATCAACGGGCTGGCCACGAGCTACTACCAGCGCTACTCGGACCTCCAGGCCGAGAACGTGCTGCACTTCATGACGCTGGACGCGTCCAATCCGTCCTCGATCTACTCCTCGCTGCAGACCGCGCGAGAGAACGCCCGGGCCCAGCGCGGCGCGGTGACGATCGAGATGTGGGAGAGCCTGAACGACACCTGGCTCGCGATGCGCAACAAGACCTTCACCGACATCAACGCCGGGGGCGTGTCGCCGTTCTTCGACTGGGTGAAAGATCGCTCGCATCTTTTCCGCGGCATCACCTTCGGCACGATGATCCGCGACGAGGCGTTCAGCTTCATCCGCCTGGGCACCTTCCTGGAGCGCGCCGACAACACCGCGCGCATCCTCGATGTGAAGTACCACACCCTGCTGCCGAGCGCGCATGACGTCGGCGGCGCGGTCGACTACTACCAGTGGTCGGCGCTGCTGCGCTCGGTCTCCGCGTTCAGCATCTACCGCAAGATCTACCGCGACCTCATCACGCCGTTCCGCGTCGCCGAGGTGCTGATCCTGCGCGAGGATGTCCCGCGCAGCCTGCACGCCTGCATGAACGAGATCTACGAGATCATCCAGGGTCTGTCGGACGAAGGCCGTCTGGAGCCCGAGCGCCTGGCCGGCGAGATTCACGCTCTCCTGCACTACTGCAAGACGGAGAAGATCTTTGAGGCCGGTCTCCACGAGTGGCTGCTTGGATTCCTGGAGAAGATCGGCGCGCTCAACGCCGAGGTCGACAAGCACTTCCTCGTGCCGTCCTACCAGTAGCCGCCGTACGGCGGCCGGCTCTACCGTAGAATCGCGGCTCTTCCGTTGCCCGGGCTGACCACGAGATGACCTACTGTGTGGGCGTGCTGCTGGAAAGCGGCATGGTGTTCGCGTCGGATTCGCGTACCAACGCCGGCGTCGACCACGTGTCGAGCTTTCGCAAGATGACGGTGTACGAGCGGCCGGGCGACCGGGTGATCGTGATCCTGACCTCGGGCAACCTCTCCGTCACGCAAAACGCGATCAACCTGCTCGAGCAGCACTCGCGGCGCGGCGAAGGCACGCCGAGCATCTGGACCGCGCCGTCGATGTACGACGTCTCCGCGATGCTGGGGGAGTGCCTGCGCGAGGTGAGACGGCGCGACGAGCCGTACCTCACGCAGCACAACATCGACGCGAGCGCGAGCTTCATTCTCGGCGGCCAGATCGGCGGCGAGCCGCAGCGGCTCTTCATGGTCTACCAGGAGGGCAACTTCATCGAGGCGACCTCCGAGACCCCGTTCTTCCAGGTCGGCGAGACGAAGTACGGCAAGCCGATCATCGATCGCGTGGTCAAGCCCTGGACCTCCATCGTCGATGCGACCAAGTGCGTGCTGATCTCGTTCGATTCGACGATGCGCTCCAACGTGTCGGTCGGATTGCCGATTGACCTGGTCTGCTACCAGAACAACGCCCTGCGCGTGCAGCTTAAACGGCGCATCGGCGAAACCGACCCTTACTTCACGATGATCCATCACCAGTGGGGCGAAGGCCTGCGGCGCGTGTTCGCGCAGCTGCCCGATCCGTATTGGGAGGACGAGAAGCCCTCGTGACCATCCGCGTCGCCCTCCACCACCAGACCCGGTACGCGTTCGACCGGCCGGTGAGCCTCTCGCCGCACGAGGTGCGGCTGCGCCCGGCGCCGCATTGCCGCACGCCGATCCACAGCTACTCCCTGCGCGTCGAGCCCGAGAAGCACTTTATCAACTGGCAGCAGGACGCTTACGGGAACTACATCGCGCGGCTCGTCTTTCCCGAGAAGGCGCAGGCGCTATCAGTGACGGTCGATCTGGTCGCCGACATGACCGTCATCAACCCGTTCGACTTCTTCGTCGAGCACTGGGCCGAGCACTTCCCGTTCGACTACCCCGCCCAGCTCGCCACCGAACTCGCGCCGTATCGCGAGAAGGAGCCTGCCGGCCCGCTGCTCGCACGCTGGCTCGACGACTTCCGGCGCGGCGGATTCAAGCCCGGGATCAATACGGTCGACTTCCTCGTCGCGCTGAACCAGCGGGTGCAGAGCGAAGTGAAGTACCTCGTGCGCATGGAGCCGGGGATCCAGGCGCCCGACGACACGCTGCGCCTCGCCGCGGGATCGTGCCGCGACTCGGGCTGGCTGCTGGTGCAGATCCTGCGGCATCTCGGGCTCGCCGCGCGCTTTGTGTCCGGCTATCTCGTGCAACTCGTCGCCGATGTGCGGCCCCTCGAAGGGCCCTCGGGACCGTCGACTGACTTCACCGACCTCCACGCGTGGGCCGAGGCGTACGTGCCCGGCGCGGGCTGGGTCGGGCTCGACCCGACTTCGGGAATGCTCGCCGGCGAAGGCCACATCCCGCTCGCGGCGACCGCGTTCCCGACGAGCGCCGCCCCCATCACCGGCTTCACCGGGCCCTGCGAGTCGACGCTCGAGTTCGAGATGACGGTGACGCGGATTCACGAGGACCCGCGCGTCACGCGCCCGTACTCCGAGGCGCAATGGGCCGAGATCGACGCGCTCGGCCGCGCGATCGACCATGAGCTCGGCACGGCGGGCGTGCGCCTGACGCACGGCGGCGAGCCGACCTTCGTGTCGGTCGACGACATGGACGGCGCGGAGTGGAACTACACCGCGCTCTCGCCGCGCAAGTGGGAGCTCGCCGAGCGCCTCGCCTGGCGGCTGAAGGAGCGCTTCGCGCCCGGCGGGCTGCTCTTCTTCGGCCAGGGCAAGTGGTATCCCGGCGAGCCGCTGCCGCGCTGGGCGCTCGGGCTGCACTGGCGCCGCGACGGCCGAGCGCTCTGGCGTAACCCCGCGCTGATCGCCGGCGAGGCAAGCGCGCCCGATGCGACGGTCGAACACGCGCACGCGTTTGCCGCCGCCGTCACGCACGAGCTGGGGCTCGATGCGGCGCTCGTCATCCCTGCCTACGAAGATCCGATTCCACTCCTCGAGCTGGAAGCCGGGCTGCCGGTGAACGTCGATCCGGCGCGCGTGCCGCTGAAGGACTACGACGATCGCGCGCGGCTGCGTCGCGTCCTTGAGCGCGGCGCAGACCGCCCTGCGAGTTTTGTCCTGCCGTTGCGAGCGCGCCCTCCGGCGGTAGCCGCGAAGCCGGCCGGCAGCGCGGTCAGCCCCGCGGCGTGGGCATCCATGTGGGAAAGCTCGCCGTGGCCGCTCAGGCGCGAGCGGCTTTTCCTCGTCCCCGGCGATTCACCCGCCGGGTACCGCCTGCCGCTCGCCTCATTGCCGGAGCGCCTGCCCGAGGAGATCGAACCGGAGTTCCCGCGGGACACGTTCGACCCGCGCGACGACCTCCACGACGCGCACGCACGCAGCGAGAAGAAGCGCCACGCGCCGGCCGGCGGCGCTGCGGCCCGCGAAGTCGTGCGCACTGCCCTGTGCGTCGAGGCACGCGACGGCCGGCTGAGCGTGTTCGTGCCTCCGGTCACGCACATCGAGGACTTCCTGAACCTGGTGGCCGCCATCGAGCACGCGGCCGAGGCGCTCGGCCGCGCGGTGCGAATCGAGGGGTATCCGCCGCCGCACGACCCGCGCGTCCGCACGCTCGCCGTCACGCCCGACCCGGGCGTGATCGAGGTCAACATCCATCCGGCCTCCAGCTGGGACGAGCTCGCGGCGAACAGCACCGCGCTCTACGAGGAGACGCGCCAGTCCCGCCTGGGCAGCGAGAAGTTCATGCTCGACGGGCGGCACACCGGCACCGGCGGCGGCAACCACGTCACGCTCGGCGGGGCGACGCCGGCGGAGAGCCCATTCCTGCGCCGTCCCGATCTGCTCCGCAGCCTGATCACCTACTGGCAGAACCACCCGGCGCTCTCCTACCTGTTCGCCGGGCTGTTTGTCGGGCCGACCAGCCAGGCCCCGCGCGTCGACGAGGCGCGCGACGACAACCTGTACGAGCTCGAGATCGCATTCCAGCAAATGGAAGCGCGCCTTCCTCCGGGCACCGACGCCGACGCGCCCTGGCTCGTCGACCGGCTGCTGCGCCATCTCCTCGTCGACCTGAGCGGCAACACGCACCGCGCCGAGTTCTCGATCGACAAGCTCTACTCGCCCGACGGCCCGAACGGGCGCCTCGGGCTGGTTGAGCTGCGCGCGTTCGAAATGCCGCCGCACCCGCAGATGAGCCTCGCGCAGGCGCTGCTGGTGCGCGCCCTGGTGGCGCGATTCTGGAAGGAGCCGTACCGCGGCCGGCTGGTGCACTGGGGCACGCAGCTCCACGACCGCTGGATGCTGCCGCACTTCGTGCAGCAGGACATCCATGACGTTGCGATCGATCTGCGCGCGGCGGGCTACGCTTTCCTGGACGAATGGTTTGCGCCGTTCCTCGAGTTCCGCTTCCCGCGCTACGGCGCGGTGACGTACGTGGGCGTCACGCTGGAGCTCCGACAGGCGATCGAGCCGTGGCACGTGCTCGGCGAAGAGGTGAGCGGCACCGGCACCGCGCGCTACGTCGACTCCTCGGTGGAGCGGCTGCAGGTGAAAGTGAGCGGCATGACGGGCGAACGCCACGTGGTCACCTGCAACGGCCGCGTCGCGCCGCTCACGCCGACCGGCGTGCACGGCGAGTTCGTTGCGGGCGTGCGCTACAAGGCGTGGAACCCGCCTTCGGCCCTGCATCCGACGATCGACGTGCACACGCCGCTCGTGTTCGACGTGGTCGATACCTGGAGCGGCCGGGCAATGGGCGGGTGCACGTACCACGTCGCGCATCCGGGCGGACGCAATTACGCGACCTTCCCGGTGAACGCGAACGAGGCGGAAGCGCGCCGGTTCGCGCGCTTCTGGGACCACGGGCACACGCCGGGGCCGATGGCGGTAAGACCCGAACCGCCGAACCGCAACTTCCCCTGCACGCTCGACCTGCGCTACGCGCGCCGGGACTAGGGTTGGGAAAGCCTTACTAGAGCTTCGGCGGCGCGCCGGGGTTGAAGGTGCCCGAGAGCCCGGACAGCGCGTCCATGCGCGCCTTCACGGCGCGCCGAAACGCCTCCTCGGCGCCGTACTTGGCGACCGAGAACTTCACCAGCTTCGTACGCCAAGGCTGCAGCGGCAGGCGCGCGATCCAGAAGCGCCGCTCGACCGGCCCGCGCTCGGTTTCGATCACCTCCGAGTGGAACGACACCCCGGCGAGGCCGGAGCGATTGTTGCGCCTGAGGATCGAGCAGTACGCCTTGCGGGTGAGCGGCGGGAACTTGGCGAGCAGGTCGTCGCGGTACTTCTTCGCCGCGACGAGCGCCTTCTGCCGGGTGCCGAACACGCCGTCGGAGAAGTGCCCGACGTGGATCTTGCCCTGGCGCTGGATCGTGACGCGCCAGGCGTGGGTGCGCGAGCGCTCGTGGTCGACCCGCGTGATCCCGTACATCGGCCGACGGGCGCTTGCCGCCGTGGTCGTCTTGGCTTTCGGCATGTGCAGCAGGGGCTCCCGATCGTGCGCAAGTATGCCGCCGGCATTATGACGTCGTCAACCATCTCCTACTGGCGCCAGTAGCGGCGCCGCGCGTCGCGATAGCGGGAGACATGCACTTCCCCTGTCGCTATCGTGACGGTCACTGCGCCGTCGCGATCGGTGCGCCACCCGGCCGCGCCCGCTGCGAAGTAACGGGCCGCGATCTCCGGTTTGGGATGGCCGAACCGGTTCCGGTAACCGGTCGTGAACACCGCGTGCGCAGGCCGCACCGCGGCGAGGAACGCCGGCGTGGACGAGGTGCCGCTGCCATGGTGCGGCACGAGCAGCACCTCGGCGCGCCGCACCGCCTGGTTCGCGAGCAACCACCGCTCGTCGGGTTCCTCGATGTCGCCGGTGAGCAGCGCCGCGCCGCCCGGGCCGCTGACCCGGAGCACGCAGCTGCGCGAGTTCGCCTTGACGAAGGGATCGCGGTAGCTCGCTTCCGGCGGGTAGAGGAGCTCGAACTCGATTCCGTCCCAGGTCCAGCGCACGCCGGCGCGGCAGGGCAGGCGGTACGGGGCATCGCCCTGCGCCGGGTGATCCTGCGCGAGCGACGACCACAGCACGCCGGGCGGGAGCGTGCGCATCACCGAGCGCGCGCCGCCGGAGTGGTCGACGTCGTTGTGGGTGACCATCACGGCATCGAGGCGGTCGAGCCCTTCCGCGCGCAGGAAGGGCACGACCACCCGATTGCCCGCATCGGCGTCGACGCTGTACGCGGGACCGGCGTCGAACAGGAGCGCGTGCTCGCGCGTCCGCACCAGCACGGCTAGGCCCTGCCCGACGTCGAGGAAGGTGATCTGGATCTCGCTGTCCGCGGGACCGGCTGGACGCACCGCGAACAGCGGCACGAACAGCAGCGCGGCCGCGAAGCGGGCGGGGACGCCGCGCGGCGCGAGCAGCCATGCGGCACCGACGAGCGCCAGTACCGCAGTCCACGGCGCCGGGGCGTGTTGCCGCCAGGCCCCGCCCGGCAGCCGCGCGAGCCAATCGAGCGCCGGCATCAGGGCCGTGAGCACGGCGTGCCCGGCCTCGGCGACCCAGGGTCCCGGCGTCACCGCCGCCGCGAGCGCGAGCGGCGTGACGATCAGGCTCACGACCGGGATCGCGATCGCGTTGGCGAGCGGCGAGACGAGCGACACCTGCTGGAACAGCAGCAGCACGAGCGGCGCGAGACCGACCGTGATCGCCCACTGCAGCCGCCCCCACTGCGCGAGCCAGTGCGGTCGACCCGGAGCGGCCGACCCCACGTAGAGCATCAGGGCGACGGCGCCGAACGACAGCCAGAAGCCCGGCGACACGACCGCCCACGGGTCGAGGAGCAGCACGACCGCGAGCGCGGCGGCGAGCACGCGCGACGAGGACTGCATGCGGTCGAGCCAGAGCGCGACGGCGACGACCGCGACCATATAGAGCGTGCGCTGCGCGGGCACGCCGAACCCCGCGAGCAGCGTGTAGCCCGCCGCCGCGAGCACCCCCGCCACGGCCGCCGCCTTCCGCACCGGCAACCGCAGCGCGAGGCGCGCCGAGCGCCGCCACAGCGCCGCGGCGAGCGCCGCGAACAGGCCCGCGACCATCGTCACGTGCAGGCCCGAGATGCTCATCAGGTGGCCGACGCCGGTGCGCGTGAACGTCTCCCAGTCGACGGTCTCGATCGCGCGCTGGTCCCCGATGGCCAGGGCGATCAGCACCCCGGCATAGCGATGCTCGGGCAGCGCATCCCAGAGGTGCGTCCGGATCCGCTCGCGGGCACGCTCGATCGCGTACGCGGGCGTCCACACCATCGCCGCGAGCTTCGTCCGCTCGCCGCGCGGCCGGACGTAGCCGGTCGCGCCGATCCCGCGCTCGAGCAGCGCCGCCTCATAGTCGAATCCGTGCGGGTTCGCATTGCCGTGCGGGAGGCGCAGGCGGACGGTCAGTCGCCAGCGCTCGCCGGGGCGGATCGGGAGGACCTCCTGGAACTCCTCGGGCGTGAGGCCGTTGTACCAGGAGAGGAGAATCCTGGACGGGGCATGGAAGTCCACCGGCGCGGCCCGCTCGACGTCGAGTTCGAAGCGCACACCGCGCTCGAAAGGCTGCGGCAGGCTCGCGACGACGCCGGTCAACGTGACGTCGCGCCCCTCCCAGGCCGGATCCAGCCGGTCCGCCATGCGTATCTTCGCCGCGCCGGCGGCGAAGGCAAAGCCGAGGCCGAGGCTTGCGATCGCAACGATCACTCGTGCGGCGTGCGCCGATCGCACCGCGACGGCCATGCCCGCGGCCCCGAGCGCGACGCCGGCGCCCGCGAGCAGGGCCAAGCGGCTCCAGGCCGGGAGTTCGGCCTGCACCTGCAGGGCCCAGACGCCGGCCGCGAAGGCCAGGACGGCGAGTCTCACGAGGTCACGCGAACGGTGGCATCCGACCTCAACGCAGCACCGCGACTCGCGGTTGATCTTGGCTGGGATCCGCGCGCCGCGTCCAGTGGTCTGGCCGAATGCACCCGGAACTGCGGCGGCGCAAACCTCGTG
>Ga0209706_10000705_pt1 | contig 18995 bp, 13 predicted proteins | sample PPLLaktember2015_6_FD_187263 | JGI IMG/M metagenome (GOLD analysis project Ga0209706, IMG submission 187263) | Freshwater sediment microbial communities from Prairie Pothole Lake near Jamestown, North Dakota, USA - PPLs Lake P8 Core (1) Depth... | ecosystem: Environmental > Aquatic > Freshwater...
CCTTAAAAAATGTTAAAGAGATAAATTTATACTTTATTAACAGGCAAATCAAGTTTTCATCCGAATATAATTTATTTTTAAAGGTCGGATGGAACCGCACATGATTGAAAATGAATTATTTTCTTACTTGTTTGTGATTGGGCTCAATCATGTGGGTTTCATAAAAGGATTTTCCATTTTTTAACCAAACCAGGGGCGGATCCGTGTTTTGGCTTTTTCGAAGCTCTGTATTGCAAGATTTACATTCTCAACGATCTGGAAATCGAACATGCCCACTTCAATAAAATCGGCTCCATTGTCAAAAGCCCACTGGAAACCCTCTTTAGGGTGAATGGCGCCACCTGCGAGCACCTTGAATCCTACAACCGGCTTTTGAGTTTTTTGAACATACTCTATCGTTTTTTCAGGAAACAGACACCACATATTGTCGTGAAATTCATTGTGATCTTCACTTATATTCCTCCATATTAAAGGATAATAACGGTTTTCCCTTGGAATAGCAGACCAGTACTTATCGTGATGCATGGTTTTATAATAAAAGTCGGGTTCTATGCCTGCCTCATCGCAGGCAATTAATACCTGAACAGAATGAGCTCCAAGACCCGCAGGATAGCCTTGTCGTTTTATGTGATTTACGCATTTCGCTACAACATCGATATCCCCTTCACGCACCCTGTTGTCGCATGCGGCACCCTGAATAAGAATATAATCCACTCCCTGATCGATTGCTCTGTCGACCTGGCTGTAGATATCTTCTTTTGTGGGAACTACATTGATCCAGGTCTGGAAATTGCTGCCGTAAATTTTCCTGTAACGGGTTAACAGAGGTGTTAAATAAAAAAGATTAATCCCGGCTTTTTCAGCCAGAACATAGGTTTCAATTATTTTTCTTTCAGTGTTATAAGCTCTGAAAAGGGAACGGGAATAAAGCAGGTCCCTGGCATGGGCAGTTCCCGACAGGATATTTTGGCCCAGAATTAACCGGCTGACCGGTGGCTTCCCTTTCACCAGGTTGCCCATTGGCATAACTCCTTTTAATTCACTTAATGACTTCTGATCCAATGTAAATGTACTTCCTGAAAAGGCATCAGTACCCGTGTACTTTTTATTACTCGTAAAAGCCCAGGCAAAACCTCCGAGAAAAGGCAGAAAAGCAAGATGCTTCAACAGGTCACGGCGGCTTTGCAAATCTCCGGTTTCAACAGCTGAAAGCTGAGGTTTCCGGCTTTTCATGCGGGAAGGCAAACGTACCCGGAACTTCAGCTTTTTCAGAAGGCTCCGGACACCAATGTCAAGGGTACAGGGGAAGAGCGCCAGAATAACAAGTGCTGCCAGTTCTATGAACGTTTTATCAAACAATAAATAATGGCCCTCCTGAGGAACACCAAAATTATAACCCTGAAACGGCGGATATGCAATATAATAAAAGAACAACATTAATATTCCTGCATATACCGCTGTACGGGCAAAAATACCAAGAAACAATCCTGTTCCTATCAGAATCAATCCCCACACATTCAGAAAATTGACAACATCAAGAATTGTCGGGTCAGAGGCCATTGCATGAAAGAATCCTGACAACAGACCGCGGGTATTGATCAGGTAACTTTCAGCAGACCAGCCGGGATCAATCAACTTAATTATACCTTCATACAGAAGATGCCACCCGATAATGATGCGCAGAATTATAAGACCCCATTGACGGTAAAAGGCCAATTGGGAAGTATTTCGTGATCCTGTCATAATAAGATGGTTTTATTTGGACAAACAAATATTATCTACTAAAACAGCCCTGGTAATTCAGATTTCAAAAAATAATTTTCTTCTATATCAGGTTAAAGTTATAAACTTTACCCTTTAAACTTTTAAAATTCATGTACTTTGTGAATCCTTCGGGTAAACCTTTGAGTGACTTTGTGGTAAAAAAAAATTTAACCACAAAGGATCACAAAGGCTTTCACTAAGGAACACAAAGGAATACAATAAATAAGAATTAAACAGGTTAAAGTTCATAATTTAAATATCTTCTTAAAATTTATCAGATCACCCCCTTTCCCGTTTCCCATAAGGGGGAAAAGCTATATTCACCGGAAATGTTTAAAATGATTTATATCTTTTTTATATGATGTAATCGAAATTTTTTTATATTTTTCCATGTTTAAAGTAAATCTAAGCAATCATGAGAAAGGATTATTCGCGCAGAAAATTCATTAAGCAGACATTAGGTGCAGGTGTTGCAATTGCCGGTGCACAACTGGCTTTTTCTGAGGTTTCCTGTTCGGGAAAGCAGGTTAAAAATCAATACAACCCAAAAGGATTGCCGACTGCTGTTCTTGGAAGTACCGGAGTTGTGATTCCCAGGATTGCCATAGGCCTGGGGAGCAGGTTCCTCAATATCAAGACATTGGAAGAGGCTATTGAGATGTGCAATTATGCCCTTGACAACGGATTATATTACTGGGATACAGCTCATTCCTATGTAAATAATGCCACCGGAGCAGTAAGTGAAGAAAGGCTCGGGCATATTATTAAGGACAGGAGAAAAGAGATCTTTCTGTCGACAAAGATCGCTGCACGTGAAACAGATGCGGCAAAAGCCCAGATTGAACTGAGTCTCAAAAGGTTGCAGACCGACCACCTGGATATGATGAAGATACATTCAGTTACGACACCCGAGGATGTATCTAATATCTGCAAAACGGGCGGAGTGCTTGACCTGTTCTCAAAAATGAAGGAAGAAGGCGTTACACGGTTCATCGGATTCTCCGGACATGCCAGCGCCCAGGCATTGAAAATGATGATCGATACAGGCAGGTTTGACAGTATGCTGTTCGCAATGAATCATTATGCCGGTCCAAGCGACACCAGGCAGGAGGTTGTGATTCCTGCCGCAAAAGAACGGGGAATGGGTATTATGATGATGAAATCTGTCAGGCCCAAGGAGACTATCCAGGGTATCGATATCCGGGAACTGGTGAGGTTTGCACTGTCACTTGAAGGACCGGACGGGCTGGTTGTCGGCATGGATAGCAGGAAAGTTGTTGATTCTGACCTGGAGCTTCTGCGGAATTTCAAGCCTATGAATGTCGAGGAGAAACGGAAATACGCAATGTTATTATCTCCATTTTTCCGTCACGAAAACCTTCCGTGGATGGCCACGGATTACCATGACGGGAACTGGAGCTGATCTGACCTGATCAATTACATTTTGCCGCATCCGGCATCTTACATATAATCTGAACATTCTTCGGGGCAGCAGATCTGTGAAAATCTGCGAAATCCGAGGGGAAGTAATTTCTTTGTGTTCCCGCAGATCTGCGAAGATTTTCACAGATTTTGCACAGATCCGTTAAATTTTCGAAACTGTGGTAAAAAGGTTACTTTTGGATTAAACAAAAAATCCAATCATGAAATCTTTAATGAAATTCTCTCCGATTATTGCTGTTCTGATTTGCCTGTTGCAGTTTGGTATTGTTAAAGCCCAGAACCTGAATGACTACCAGTATAAAGGCTCACTGGACATAATGTCAAACAGCGTCCAGAATGATTTCCAGTTCAACGGATACACCAACCACTGGTGGAACGATTACAAAAAGTGGTTCAGATACGGAAACCTTTATAAGATAAGCATCCCGGATGTTGAAAAGAAAATAGCACAGAGCAGAATCGACCTGGCTGAGGATATGAAAGTCCCCGGTTTGTGGATGCAGGAAGGATTCCTGATGAATTGGCTTGCTGAGCCGGGCACTACACTTGACAATCCTTCCATGCAGCAGCTTGTTGAGGCTTCAAACAAGGGCAACGTGCTTGTTTTAGCAGATCCTTCTGCAGAAACAGGAAGGAGTATCATGGAGAAATATAAGGGTAATGATCCGTGGAAACAGACATTAAAAAGCTATCAGTTCAATGATCCCTCATTAATAAAAATAGATGCATTCATTCTTGAAAACGGCAACCGGAAAATATTTGTCATTGCATCAGCCGATCCCGCTTCACGATTAAAAATTAAGGAACTGATGGATGACACAAAGAAAGTTGTGTCCACATATGATATGCATAAAGGATGGTTTGGAACCGAGACACTACTAAAATCTGTTACATGCACTCCCGGGCACCCGCTTGAAATTATCGGAAAGGGAATGAATGAAGGAAATACTTGGTTTGTCTTCAGCGGGTATATGGACTTCTTTATGAAAAATGAACTTGCAGACTGGCTTTCAAGGACCAGGATGCCGGTTGTGGCTGATGTGGGATTTTCACCCATTTTTGGACTGGATGACTATGACGGACTGCAGGTGCAGGACATGCAGACAAGGCAATCGTGGATTGATTTTGCGCATAAGAAGAATGGGTTTGTTTTCCATCCGGTTGATGATGATGACGGTGAGTCCTATCTTTTTGACGGATACCTTGCAAATGCAGGGAACAAGCTTCAGATCGATAATGAAGATGTCCCGTTTATTGTCCGTTCCGGCTCTCTTCTCGGAGATCTTATTCCATCTATGGTCCTGTTTGTCAAAAAAGGAGAAAAACTTTCACAAAAACAGATCTACAGTGCAATAATGGAAAGGCGTGAAGTTGGCGTATTGGAAGACGGAGTGGTCATGGGACCAGCTCAATTCCGGACCACCATGCAAATGCTTATGCTTGACAGGCTTTTCCTTGAAAATTATTATGGTGACCGGATCGATCTGAATGCAGAAATTAAGGGATATACTCTCAACCTCACAATTTCAAATACTTTTGATAATCCGGTAAGCGGTAAATACGACGTTCAGCTTCCCGAGGGAGTGCTATCGGATGAATTACTGTCGGGCTCATTGACACTACCGGCTAAAAGTAGTAAGACAATCCAGGTCAGTTTAAGACCTGATGCAAAGGGAATGGATTATCCGAATCCGGTTGCAGCAGGCTTTCAATGGGGTGATAATAAGAAATATACGATGTGTGTACTGAACATGCCTCCGGCTATCTCAGTCCACAGGCTGTTATACGGACATGCACCGCTGGTAAAATACCCGGTGAGCATTCATAATTTTACGAATGAAACCAAATATCCGGTAATCCTTAGGGTATTCGAAAAAAACAAGCCTGCTAAACCTGTCTTTACAGAAACTCAATTTGGGAACAATACATTGGGAACCTATACCGATTTGAATTTTGAATTAAAAGTTCCTGCAGGAATTTATGATGTGGAAGTTACAGCTCTCGGAGTAAAGACCATAAATCAGCTCGGTGTTGGTAAAGCGGTGGGCGCTGTGCTGGCATACGAACTCGATCTGAATTCAGACGGAGTGAATGAATTCAGGCTTGAAAATGACAGTGTACAGGTAACCCTTCTTGCAACCGGTGCCAGGGTAATAGAGTATATTGTTAAGAGCCGGAATGACAATGTTCTTTTTAAATTATGGCCCGAAAAATCAGGCGATGATAAAAGGCCTAACCGCAGCTGGGGTTATTATCCGTACGGGGGATTTGAAGACTTCCTGGGCCAGGCCAGTATGGAAACCCATAAAGTGTACGATGCAAAACTTTTAAAGAGCAAAGGCGATTATGTACAGGTAAAAATGAGTGCAGATTATTACGGTAATAAACTTGAGAAAACCTTTACCCTGTATGGCAATTCTCCCCTGCTTGAAGTAAGGTATGCGCTTAATTTCATTAATCCTGAGGCGAATGTAATAGGTCCTCAGCCGATCCTGGAGCTCGGAAAGGTTCACGGGACCGAGGATGTATTTACTGTTCCGGTTATCGGAGGAATGCAGGAATTCAGGATGAGACCTGAGCAATATTATGGCAGGGCATTGATGATTGAAGAAGGCTGGAATGCAGGTTATGACACAAAAGAAAAGGTCTCCTTCATAGGAGCATTTCCGGTTTCACAGCCTCATTTTCTGCATATGTGGATGAATCATCCTGTTAATAATGATGCACATTACTATTATGTTGAATTCCAGCCATGGACCCCGATTTATCAGAAAACAACCATGTATTTCACCTATTATCTTTGGGGGACAGGAGGTCCATGGGAGGCAGGCTTAAAAGAACTTCGAAACAGGAATCTTATATCTGTACGAAAAAATTAATACCAAAATCACAGACAATGAAATCAAATAAATTTTTTATAAGGATATTGTTATTATTCTTATTGGGCATTTTTCCTGCAGGGATTATTCATGCGAAAGATGAGCTGAAGATTAATAAAATCGAGTTGGGTTATCCCTGTCCTGCCATACCGTTTTATTATGTTGAAGCTGACCTTGAATTACCACGGGCCAGCATCATTGAAGTTGAAATAACTGTAAACGGTAAAGTCCTGAGATATTTAAATCTCCATAAAGTCAATGAGATAAAAGATTATGCCAGACCTACACTTACACATCGCCCTCCTTCGGGAGCGGGTCTTTCCCAGGATATTACTCTCTATAAGGATCTCAATGTTATCGGATGGGTAAAGTGGCAGCCCGGGCAAAATTATGAAGTGAAAATAAGTGTCAGGTTGAAAAAGAATGTTCAGGTCTCTGCAGGAGATCAATTTATTTCTTCTGTAAAAAATATCACAGCCCCTGAAAAGTCAACAGTTTTCGATTCTGCCTGGAAAAACTATAAATCAGTTGTGCTCAGTGAAACAGCAGGAATTGACAGAAAATCTGAACCTGTTGAAGTTCTGCTGCCCTTCTATCCCGATGAAGCGAAAGATCTTAAAAGGGTAATACGGGTAGTTTCGGTTGATCCGGTAACCTATGAAGTGAGGGAAGTACCCTCGCAGGTTTACGATGTTCAGGAATATCTTGTTGAGGACGATCTGGCACCGGATGCCACCGGCAGGCCAACAAGGGATGTCCCTGTGTGGTTGCCGACAGTTACTGCCCGGTTGTCTTTTCTTGCCGATGTCCCTGCAAGAACGAGCCGTGTTTTTCTTGTATACTATAATAATGAAGATGCATTGGCTAAAGTTTATAAATCCGACCTTGTAGTGCAGGGCGAAGCTCCCGGACTTCAGATTGAGAACGAATTCATATCTGTGGTTTTACACCCGAAATCAGGACATCTTGATCAGATATCACTTAAAAAGAAACCTGAATTCCCATTATATCACCGTAAAGAAACCAACGGTGCAATACACTGGAATCCGGAAATATACACTCCGCCCAGACCATGGACTCACACATCGGACTGGGATCCTCCGCAGAATATTAATTCTTTTACAGGTCCGGTAAAGGCTTTGAGCGAGGTATGGGGAAATCTGCGGGAAATACCCGAAGTTGATGCATCCGTAAGGTATGAGTTTTATCCCGGGAAGCCTTATTTTATTAGCTCAACAGTTCTCAGAATAAATGAGACTATGCATTGTATTGCTCTCAGGAATGCAGAAATAGTGATTAAAAGAGAATTGATCACCCACGCTGCATGGTACGATGTAATCCGGGATACGGTAATTACCTATGATGTGACGAAAATGCCTGACCTTACTGATCTTATGATGGAAGATGATGTTCCCTGGATCACTTTCTATAATGAAAAGGAGGGTATCGGTTTTGCAGGGATTCAGCTCAGCTATTCAAATGCTGGTCTTGAATCTTCACCCCGGCTGCTTAATCCGTTCTTTTATATTACCGGTGGTCCGTGGATATACTGGGCAAGAGCATTGTCACTGAGCTTTTTGTCGTCAAATATGCAACAGATGATCCCTGCTATGAAAGGAAATATTTTTTCGGAAAAATGGGCTTATCTGGTTTATGAAACAGATAAGGATTCCAAACCGTATTCCCCAGTACTTAAATGGCAGGAAGCATTAAAGAATCCTTTAAGAATTAAACTTGTTGAAGAGGTTGACGACAGGGTATCAAAAACTGTCACCGAGCTGTTTGTCGGGGATGGCAAGAGCGGATGGGAGGGAAGAGAGACAGGGAGAAATGTACATTAAAAAACCCCGGTCCTGCTCAGGGGGACCGGGGATCAGCTCCCAATTAAGGGAGGAGAGGAGTCAGGGATCTTTTAATTCCACCCGGGATTCTGGGGCATCGGATGGGTCAGGTTGGCATCAATGACGATCTGCGGGATCGGGAATATTGTATCCCTATCGGTAATATGTTGTCCACCGTTCTTATTGTGCAATCTTGTCCTTTCAATCCATTTATGGGTCCTTAGCAGGGTATAGCGGCGGTGTTCCTCAAATATAAGCTCCCTTGATCTTTCATCAAGAATGAAATCGATTGTAACATCACCTGCCGTGATCAGGGATGCGTTAGCTCTTTGCCTGAGGACGTTTATCGTAGCAGCGGCAAGATCCGGCTGGTTAAGCTTAAGCTGTGCCTCGGCCTTGATGAGGTATGTCTCCGCAAGCCTGAGGTATGGCTGATCTTTATTTGACGTAGCACCACCCGGATTCACCGGATCTGCACTATCGAATTTTCTCGAATATGGCCAGTTTCGGTACGGGACCTTTTCATAAACTATATCCTCATCCCATTTCATCCAGATAGTATCACCATATGAATAGCCGGCAGGTAATCTGTCTGCAGCTACGGGGGCATTTTGTTCAGCATCCTTTAATATGAAGAACTTCCTTATAATATGATGTGATCCCCTGTCGTCCTCCTGCTGGTACAGATCCATTGCAAATTTTGTGAAGGATACTTTCGCCTGGGCCCTGCCTCCGCGTTCAACTGTCATTTGCAACGGACTTACACCACCTATGGAATATACATACCATTCACTGTTGTGCCAGCGGCGCATTATGTTGTTGCCTCCGGGAGCGCTGTGTTCTCCGCCAACCGTTCCATAGGCCCACTGCCATACCCAGAGCGCTTCGGTATTACCCTGGTGGCGGTTTGCGTTACCCTCAAGGAATATGTCAGAAAATGGTGTTCCGGGTAAGTTTTTATTTACACCAAACCGTGCTGTGATCAACGAGTATTGTGGTGTGTTGATCACCTTGTCAGCCCAGAATAGAGCACTATCGGGCTTATTAACAACAAGATACATTTCAGCAAGGTAATGCTGAACAGCTCCTTTCGTGATTTTTCCGGCTACAGATGGTTCAACCGGGATTGACTTTTCCGCTGATAAAAGATCGATTATGATCTGCTTTCTGACCTCAGCCACCGGCGATCTTACCCAATCGGTTCTGATTGTCGATCCAAGTGATTCCTGAAGGTTCAGGGGAACATCACCCCACAAATAGCTAAGGTGTCTGTAAGCCCAGGCTCTTAATGCTTTTGCTTCACCTATTATACGGCTCTTGTTTTCATCCGGTGTGGAACTTCCTCCTGCCCAGTCAATTTCGGGTTTATTTTCAGCATTATTGATTATTGTATTGGCAGCATTTATTATTTTATAAAGCCAGATAAAGTGAGCTTCTAGATTTGTATTTTCGGGACTGTTAAGATCTCCCCATAGTGCGGCACACACAACAAATCCTCCCGCCAGTCTGTTTGCACACATATTATCTGTAGCATTCGATGCTATTTCAAACCTCAGGAAGTTGGATCCTCCTACAGGATCATCACTTTCACCCTCTCTTTCCTGGCGCACCAGTGTATACAAGCCATTCAGGCCGGCCTCAAAGCCGGCGAGGCTCGTATAAAGTGATTCAGTGGAGATCAGGTGGGGCGGATTTTCTTCAAGCCATTTTTCAGCGCAACCTGTCAAGAGTACAGCAACTGAAAAAATTGTTGCTTTATATATTGTATTAATTTTCATGGTTTTTATTATTTGGTTTTTAACACTATCAGATATCAGAATCCAAGATTGAGCCCGAATACAAATTCATTCTGTAAGGGGAAATTCCTCTGTAAATCTAACTCCGGATCCATTCCTTCCCATTTTGTAAATGTAAACAGGTTACGTCCGGTAACGAAAAGTCTGAGCTTTTCGACACCAGTCCTGCTGGTCAGACTTTGCGGGATTTCATAAGAAAGAGAAACGTCCTTTATACGGACAAAGCTTGCATCATCGAAATAATTTGCCATCTCTACAACATCGATTCCTGCCATCCTTCCTGCATGTATATGGTTTATATAGAAGTTGTTTTCAGGATGCTCAGGTGACCACCTTTTTTTATTAATTGTATTCCGGCGAACTCCTTCATACACATCATCCACCATAAACTCATTGTGTTTTGTCACTCCATGGACTCCATGTACGAAAACTTCAAGTCTGAGATTTTTCCAGGAGAATGAGTTGGTTAATCCCCAGAGAAATTTTGGATCCTGCTGACCCACTATCTGCCTGTCTTCTGCGGTAAGCATATAATCGCCATTGACATCCCTGAGTTTAATAAAGCCCGGTTGAGAGCCCCACTTTGCAGCTTCTTCGGCTTCATCCTCCTTCCACACACCGTCAATGACATAATCATAATTGACCCTGATGGGTTGTCCGATGAACCAGCTGTTGCCAACATCATCAATCTCCTCTCCTGATTCATCCATAAATCCGTAGAGTGATAAGATCTTGTTTTTCATGAAAGCCATATTTCCGGATATTGTCCAGGAAAAGTTTGTTGTCACAATGTTTCTTGAATTGATTGTCATCTCAAATCCTGTGTTTCCCGTTTTGCCGATATTCTGGGTCACAGATGTGATGCCCTGCACTGCAGATATGGTCCTGTTGAGCAACAGGTCAGTAGTGGTAGTTTTGTACAGGTTAAGGTCACCCGTGATCCTGTCCTTGAATAATCCAAAATCAAGGCCAAGATTGGCTGTTCTGGAAGATTCCCAGCCGAGATCATCCATTCCGATGGTGCTTGGAATATAACCAGGGACTGGAATTTGTGAAGTAATCCAGTCGGCTGAGCGCAATCTGGTGATGGTTTCATACGCAGCAACTGCCTGGTTTCCGTTTAATCCGACCGATGTTCTCAGTTTCAGGTTATTAAATATTTCTTTCAGTGGGAAAAAATTTTCTTTTGCCAGGTTCCAGCCCAGAGCCACCGAAGGGAAAACTCCCCACTTGCTCTTTGTTCCAAAACCTGAGTAGCCATCTCTGCGGACAGTCATGGTAATAAGGTAGCGGCTGTCATAAGTGTAGTTCAGGCGGAGCATCTGAGATATAAGCACGGATTTATTAAACGAATAAACCGGCTGGCTTACCTCTGCCTGACCTGCCGAATACCATTTCAGAAAGTCATGAGGATATCTGCTTGCAACTTCTCCGTTCCTGGTACTGTCATTTTTTTCAAAGCTGTATAAAGCTGTGGCAAAAATTGTATGCTTCCCGATCGCTTTATTGTACGAAAGTATATTTTCGAGTACTATGTTATTAAAGAGTGTCCGGTCGGTGCTTGAACTCCCGTTTACTTCATATCCTGTTTTCCCATCGACTGCCTGGTAAGTAGCTTCATCACGCATTTTAACCCTTATTCCTGAATTAAGCCGGTAACTTAAGCCTTTGAGAAAAGGGAAATTAATAATGGCATAGTTGTTTGTCATTACCTGGTAAGATTTGTCAACATCTTCCCAAAGAGTTGACTCAAGGGGGTTGGCAAAATATGGATCTTCCGGCCAGGGATAAATAGTCAGGTTACCATTGGCATCATATACTGTTGAAAGAGGATTCATCCTGGTTACACCTGCGTCGGGAGCTACGCCACTTGCATCGTCAAAGGATAATTGCGTTCGGGTACCGATTGTTAACCAGTCAGCCACTTTTGTGTCGATATTGATCCGGTTCGTTATACGTTTATAGTCATCATTGACCACAATTCCCTTAACATCGAGAAGGCTACCCCCTATATAATATGTTGTGCGTTCAAATCCTCCCGAGAGTGAAAGGTTGTGTTCCTGGCTGTGACCCTTGCGCATGGCAAGATCCATCCAGTCGACCCACTCACCTGAGTCGTAAACTGCCTGTTCAGAGCTTGAGATCGAATTAGGCTGCCGATCAAGTTTGAATTTATAAAACTCTTCACCATTCATCAGGTCGGGAAGGTTTGCAAATCTTTGAAATGAATATTTACCGTCGTATGAAATCACAGGAGCTCCTGCAATCCCTTCCTTGGATGTTATGAGAATTACTCCGTTTGCTCCTCTTGAACCGTAAATTGCAGCCGCCGAAGCATCTTTCAGTATTTCAATTGATTTGACATCATTGGGGTTAATGTCCCTGATCTCTCCACCGTAAGGAATTCCATCGACAACGATCAGCGGTTCATTGCTTGCCAGAATGGAGTTCCGGCCACGGATCATAATTACTTCCTCCGGTGCAGCACCGGCCGAGGTGGTTTGGATCATCACCCCGGGGATGGCTCCCTGAATTGCCTGGGCTATATTAAGATTGGGCATCATCTCCAGCCGGTCACTTGGCATGGATGCTACCGTACCGGTAATATCGCTTCGTTTCTGTGTTCCATAGCCCACGACAATTACTTCTTCAAGCCCGATTGCCAGTTCAGCCATGGTTACATCAATCCTGGTCAGAGCTCCGATCACGACATCCTGTGGTTCCATCCCGACAAAGGAGAAAGTCAGACTCCCTGACCCTGCCGGAACATTAATGCTGTACCTTCCATTAATATCGGTCATTGTACCCACCATCGTGCCGGTAACAACAACATTTACTCCGGGAAGTGGTTCTCCATCCTGATCTTTAACAGTACCTGCAACAACATTTTGCTGGAGCAAGTCTTTTGGTGTAATAACAATAAAATTGTTATCAAGGACTTTATAGCTTACTGCAGTATTGTCAAGAACCACAGACAATAAGCCATCAATAGACTGGTCAGAAGCGGAGAAAGTCAGCTTTTTATCAAGGTCGGTGAAATCAGCATTGTAGAAAAACCTGAACAAGCTTTCGTTTTCTATTGTTTTCAGTACATCCCTGATAGACTGGTCCTTAATATCGAGATCGAACCTGGCCTGTTGTGAGTAAACAGATGCCGCCAGGTTGACTGAAAGGATACATGTTAATAAGACTGATAATTTCATAACACGTAAAAACTTTAGTGAAGTGGGAGGAAGTTTGAAATAGTACCTCCCTGAATAAATTTTTTTCATAAATTTGTAATGTTAGGTTTTAATGTGAGATTAAGACATGACGAATTTTTTAGGGGGAGCAGGTGCAAACTGCTCCCTTTGCTTTAAGGTGGTTTCAAAGTTTTCATTTTTCTTTTTCTGATTTAATAAAGGATTAATTATTTCGGGACATTACTTCTTTGAATTTTTCACTTGCATTAAGATCCAGTGAAAGTCTTAACGTATCCTTACTGATTGTATAATAAATCGGAGCAGTGAATTTCAAAGCACTAAGTAACTGATCCACAGTTTCATTCTCTATAGTTCCGGTGAATTTAAAATTTTTGAGTTGCTCATCCTCAAATATGATCTTCAGATTGAAACGGCGTTCAAGCATTGGTACAAGGGTGCTTAACGGTTCCCTGTCAATGATCCATCTTGGATCTTTCCATGAAGTATATAATTCTGTCCTGACATTTGGAATGACAGCTATATTTTTAAGGTCAGTTACCTTGTTTTTGGTGTCAGGAAGTATGATTCTCTCTTCAGCGCTTTCGGTATATTTTACTTTTTCGCTGGTTTCCTTATGATAAATGAGTTTATCTTTCGGCTTGAGCAAAACACTCTCTTTCCTGTCGGCAATACTTAAGAATCTGACATCGATCTTCCCCTCTTCCAGTGTTGTTGAGATTGTTTTTTCATCAGGGTATGACTTGACATTAAAACGGGTACCAAGGGCATGGATTGCTATATCCTGAGTATTAACGATAAATGAATGCAGGCTGTCTTTCTTCACATCAAAATAAGCTTCGCCATTAAGATTTAAGATCCGGTCATTCCGTCCGTAATCCTGGTTGTATGTTATTGTTGTACCTGCGTTAAGCCATATTTTAGTGCTGTCAGGCATGAGGATCACGCCTTTTGCGCCAAACGGGGTATGAAATTCAATCGTTCCGTTTCCGGATGTTGCAGTTTTATCATCACTCCTGCCGGATATTAACCAGGTCACTGCTGAGCCCAGTCCGAAGATCAGAAGCCACGAGGCAGCCAGTTTAAGATATTTAAGAATCCTGATCCTCCCCGGATTTATTTCGCCGGAAACTGATCTCTGACTGTTATTACTTAGTTTAGCTTTTAATCGGCTCCAGGATTCTTCAGCTTGTGTTAATGAATTAATTTTCCTTCTGCCGGATCGGATCCAGGTATCTTTAATTTGATTAAAATATCTCCTGTTCTCAGGACTGGCGTTGATCCAGTTATTTAACAAATCCAGATCTTTTTCCGTAGCCGAAGAAGTTAAGTAATTGACAATTAATGTCTTGATGTCGTCTTTTATAGGTTCGGAATTTTTCATAGTCGTTCCTGATAATAGTAAGACACTAAAATTTCAGATATCGATTAATATCTTATCGCAATATTTTTAACTTTCCCTGTTCATGGCAATGATAATCTTCTGGAGTGCTCTGTAAATATGGGCTTTTACCGTATTTTCCGATATGTTCATCTGAAGTGCTATTTCATCATTTTTCAGAGATTCAAACCGGCTTTTGCAGAAGGCTATCCTGCATTGGTCAGGTAATTTCTTTATTATCCGGTTAATTATGGATTCTGTTTCCCCGGCGATAATTCCGTCAATCAGATTATCATTGATGTCATAGGTGTTGGAGATAAATTCCAGGATCTTATCAGAAGATGGCTGATTTACCGATTCCTTCCTTGTCCGTTGTTGTCTGAGGGCGTTAAGGGCATGATTATGAACTGATTGAAAAAGATACGCTTTGAATGAACCTTTGATTGAAATAGCAGAACGGTTTTCCCATATCTTTATGAAAGTGTCCTGCACTACCTCTTCGGCAAGTTGATAGTGACCGGTAATTTCGCTTGCATAATATGCCAGCGGTTTAAAAACTGCCTTAAAAACTTCTCCCAGGGCGGCTTCGTCGTCATTTTGAATTTTCTGCCAGCAAAGGTCAAAGTTTAACTCCATTTCTTTTCCTAATGTATTCACCCCTGGTGCCCGGCTGCCGCATGCGATAATTTCCGGTTATTTGATTTTATATATTTCACTGGCTGCCAGTAGAAATGTGCCTGAGACATATTCATGCGAGTCTTCCTGTTTTATCATGATGGGACGGTCTCCGACCATTTGTCCCCATTGAACTTTCCCTTCAGGGCTCACAGCCTCACAAACCGATTTCCATCCTTTCTCCACAACCGGCAGATATTCTGTCCTGTCGAGGATACCACTATTTATACCGAAAGCAAATCCGTAAAGGAAGAAACATGTCCCGCTTGTTTCCTTAACCCGTACATGACCGGGATCTGCCAGATTAGGAAACCAGAAGCCCTCCCCGGATTGCCGGCTTTTTAGGGATTGTGCCATATTCCTGAATACCAGCTCAAAACGCTTATAGGATACATTATCCTCAGGCAAATATTTCAGGATCCTTGCTATACCGGCAAAAGCCCATCCGTTCCCCCGAGACCATATCACTTTTTTCCCGTTTGCCGTCACCTGTTCGTTCCCCTGCCAGTGGGGATCTGCCTTTCTCTGTTCAAGGCAGTCAGGGAAGAAACGATGGTCACGGTAAAAAAGATTCTCTTCAAAATCGTACAAAGCACCATAAACATCCCAGAAGCAGGATTCCATCCAGTGGAGATACTTTTCATCCTTTGTAACTGAATATAACATGGCGAGTGTCGGAGGACCGGTGAAAAGACCATCGACATATCGCCTTCCTGCTTCAAAGTACCAGTGAAGCGGTTCAGTAACAGGATTCCTGATTTCAGGGTTTTCAAGATTAGCTATAATGTTGCTTATCTTATACTTCTTCTTTTTGAGCATGTAACTTTCGAGAAAGGTCTGTCCGCAGGTCAATACATTAACACCGCTTCCCTTGCTTCCAGGTTTCAATGCAGGGATCTTCCAGCCCAGTTTTGTTCCCAGTGCATCGCACTGGTCAAGATATTTTGAATCACCGGTGGCGAGATAACAAGCCATTACGCCAGCGTAATAAGTACCCCGGATCCAGTTGTCGTCAATATCGCTCCAGGGATGTTCAAACTGGTATTTGTTTACCCTGTCCATAAGCGATTTTACAGACTCTTTATCAGAGACTGATTGCGCAACTGTGGTAATGCTGATGAATAATAAAGTTATTGTAACAGGGATTAATTTCATTGGTGCCTTTATAGGTGATTACTGATTGTGACCGATACATCAGCCGCATGATAATGCCTGCCTGAAGGCCGGGAGTAATGGTCACTCTTTAATGAGCTTCAATGCATTATCCCTGTAGAGTTTTTTTAAGGTGGCATCACTTAAACCGAGTCCGTTCAGGACCCAGCGGGTATTTGACACATCCCAGGCATAGAAGTGTTCATCGAGTGTCTCGAGGATATGGAATGAATTCCGGTACATCGGAAGACTGTATCCCTGGTCGGTGCCCCATACCATCCTGTCGGCATATTTCTCAATGAAGTCTTTTGCAAACCTGGGAATTGTGGCGATATATGCTTCTCTTTGTGAGCAATCGGCGTAGAGGTTGGGGTATTTATCAAGCAATCTGCCCAGCCGGGTCAGATCATAGGTAAGGTTCATGAAGTGGCATGCAATAAAGATCGTACGGGGATGTTTCTTCAGTGCCCGCTCAAAAGTGTTGATAAGTTCATCGTGTATCAGAATATCTTTCTGGTTGTCAAGACGAAAATAATATGCTTCGAACAGGAGGTCATTATGCCTGTCCATCGGCTCGTACATCCAGATCGGGTCAGCCATATGAACATTTATTGGCAGTCCAAGATCAGCAATTCTTTCAAGGATAGGGTCCATCCTGGGATCGTCAAGATGTATTTGCTTTGATGCATTGCGATCATATCCCCTTCCTTTATCACTGAATTCACCTACTCCTTTAGCCCCGAGCTTTACACATCTTTCAAGCTCGGCAATTGTTGCTTTTTCAAATCCCGGATTGTCAGAACCGGTGATACTGAGTCCGCACCATAGCTGAAAACGGTCGGGAAATTTCCCGAAAACTGCAGCAATCCTGTCAAAAGATTCACTGGTACCGCAGAAAAGTATGGTTTTCTCAACGCCGGTAGCATCCATATTCTTTATGATTGCACGGGCTATTGAATCAAGATTACCTCCACCGCGCGGGGAGTGCATGTGCATGTCAATGGCAGGATATTTGGCTTTAAAGACCTGAGTATGAGGTATTTTGAAAATTGATTTTGGCATATAATCCCTGAGGAGCAGAGAGTCATGCAGACCCGTCTCCTTCATCTGACGCTGCTGAGCCTGGGTCAGAAGTGTGATCGAAATACTGAGAACAAATAATAATAAAGTTTTCATGGTTTAATAATATGAATTTTCCCCGATTTAAAAGTAAATACGTTTCATGATTGCATAAAAACAGATCATGACTGAAACAAAAATAAGCACGCTGTTGTTGCGAGTCAATATTATTTTAACGACCGACTTTATTTATAATCAGTCTGAATAACCAAATCACATGTACATTTTGAATTCCGGACTTGCAAATCTGTTCACTCAGAATGAATTTTAACAAAGACAATAAGAATTATTTGTATTTTTATTTTCGTATAAAATTCGCGAAAAGTTAAAAAGATGATATATTATCCCTTGAAAATTTATTAGTTTTAAACCTATGAAACCTCCATGTTTTAAGAACACAAATAAGCATGAATATAATTTACAAACATGGAGGTTCCATACGACCTTTAAAAACAAAATTGTATACGTATGAAAGATAAGAATAATTATACCCCGTTGCAAATGTCAGTTTTACTGGTTTTGCGATTTTTGATAGGTTGGCATCTGCTCTACGAGGGCTTTTCAAAACTGTTGATCCAGAACTGGTCTTCATTGAGTTTTTTACAGGAATCCAAATGGATTCTGAGAGGTTTCTCCGGATGGATAGCAGCACATAACAATGTATTAGCCGTAGTTGATTTACTTAATACGTGGGGATTAATTGCTATCGGGCTTGGACTGATACTTGGGCTGTTTACAAGGATTGCGGCAATTTCAGGTGCCTTTTTATTATTCGTTTATTACCTGAATAATCCCCCATTGATCGGATTGGAATATACAATACCTTCCGAGGGTAGTTATCTGATTGTAAGCAAGACCCTTATTGAGGTATTTTCTCTGGTGGTTCTGGCGGTTTTTCCGACAGGCACGGTATTTGGATTGGATGTCTTTATTAACAAGTTGACGAATAAAAAATAGGAGAGTACAGCGATGGAAAATACAACTTCAAAAGGCGATCAGCCTGAAAATAAAAAAGATGAATCCGGGAAAGCTCCCATAAAAAGGAGAGTTCTGTTAAAAGCTCTCGTGGGAGTTCCGATTCTGGGTATTTTTGCATTTGAGCTTCTTGAAAAACGATCATATGATCTTGAGAAGAAAAACAGGATTTTGAAAGATCTTGGACTTGATAATTTACCTGTACCGTCCATTCCGCCTTTAGCAGGCAAAGGCGACCTGTTACGTATCGGCATAGTCGGTTTCGGGAACCGGGCTGTTTCACATGCAAACGGTTTAGGATATATGCATCCCGAGGATGTGGAAAAGCATAAGCTTAACGGAACCTTTGAAGACTGGCTGTTTCAGGAAGATTTGAATGTTGCCATAACCGGTATATGCGATGTTTTTGACTTGCATGCCGAACGCGGGCTTGTTACTGCACGGAATACCGTAAGGGCAGGAGGAGCAAAGAACACTGATCTGCCTGTAAAGCAGTATCATTCCTACCAGGAGATGATCGATGACAAGAATATTGATGCAGTAATGATTGCCACACCCGATCACAATCATGCACCTATAGTTGTAGCAGCGGCAAAAGCCGGAAAACATATCTATTGTGAGAAATCCCCCGCTCATTCGGAAGAACAAATGTTTGAAGTCTATAATGCCGTGAAAAACAGCAATATTGTTTATCAGCTTGGTCATCAGGTACCCCAGAGTGCTGTTTTTCAGCAGGCAAAGGATATAGTGAGGAAAGATATACTGGGAAA
>Ga0209706_10000707_pt1 | contig 18967 bp, 15 predicted proteins | sample PPLLaktember2015_6_FD_187263 | JGI IMG/M metagenome (GOLD analysis project Ga0209706, IMG submission 187263) | Freshwater sediment microbial communities from Prairie Pothole Lake near Jamestown, North Dakota, USA - PPLs Lake P8 Core (1) Depth... | ecosystem: Environmental > Aquatic > Freshwater...
GATCGACCGGGCCGGACGGGCGGAGCGGGGCGTGAAGGTCCGCGCCTTCGTCGACTTCCTGGTGGACCGCCTCGAGATCCTGGCCCTCGACGCCCCTGCCGAGCACGCGCCGGCGCTGCGCGCGCGCGGGATGCGTGCTGGCGCGGTCGTCGCGCGGAGGCGATCCTCGCCGCGATGGCGCGCCTGATCCTGATCCGCCACGGCGAGAGCGTCGCGAACGCCGAGCGCCGCTTCACCGTCGGCCCCTTCGAGCCCCTGACGCCGCGCGGCCGCGAGGAGGCGCTCGCAATCGCGCGGGCCGTGCGCGCGCGCTTCGATCCCGTGGCGCTCTACGCGAGCCCGTTCGTGCGGGCGCTCGAGACCGCGCGCCACGTGGGCTCGCTGCTCGGGCTCGAGCCGCAGGTCGTCGACGACCTCCGCGAGCAGGATTTCGGCGAGCTGCGCGGCCGTCCCTATGGCGAGTACGCCCACGATCCTTCGGCCCAGGGCATCGGGCGCTGGGAGCACCGGCCGCCGGGCGGCGAGACGCTTCTCGAGGTGGCGCGGCGCGCCGGCGCGGCGCTCGACGCGCTCGCGAAGGCCCACCTCGGCCAGGAGATCGTGGTGGTCTCCCACGGCGCCGTGATGGCGGCGCTGCGCGGGCACGCCGCCGGACATTTCCGCAGCACGCCGTCGCCGACGCCGAACTGCGGAGGCTACCTGCTCTCGTGGCGGAGCGGTCTCTGGGTCGGGCCCGAGGAGATCGCCGTCGAGTAGCGGCGGCGGGCGCGTCAGCCCTTGGCGGTGCGCTCGATCACCGCGCGCACCACGAGGGGCCAGCCGATCGTCGCGTCCACCATCGCCTCGGCGAAGCGCCCTCCCTCGCTCTCGGGCACGAACTTCCCCCAGGACACGCCTTCGGAGTAGGTGCAGCCCGAGAGGCCGCCCCAGTGGTCGGGCTCGGGGCAGATCCGCACGCCGTATTGGAAGCGGCGGAAGGGCTCCTCGATGCCGAGCCGCTTCTGCGAGATGTCGAGGTAGGGCCCGACCTGCTGCGCCCAGTTGCGGGGCACGCCGCCGCCGATCGTGAAGATCCCGATGCGCTCGGCGGACCGCACCTGGTCGGTGTAGGCCTCGAGGTCGAGGAACGGATCGAACGGCCGGCGCGGCTTGCCCTGCATCTCGCGCCGGCGGTTGTAGACCGCGACGTCGAGGCCGAGCTCCGAGTCCGTGAAGGCGGGGATGTAGACCGGCACGCGTCGCTCGAGCGCGCTCTTCAGCACGGCGCGACCCTTCACGTGGCTCGCGAGGTAGCGCCCGAGGGCCTCCGTGATCAGTGCGCTCGAGAGTGTCGTGCCCTCCGGGATCGCGTCGAGGGTCGCGCTCACGATCTTCTCGGCGTCGTCGAGGTTCTGCTCCAGCTCGAGCGTGTCGTAGACGCGGTTGTAGCCCTTGTCGAAGAGCTCCGTGTCGTCCATGCCCGCGCGGTGCTTGAAGTGGCTCATGCCCGCGCCCTCGACGAAGCCGTGGGTCATGAGCGCGCCCGTCGCGACCACCGCCTGCACCCAGCCGCGGTCGATCATCTCGCACAGCACGAGGCCCTGCTTCGCGATCGTCATCGCGCCGGCGATGGTCACGACCTTGAAGCAGCGCTCGTCGCGCACCATGGCCTCGAGCACGTCCGCGGCCTCGCCGAGGCGGCGGCCGCCGAAGGCGGTGCGCGCCATGCCGCGCAGCAGCGCGTCCACCGATCCGAGCGCGCCGACGTCGAGAGGCGTCAGGGCCTCGAGCCGGTCGTCGTGGCCGCTCGCGAGCTTCTGGCGGTGGCCGGGGTTGTGCTCCTTCATGCGGGGCTCCTCGTGGCGCGCGCGGCGGCGGCGAGCGCGTCGGGGTCGGTGACGGGCAGGCTGCAGGTGACGCCGCGGCAGAGCCACGCGGTGGCGCGGCCGTCCGCGGGGACGCGCCCCGCGAGCCAGGCGGCGTCGACGCCCGCGGGCGCCGCGGCGCCCGGTGCGACGCAGAGCACGGCGGCCTCGGGCGGCAGCGCGGCCCGCGCCCGCGCCGCGAGCGCGGCGGTCGCGGCGTCGTCCGGCGCGCCGACGATCACCGCCACGTCGAGGCCGCGCTCGGCGAGGTCCGCGGCGCGGACGAGGGTCGGGAAGGCGGAGGGCACGCGCTCGAGCACGAAGGCGTGGCCGCGGATCACGCGCTCGGCGATGCGCGCGAGCGCCGCGTCGCCGGAGATCGCGGCGGCGCGCAGCAGGCCCAGCACGGCGAGGCCGGGCGAGTGGGGCGTCGCGCCGTCGTGATCCGAGCGCGGACGGAGGGCGAGCGTCTCGCCGTCGGAAGGCGTCAGGAAGAGGTCGCCCTCGCTCGCGTCGTAGAAGCGCGCGGCCACGTCGCGCGCGAAGTCGAGGGCGTCGACGAGATAGCGCTCGCCCGCGCCCGCGCGGTGCAGGTCGAGACACGCTTCGAGCATGCCCGCGACGTCGTCGAGGAACGCCGGCACGCGCGCCCGCCCCTCGGCGAAGACGCGCTGCAGGCGGCCGTTCGGCTCGCGCATGCGACCGAGCACGAAGTCCGCGGCGGCGACGGCGTCCGCGAGCAGCGCCGCGTCGCCGAGCGTGCTCGCGGCACGCGCGAGGCCGGAGATCGCGAGCGCGTTCCAGGCAGCGACGCGCTTGGTGTCGGTGCCGGGCGGCACGCGGCGCGCGCGCGCAGCGAGGAGCTCCGCGCGCTCGGCGGCGAAGTCCTCGCGCGGGCGGCGCGCGACGTCGTGGAGATGCGTGGTGCCGTGCTCGAAGTTCCCGCTCGGCGTCACGCCGTAGGCGGCGCAGAAGGCCGCCCCGCGCTCGGGCCCGAGCACGGCTTCGATCTCGTCGGGACGCCAGACGAAGAACTTGCCTTCCTCGCCCTCGCTGTCGGCGTCCTGGCTGGCGTAGAAGCCGCCTTCGGGCGCCGTCATCTCACGCCGCAGATAGGCGGCGGTCTCGCGGATCGGCCAGAGCAGGTCGGCGTCGCCCGTCCGGCGCCACGCCTCGGCGTAGGTGCGGAGGAGCTGTCCCTCGTCGTAGAGCATCTTCTCGAAATGCGGGATCGCCCACTCCTCGTCCACGCAGTAGCGGTGGAAGCCGCCACCGAGCTGGTCGTAGAGGCCGCGCCGCGACATCTCCCGGGCGGTGAAGCCGACGAAGGCGCGGGCCGTGCGGGCCTCGGCCTCCGGCAGGACGTCGCTCGCCGCGAGCAGCAGGTCGAGGCTCGTCGGCGTCGGGAACTTCGGCGCGCCACCGAAGCCGCCGTTCGTGGCGTCGGCCTTCGCGAGCAGGTCGTTGGCGGCGGCGACGAGGCTTGCGGTTCCCGGCGGCTCCTGCGCCACGCCGGCGGGGCGCCGGCCGATCGCGTCCAGGATCGAGCGGGCGCTGGCCTCGAGCTCCGCCCGCTGCGTGGTGTAGGCGCGGTGCACGGCCTCGAGCACCTGCCGGAAGGAGGGCCGCCCGTGCATCGGCTGCGGCGGGAAGTAGGTGCCGAGATGGAACGGCTTGCCGTCGGGCAGGCAGAACGCGGTGAGCGGCCAGCCGCCACCGCCCGCCATGCGCACCAGCGCGTCCATGTAGATCTGGTCCACGTCCGGCCGCTCCTCGCGGTCGACCTTCACGTTGACGAAGAGGCGGTTCATGAGGGCCGCGGTGTCGGGGTCCTCGAACGACTCGCGCTCCATGACGTGGCACCAGTGGCAGGCGCTGTAGCCGATCGAGATCAGCAGCGGCTTGTCCTCCGCGCGCGCCTTCGCAAGGGCCTCATCGCCCCAGGGATGCCAGTCCACGGGGTTGTGCATGTGCTGGCGGAGGTAGGCGCTGGTCTCCCCCGCGAGGAGATTCGCGGGACGCGCGGTGGAGGGCTCCATCGCGGACTGGGTAGCACGCGACGGCGGCGGAGGCGGACGCTACCCGTCCCGCCGTGCGAGCCCCGATCTCCTTCGCCCGGACCCGTTTCGCCCGGACCGATCTCGCCCGGATCGCCTTCGCGTCGGCGCTCGCCCTCGCCGCAGCCGTCGCGCCGCCCGCGGGCGCGGGCTCCGAGCGCGGCCGCGACGTCGCCGCCGCGGCGCCCGCCTCCGAGACGCGCCTCGTCGCGCGCGCGAGCGACGGCGACACGCTCGTGCTGGCCGGCGGCGAGCGCGTGCGCCTGATCGGCGTGGACACGCCCGAGAAGGACCACGCGAACCCGCGCGTGCGCGATTTCGCCGCCGCGGCGACGCGCTTCACCCGCGAGCGGGCGGTCGGTCGCGAGGTCCGGCTCGACTTCGAGACCGGCGCGCGCCGCGACCGCTACGGACGCACGCTCGCCTACGTCTACCTCCCCGACGGCGAGCTGCTGAATCTCGCGATCGTGCGCGAAGGCTACGGCTTTGCGTACACGCGGTTCCCGTTCGCGCTCCGGAAGGAGTTCAAGCGCGCGGAGGGCGAGGCCCGCCGCGCCCGCCGCGGCCTCTGGGCCGACCTCGGCGACGACGCCCGCCGAGACGCCCGCTGAGACGCCCGCTGACAGGCCCGCTGACGAGCGCCTCGCTCCGCTCCGGCGCCGGGCGGCTATCGTCGGCGACGTGATCGACGTCGTCCTGCATCCGGGTCGGGATCGCTCCGTGCGCCGGCGCCATCCGTGGGTGCTCTCCGGGGCGATCGCGCGCGTCGCAGGCGAAGGCGCGGAGGACGCGACCGGCGCCTGGGCGCGCGTGCTCACGTCGGACGGCGAGACTCTCGGCTTCGGCCACTTCTCGCCCGCCTCGCAGATCCGCGTGCGGCTGCTTCGCCTCGGCAAGGACGCGCCCGCCGACGCGCTGATCGACGAGCGCATCGCCGCGGCGGTCGCGCGCCGCGCCTCGGACCCGCTCGTCGGCGACACGGACGCAATGCGGCTCGTGAACGCCGAAGGCGATGGGCTCCCTGGCCTCGTGGCCGACCGCTACGGCGACGTCGTGGTCGTGAAGCTCGCTTCGGCCGGCATGCACCGGCGGCGCGAGCGCGTGGTCGCGGCGCTGCGCAGCACGACCGGCGCGGCAGCGGGCTACGAGCGCGCCGACGCGACGGCCGCCCGGCGCGAGGGCATCGCCGTGCACCAGGGGCCGCTCTGGGGCGATCCGCCGCCTCCGCGCCTCGAAATCCGCGAGCGCGCGCGGCGCTATCAGGTGGACGTCGCCCACGGCCAGAAGACGGGCTTCTACCTCGACCAGCGCGATTCGCGCGACCTCGTCCAGGCGCTCGCGGCCGGACGTCGCATGCTCGACCTCCACGCCTACACCGGCGGCTTCGCCGTGGCGGCGGCGGCGGGCGGTGCGGCGGCGGTGACGGCCGTCGACTCGGCGGGCGAGGCCCTGGCGCTCGCGCGCGAGAACCTCGCTCAGGCCGCGCCCGCGCTCGCCGCCCGGATCGTCGAGGCGGACGTGCACCGCTTCCTGCGCGAGTGCCACGAGAGCTTCGACCTGATCGTCGCCGATCCGCCGCCGCTCGCGAAGCGCCAGGGCGACGTCGAGCGCGCGTCGCGCGCCTACAAGGATCTCTTCCTCTACGCCCTGCGCCGCGCAGCGCCCGGGGCCTACGTCCTCGTCTTCAGCTGCTCGGCGCCCGTCGACGCGAAGCTGCTGCGCCAGATCGTGTTCGGCGCGAGCCTCGACGCGGGGCGGCCCGCGGTGGTGCTGCGCGACCTCGGCGCGCCGTCGGATCATCCGGTCTCCCTCGATCATCCCGAGGGCGGCTACCTGCACGGCCTGCTGCTGCGGGTCGAGGGCTAGTGGAGGCGCTGCGCGCGCCCGGCGCCGCCGCGCCGGAGCCGAGCGAGCTCGAGGCGTCGCTCGTGCGCGCGCTCGGGTACCTGCGCCGTGCGGGAGATCCCCACGCGCTGCGACACGCAGAGGCGTTGCTTGGCCTGCGCCCGGTGCGCGAGGTCGAGGACGCGCTCGCGGCGCGCGCGACCGACGCGGCGGCGGACCCCCGGCTGGCCGCCGAGCTCTTCCGCGAGCTGGCGGAGCTGCGCGCGCTGCGCGGGCCAGCGGCGGGGCGCCTCGCGCGCGCGCTCGAGGCGACGCAGGACGCGGACGGTGCGTGGCGCTCACCGCTCGCTCCCGCGGACCCCGATCCCGCGCTGCCTCCCTTCCTCGCCGGCGCCGCCGATCCGATCCACCTCACGGCGCTGATCGCCGGCAGTCTCGCGCTCGCGGGGGTCGCGAGCGAGGCCGCGCTCGAGGGCGCCGACGCGTGGATCGCGCTGCGCTGGCGTCCGGAGCTGGCCCAGAGCGGCTCGTGGCACGGACTCTCCGCGCTCTTCCACTTCTTCGCGAGCGCCGAGCACGAGCTCGCGGACGAGGCATTCCAGTGGTGCGGGCGCGAGCTCGAGCGCGCCTTCCGCACGCGCGCGATCGGCGCGGCGGCGGTGGGCCAGGTCTTCGTGCTGTGCGCGGCGCGAGCGCTGCCGGGGGCGCGGCTCGCGGCGGCGGAGGTCGCACGCGCGGTCCTCGACGAGCAGGCGGCGGACGGCGGCTGGCCCGCGCCGGCGATCGGCGACGGCGCCGAAAACGCGGAACCGGGCGTGCCGTCCGGCCCTTCCGACGCGCGCTGGACCGCCCACGCGATCGCCGCCCTGATCCAGCTCTCGGGGCTTCGCCCCGCTTCCTTCGCGCGCGCGCTTGCCGGCGCGTGAGCGGCGCGCGAGGCTCGCCGGCCCGACGACCTCGAATCCGGAGAGTCCGACCATGAGCGTGCCGAACGACCGTCTGAACCTCGGCGTGATCCACGAGGCGATCGCCGCGGTGATCCCCGAGCGCGAATGCATCGTCGCAGGCGATCGCCGCTTCAGCTGGGCCGAGGTCGCCGACCGCACGCGGCGTCTCGCGTCGGTGTTGCGCGGCCATGGCCTCGGCTGCCACCGCGAGCGCGCGGGCCTCACGGGCTTCGAGTCGGGGCAGGACCACGTCGGCCTCTACCTCTACAACGGCAACGAGTACCTCGAAGGGATGCTCGGGGCCTACAAGGCGCGCTGCGCGCCCTTCAACGTGAACTACCGCTACGTCGAGGAGGAGCTGCTCTACCTCTTCGACAACGCCGACGCGACGGCCGTCGTCTATCACGCCTGCTTCGCCGACCGCATCGCCGCGATCCGCGACAAGCTCCCGAAGCTCCGCCTCCTGCTGCAGGTCGCCGACGGCTCGGGCGCGGCGCTGCTGCCGGGCGCCGTCGACTACGAGGCGACCCTCGCGGCGGCGACGCCCGCGCCGCCGCCGCCGGATCTCTCGCCCGACGATCTCTACATCCTCTACACCGGCGGCACGACCGGGATGCCGAAGGGCGTGCTCTGGCGGCAGGAGGACATCTATCGCTCGGCCCTCGGCGGGCAGAAGCCGAAGGCCCGCGCGAGCGAGATCGCCGAGCGCGCCCGGGCGGGCGGACCCCGCGTGCTGCCCGCGCCGCCCTTCATGCACGGCGCCGCGCACTGGGCCGCCTTCAGCTTCTGGCACGCGGGCGGGACCGTGATCGTGCAGCGCGACCCGCGCCGCCTCGATCCCGACGACGTCTGGAGCACGATCGAGCGCGAGCGGGCGAACGCGCTCACGATCGTGGGCGACGCCTTCGCGCGGCCGCTCCTCGACCAGCTCGAGCGCAAGCCCTACGACCTCTCGAGCCTCGAGATGATCAGCTCCGGCGGCGCGATCCTGACGGCGGCGCTGAAGCAGGAGCTGCTCGCGAAGCTTCCCGGCCTGCGCATCCTCGACGCCCTCGGCTCCTCGGAGAGCGGCTCCCAGGCCTCGCAGCTGACGGGCGCCGGCGCGCGTGCGAGCACCGGAGACTTCGCGATCGCGCCCGGCAGCGTGGTGCTGAAGGAGGATCTCTCGGGCGTGCTCGCGCCCGGGACCGGCGAGCGCGGCTGGCTCGCGAAGCGGGGCGTGGTCCCGCTCGGCTACTACAAGGACGCGGAGAAGACCGCGCGCACTTTCCCGGTGATCGACGGCGAGCGCTACTCCGTGCCCGGCGACCGCGCCACGATCGACGCCGACGGCACCATGCACCTGCTCGGGCGGGACTCGGTCTGCATCAACACCGGCGGCGAGAAGGTCTTCGCGGAGGAGGTCGAGCACGCGCTCAAGCATCACCCCGGTGTGTACGACGCGGTGGTGGTCGGCACGCCGCATCCGCGCTTCGGCCAGCAGGTGACTGCGATCGTGCGGCTGCGGGAGGGCGCGACCGCGGACGACGCCGCGCTCCGCAGCGCGGCCGGCGAGCACCTCGCGAGCTACAAGCTGCCGCGCGCCTTCGTGTTCGTGGACGAGATCGTGCGCGCCCCGAGCGGCAAGCCCGACTACCGCTGGGCGAAGCAGGCGGCGGAGCGCGCGCTCGGGACGGCCTCCTAGCGCTCGAACCAGACGAGGCCGCCTGGACGACGCGTGCGCGACTTCGCACGAACGCGACGGGCGAGCGGCGCAGCGCGAGGCAGCGGGGCTCAGTCCCCGGCGAGCGCCGCCCTGAACGCGGCGATGCGGCGCGCGTTCACGCCCATGTCGCCACGGCCGTCCCGGGACTTCGAGCGCACGTCGACCCGGCTGCGCGTCGGGTCCGCCGCGTCAGGGCGCACGCGCACCACCACGTCGTCGACGAAGTGGAACACGCGCGAGGTCTCGTTCGCCTCGAGGGTGCCGTCCGACGGGCTCGCGCGGACGATCTTCCAGCCGAGCTTCGTGGCGGTGGCCTCGACGCGCGGGAAGACCTCCGCCGGCGTTCCGGCCACGATCAGCGGCGCGAGGTCCGGGTAGCCGCCGCGCTGCTGCTCGGCGTAGTCCGGCGGGTACGTCATGTCGCGTCCGGCGTTCGCGGGATCGGTCGCCGCTGCGACGAAGCCCGGGGGATCTGCGGGATCGGTGGTGATGTCGTTGATCCGCGGCAGGCCGCGCCCGGGCAGCGCCAGCAGCACGAAGGCGAAGACCATCGCGATGCCGGCGACCAACGCGTTGCGCGCGCGCGCGCGATCCTCGTCGGCGCCATCGCCGCGGGAAAGGACGAGGCCGACGAACCCGAGCACGAGCGCGACGACGGCGGCGGGCAGCGCCGCGCCGAAGATCTTGAAGCCGGTGAACGGCGTCGCGGCGCCGCTGAAGGCGAGGCCGGCCCCCGCCAGCATCGCCAGCGCGGCGGCGGCCGCGAGGGTCGCCGCGGTGCGCGTCAGGGCGCGCCGCAAGGCGCTCCCGACGTCGCGCCCGGCGTCGCCCTGCGAGGCGGGAAGCGTCGCTCCTTGCTGCGCCATCGCGGAGTTCTCCTCGTTGTTGCGCGTGACCGCACGATAACACGACCGCATGGAGCCCTGTGGTAGGATCGGCGGGCCCGGCCGCGGGAGCCCATCCTTGGAACCCGTGGCATCGGGCCGCCCGTCGGTCGTGCCGCGAGAACCGTCGCTGGGGGAGGTGCAGGATTCGCGTCGTCGTCCTCTCGCTGCTCCTCCTCGGCGTGGCCGCGTGCAGCGACCCCGCGCGGCCCGTGGCCGTCGGCCGCGTCGACTTCGGGGCCGGGGCCGACGCGAGCGTCTCGATCCTGCTGGCCAACGACTACGTCGAGGGCTCGCTCAGCGTGCTGCTCGACGGCGCGCCCGTGACCGGCGCGTTCGCGCGCACCTTCGGCGGCGCCGCCGGCGCCGTGGCGGCCGGCGCCGCGGGCTCGACGCACGAGCTCGAGGTGAGCGCCCGGTTCCCGCGGAGCGGCGGCCTCCAGACCTTCACCGACCGACGCTTCTTCGTGACGCCCGTGCGCGCGCCGGCGCTGCTCTCGAGCACGCCCGGGCAGGGCGCGAATCAGGTGGCCCGCAGCGCGTGGCTCCGCCTCGGCTTCGCGTCCGCCGTGCCCGAGGCTGCGAAGGACTACTTCGCGCTGGTCTGCGACGACGGGACCGGCGAGGCCGCGCGGCCCTTCGCGCTGCACGCGCTCTCGGCCTCGGAGCTGGTGGCGAACCCCGAAGGCGCCCTCCCGGCGGCGGCGCTCTGCGTGCTGCGCTGGTTCGGCCCGGCGGGACAGCAGGGGATCGTGTTCCGCACCGCTGCAGCCGGTGCGCCGGCGGTCGCGGCCTACGACCGCGGCGACCCCGCGTCGACGCATCCCTTCCCCGACGACTTCTGGACCGCCTCCGACGCGACGAGCGTGACCGGCCTTCGCCCGGCGATGCCGGTTCCCGCGCGGACCCAGGACGTGCAGACGGTCTTCTCGTCACTCCTGCCCGAGACCTACCTGCTCGACGGCTGGAGCCTGCTGGCGCCGATCGTGCTCGAGCTCTCGGAGGCGCCCGATCCGTCCTCGCTCCCGCTCACGCCGGCCGACTCGCTCGACCCGCTTGCGACGATCGGCGTCTTCGACCTCGACCCCGCGAGCGCAAGCTACGGGCGGCGCGTTCCGTTCCGCACCGAGGTGCGGAACGACGCGACCTCGGCGGGGCTCTCGTCCCATTCGCTGCTGCTCTTCCCCTCCGTGCCGTTCACGCCGCGCGGGCGCTACGGCGTCGTGGTCACGCGCCGCGCCCTCGTCGACGCGACGCGCCCGTTCGGACCGTCGGCCTTCTTTGCGTCGGCGCTGGCCCCGGCGACGCCCGGCGAGCCCGCCGAGCTGACGCGCGTCCGCGACCTCGCCGACGACGTGCTCGAGGTGGTCGGGACCGCGGCGACACCGCCGATCCCGCGCGACGACGTGGCCCTCGTGCTGCGCTTCACGGTGCGGAGCACCGACACGATCCCGAACGACCTGCTCGCGATCCGCGCGGACGTGTTCGCGGCGGCGCCTCCCGCCGTCGTGATCACGAGCGTCACGCCGGAGGCGTCGGCCATCTCGCCGGTGGCGGCGGTCGTGCGCGGAACCTTCGACGCGCCGGACTACCGCTCGAACGGCGTGAACCTCCAGCGCGACGCCGCGGGACGACCGGTGCGCGTGCGCACGCGGCCCCTCGAGTTCACCCTCGCGATCCCGAAGTCGGCGCTCCTCGGCCCGGCGCCGGTCACGATGTACCAGCACGGCAATCCCGGCAGCCAGAACGAGGTGGTCTCCGAAGCGCGCGACTACCTCTGCGCCGCGGGCTTCGCCGTGATGGGCTTCACGGACGTGCTGAACCGCGAGATCGCGCCGCCGGGCTCGGGCGATACCACCGCACGGATCACCGCCCAGGTGCTGAACATCGTCGCGAACCTGATCGGCTACCGCCGGCTGCCGGACTACTGGGTCGAGACCCACGCCGAGCAGATCGCGTTCTTGCGCGTCCTCGAGTCGATCGCCGCCGATCCGGCGTTGCGCGACCTGGTGCCGATCGGCGCACCGGACGGCATCCCCGACCTCGATCCCTCGGCCGCACGCACCTACGTCGGGATCAGCGAGGGCGCGAACAACGGGCCGGGCTTCCTGCCGTACGCGCCGGAAATCAAGGCCGCGGCCCTGGTGGTGGGCGGCGCGCGGCTCAGCGAGGTGCTGATCCACCAGCAGTCGGCTGCGTTCCTCCAGACGCTGCCCAATTTCTTCCCCAACATGACGCCGACCGACATCTGGGTCGGCCTGTCACTGTTCCAGTCGATCTTCGACGTGCAGGACAACCACAATCACGCGCAGTTCCTCTACCGCGATCCGGTGGAGGTTGCGGGCACCACGCGCAAGGCGAGCGTGCTCGTGACCGAGGGGCTCACGGACTCGCTGGTGCCGAACCACGCGACGGAATCCCTCGCCTTCGCGCTCGGGCCGATCCCGCACCTCGAGCCGGTGCAGCGGCCGGTGCCGTTCCTCGAGCCCGAGGCGGGGCCGATCTCCGGGAACGTCGACGCCGAGACCACGGCGGCCTTCTTCCAGTTCGTGCCCGACGGCGTGATCGGCATCCCGCCGACGCCGGGATGCCTCGTGCTCTCGACCCGCGCGCGCTTCGAGGGACACTACTGTGCGCAGGACGCCGCCGAGGCGCGCGAGCAGCGGCTCGGCTTCTTCGAGAGCGCGCTCGTCGGCGTGCCCGAGATCCGCAACCCCTTCGCTCCATGAGGTGAGCCCGTGACCGACCCGATTCGTGTCGAGCGCCGCGGCGCCGTCGCCCTCGTGACGCTCGCGCGGCCGAAGGTGCTGAACGCCCTCGATCGGGCGACGCTCGAGGCGCTCGCGAGCTGCATCGAGTCGCTCGGCCGCGACGGCGAGCTGCGCGCCGTGGTGCTGACCGGCGAGGGCCGCGCCTTCGCCGCCGGCGCCGACATCGCCGAGATGCGGACGCTCGAGCCCGCCGCCGCACGCGCATTCAGCGAGCTCGGCCATCGGGCCACCGCTGCCCTCGAGGCGCTCACGGCGCCGACGATCGCCGCGGTGAACGGCTACGCCCTCGGCGGCGGCTGTGAGCTCGCGCTCGCCTGCGACTGGATCTACGCCTCGGCGAAGGCGCGCTTCGGCCAGCCCGAGGTGAACCTGGGCCTGATCCCGGGCTTCGGCGGCACGAGCCGGCTCGTGCGCCGCGTCGGCGTCGCGTGGGCGAAGGAGCTCGCACTCTCCGGCGAGCCGATCGACGCGGAGACCGCGCTGCGCATCGGCCTCGCGAACCGCGTCTTCGCGCCCGAGGAGCTCGTCGATGCGGCGCTGCGCATGGCGGAGACGATCGCGAGCAAGGGCCCCCAGGCGGTGGCCCTCGCGAAGCGCGTGATCCACGAGGGCCAGGACGCCGACGTGCGCCTCGCCCACACGCTCGAGCAGACGGCCTTCGGCCTCGTCTTCGCCACCGCCGACCGCTGCGAGGGCATGGACGCCTTCCTCGAGAAGCGCGACGCCAAGTTCACGGGCCGCTGAGCCCATGAGGCTCTACGACTTCCTCTCGTCCGGCAACGGCTACAAGGTGCGGCTGCTGCTCCACCAGCTCGGGATCCCGTTCGAGCGGATCGAGCTCGACATCACGCAGGGGGCGACGCGGACGCCGGGCTTCCTGGCGAAGAACCCGAACGGTCGGATCCCGACCCTCGAGCTCGACGACGGGACGTTCCTGGCGGAGTCGAACGCGATCCTCTGGTACCTGGCGGAGGGCACGCCGTATCTGCCGGTCGACCGCCTGGGCCGCGCACAGGCCCTGCAGTGGATGTTCTTCGAGCAGTACAGCCACGAGCCCTACGTCGCCGTCGCGCGCGCGTGGCTCCACCTCTTCGGCCTCGACGACGAGCGTCGCCGCCAGCTCCCGCAGAAGCAGAAGCTCGGCTACGACGCGCTCGGCGTGATGGAGGGGCATCTCGCGACGCGCGCGTTCTTCGTGGGCGAGCGCTACTCGGTCGCGGACGTCGCGCTCTACGCCTACACGCACGTGGCGCACGAGGGCGGCTTCGACCTCGGGCGCTTCGCCGCCGTGCGTGCCTGGCTCGAGCGCGTGCGCGCGCAGCCGCGGCACGTTCCGATCACGCAGGGCTAGGGCGGGGCGTCAGGCGGCGAAGTCGGCGACGTACGGCAGGCGCTGCGCGGTGGCCTCGATCGCGTCACCGGCGTCCAGCAGGACGGCGGTCGCGTTCCAGGTGCCCTCGACGAGGGTCTTGCGCGTGCCCTCCGGCATCTTGCAGCGCATCGAGCCGGCGCGGCTCGTGACGGTCTGGGCCGCGAGGTCGATCTCGACCGCCTGGCTGGGGTCGGCCTCGACGGCATCCATCAGCCGCGCGAGATCGTTCGGCTCGAGCGTCACGCAGGGCAGGCCGAGCGACGTGCAGTTCCCGAAGAAGATCTCGGCGAAGGAGCCGCCGACGAAGGCGCGGAAGCCCCAGCGCAGGAGCGCCTGGGGCGCGTGCTCCCGCGACGAGCCGCAGCCGAAGTTCCGCCCGACGACGAGGATCCCGGCGCCGCGGTTCTGCTCCTTGTCGAGGGGGTGGTCGCCCTTCGCCTGGGCGCGGTCGTCCTCGAAGGCGTGCTCGCCGAGGCCGTCGAAGGTGATGCCCTTCATGAAGCGCGCCGGGATGATGCGGTCGGTGTCGATGTCGTCGCCGCGCACCACGCAGGCGCGGGCCGCGACGCGCAGGATCTGCGCGGGCACTAGAGCACCTCCCGGGCATCGACGACGGCGCCGCGCAGCGCGGCCGCGGCGACCATCACCGGCGACATCAGCAGCGTGCGTCCGGTGGGCGAGCCCTGGCGTCCCTTGAAGTTGCGGTTGCTCGACGAAGCGCAGACCTGGCGGCCGATCAGCTTGTCGGGGTTCATGGCGAGGCACATCGAGCAGCCCGGCTCGCGCCAGTCGAAGCCCGCGGCGCGGAAGATCTCGGGCAGGCCCTCGGCCTCGGCCTGGCGCGCGACGGCCTGGGAGCCCGGCACCACCAGGGCCTTCACGCCTCGCGCGACGTGGCCGGTCCGGGCGACGCGCGCGGCCTCGCGCAGGTCCGAGATCCGGCCGTTCGTGCACGAGCCGATGAACGCCACGTCGATCTTCGTGCCGGCGATCGGCTGGCCTGGACGCAGCTCCATGTAGGCCAGCGCTTCCTCGAGACCGGGCCGCTCGTCGTCGGGCACGTCCATCACGCCGGGGACGCGCTCGTCGATCGCGATGCTCTGGCCCGGGTTGATGCCGAAGGTGACGGTCGGCGCGATCCGCGCGCCGTCGAGGGTCACGACGTCGGCGTAGGAGGCGCCCGGGTCGCTCGCCACCCCGCGCCACCAGGCGGCGGCGCGTTCGAAGGCCGCGCCCTTCGGCGCGAGCTCGCGGCCGCGCAGGTAGGAGACGGTCGTCTCGTCGGGATTGACGTAGCCGCAGCGCGCGCCGCCCTCGATCGACATGTTGCAGACGGTCATGCGCTCCTCGAGGCTCATCGCCTCGAGCACCGCGCCCGCGTACTCGTACGCGTAGCCGACGCCGCCCTTCACCCCGAGCCGCCGGATGATCTCGAGGATCACGTCCTTCGCGTAGACGCCGGGCGTGAGCTTCCCCGTCACGTCGATGCGTCGGACCTTCGGCCGCGTCATCGCGAGGCACTGCGTCGCGAGGACGTCGCGCACCTGGCTCGTGCCGATGCCGAACGCCACCGCGCCGAAGGCGCCGTGGGTCGAGGTGTGGCTGTCGCCGCAGGCGATCGTCATGCCCGGCTGGGTGAGCCCCATCTCGGGACCGATCACGTGCACGATGCCCTGGTGTCCGCTCGCGGAGTCGAAGAAGCGCACGCCCTGCGCGCGACAGTTCTTCTCGAGCTCCGTCATCATCGCCTCGGCGAGCTCGTCGGAGAACGGCCGCGACTGGTCGTCGGTGGGGATGATGTGGTCGACGGTGGCGAAGGTGCGGCCGGGGAAGCGCACGCGCAGGCCCATGTCGCGCAGCATGGCGAAGGCCTGGGGGCTCGTGACCTCGTGGATCAGGTGCAGGCCGATGAAGAGCTGGGTCTCGCCGCTCGGCAGCGCGCGCACGGCGTGGGCGTCCCAGACCTTGTCGAAGAGCGTCTTCGGGTTGGCGGGGGAGGGCGTGGACATGGAGATTCTGAGATAGCACGGCCTGCTACGGGCCCGCAGCGTCGGAGGCGCCCCGGCGCCGGGCGCCCTCCGGGCCGGGCGCGTATCCTGCGCCGCCATGGAGCTCCTGCACACTGCACACGTTCCCGCCGGCCCGGGCCCGTTCCCGACCCTGATCGCCCTCCACGGCTGGGGCGCGAACGCGCACGACCTGCTCGGCCTCGCGCCGCTCTTTCACGGGGGCGACGCCCTGGTCCTCTGTCCGGAGGGCCCGCTCGCCTTCGAGATCGCGCCGGGCTACCCGCCGGGCCACGGCTGGTTCCCGATCACGGGCGGGGCGTCCCTCGACCCGATGGAGTTCCGCAAGGGCGTGGCGGCGCTCCAGGCGTTCCTCGACGAGGCGCTCGCGCGCTACCCCGTCGACCCGCGGAAGGTCGTCCTGCTCGGCTTCAGCCAGGGCGGCGTCATGGCCTACGACCTCGCGCTGCGCGACCCGACACGCTTCGCGGGCCTGGTCGCGCTCTCGTCGTGGCTGCCGCGCGCGCTCTCCGATGCGATCCCGAAGCTGCCCGAGCACGACGGCTTCCCGGCGCTGGTGCAGCACGGCACCCAGGACGAGATGATCGGCGTCGAGCGCGGGCGCGAGTCCCGCGAGCTGCTGATCGCGCGCGGCGTGAACCTGTCCTACCGCGAGTACGAGATGGGCCACGAGATCCGGCCCGAAGCCCTGCGCGACCTCGTGACGTGGCTCGACGAGAAGGTGTTCTCGCCGATCAAGCTCGCGCTCTAGCCGGGCCTCCCGACGCCCGCGCGGAGCCGCTGCCGTCGCTAGCGGCTGCCGGCGGCCTCGGTGAAGCGCGCGAGGTCGCGGCCGGTGCCCATCACCACGATCGCGTCGCCCGCTCGGAGGGCGCGGTCGGGGTCGACCTCGCCGTCGATGCCGTCGCGCCGCACGGCGATCACCGAGACGTTCCAGCGCGAGCGGATGCCGAGCTCGCGCACGCTCGCGCCGACGAAGCCCTCGGGCACCGCGATGCTCTGCACGCCGACGCCGCCGGCCAGGCGCAGCGCCTCCTTCGAGGGCGCGCGCTCGCCGTCGTGGGCGCGGATTCCGACGTACTCGCCGCGGAGGACCTCGCGCGCGAAGACGTCGGCGATGCTGCGCAGCGAGAGCGCGCCGACGAGGCGTCCGTCCGTGTCGACGACGGCCATCACCTCGCGCCCGTCGCGTGCCATCTTGTCGATCGCCTCGGCGAGGTTGCCGTCGGCGACCGCCGAGACCGAGCGCTCGGAGACGTCGCCGGCGACCACGAGCCCGCCGAGGGTGCCCTGCTCGGCGAGGGCGGACTTCACGTCGTGGAGCGACACCTGCCCGAACAGCCGGCCGTGGGCGTCCGTGACGAAGACCGTGCCGAGGTCGGCGTCGAGGAAGCGCGCGAGCACGACGTCGAGGGGAGCGCTCGCGGCGACCGCCGGCGGCTCGCCCTGCATCACGTCGCCGATCCGCACGCCGCGCAGCGCGAGGTCGTCGCGGCGGTCGAGGTCGATGCCCTGCTCCGACAGCTTCCGGGTGTAGATCGAGTCGCGCCGCACGGCGCGGGTGATCAGGGTCGCGACCGCGCTCGTGATCATGATCGGCAGCACCAGGGCGTAGTCGTGGGTGAGCTCGAAGGCGAGGATGATCGCGGTGATCGGCGCGAACGAGGTGCCGGCGAGCACGCCGGCCATCCCGGCCAGGGCCCAGGCGCCGGGCGAGGTCACGGACTCGGGAAGGAAGCTGAGCACGCCGTAGCCGAAAAGCCCGCCCGCGAGGCCGCCGAGGTAGAGCGACGGCAGGAAGACGCCGCCCGAGCCGCCGGAGGCGAGCGTGAGCGAGCACGCGATCGGCTTCAGCAGCAGCAGCAGCGCGAGCTGCTGCCAGGTGAGCGTGCTGCCGAGCATCGCGTCCATCGTCTCGTAGCCCGTGCCGTAGAGCGCGGGCGAGACGAGGATCAGGCCGCCGACCATCACGCCGCCGAGCGCCGGCTTCAGGACCTGTGGCAGCCGCACGTGCTCCCACAAGCGCTCCAGGCCCTCGAGCACGCCGATGAAGTAGAGCGCGACGACGCCGCAGACGACGCCGAGCAGCACCGCGAGCCCGGTCTCCCAGACCGCGCCGGCGCCGAACACGGGGACCAGAAAGGCGGGCGCCGGTCCGAAGTAGACGCGCGAGACCGCGGTCGCGAACACGGCGCAGAGCACGACGGGGCCGAAGGTCGGCGCCGCGAAGTTCCGCGAGATCACCTCGAGTGCGAAGAACGCGCCCGCGATCGGCGCATTGAAGGCCGCCGCGATGCCGCCCGCGGCGCCTGCGCTGGTGAGGGTGCGGAGCCGGTCGGCCGGGACGCCGAGCGCCTGTCCCACGGCCGAGCCCACGCCCGCGCCGATCTGGACGATCGGGCCCTCGCGACCGACCGAGCCCCCGGTCCCGATCGTGAGGGCCGAGGCCAGGGACTTCACGAACGCGACGCGCCGGCGGATGCGGCCGCCGCGCAGCGCCACGGCCTCCATCACGGCCGGGACGCCGTGGCCGTGGACTTCCGGGGCGAGGTAGCGGCTCACGAGTCCGACGAGGAGCCCGCCAGTCCCCGCCACCGCCACGATGCGCCACGCAGGCAGCGTCGGGACCTGGTAGAGCGCCAGGTCCGGCACGCCGATCGCGATCCGCTGCACCAGCTTGATCAGCTCGGCGAAGACGATGGCTGCGACGCCGGTCAGCACCCCGACGACGCAGGCCGCGGCCAGGAATCGGGGATCGTCGCCGAGGGGGAGGCGTCGGCGCAGCGCCGCGCCGAAGCGGTCGATCGAGGTCTCGCGGCGGGCGTTCACGGCGCGCAGCCTACCAGCGGGGTCCGGGGGTGGCTCGCTTCCCGGGCTCCCGGCGCTCTGATAGCGTGGCGCTCGCGTTCGCAGGGACGGGGTGTAGCTCAGCGGCCAGAGCCGGAACTTTGGGGGTTCCGCGTCGTGGGTTCGAATCCCACCACCCCGACCACCAGTTCCCAAGAATGTCGAGGGGTCAGGCGCCGATTTCGTGTTGCCGGTCTGTTGCTGACCGGCCTGCCCGAGGTCGGCGCTCGCTGCGGAGCTGCACCACGCGATCCTCTCGGCGCTGCCGCTCTTCGGGTTCTTCGTGCGCGCGCTGCGTCTCGCCGCGGAACGGCCCGAGCTCTTCGATGTAGCCGAGCGTCGTCTTCGGGTCGCTGTGGCGGCCACACGGGGTACCAAGCGTTCGCGTCGGTCTTCGTCGCCTTTCGCTCGCTCTACGCCCCACCCGACTCCCTGGCCCAACCGACGAACGGTTCGCAGCGCGGGAAGTCGGAGTCCCCCGAGCGCAGCGCCCGCGCCTCTCTCCGCGCCTGACCGCAGTCTCGCGCACCTCTGCAGACTACGGCGCGCGCTGCGCACAGCGGTCGCCGATCGACGCGCTGGGCGGCACGAGCAGGGCGCGCTGGACGATCGCTGCGTCCGCCACGGAGCAGCCGGCCGAACCGCCCACGTCGCAGAGCTCCGGGCGG